>Ga0247840_10012142_pt1 | contig 10295 bp, 10 predicted proteins | sample LaCruzMarch2015__FD_192404 | JGI IMG/M metagenome (GOLD analysis project Ga0247840, IMG submission 192404) | Freshwater microbial communities from meromictic Lake La Cruz, Castile-La Mancha, Spain - LaCruzMarch2015_17m | ecosystem: Environmental > Aquatic > Freshwater > Lake | place: Spain...
GACGCCGAGGCGGTCGCCCCAGGCGCCGAGCTGCTCGATCGCGGCGGCGCGGAACGTGTCGGCCGCCACGAGCATGCACGAATGGCGGCGGGATTTCAGCCAGTGGGCGAGCTTGGCGGATGACGTCGTCTTGCCGGTGCCGTTCACGCCGACGACGAGAATCGCCTTCGGCTTCGAGGCCAGCGGGCGCAGCGGCGGGAGCGAGGCGGGGAGCACTGCGAGGATCTCCCCGCGCGCGACCTCGGCGGCGGTCTCGCCGGTGACCGCCCCGCCACGCCCGCGGAGCGACTCCATGATTTTCATCGCCATCGGAACCCCGAGGTCGGCCCGGATCAGCGCCTCCTCGAGCTCGTCCCAGTCCACCGGACGCGCGGAAAACTTTGCGACGAACGACTTGAGGAACCCGAGTGCCATGCGATCAGGGACGCGGGTGCGAGCGACGGATGCTGTCGAGCACGCCGTTCACAAATTTTCCGGACTCGGCAGTGCTGAATTTTTTGGCGATTTCGATCGCCTCGTTGATTGCGACGGCAGCCGGCACATCGTCGCTGAAAAGGACCTCGTGGCATCCGATGCGAAGGACATTTCGGTCCACCGCCGAGAGCCGCTCGAACTCGTAGTTTCGCGCCTGCCGGCGGATCGCCTCGTCAATCTCCGGGCGGTGGGCCGCCCAGCCGGCAAGGAGGGATTCACAAAACCGGCGGGCGCTCGGGCTGAGCCCGCGGAGCGCGTAAAACTCCGGAAGCCCGGCGTCGGAGTCGTCGCCTTGGAGCTCGCGCTGGTAGAGATATTGGACCGCAGCTTCGCGGGCGTCGCGCCGAACTCCCATGGGATTATTTGATGTCGCGGAGCGCGCGCGCGGCCGATACCGCCGCGCGGGCTGCCTCGACACCCCGGTTGTGCTCGCCGTCAAGGCACCGCTCGCGGGCCTGGTCCTCGTTTTCCACCAGCAGCACGCCATGGATGACCGGAATCCGGTTGGCCAGCGAAATCTCCATGAGCGCGGTGGTCACGGCGCCCGCGACTAGCGACGCGTGCGCGGTCTCGCCCCTGATGAGGACGCCCAGCGCAAGGATCGCCTGGTAGCGCTCGAGCTCGGCGACCGCCTGCACCATCAGCGGGATTTCATACGAGCCGGGCGCCGAGACGAGGGACACTGTCGCGCCCGGCTCAAGGAGGTTGATCTCGCGGTAGGCGTTGTCCACCAGCGCCTGCGTGAACTGCTGGTTATACTGGCTCGCGACAATCGCGAACGAGAGCGTCGACTTCGGAGCGAGCCTCGGGCGTGTCGGGACAGATCGTGACATGGGGGGATTTTGCCCGCTTTGCCCCCCGCAGGCAATAACAACATCGCGAGGGGGCGCATCTCTGAGGCAGACGAGGCGGCAGCCGGGACTGTGGGCGGGCCGCCCGCTTCTTCGGAAAGCTGGCAAGATGCCCGCGCTCCCGGAAACTTGCCTCTTTCGGGCATGCGCCCTCGCGAGGGGGGAATCCGGCGTTGCCAGAACCCGCCGGACGAGAGACAATTCCGGCCATGAAATCGTATATCACCGAGGACTTCCTGCTGCACTCGCCGACCGCCCGCGAGCTCTACCACGGGACCGCCAGGGAGCTTCCGATCTTCGACTACCACACCCACCTTCCGCCCGACCAGATCGCGGGCGACCACCGGTTTGCCGACCTCTTTGAAATCTGGCTCGCCGGAGACCACTACAAATGGCGGGCGATGCGCACGAACGGCGTGGCCGAGCGGTTCTGCACGGGGGATGCGACCGCGCGGGAGAAGTTCCAGGCCTGGGCGGCGACCGTTCCGGCGACCCTGCGCAACCCGCTCCACCACTGGACCCATCTCGAGCTGCTCCGGTATTTCGACATTGATGTCCTCCTCGATGAGTCCACCGCCGACGAGGTTTGGGAGCGGGCGAACGAGCGGCTCGCATCGCCCGGGTATTCGGTGCGAGGACTCCTCGAGCGCAGCAACGTGGCCGTGGTCTGCACGACCGACGATCCGACCGATCCGCTCGACCACCATCGGAAAATCCGAGACGACGGGACCCTGCGCACGCGGGTTTACCCGACGTTCCGGCCCGACAAGGCGCTCGCGGTGGACCATCCGGAGGTCTTTGTCCCTTGGCTGGAAAAGCTGTGCGCGGTTTCCGGCAACGGATGCGCGACGCTCCAGGATTTCCTCGACGCGCTCGAGGACCGGCACGGGTTTTTCCATGAAAACGGATGCCGCCTTTCCGACCATGGCCTCAGCCACTGCTTTGGTGAGGCATGCGCGACCGGCGAGGCAGCCCGGATCTACGCCGCCGCGCGAGACGGCAAGGCGTCCACCGCCCCGGAGCAGGATGCGTTTGCGGGGTTTCTGATGGTGTTTTTCGGGCGCCTCGACGCGCGGCGCGGGTGGGTCAAGCAGCTCCATCTCGGCGCGCAGCGGAACAATAATTCCCGGCTGTTCCGCGCGCTCGGGCCGGACACCGGGTTCGACTCGATCGGCGACTGGGGGCAGGCCGGACCGCTCGCCCGCTACCTCGACGCTCTTGACGGAACGAACGAGCTTCCGAAGACGATCCTCTACAACCTCAACCCCGCCGACAACTATGCGATGGCGACGATGGCGGGAAATTTCCAGGATGGCACGGTTGCGGGGAAGATCCAGTTTGGAAGCGGATGGTGGTTCCTCGACCAGAAGGAGGGGATGCAGTGGCAGATCAACGCGCTTTCGAACCTCGGTCTGCTCTCGCGGTTTGTCGGCATGCTCACCGACTCGCGCAGCTTCCTCTCCTACCCGCGCCACGAATACTTCCGCCGGATCCTCTGCAACCTCATCGGCGGCGAGGCCGACCGCGGGGAACTCCCGCGTGACATCGGGATGCTTTCCGACCTCGTCCGCAGCGTCTGCTTCGACAATGCCGCCGGGTATTTCGGGCTGCCGTTTCGCTGAGCTTCAAAAGCCGGGCAGTCAGGCATCCGTTCCTGCCTCTATCCCATGAGGTGACCTTCCGACAGCTTGGCCGGCTGGATACCTGTCCCGGTTACCCCTCGGTCTTTTTGACGACCGCGCCCTGGGCGACGTGCAGGCCGACGAGTCGGGCGATCTGGACGACGAGGAGGATTTGGCCGACGACCGCGACGATGACCGCAGCGCTGCGGGCGACGGCATTGCCGGGCAGGACATCGCCGTAGCCGACGGTCGTGAGCGTGACGAAGCTGAAGTAGATGAGCCACCCCGGATCGTGGATGAACGACGCCTGCTGTTCGGCGGAGTTTGCCTGCCAGTTGCTGACAAGGAAGCTGCCGGGCAGGAGGTATTCGATGAGCACGAAAACGAAGCCGGAGAGCACGCCGAAGAGGAGGTAGATGCAGACCGCGCCGCAGAGGATGTCTCCGGTGACGTTTGCGGCGCGAAAGACGCTCCGCACGACGACCCCGATCATGTAGGAAAGAAAGACGATCTGGGCGACGACCTCGGCGAACACGAGCGCATGGTGCGAGATGAGGCCGCCGAGCGTGAGGAGGACGATGATCAGCCCGCCGGCGAACATGTGGGTCGCATGGTGGCGGGCGCGCTTCCAAAGCGCGAACATGGACGCGCAAACCACGACCATGCTCAGCGGCGCGAGCGCCGCCATCCCATGAAACCCGGGGTGCGATTTCGCAAGCACCGACACGCATGGTGAAAGCCCGATCATCAGAAACAGCGCCCCGAGCAGAACTCCGAACGGATGCCTGCCAACCCTGTGCCAAAACCTTTCGCGCCTCGCGTGTGTCATCCCGCAGGATCATGCCGGAACCGGGCCGGATTGAAAAGCCGATTGCGCGCGGGCGGGGATTGCGGGAGATTCGCGGCTCCCATGCCTCCAGATTCCCATCGCCCGCCGAGCATCGCGCCCGCCCGACCGGCGGATATTTCCTCGACCGGCTTTGCTGCGATTGATTTTGAGAGCGCGGGGTCCGCTCCGGGGCGCACCGACGAGCCGGTGCAGATCGCCGTCGCCCACCTCGACGGACCGGACATCCGCCGGGTGCTCAATTCGTATGTCCGCCCGAAAGTCCCGGTCACCTGGGCGGCAAAAAAAGTCCATGGAATCGGTGACGAGACCGTGCGCGATGCCCCGCGCCTGCTCGACCTCTGGCCGGAAGTCCGCGCCTCCATGCAGGGCCGGTGGATCGTCGCGCACGGGGCGGCCACCGAAAAACGGTTCCTGAGGATCTTTCCGTTCCATGCGTTCGGCCCGTGGGTGGACACGCTGGTTCTCGCGCGGGCGGTTTACCCCGGGCTGGCCTCCCACTCGCTCGGCGACACGATCCGCTCGCTCGGGCTTGACGCGCAGCCGGAGATCTCGGCTCCGGGGTTCCGGTGGCACGATGCGGAATCCGACGCCGTCGCCTCGCTGGTCCTGCTCCGGCACCTGACCGATGTCTGCGAACTCGGCGGCAGCCCGCCCGAAACCCTCCTCGATCCCGACCTCGCCGCCTACTTTGCGGCACGCGGGAAATTCCATTCGACCGCCCGGCGGATCTCGGGCAGAATCCCCGGATCATGACGTTTCAAGCCCGCATAGATCACGACCTCAAATCCGCAATGCTCGCCCGCGAGACCCTCAAGCTCGGAGTGCTCCGGATGCTCAAAGCCGCGCTCATGAACTCAGCGATCGAGAAACACGGCGCAGGCGGCGCGCTCGACGACGCCGACGCGATGGCGATCGTCCGCAAGGAAATCAAAAAGCGCCGGGACTCGATCGAGGGGTTCGAAAAGGGCGGGCGCATGGAGATGGCGGAAAACGAGCGCGCGGAGATCGGTTTCCTGGAGGCTTACCTGCCGCAGGCACTCCCTGCCGACGAGATTGCGGCGATCGTGCGCGACGCGATCGCCGAGTCCGGCGCCACCTCGCGCAAGCAAATGGGCGATGTCATGAAGCTCGTGAATGCCAAAATCGCCGGACGCGCAGAGGGCCGGACGGTCAGCGCCGAGGTGCAAAAGCAGCTCGGCGCGTGAATGGTGACACAGGCGCCCTTGTTCGGAAAGCCACGCATGGGATTCTCCTCCTCGAACCTGCCGCTGGCAGACATATTAAACTGGGCTGCCACGGAATTCCTAGAAGTCGTCGTTGAGCCGGAGTTCCCTGTGATTGCGGTTACAGCGCAGAGCCTGCGGTTGGCCGCAGGGAACCAGCTTCAAGATATCCATCGACCATGCCCGAGCCGGCCAATCCAGAAGCGAATGGCTGGGTTTCAATCTTCGTCGGCAGCACACTGCGGACCAGTCTACGTCTGATCCTCCATTTGGACTGTTGCTGCCGCGCAGTCACGAAAGGCTTTTTCGAGGGCGGCCAGCGGATCGCCGGCGGGAAGGAACTCGTGTGAGACGATCCGGTCAGCTCCCGTCGCGGCGATCGCGCGGTAAACGGCGGGGTAGAAAATTTCCTGGCTATCGTCGGGCTGCCCGCGTCCGGGGTTTCCGGCCGTGTGATAGTGGCCGAACCATTCATGATTTTGTTGGATCGTCCGAATCAGATCACCCTCCATGATCTGCATGTGGTAAATGTCGTAAAGCAGTTTGACCGCAGGCGAGTTGATCATCTGACACAGTCGCACTCCCCACGCGGTGGTGTCGCATTGATAATCCTTGTGATCGACCTTGCTGTTGAGCAATTCGACGACAAGCAGGATGCCCGCGCTCTCCGCCTCAGGCGCGATGCGGGCGAGCGTCTCCGCGCACGTCTCCAATTCCCCGTCCCCTCCGGAGCGGTTGCCGGAGAAACAGATGAGCGCCGGGATTTTCCACTGCGCGGCTTTCCCGATATTGGCGCGGAGTTCCGACTCGATTCTCTTCCGGTTTTCGATGCGGTTCAATCCATCCTCAATCGAGCGGTGCCCTGAAACCGCCCCCAGTCCCAGCCCGTGGGCGTGGACCATCGGCCACAGCGGCTCTTCGATGAGATCGACGCACTCATAACCGATCTCTTTGGCCCCTTTGAGCAGCGCCTCGTTGGCGATGCCCCGGTTCTGGAAGCACCACCAGGAGAATCCCTGCCGCAAGCGAAGCAGACCGCTCATGCCTCCTCCCTCCTGAAGCGGCGGCAATTCGAAAGGTTCCATCTGGACCCGCTGTTTTCCTTGGAAAGAAAGACGTCGGCTTGCTGCGGTTGGGTCGGAAGCAGTCATGAGCCCGGACTTTTGCAAGTGCCAGAGATTAGGGCAATTCGAATAAATGGCGATGGTGGGTTTTTTGTGCCGCGCATCCGGCAGCCTTGGCTGATCGCGGAAATCCAGAACAATTCTCGCTGATGTGGTTGAACATCCGGTGCTTTCTCGTCTGTCAAAATGTGGCCGACCCCTGGTTTCCGTCCGCGTGCCTACTCGAGATCGGCCGAGGTCACGCTGCGCTGCGGGCGGGACGCGAGGAGTTCGGCGTGCTCGACGACCCGGGCGGGGGATTCGTCGAACCGGTATCCGTGGCAGTTCGGGCAGGTTGCGACGCGCGCGGAGACGATCGAATCGCACCCCTCGCAGACCTTGAAATTTGCCGGCGAGGCGGAGATTTTTCGCGCGCGCTCCGCCCGGTCGGCGAGGTGGGGGTCGTGCGGTGCTGGCTCGATCATTCGCCGATGAGAATTGCGCCCGACCACTCGCGGAGCGGGTATTTTTTTTGATCGGCGAGGGGTGTGCCGGTGCCGGACTCGGAGATGTCGTGGGGTGCGGGCAGGCCGGTGTCGGCGAACCGGGACCACCGCATCCCCCTTGGCAGCACCGGGAGGATGAACGGCAGGGGTTTGTGGAACATGTTGAGGGCGACGTAGAGGAACCGCGCGGGACCGCCTGCGGCGAGGCTGTGGCGTCCGCAAAGCAGGAACGCGAGCGAGCGGCTCCACGGCGTCCAGTCCGGCTTCCACGGCAGCACGCCGTGCCAACTGATGTCGGGGTATCCGCTGCCGACCTGGTCGCGGCCGGTGAGGAATTCCGGCTGGCGCAGCGACGGGTGCGCCTTGCGGAACGCGATCATCGCCTTCGTGAAGCGCAGCATCTCGCGTCCGTCGGCGTCGAGATCCCAGCCGAGATGGTTCCACTCGTCGTCGTGGCAATACGCGTTGTTGTTTCCGTGCTGCGAGTGCCCGCATTCGTCGCCCATGTAGATCATCGGCACGCCCTGGCTGGCGAGCAGGAGGAGCATCGCATTTTTGCACTGGCGGAGGCGCAGGGCGAGGATCTTCGGGTCGTCGGTGTCGCCCTCGGCGCCGCAGTTCCAGCTATGGTTGTCGTTTCCGCCGTCGTTGTTTGCCTCCCCGTTTTCCAGGTTGTGCTTTTCGTTGTAAGAAAAAAGGTCGCGGAGGGTGAACCCGTCGTGGCAGGTGATGAAGTTGACCGAGGCGGTCGGCTTGCGTCCGGCGGCCGAGTAGAGGTCGGGCGAGCCCATGATCCGCTGGACCATTTCGCCGGCCATGCCGGGATCGCCCTTGAGGAACCGGCGCGCGCAGTCGCGGTATTTCCCGTTCCATTCCATCCACCGCTTGTAGGAGGGAAAATTTCCGACCTGGTAGAGCCCGCCGGCATCCCAGGCCTCGGCGATGAGGTCGCATCCGGCGAGCACCGGGTCGTAGGCGAGGGCTTCGAGGAGCGGCGGGTTCGGCAGCGGGGCGCCGCTGGAATCGCGGCCGAGCACGGAGGCGAGGTCGAATCGGAAGCCGTCGATGTGGAACTCGGCCGCCCAGTATCTGAGGCAGCCGATGACGAATCCCCGGACCGCCGGGTGGTTGCAGTTCACGGTGTTTCCGCAGCCGGTGTAGTTTGCGAAATGGCCCGGGCCGTCGAGCATGTAGTAGGTCTTGTTGTCGATGCCGCGGAACGAGATGACCGGGCCGTCAGCGCCGCCCTCGGCGGTGTGGTTGAAGACGACATCGAGGACGACCTCGATCCCCGCCGAGTGCAGGGTCTTCATCATGTGCTTGAACTCATGGACCTGGCGGCCCTCGGCGGCGCTCGCCGCGTAGCTGCACTTCGGGGCATAAAATCCCACCGTGCTGTAGCCCCAGTAGTTGCAGAGCCGCCCGCCGGTCGCCGGGTTCGTCCGCGTATTCTCCGTCTCGTCGAACTCGAAGACCGGCATCAGCTCGATGCAGTTCACGCCGAGCTCCGACAGGTAGGAGGATTTTTCCCGCAGCCCCTCGAACGTCCCCGGATGCTGCGCGCCCGAGGTCGCGTGCCGGGTGAACCCTCGCACATGCATCTCGTAGATGATGATCTCGCTCTCCGGGCGGTGGACCGGCCGGCTGTGCTCCCAGTAAAATTCCTCGTGCGGGATCCGCCCGCGGTGGACCGGAGGCGCAAACCTCGGCTTTCCCATCCACACCTCGCGCCCGGCGATCTTCTGCGCATGGGGGTCGAGCACGATATTCTTCGGATCAAAATAATGCCCCTCGGCCGGGTCAAACGGACCGTCGAACCGGAACCCGTAATCGATTTTCTCGTAATCGAGGTCGTCCACCGTCATCGCCCAGACCTGGCCGAGCCGGCACTCCGGGGGGAACGGGATCTCGGCCATCGGCTCGGCGGATCCCCGCTCGAAGAGGACGAGCGTGCAGGCGGTCGCGTGGGCGCTGAAGATCGAGAAGTTGACCCCGTGCGGGGTGTGGCTTGCCCCGAATGGCATCGGATGCCCGTAGCGGAGGCGGAATTCCCCGTGGGAATGCGTGTGTTCGGGACGTTCTTCCATGTTCCCGAACGCTAGCCGCCGGGAAAAAATCCGCACGAAAAAAACCTCGCCCGCCGCCTCGAGGCGGGTGCCTGCGAAAAGTGCAGACGAGGCGGCTAACAGGAGCGTGGGCATCCCGCCCGTGTGAGGCACATCACTCCGATACGAATCCCAGTCTCTCAACGGGCGGGACGCCCACTCCCCCTGGGATCTGCAACTTTCGGGCATGAGCCCCCGGTGTTTGTAGTTCCGCCTTCAGGCGGCTGCCGGGTGAGCCGACGCCACGCAAAAAAAAGGCACCGCATAAATGCGGAACTACGAACGGGGATGTGGGCTCCGGTGTTTGGGCGCAACTTTCAGGCATGCGCGAACGGATGCGCGCGCGTCGCAAATCTTTTGCACGTGCGCCCGGCGGCCCGTATAAGCAGGGGAATGACCTGCGTGATGGATCTTCTCTCGGCCCTGCCCTTCGAGTGGGCGCGGTATGAGTTCATGCGCAACGCGCTGGTCGCGGTCGTGCTGGTCTCCCCGCTCTTCGCGGTGATGGGAACGCTCGTCGTCAACAATCGGATGGCATTTTTTTCCGATGCGATGGGCCATGCTTCGCTGACCGGGCTCGGGCTGGGGGTGCTTTTCGGGTTGGCCGATCCGCTGCTGGCGCTGGTGGGTTTTGCGATGCTTCTTGCCCTGGGCATTCTGGTGTTGCACAGGCTCACCCGTTCGCCGATGGACACGATTATTTCGCTGTGCATGTCGTTCAGCATCGCGCTGGGGGTGGTGTTGCTTTCGCGCGGGGGAAATTTTAACCGCTTCAGCCGCTACCTCATCGGGGATCTGCTGAGCATCACGCCGGCCGAGATCGCCTGGCTGGCGCTCACCCTGCTGGTCGTCGGCGGCGGGCTCCTGCTTTTCTACAACCGCATCCTCCTCATCGGGGTCAACGGCTCGCTCGCCCGCAGCCGGGGGCTCAACATCTGGTGGATCCAGGTCTTCTTCGTGGCGGCGATCGTGCTGGTCGTGACGATGAACATCGGCTGGGTCGGGATCCTGATCATCAATTCCCTGCTCATCCTCCCCGCCGCCGCCTCGCGAAACCTCGCGGGCAACACCCGGCAGTATGTCCTGCTCGCCGTCGCCATCGCCCTCGTCTCCGGCGTCTCCGGCCTCCTGATTTCGTATTACTCGGACACCGCCGCCGGGGCGACGATCGTCCTCGTCGCGATGGGGATATTTTTCATTACCCTCGCCGCCGGTGCGATCGCCAGCAGTCGGCGGCGCGGATGATCTCCGGCATCGGATGATCCTTTACGGGCGGAGGATGACGACATCTTCGGCGGCGGCCGCCGCAAAGAGATCGCAGTCGGACACGCGCGCGGAAACCCGGGGGTTGAGTTCGAAGATTTTCAGGTCGCCCGCAGCGGTCGAGAATTTGTATTGGGCGATCTCGCCGAGATAGACGGCGCCGCCGATGCGGCCGCAGACCGAGTTTGTTGCGGCTGCGGTCGGCCGGAGCGACCAGGATTCCGGGCGCACCGAGATGGTCACCGGCTCGCCGGGCTTCGGCAGCCAGTTCGGGTCGCCGGGCACACCCTCGAACATC
>Ga0247840_10012145_pt1 | contig 10294 bp, 7 predicted proteins | sample LaCruzMarch2015__FD_192404 | JGI IMG/M metagenome (GOLD analysis project Ga0247840, IMG submission 192404) | Freshwater microbial communities from meromictic Lake La Cruz, Castile-La Mancha, Spain - LaCruzMarch2015_17m | ecosystem: Environmental > Aquatic > Freshwater > Lake | place: Spain...
TAACGCTTTTACCGCGTCACCATCCGTCATATCAATTACATAAGAACGGTGAGCCACGGCATGAGCGGGCGCGTTTTCGTAACGATCTACAGCAATCACTTCTACGCCAAAACGTTGTAATGAAATGACTAATTCTTTGCCCAATTCACCGCTACCCAGCAAAAGAGCTTTTGTCGCTGAAGGCGTTAATGCTGTGCCTAATTTCATAATTTTTAACCTCTAACAAAAAATTTTTTACACTACGCAGTAAGACGGAACCCAACTTTTAGCCGTCATATAATCTGGCACATCGTTGAAATCAAAATTTTCACCGTCTTGAATCATTTTTTGCACGTCGAACAATTGCGCGACTTCGGGAATATCGTTAAAAAATAGCGTGTAAAACGGTTTCACTAATTTTTTTGCCACCTTAATTCCAATCGCCCCAATAAAATTACGACGTTGCCCAACGTGAGCAATTTCGTCAATAGTGATTTCATCAAGCAATTCTTTTAAACGGTCGCGCACTTCGGGTTCATCCGCTAGCACGTCATCAAACAAACGATGCAAATGAAAATAAAACGTCACGCCCATCAATTCCGTCACAAACGCGGGTGTATCGATTAACAAACCAGGAAATTTCGGAAATTGTTCATAGACTTTTTCTTTCCACGGCGACAACGGCACCCATTCGACTTTATCTAATCCACACGTTTTCAGCATTTCATCAAATAATCGAACGTGACAAAATTCTTCTGCCAAATGAATACGGCTGATTTTATCTTCGAGTGTTTTGCAATTCGCCATACTTGGAGCCACGTCCCACGCGCCTTTGATACCAACCCATTCATGCCGTGCAAACTTATAAATCCCCGTCAACATCAGCGTCATTTTGTCCAAGGATTCAGGTTTATCGTGCATTTCAACGTAATTGCGATAAAACGCTTCAGGATTGGCAAGCGGTGTGCGTAATTTAACGGGATTATTTTGAAAATAGGCAAGTTTTGCCCGTTTAATTGCTAAATCGCGGTCGTCTTCTAATAATTTCCCGCCGTGTTGTTGGGTAAATTCCCAGTAATTATCGAAATTTTCTTTGCGTTGTGATGCGGTAGACGGTGAAAAAATGGAACGGTATTTGGCATTCGTCATACGGTGAAATCTCTGTCTTGAAATGTAAAAAAACGCCGATTGTATAGCACTCAAATCGATTACGCTGTTTTTTGTATAACGTGGTTACGCGGTTTTAAAACTGTCGATACTCGCCACCAACATTTGTGCTTGTTCTTCGAGTGATTCCGCCGCTGCAGCGGATTCTTCCACTAACGCCGCGTTTTGTTGGGTCGTGCCATCTATCTCGTTAATCGCTTGATTGATTTGGACAATGTCATCATTTTGTTTTTCAGATGCAACGCTAATCTCGGTAATAATTTGCGTTACTTGCTCAATTGCTTCGATGATTTGATTCATGGTTTGTCCCGCTTGTCCCACTAATTTTGTGCCACCATTTACTTTCGTGACCGAATCCGCAATCAATTTTTTAATTTCATCTGCGGCAACGGCGGAACGTTGCGCTAAATTACGAACTTCGACAGCGACCACTGCAAAACCTTGACCTTGATTACCAGCCCGCGCCGCTTCGACAGCGGCATTTAAAGCCAGAATGTTAGTCTGAAATGCAATATCATCAATCACAGTAATAATGTCTTCAATCCGTTTTGATGATTCATTTATGTTATTCATCGTGGTAATGACATTTTCAACAACTTTGCCGCCTTGCATTGCAGAATCAACCGCATTTGTGACCATGTCATTTGCTTGCTTGGTGTTGTTCATATTTTGTCGCACCGCTTGCGTTAATTGATCCATACTTGCGGACGTTTCAACCAGCCTTGCCGCCTGCATTTCCGTTCGATGAGACAAATCATTATTGCCTGACGAAATTTCTTTTGAACCGTTGTAAATGTTGTCGGTGGCATATTTGATTTGCTCAATCATTGTTTTGAGTTTTTCAACTGTGGCGTTCGTATCCTCTTTAAGCTGCCCAAATGTTCCCTCGTAAGGGTTGGTAATTTTTTGGGTTAAATCGCCGTGTGAAATGGCAGCTAAAACATGAGCAATATCGGTTAAACCTGCCTCACAAGTTTCCAACAATCGATTCAAACCTGTTGTTAACTCAAGTAAAAAATCTTCTTTATCGGCTAAATTAAAACGTCGAGAAAAATCGCCGCGACTTGCGGCTTTAACGATTTCAGCAACTTCTCGTTCAACGATTGTTTCTGCCGTGCAGTCGTACCATTCCGCAACCGAACCTAAACGCTGACCTTTTTCATTTAAAATTGGACTCGCAACAACCGTCATGGTGCGACTACCCAGTTTTGCATACGAAAAAATACTTTCCGTCATTGAATTAAGCAGTTGCATCTGATGAAGCGAATTTTTATGAAATATGTCAATATTCAAACCAATCAAATTATCGACATCAAAATGTGCTGATGAATTTTCAATTTCGGTGGCATATTTTTGTAAAATTTTCTTCGCCGCATTGTTGAGATACACCAATTTTCGATCATTATCCGCCATCATGATTCCTTTGCTGGCGTTATCTAAACCAATTTTAATGCGTAAAATTTCAGCGGCAGCGTGACGTTCTTCAGTTCTACGAATCAACAATTTTTGCTGCATATTTTTAATCGAGTGCAACAAACTGTCTTTATCGTTTTTGCGTAATTGAATGTCGCGCGACAAATCACCATCCGCAATTTCTTTCGCCATTCCTTTTGCATGAAAGGGATCAACCCCTAATTGCCTTCCTAAGTAATACGTCAACAAAAGCGCGATTGCGATAGCCATCGTGATAATCACTGATGCCATAATCCACAAGGTTGTTCGCATTTTTTGGGTGCTGTCGAAAATGTCTTGAATGCTGTTTTTTGCGCCATTTGATTCGCTATTTCGTAAGCGAATCATTTGCGAAGACAACTTACTGGCTGCGTGGTCAAAATCGCCCATGATTTGGTTTCCCGCCTCTGACCCTTCATTGATATAGGCTTCTGACATACGTTTTCCGTCAACATAAAAAGCATCAAAACCCATTTCTAAAACATCAATTGCTTTTAATTTATTTGAATCAGCCGCTGCATATTGTCGATATTGCGCTAATCCATTTTTAAAATCTTCGCGTGAATGTTCCGCATCGGTATAAGAAGCTGGATTTTTTGTTGCTGAAACATTGTTTAAAAATTGCTGCACTTGAACAACATCACGCGCCATTTGTCCCGATAACAAAGCATTTGGCAAAAATACGTCTTTGATTTTCTGCAAATCTTTTTCAGTGTGTAAATAGTTAATGAGTGTCGAGGCAATTAACGCAATCATCAAACTAATAATGATAAAAAAACCTGACGCTATTTTGGTTTTAAATGTGATGAATTTTTGTTTGTTTAGGTACACGCGCTCACCTTTGTTTTTTGCTATCGATTAAGTGAATCGTTATCGTCTATGGAATGAATCTTTCAACATAAAGCAAAAATAAGACAGTATTGTTACACCGATGTTAAAGAACAGGAGAATTTGGCGTAAGCACGGTATTTTGGGCAGGTTTTGAATTGTCTGTTGCAGGATAATCCAACGTGTAATGCAAGCCGCGACTTTCTTTGCGTTGTTGAGCGCAACGAATAATCAGCTCGGCGACAATGACAAGATTTCGCAATTCCAACAAATCGCTGGTAACGCGAAAATGTGCGTAATACTCCGCAATTTCTTTTTTGAGCAATTCAACGCGATTCATGGCGCGATGTAAGCGTTTGTCAGTGCGAACAATCCCAACGTAATCCCACATAAAATGCCGCAATTCATTCCAATTGTGTGACACAACGACCTCTTCATCAGAATCACTGACTTTCGATTCATCCCAAAGCGGTAAATCTTTCGGCATAATTAAATTAGGCAATTTTTGCTTAATATCTTCGCTTGCACGTTCGGCAAAAACTAAACATTCCAGCAACGAATTGCTCGCCATGCGATTTGCGCCGTGTAATCCAGTGCAAGCCACTTCACCAACTGCGTATAAATTTTCAATATCGGTTCGCGCAAAACTGTCTGTTAAAACGCCGCCGCAAGTGTAATGCGCTGCTGGAACTACAGGAATGGGTTGTTTTGTAATATCAATATCGAATTCTAAACATTGTTGATAAATGTTCGGAAAATGTTCTTGAATAAACGCGGCAGGTTGATGACTAATATCCAAATAAACGCATTCAAGCCCCCGTTTTTTCATTTCGTGATCAATCGCTCGCGCCACAATGTCACGCGGGGCAAGTTCACCGCGTTCGTCAAAATGGTGCATAAATGGCGAACCATCAGGCAAAATCAAACGTCCGCCTTCGCCACGCACCGCTTCGCTGATTAAAAACGACTGCCCTGCGGGATGATAAAGACAGGTTGGATGAAATTGCATGAATTCTAAATTACTTACGCGACAGCCCGCACGCCACGCTACTGCCATGCCGTCGCCAGTGGAACTTTGCGGATTGGTACTGTACAAATAGGCTTTGCTCGCGCCACCTGTTGCTAAAACAATAACTTTTGCCGCAAAGGTTTCAACTTTTTGTAACGCGCTATTAAAAATATACGCGCCAACACAGCGATTATTTTCAGTGATTAAATCGATGATGTTGTAGTTTTCAAACAAATGAATATAGGGATTTTCTTGAGCGCGTTCGATAAGTGATAACGAAACGGCTTTGCCTGTTGCATCGGCGGTATGAACGACGCGCCGATGAGAATGTCCTCCTTCGCGGTTTAAATGCAGTTTCGTTTCACCCGAAATAGTTTGCTCTTCGGTAAATATCACGCCCTGTTCGCGCAACCAATCGATGGATTCTTTGCCGTGATTCACCGTTAATTTTACGATTTCTTCATCACATAAACCCGCACCCGAATCAAGCGTGTCATTTAAATGCGATTCCAGCGAATCCTCAGCATCAAACACAGCTGAAATTCCCCCTTGTGCGTAATAAGTGCTGCCTGCAGTCAAGGCAAATTTAGATAAAACCGCAACACGAGTTTGCGAATTGGCAAGTTTTAGTGCAAGCGTTAAACCCGCGCCACCGCTACCGATAATTAAAATATCAAAACTAAATTCGCCTTTCACGTTAATCCTTATTTGCTTGCTTCTTCAAATACACCGAAACTCATAATCCGCTGATAACGTTTCTCAAGTAGCGTTTGCGTATCTTGGTGTTTTAGCGTTTCTAAATGGCGAGACAATGTTTCTTTCAAATTCTGTGCAGTAGTTTTAAAGTCCCGATGTGCGCCACCTAAAGGTTCGCGGATAACTTCGTCTAAAAATCCTTGCTCACGAATTCGATCAGCCGTAATGCCCATTGCTTCCGCCGCGAGTTGTGATTTGTCCGCACTTTTCCAAAGAATCGACGCGCAACCTTCGGGCGAAATAACCGAATAAGTGCTGTATTCCAACATAATTAAACAGTCGCCAACACCGATTGCTAACGCGCCACCTGAACCGCCTTCGCCAATAATTGTGCAAATAATCGGTGTTTTAAGTTTCGCCATTTCAAATAAATTTCGTGCAATCGCTTCACTTTGTCCGCGTTCTTCGGCATCTATACCAGGATAAGCTCCAGGCGTGTCGATTAAACAAATAATCGGCAATTTGAAACGCTCCGCTAATTTCATTACGCGCAATGCTTTTCGATAACCTTCGGGACGCGGCATTCCAAAATTACGATAAATTTTTTCTTTTGTGTCACGTCCTTTTTGATGACCAATAATCACAATTGGCACACCGTCTAATTTCGCTAACCCACAAATAATGGCGGGATCATCCGCATAAGCACGATCACCGTGTAATTCGTAAAAATTCGTGAACACTAAATCAATGTAATCGCGGGTATAAGGGCGACCAGGATGACGTGAAAGTTGCGAAATTTGCCAATCAGATAAATTTGAAAAAATTGATTTCGTTAATGATTCGCTTTGATCTTCTAATTGTTTTAGCGCGTCAGAAATGTTGATTTTATTATCGAATTGCACGTTGCGAAGCTCTTCGATTTTCGCTTCTAAAACAGCAATCGGTTGTTCAAAATCGAGAAATTTTAAATCCATGTTTTTTTAATTTGTAAGTGGGTTTGAAAAGTGATGGGTAGTATAAGTTAATTTGGTGCAATGAGAATAAGTGTTACCGAAAAACCATTCGCCTTAATCTTGATAAGAGCTGTCAAAACGTCCTAATGCTCGAAAATATACATTGTGTTTTTGAAAACTAGTGAAATAAGGTACAATTACGGGTTCAATTTAGGTGGTAATTCTGCCGCCAAACCTTTTAATCTAATTAGGAATTTTTAAATGCCATCAGTAAAACTTAAAGAAAATGAACCCTTCGACATCGCGATTCGTCGCTTCAAACGCGCTTGTGAAAAAGCAGGTGTTTTAGCAGAAGTCCGTCGTCGTGAAGCGTATGAAAAACCCACCACCGAACGTAAACGTAAAGGTGCCGCTGCCGTTAAACGTCATTTGAAAAAATTGGCGCGTGAACGTTATGCGTTGAAAAACTTACGTCGCGGTCGTCCTGCGCTGTAATTCATGAGCGAATTATTAGCACACATTAAAAACGAGATGAAAGTCGCCATGAAAAGTGGTGATAAAAAGCGTTTGGGCGTGGTTCGATTGATGTTAGCAGCGGTTAAACAAATCGAAGTTGACGAACGCATTGAACTCGATGACAACCGCGTTCTGCTCGTTTTAGACAAAATGGTCAAACAACGTCGTGAATCAATTCGTCAATATACAGATGGAAATCGTCCCGATTTAGCTGATATTGAAGCTGCCGAAATTATCATCATTCAAGATTTTCTTCCTCAACCTTTAACCGAAACTGAAATCGATGCAATGGTCGCGCAAGCGGTCGCCGATTCTGGCGCAACGTCAATTAAAGAAATGGGTAAAGTCATGGCGTTATTAAAAGAACCCATGCAAGGTCGCGCCGATATGTCTGTTGTCAGCGTGAAAATCAAGGCAGCATTCGCAGAATAATGACGTTTCACGTTCATTATGTCGGGTAGGATTCCACGCCAATTCATTGATGACCTTTTAGTGCGAGTTGATATTGTTGATATTATCGATTCGCACGTCCCTCTAAAAAAAACGGGTTCTAATTACACCGCCCGTTGCCCCTTCCACAACGAAAAATCTCCCAGCTTTAACGTCAATCGCAACAAGCAGTTTTACCATTGCTTCGGTTGTGGCGTTGGCGGCAATGTGATTACGTTTTTGATGGAATTCAATCACCTCAGTTTTGTCGAAGCAATTGAAGAATTGGCGACGTTTGCAGGCGTTGAAATTCCGTACGAAAATCAAACAGGTTACGAACCAGAAACCAAAAAAAAACTCCTCGATTTACAACAACTCATGGCGCAAGTTGCCACGTTTTACATTAACCAACTTCGAAATCATCCGCAAAAAAATATCGCTGTCGATTATTTAAAAGGACGTGGCATTCCTGGCATTATTGCGCGAGATTTCATGATTGGTTACGCGCCAGACGGTTGGCAAATTTTGCATGGGAATTTTGATACAGAATTACTGTGCGAAGCGGGAATGCTTGTATACAAAAACGAACAGTATTACGACCGTTTTCGGCAGCGCATTATGTTTCCAATTCGCAATAAACGCGGTCACGTTATTGGTTTTGGTGGGCGCGTTTTGGACGATTCACAACAACCAAAATATCTCAATTCACCTGAAACGCCCTTATTTCACAAAAGTAATGAAGTTTATGGTTTATACGAATTACTGAAAAAAAATCCAAAACCCGCACGCATTTTAATCGTTGAAGGTTATATGGATGTCGTAACGCTCGCGCAATTTGGGATTGACTATTCAGTTGCGGCATTAGGAACAAATTTAACAGCAACGCAATTACAACTTTTGTTTCGTTCAACGCCAGAAATAATTTTATGTTTTGACGGCGATAAAGCGGGACAAGATGCAGCCTGGAAGGCAATGGATGCCGTTTTTTCAGTGTTAAACGATAATCGCCAAATGCGCGTTTTATTGTTGCCATCGCCACATGACCCCGATTCATTATTACGAACAGAAGGCGTTGAAGCCTTTATGCAACGCATCGAAAGTGCCGAAATGGTATCGAGTTATTTTTTTAATTATTTAACGGCAACGTTAGATTTAAATTCAATTGAAGGTCGGGCAAAACTCGCGCATCAAGCCAAACCATTTTTACTTAAATTAGCAAACGGCTTTTTTAAAGACATGATGTTGGCGAAATTGAAAGAGTTGACCACTTTTGATATTACACCAGCGATAACGAACGCCACACCGCCACAAAATCGGTATCAAAAAGAAAATCAAAATATGCGACATTCATTAGAACGTTTGACGTTGGCGTTATTGGTGCAAAATCCACAACTTGTCGAAACATTGGAAGCTAATCCAATTGATTGGCAAGCGTTAGATTTTGCTGGAATCGAAACATTTAAAAAAATTGTTCAACAAATCTGCTTCGAAAAACCCGCTACAACCGCGCAATTATTGGAACATTATCGCGGTTCGTCAGGCGAAAAATTCCTCAATGTTTTGGCTTTCTTGCCCGTTTTAATTCCCGACGAAGGTGTTGAAGCTGAATTTACAGGGGCATTAAATCAACTGGTTATTCAAGGTCGAAAAAATCGTTTAGAAAAACTGCAAATTCAAGCAGCGACAGTCAATCTAAACGATGATGAAAAAGAAATGTTGCTGCGATTATTGCGTTAGTTATTAGCCAAACTTTTGTTCGCTAATTCAAACACGTCGTTAGAAATATCTTTTGTGTCAATGAGGCGTTGTAATTGCGCTTTCATTAAAATTTGACGCGACGGTTCGACTTTTCGCCACGCGGTTAAAGGCGTAACCATTCGAGATGCAACCTGTGGATTTATTGCGTTTAATTCTAAAATCGCATCGCCTAAAAACGCATAACCATCACCATTTGCGGCATGAAAATACACAGGATTCGTTTGCGAAAATGCACCAATCAACGAACGTACACGATTTGGATTTTTTATGTCGAACGCCGCGTGAGAACGTAATTTTTTCACGGTTTCAAACGCCTCTTCCGCAGGACTGCTCGCTTGCAACGCAAACCATTTATCAATTACCAACGGTTCGTTTTGCCATTGCGAATAGAATTTTTCTAAACATTCTTTTTTCGTAGAATGATTGTTGTGAACAATTGCCGCTAACGCCGCTATTTGGTCAGTCATGTTTTTAGCATTTTCAAATTGCGATTGCGCCAAAGCGTGAATGTCAGGCGAATTCAATTTACTCAAAAACACCAAACACGCATTTTTCACGCGACGGCGACCAATCGCTTCAGGACTAAAGTCGCCCGATTCGTCTTTGTGATGCGCGTTGTAAATTGCACCAAATTGCGCTTGGAATTTTTCTGCAATCGTTTTTAAAATCCGTTCGCGTACCGTATGAATACCATCAAAATCCACGACTTCCATCCGTTCTGCCAAATAATTTTCCGATGGCAACGACAGCAATAACGAAAAATAGGCTAAATCATCAATCGGTGAATTCAATACTTTTTCAAAGGTGTTGAACAAAATAGCGGGAATTTCAGCCGAAGGCATTTTCACTAAATCCAGAATAATACGTTCAGCCAATTGCTGCGCGGCATCCCAACGATTAAACGAATCACTATCGTGTTGCGACAAAAACGCCAATTCTTCCAAACTGCGTTCTATTTCAACATTCACGGGCGCAGAAAATCCGCGTAAAACCGAGGCGATAGGCATTGTATCTAAATTTTCAAACGTGAAAATTTGTTGCATTTGATTGAATTGCAACAGAGTTTCAGGAATCAAATCGTCGCCTGTTTGAGAATTTAGCAAACCTAAACGCACAGGAATTAACAACGGTTCTTTTTGATTTGGATAACTTTGCGAAAGCGTCAGCGAAAACGTTTTTGTCGCGGCATCGTACAATGTTTCAACTTGAATTTTTGGCGTTCCTGCTTGCGAATACCAACGGCGGAATTGGCTCAAATCCATGTCGTTTGCGTCTTGCATCGCGCTAACAAAATCGTCACACGTTACGGCTTGCCCGTCGTGACGTTCAAAATATAAATCGCTGCCACGTCTAAAACCCTCTACACCCAATAACGTGTGCAACATTCGCACGACTTCTGCGCCTTTTTCATAAACGGTTAGCGTGTAAAAATTATTGATTTCAATGTAAGCGTCGGGGCGAATCGGATGCGCGAGCGGACTGGCATCTTCGGCAAATTGGCGCGTGC
>Ga0247840_10012149_pt1 | contig 10292 bp, 10 predicted proteins | sample LaCruzMarch2015__FD_192404 | JGI IMG/M metagenome (GOLD analysis project Ga0247840, IMG submission 192404) | Freshwater microbial communities from meromictic Lake La Cruz, Castile-La Mancha, Spain - LaCruzMarch2015_17m | ecosystem: Environmental > Aquatic > Freshwater > Lake | place: Spain...
CAGGCAAAACCTGCAACCGATTTTTTCGTTTCATCTGAAATGTTTTAACCAAGTTTCTTTCTGGCCCGGCATCAAACTTTGTATTTCGTTTACAATCATGCCTTTGTGGTGATTTGAATGCCGCGCTTATTTCCAATCAAGTTCCGTATCTTGTAGTCATGTTCTCCTTGCGGCCTAACTCTGACAGTATTGATGTCTTGAAATATGACATGGTGTTCAACGAGCATGTCGTAGGCGGCATAGAATTTCGTCACAAGAACAGCCCTCTAAACTTGGCGTTCGAGGGGAATGTTTGCTATGACGTCGTTTCTGGTTGGAGGGGGCACGGATTTGCTGTTCAGGCTTGTCAAGAACTCAGAAAACTGCTTCCTTCGGATTTGCGGATGTTGATTTTCTGTGACGTTTCCAATGTCGCTTCTCGGCGGGTCTGCGAGAAAGTCGGGGCCAGGTTTTTAGGCACGGTCACCTTACCCACCGGCGGAAAACGAAACCGCTTTGTCTTGACATAAATCCACTCCTCATATCTTGATTCTATGACGCTTACCTCCACAAACGGACATTTCAGCACAGTCGAAGACATTGAGGAATACTTGACAACAAAGGGTGCCGCAGATGTCATCAACATCTGGAACAACCTCCAGGAAAGCCTCGATACGGTTGCGGAACGCATCCAGTTTTTTAATCGCATTGCCGCTAAACGCGGATTCTTGGTTTGAGCCTTGGTGATGCGGATCGTGTGACGACCTGATAACTCGATGGAGCACCTTGATTTTTCGCGCTCATCGAGTAAGTTTACTCAATGAGCGCGAAAACAAGCAAAGACCCGGCTGATAGCTCTGAATTCAGTCTGCTTGGGCTTATCGCCGACATTCGGGCGGCCGTGGGTGACCCGGAAGGCAAACTTATGCAGTCCGAACTCGTGGAGCACTGCCGGACACTACATCATTCCGCTGAACGAAACAGCGCCAGGCTTCGTCTTTTGTCGCGGGTTCAAAAACACTTGCGAGATCCGGAGAGGCAACTTGTTTGCGATATTATTGCCAACGGGCAGCTTCTCCCCGACCCATCTGGCCAGCGTTATGGCTTTTCCACAACCGGACAGGAACATCTGAGCAAGAACTCGGCAAAGACATGAGCGACGTTACCATCGCGACAGTCGGATGGGAGGAGCGCGTTTATTTTGCTGGTGGGAGAGCACGGCGATATCGCTTCAGTGGAAGACACCTAGCCTCCGGTTTTCCCAAAAAACTCGAATGCTACTCAGCCCTAGCGAGCGGAGCTTGGGAGCCATGTCCCAATCTAAACATTGCCATCCGCGTTCAAAATGAGACCCTCTGTAAAAAGGCGGACCACCGCTGTTTGTGTTTTGATGGCCCCGCATCATATTGTCGAATTTGCGGGGCCGTTTTGGGCTCGGCGCCTTGCCCGTGATATAGGTTTTTTGAGGTGCCATATCTTGCTGTTATGGATACTGATTTGACGAAGCCGGCTCAGAAGCCTGAGGTTTGGGGTGATAGGGCGGTGGACGTCGAAATCGAAAAGCTGCTGGTGCAGCGTCGGGCATTGCGGAAAGAAATGCTTTACTGTGTTGGACACGAAAAATACCTGGCTGCGAAAGCGAAGGTTGAGACGCTCGACGCTATTATCCCTTGGGTTCACTACAAGGTCACCGGGGCCAATGTGGAACAACGTCGGGACGGAGGCCACTTCGAGTTTCAGAGCCTTGATGGTAATTTGGACAAGAAACCACTATCCGAATGGACAGAGAATGAGCTTGAGCGAATCCCTTACTATATCGAGGATATTGATATCGCGATTGTGAGCAAAGTCGGCGGGACGAAAGCCTAATCCGCAGGGTCTCAATACGCGGAACGCCTCGATTTGGGGCAGGGAGGTGCGACGGACGCGTGAGGCCAGATTTGTTTGTTTTTGACGAAACCGCCTTCGCGCGGCATTCTATCTGTTGTCCATGGATTTTAAGCGCTTTTTTTCATCTTCTATCGAGGCGCGGGCCATTCTCAAAAACCCTCACGGGAGGAGAATGCTCGGCGCCAATATGTGCATTGAATCTCATTGGCCTGCCGCACTCGTCGACGCTGTCTGTGCGATGCCGGCACACGACAAACGTGAACTCATCAATGCGATTCCCCGGCAGCCAAAATCTGCGCAGCATGCCATAGGCTTTGTGGCCGCTGACCTTTTGCCGGTAATTAAGCCCGACGATGCGGCGTTTACTGTCTTGCAAGATGTTGCCAAAATTAAGCTTTGGACATCTGACTTCTATGATATTCGGCATTATTTTTTGGCTAATCCAGCGTTAACACCAGAATCTATTTCTGAGCTATGGAATATGCCGGATGTTACCTTAACCGCCAAAACGGCATTATCTGCCAACCCCAACACCCCACCTCGTCTTTTAAAGGATTTTATGGTGGACCCGGCACATCAGATGAACTTTGTTTATTGTTTGGCAAAATATGGGGACTTAACAAAAACGCGGGTTCGCGACATTGTGACGGCTGAAGTTGATTTTATGCATCAAGAGGCGATTCACGCGCGGCTCATTAGCCGCTCAGACCTGCCTCCCCAAATATTTCTTCATCTTGCCAGTCACACTGGTTGGGGAGACTATTTTAAACTGGCGCGGCTTCCAGGCTTCAAAGATGCTGTTCCCACGCCAACACCGGACAACCTGAACACAATTCTCACCAAGAACTGTGTTCGACTACCTCCGGAATCCTCCGCCGACACTGTTGCGGTTGCCTATGATGCCGTTGACATAGCCCCTTATCGAGACCTCGTTGTTGCTGTTCAAAATGCCAAGGCGGTGATTGCATGTCACCCTAATGCTTCTCGTCAGGTTATGGAAGCGGCCATTGCAGACGAATCGGTGAGGTTTCTTATTGGTATGCCCAGTCTCGCTGAAAGCCCGCATGCGAACTGGGCGCTTCCCGCGATTTGTGAAACGCAATTGTCGACAGGAATCATCTCGCAGATATATAAAGAGGCGCGGGCCATTCCTGGCGCATCTCCTGAACTGTTGTCGTGGGCATTGGAGTTCAGCAAACAACATTCCGATAGCCGAGTTCACTCTGAGGAGGCTGTCTCCATAATGATGCACCCTAACTTTCCATGGGGAAAGTATTCATTCGAAGAGGTTTCTTCGATGGCCAATGACAAAACGGCACCGGCATTATACGTGGCGGCCCATCTTGCTGGACCCCCAGCATCTCATATAACAAATGAGATGCACGCGGACGGATTCCAACCGGCGGCGGAAATCTTTTCACAGAATCTTTCTGCCAGGCAGCTCCATAAACTTGTTTCGATGACTCCGGGTTCCGCTGTTTTGTGTGCAATGCACCCCAACGGGGTTGATATCGAGGTTGCGGCCGATGACCCAGACGTGGACATGGTTTACGAGCGGGGTTTACGCCTCTCTTCCTTCACGCTCTCTGGCAAAAGTGGTGCCTCCCTTGCCCCTAGTGGTGCTCTCCTCGAATTATGACAGACGCTGCGGTTTAGCTGCGCCTTTTCCGATACACCTTGTCATTCGATAGCGGGCGGACTACTTCTGCTTTTATGTCCGACGAAGATGTTGAAAAAATACCGTTTTGTGACATTGCGCTTGCCATGTCAACAAATAGCCATACCCGACGGATGGCCGGCGCCGTGCTTGCCCTGTTTCCCGGTATTAAAGGTCGAGAGGAAATCACCGAGGAATGCGCCTCCCCGGAGTTCGCTAATTTTTTAGCATCCACGGACGACACTGAAGTTCATTCAATGCTGATTTGCCGGGGGCTTCTTCCGCAAAACAAGGTTTTGGAATACGCCAATAAAGCCGACCACTTCGGGAACACGGCCATGACTGCTTTTGGGTCACCATTGCTTGACCGGGTTTTCGCCACGACCATGTTTGCTCTTGGGTCACCATTGTTACCGAAATCACGTGTGGATGCTCTGGTGGCGCAATATCCTGCAACCCCAGATAATAATATTCATTGCGCCATCAGTAATGCTTTGCTAGGCAATAAAGCTGTCCATGATGGGCTCGGCAGCCTATCTCCAACCAACGCAAACGAGCACTATTTCTTTTTGAATGCCGCTTGGTTCGGCGCCTTGGGGAATTCGCCTGTGGACCGAGCGCTTGTGATGATGATTTCCGACATTCAGTCTCCTGGTCGAATGAAAACTGCCAATGCCTTGATTTCTCGCGGCAAGATCACCACCTCCCTTGCTTGTGCGCTTGATGCTATACCTGATTTAAGCGTAGAAGAATATCGCCGCCTTACCACGGTTCCGGCGCATCGGTGTTTGGTGGGAGATGGCAAGGTTACTGCCTACAGAGAATTTGACGACCGCGCATTGCGGAAATCCACGTATGTCATTTCGCCCGTTGCAACGACACAAGATATTCGATTACTTTCTAATAAGTGTGTGGCTGGGTCATCTAAGCAGGCGGCTTTACTTCATGCCGTTAATTGCCCGCGTGAAGTCTACGACAAAGTAATTAGAGAGCATACCAAAGCCACCTCCACATATGACTTTTGCCGGCTCTCTCCTTGGGCAGAACGAAGCCTTACAATAACAGCCGAACCTTGGAGCTGGATAAAGCACCTTCTCAAATGTAACTCCGATAAAGCACTTCGCCTGCTTGCGCTTCAGCCAGTTCCGGTTGCGGGGATTTCTCCGCATTCTCTTCAAGAGCATTTCTCTGACAGTAAGCCTCTACAAGCGGCCGCTGCTATTATCGGAGCGTGCCGGTCACAAATTTTTTTCAATGCGATGGGCCAAATCGGAGACAGCCCCGAAGGGGATATCGCGTTTTTGTTCTCTCCTAAGACCAGCGGACGTAAACTCGAGAAGCTGGCGGCCATACACCCTGACCTGGCGGGGCTGGCGGCCATACACCCAAATGGTTCGGATATTCCACTTAGTTGCATTCCTTCCCACCACAAGGATCTTGTTGAAGCTTCGAGGCACACATCTCGGCTTGTAGGACGAACCGGGGCACTTTCATTTGACTCACCAGGCAGGATTATTGTTTGATGTCGGGGATGAGGCGTGGAAAGTCTATTTTTAGTAGCAAGGATTCTATTTGTTCTTCGTGGACAATCGATATTGAGAAAACAACCTTGCGCGGTATTACTTCTTTTATGCAGTTGCTATCAAAAGAAAAGTGTCGGGAATACGAGCGGGCCGTCGCTGCTGGCGCTGTTGATGTGGCGGATTCTATTTTTAAAGAAGCTTGTCTATCTTACTTTTTAAAGACAGGCGATATTCCCGAATGTCTGGCCGTTGAGCCACCGAAAACTCGCGAAGATAGAAAAGCCATAGCGATGGCTGTCCTTAATTTGCAAGACGGGCGGATAGGCACTGGCCGCTTTCACGCTGAGGCATATAAGGCGGCAGGCATCGAGATTGGGGAAGGGGACGGGCCGCTTGGGGACCTCGCTGCCTCTCCGGGGTTGCAGGGATTCGTAACCAATAGCGGGCACTTTTCTGATGGGCTGCGATATTTTGAGGTGACCTCAGATGGCGAACTTGATATGCCGGGCATCACAGCCAGCGGAGACAAGACGTTAACCGATAGATTTGCGCCAGCGTTACCAGGGAGATTTCCCGTTTGTGTTTTCAGTCCGGCCGCAGCGAAAACTATCCGATAGCGATTTGATTACGATTGCCCGCACACCTCTCGCGGGCTATATGAATTATCATGTCACCAGATTCCATTAGTGCTATTCCCTTTCATGAGATTGCGGGGGCCCTGGCTGATAGTCCTCACGGTAGGCGGATGGCAGGAGGGGTGCTCGCCTGCTTTCCTGAAATTGAACACGCGGATGAACTTTCAAGTAAGTGCATGTCCCCTGAGTTTGCCGCGTCGCTTCTTTATTGCGAAGATATCGGCGTTTTAAGCGAGCTGGCGGCACATGGTCTTTTAGGCGAATCACGCGCCACCTATTATGCTAACATGGCGGAGGGCCTTTTAGGTGAGGCCGACTGGGAGACCTCCTCGCTTGTGAATCTTGTTCTTTCGTCGCCGGAATTTAAGAAGGCGCCTACGCTTCGCCTGGCTTCCCCTTCTGCTGTTGTTAACAACGCTCTTCTTGCCAACCCATTGGTGCACCGTGACGGCGGATTTCCCTGGTCGCCAGACGACAACCGTATGGATATTTTTTTGCATAACGCCGCTGTTTTCGGGAACCTTCAGAACCCAGCGATTGCTGGGTTCTTGGAGGAATACATTAAGCAGCCATACGAGCTTCCCAAGGGAGCCCCAGAACCTGAGGTAATAATGAGCCGGATTTTGAATCGCAAAGAAATCCCACCCGAAATTGTTTGCGCCATGAGCAGCTCTCCTAAAATCACGCGAGATATCTATCGGCGGCTCGTGAATCACCCAGAGCATAGACGGCTAGTTGGACTAGGTAAGGTGAATACGATGCGACTTTTCGATGGCGATACGGATAAAGCGGAATACGTAGTGTCGCCGTGCGCAAGCTCATCCCTGGTGGCCCAAGCATTCGATAAGGTTTCTGGACGGGACATCAAGCCAAGTGTTAAGAATTCCTTAATACTTGCTGCGCAATGTCCTCGCCGGTGTTATGAGACAGTCAAAGATGATGACCCCGAGTTTTGCATGTCGTTCGATTTTTTCGAGCAATCTCCCTGGGCCGCTGATGGGATTTCCAGCAAAAACCCCAGCGAAAGCATACTTCAAATCATCGAGCATCAAAAATCCTATCTCATGGAACTCTATACCCTGAGTATGCCATTTATTCCATTCGATGCTCTTGACCCGCGCAAAATATCCGAAGGGTTCACATCCGCCCCAGTCCGAGCTGGGGCTATTATTGCCGGCGCATGCCGGTCCAGGAAGTTCGCCACTGCTCTTGGTGATGTCGGGGACGACCCCAATAATGATATCGCTTTCTTGTTTTCGCCGCACACAAGCGGACGTAAGATTGAGCGGCTGGCGGCTATTCATTCGGAACTTGCCTGCTTGGCCGCTATCCACCCAAATGGCAGCGATATTCCTGTTGAGTCTGTTCTCCCGGAACATCGCGAAATTCTTGAGGCAATGCGCGATTCGATGGCGATAAAAGGGCGGATGGTTTCTAGGACGGCCGCAGCGGCAGATTCTCTGGTTATTTAGCAGGTGGTGACATGTTGACACCACCTGATTACTTCTTTTCGTCGACCATTTCGAACTCAGCATCAACAACATCCGGATCGGCGGGTTTCCCCTTTGGCGGCTGCGGCTCTTGTGGTGCGGCAGCCTGCTTGTAGAGATTGGCGCTGACTTCCTGGAATTTTGACTGCAACTGCTCGTAACCGATCCGGATTGCGTCTATGTCGTTTCCGTTTAGCGCAGAGCGCACGGCGGATATCGCCTTCTCGACCGCCGCTTTTTGTGCCCCATCAATCTTATCCCCAAGGTCTTTCACTTGCTTTTCGCACTGATAAGCCAACGTGTCAGCATTGTTGCGGATCTCGATACCTTCTTTGGCCTTTTTGTCATCTTCGGCGTGCATAGCCGCCTCTTGTTGCATGCGCTCGACATCTTCTTTGCTCAGCCCGCTTGACCCGGTAATAGAGATTTTTTGTTCCTTCCCGGTGCCGAGGTCTTTGGCTGTAACATTGAGGATGCCATTCGCATCGATATCAAACGTCACCTCGATTTGTGGTGTCCCCCGAGGTGCCGGCGGAAGTCCATCCAGGTGGAACGTGCCCAAGTTTTTATTGTCCCGGCTAAGCGGACGTTCGCCCTGGATTACCTTGATTTCCACACCTGGCTGGTTATCGCTGTAGGTTGAAAACACATTTGACTTTTTCGACGGAATAGTGGTGTTCCGTGGAATCATTGGCGTGGCGATGCCGCCGGCGGTCTCAATAGCCAACGTGAGTGGGGTTACGTCCAACAACAGGACGTCTTTGACCTCTCCGCGCAGGACGCCACCTTGGATTGCAGCTCCAATGGCTACCACCTCGTCCGGGTTAACGCCTTTGTGCGGTTCTTTACCTATCATTTCGCGGGCCGTGTCAATGACCTTCGGCATTCTTGTCATGCCGCCTACAAGGACCAGCTCATTCACGTCGCTCTTGGTCCACTTTGCATCGCCCAAACAGGCTTGCACCGGTTTGATTGTGCGTTCAAAGAGGTCGTCGGTGAGTTGTTCCAGTTTTGCCCGGGTAAGCTTCTTCTGGATATGCTTGGGCCCGGTCGCGTCGGCCGTGATAAAAGGCAGGTTGATTTCGTATTCCTGCGTCGAAGACAACGCAATTTTGGCTTTCTCTGCCTCTTCCTTAATCCGCTGCACCGCGTCCGCTTGCTTGGAAAGGTCAATTCCAGCTTCCTGCTTGAACTCGTTGACCATCCACTCCATGAGACGATTGTCCCAATCGTCTCCGCCGAGATGCGTGTCGCCATTCGTCGCCTTAACCTCGAAAACCCCTTCCCCTATCTCGAGGGCGGAAATATCAAACGTGCCACCGCCCAAGTCGTAAACCGCGATTTTCTCATCGGCCTTTTTGTCTAAACCATATGCCAGGGAAGCAGCCGTTGGCTCATTGATGATGCGCTTTACGTTTAACCCTGCAATTTTGCCGGCGTCTTTTGTCGCATTTCGCTGTGAGTCATTGAAGTATGCCGGGACCGTGATTACAGCGTCTGTGATTTTCTCACCAAGCTTCGCCTCTGCGTCAGCCTTGAGCTTAGCAAGAATCATCGCGGAAATCTCCTGGGGTGAAAACGACTTTGGCTTGCCATCCACCATCACCTGGATGTGAGCATCGCCATTCGCGGCTTTGACAATTTTGTAGGGCACACGATGTTCTTCCTCTCGCACCTCGTCGAACTTTCGACCCATAAAACGCTTCACCGAAAAAATCGTGTTCCCGGGGTTCGTAATTGCCTGTCGCTTGGCCGCCTGACCGACGAGACGCTCTCCGTTTTTCGCAAATGCCACAACAGACGGGGTTGTGCGGGCGCCTTCGGAGTTTTCCAAGACAACTGCCTCTCCGCCATCAATCACCGCCATACATGAGTTGGTGGTGCCTAAATCGATTCCAAGTATTTTTGCCATAAATTTAAAACGTGTGGTGTCGAAGTAGCAAGTTCCATTCCATTGGCTTGCCAACCTATCAACAGCATGATTTTCAGATACTTGTATTTATGAGACACATTGGCGCTGGCTTTTTATGAGACACATTGGCGCCTTATATTTCCATTAGTGAGACACGGGGTGTCATTTTGGCGCAACTAGCACTACGCTCTCGCACAACACTACACTGCCGCTGTGTAGTGTTGACTGTAGGTGTAGCGTCTTAATTTTGTTGACCGAAATTGCGAACCGGTTATATTCAGGTATGGGCTATTCCATTTACGCAATCGTTCCGAAAAGCTCCGCGAAAGACGTGCTTACTGCACTTGAGTCCCTGAAAAAGCCCAGTGAAATGTTCGGATATGCGCCCAACGACGAAATCGACGCTTCTTTTGCGGTGGCAACGAACAGTCAACTCGCCTATCGGACTAAGTCGCACCAACGCAAGGGCGTTCTTGTCGGGTTTAATTACTCTGGGCCAAACAATGCCATTCGAGAATTCCTGTATTCCGCTATTGCCGTTGTGGCCCGTGAGGCCGGGGAACACGCTAAATTCGGCAAACAGCGGTTGCCGGCTTACTATTACGACGGGCAACCTACCGCACTTTTCACCTCTCGCGAAGCCGCGAAGGCCAGTAAATTCGAAGAATTTGATGTTCGGGATGATGCCGGGATGCGAATTCCTTCCACAGACAGGTCGATGGAGATGTTCTATGTGGTGGCGGAGCCGCATCTTCAGGCTATTCGTGATGAAGCAATACGCCTGCGGTCTGCCATTCGCGGTAATATTGCGGAGTTGGCCGGGCCATCTTCTCATACTGTTGCCGATAGCAAACCTCAGAAATCCATCATTTAATTCCGCGTTGTGTGGTGGGTTTCAAGCAGTGGCGGGAATAGTTGTGCAAAGTTAATCATTTAGGTTTTTTTGTTGGTATGGCGCCTCATGCCGTAAATCTTGCTGGAAAACACCGTCATAATCTCCACAAGGTCCAAGCAAAGCAACTCGACAGGGGACTTTGCCAGGCTAGGTTCCAGGATTGTAATTTCCACATGCATAGCACGGCAGATGGCAAAAATGATTTCTGCACCAAATCGCAGCAGCCTGTCTTTGTGCATCAGAACGAGGCGCTTCACTTTGCCAGCCAGCAGCAGGTTGAGCAGTTGAACAAAACCTTTCTTCTTGTAGTT
>Ga0247840_10012152_pt1 | contig 10291 bp, 10 predicted proteins | sample LaCruzMarch2015__FD_192404 | JGI IMG/M metagenome (GOLD analysis project Ga0247840, IMG submission 192404) | Freshwater microbial communities from meromictic Lake La Cruz, Castile-La Mancha, Spain - LaCruzMarch2015_17m | ecosystem: Environmental > Aquatic > Freshwater > Lake | place: Spain...
CGGGTTTCCGGCCGGCTACTATGCCGTGCACCGGCCCGGGCTGCAGCCCGGGGAGCGGGTGGGAGCCGCCACGCCGGCCTTTACCCTGGACCCCATCGATCCTTGGCGCGGCAATGCGTCCTTGCAGATCGTTGCGGCTCAGGATGAGGAGCGGGGCGTTGGCCAGGGGGTGGAAGCGCCCGCGGTGACCCAAACTTGGCTCTGGCGTCTTCACGCGCGGGCTAGCTGCGCGGACACCGCGCTCGTCCTGAGCGCCGGCGGCCTCACCCACGATGTCCTTGTGGGCACAGAGTGGGTCACCTATGAATGGCGTTTTGACAAACCGGTCCAAGTGACCCGGATTCATGCCGAAATCCGGGTTCTGAATCCGTCGCTGTCACCGGTCACGCTGTGGACGGACGAGTGGTTCCTGGCGCCTATGGCGCCGACCGCGCCGTGAGTGGCGAACAAAACGCGTTGACATTCGCGGGCGCCCGGCCAAAATAGAGCCATGAATATTCTAGCCGTCATTACCGCGCGGGGTGGGTCGAAAGCCATTCCCGGGAAAAACATCAAGCTGATGGCCGGCAAGCCGCTGCTCGCCTACACCTGCGAAGCGGCCCGGGCCAGCGGGCGCCTGGACCGGATTATTTTGAGCACCGATAGTCCGGAGATTGCCGAGGTGGGGCGTCGGTGGGGTGCCGAGGTTCCGTTTATGCGGCCTGCCGAATTGTCCGGCGACACGGTCATCGGCGTCTTGCCGGTCATCCACGCCCTCGAATGGATGGAGGCGAATGAACGCTATCGGCCTGATTACGTCTTCCTGCTACAGCCCACCTCGCCGCTCCGAACCGCCGAGGACATCAACCGCACCATCGACCTGGCGATCGAAAAACAGGCCGATTCCGTGGTCGGCGTCACCGAGCCCGAGGTGCACCCCTACTGGGCCAAGGGCGTCGACGAACGCGGGCGCATGATCAACCTTCTGCCGCTTGAGCTTGCCGACCGGAATCGCCAGGATCATCCCCAGGCCTACGCCGTTAACGGCGCGATCTATCTGACGCGCCGGTCCGTGATCCTGGAGAAAAAAACGCTGTTTCCGGCCGAGACCTATGTGTACGTCATGCCGCCTGAACGGGCGCTGGACGTGAATACGCCCTGGGAGTGGCATCTGCTGGAACTGGTGCTCCGCGATCGGCAGCGGGTGTCATGAGCGGCCCCGCCGGCGGCCGCCTGTTGGCCGATGCGCAGCGGATGTTGAGGGAGGCCGGGCTCGACGAGGCCGAACTCCAGGCGGAATGGCTCCTGAGCCGACACCTGGACTGCCCGCGCCTTGAATTGCCTCTGCGCCGCGCGCAGCCGGTTTCCGAACCTGCGGCCCACGCCTTTCAGATCGACGTCCAGCGGCTGCTCTCCGGCGAGCCGCTGTCCTATGTGCTCGGAGATTCGTCCTTTATGGGCCGGTCTTTTGCCACGCGCCCGGGCGCCTTGATTCCCCGGCCGGAGACGGAGGAGCTGGTTGACTGGATTCTGGACACCGAAGCGCTTTGGCGCATCCCGGGCCCATACGTTGCGGACGTGGGCACGGGTAGCGGCTGCATCGCCGTGACCCTGGCGTGCGAACGGCCACAGGCCCGCCTGCGGGCCATCGATGCCTCGGCCGACGCATTGGCGCTGGCCCGGGAAAATGCGGACCGGCTGGGGGTGGGGGTCACGGCCCGGATCGATTTCGAAGAGCGCGATTTGCTGGCAGGAGTCAGGCCGGAAACGTTTGATGCCGTCGTGTCCAATCCGCCGTATGTGACCACGGACGCCTGGGCCCACCTGCCGCGCCCGATCCGGGACCATGAGCCGCGCCTGGCGCTGGACGGAGGGCCAGACGGATTGGCGGTGATTCGACGCCTGGCGCCCCAGGCCCATGAAACCTTGAAGCCCGGCGGCCTTTTTTTTCTGGAGCTGGGGTTTGACCAGCGCGCCGATGTGCATGACATCCTGGGCCGGACAGGGTTTATCCAGGTGCAGTTCCGCCGTGATGTCCGCAGCCAGGATCGCATGGTGTGCGCAAAAAAAGTTTTGCAGAACCCGGCAGAACTTGAATCATTTGGATTCGTGTGTCGGAAACAGCGGGAGGCGGGTGGACATTGTATTACAAGGAGCATAGAGCATGATTCATCGAGCTGCAGATATGAAAACGGAAATCCGGGAGCGGATGCGTGACGGCGCGGGCAAGGTCACGATCCAGCACCTGTTTGATAAAGACGAGATCACGGCCAAGACCCGGCTGTGTGCCCGCCTGACCCTGCCGCCGAAGGCGAGCATTGGCATGCACACGCACGAGGGCGAGGATGAGCTGTATGTCGTCATCAGTGGATCGGGCTGGCTGGATGACGGTAAAACGCGGTCGCGCGTCAATGCCGGGGATGCCATTCTCACCGGCAAGGGCGAACCCCATTCGCTGATCAATGACGGGCCTGCCACCCTGGATGTTATGGCCGTGATCATGCTGTACGCATGACCCCCTGAAAGGATTCCTATGAAATTGCTCCCGGATGTGTGGGTGTTGCCTGCGGTCACGATATCCGGCGCCGGCACGGCCGCCCGGCTCCTGCCCGAGTGCGCCGCGTTTGGCCAGCGCGGCTTTTGGGTCCACGGCCGGTCCTTGAAAGCGACCGGCATGCTGGACACCCTCCTGCGACAGGCGCCCCCCGGGCTGTCGGTAAAGACCTGGGAACATCCGGGTGGAGAGCCTACCCTGGCCCAGCTGGATGCCTTGCTGGCGGCCGCCCGCGAACACCGGCCCGACTGGATGGCCGGGGTGGGGGGCGGTAGCGTCCTGGATGTGGCCAAGGCTTGCGCCGGACTTTATCACGGTCGCCAGGCCACGGTCGATTACCACAACGGGACACCGGTCGAAGTCCCGGGACTTCCCTTCACCGCCGTGCCGACCACCGCCGGCACCGGGTCGGAAGCCACGGTCAACGCCGTGCTGACCAATACGCAGACGGGCGAGAAAAAGTCCATCCGCCATCCGTTCCTGATGCCGCAGCGCGTCATACTGGATCCGCTCCTGCTTGCCCCGTGCCCCCGGCCCACAATCGCCTGCTCAGGCCTGGACGCGCTCACCCAGGCTATCGAGGCGTATGTAAGCCGCTTTGCCGTGGAACTGAGCGACGGGATTGCGCTCAAAGCCGTTGAGCTCATCGCCGCTCACGTGGAATCCGTCTATCGCGGGGCGGACGTTGAGGCGTGTGGGCGTTTGCTGGAGGGCAGTTACCTGGCCGGCATGGCGCTCAACATGGCGCGGCTGGGGATTGTCCACGGGCTCGCCCATCCGCTCGGCGCTCGCTATCATGTGCCGCATGGCCAGGTGTGCGGCCTTTTGCTTCCCTACGCCATTGAGTTTAACCGGCCGGTCATGGGCGACAAATACCAGCGCCTGAGCCAGGCGGTCCAGGGCGACCTGCTCGCCGTGGTACAGGGTCTGCTAGAACGGATGCACGTGGACAACCCTTTCAAGGGGCAATCCCTGCCGGACTGGACTGCCATTATCAAGGAAACGCTCGGCGCCGGATCCACCGCCGCCAATCCCAGGGACGTGACCGCCGGGGATGTCCATCGGTTTCTGGATCAACTGTTCGGTGGGCGTTGGCGCGGGCGGCGCCTGGGCTCGCGGCGGACGTCAGGCGGGAGGAACCCAACATGAGCGAAAACGAAGCAAACAAGCCGGCCGTGTTTGAAGGCAAACAGCTCCGAAAAATTCTTCACGAGGGCCAATGGTGGTTTGTCATCGTGGATGTCGTCGCTGTCCTCACCGATTCCCCCAATCCATCCGGATACCTGAAGGATATGCGTCGGCGCGACCCCCCCCTTGCGGAGGCTTTCAAAGGGGGGGGGCAAATTGCCCCCCCCCTTGCCTTTGAGTTCGCCACCGCTGGCGGACCACAGAAAATTCAATGTTGGAATACCGAAGGCATTTTCCGCTTAATCCAGTCCATCCCCAGCCCCAAGGCCGAACCTTTCAAGCGCTGGCTGGCCCGCGTTGGCAAGGAGCGGATCGACGAGATCGAAAACCCGGAGCTGGCCATGGGCCGGATGCAGGAGCTTTACGAGAAGATGGGCTACCCCAAGGAATGGATCGATAAGCGGCTGCGGGGCATCGCCGTGCGGCAGGATCTCACCGATGAATGGAAAACCCGCGGCGCCGCGACGAACCTGGAATTCGCCATCCTGACCAACAAAATCATGCAGGGCGCCTTTGGCCTCAAGGTGGACGAATATAAACACGTCAAGGCTTTGGATCGGGAGAACCTGCGCGATCATATGACCGATATCGAGCTGATCCTGACCATGTTGGGTGAGGCAACGACCACCAAATTGCACCGGGACCGCGATTCACAGGGTATGAAACCGCTCAAAAAAGACGCTCAGGACGGGGGTGCGGTTGCCGGCCGGACGCGCAAGGATATCGAGCGACAGTCGGGTAAACCCGTAATTTCACCCGAAAACTTCAAACAAATGCCCGGCCGGCGACCGAGGAACCTCAACGAGGACGGGGACTGACCAGCCAAGAAGAAAAAGGCGACGCCACCAAGAAGCACAGCGAAAACCGAATCGCCTTCCGGCCCTGTATTGACCGGAACGACAGGATGCGGTAGCATCCGATGCCTGCGAACCGTACCCGCACCCGTACCCGGCATGGGCCCGGATGACTTTTCGGGCGCAGCGGGTCCGCCCCGGCGCGGGTTGATTATTATTGGCGGAAGGGATGGTTGGGGTTGAGTCGGCAACAGCACATGCAGCATAGGAGCCGCCCGTGGCAGACGTAAAAACGGAAAGTGTCAGAATTCAGTGGGAGATGGAAGGAGCCACGTCCAAGCGGGACCGGTATTCCGATTTGATCATTGGCCGCCGGGGCTGGGGCGCGCTCATGAAGTACGAGTTGATCCAGCTCCTGTGCTATAACATGCCGGGCGCGTTGGGGCTCTTGCTCCGCTCCAAGCTCTATCCCTGTCTGCTGGGTTCGTGCGGGAAAAACGTGGTGTTTGGCACGAATGTCGTCCTGCGGCATCCGCACAAGATTCACCTGGCCGACAACGTGATTATCGACGACAACTGCCTGCTGGATGCCAAGGGCAAGGATAACGGTGGCATCCGCATTGGCGCGGGAGTATTTGTGGGACGGAATTCCATCTTAAGCTGTAAGAATGGCGATATTATTTTAGAAGACGGCGTGAATATCGGGTTTAACTGCGAGGTGTTTTCCGGCAGCCGGGTGGTCTTGCGCAAAGGCACACTGGTGGCCGCCTACTGCTATTTCATTGGCGGCGATCATGTCAGTGCGGACCTGGATCAGGCCGTAACCCAGCAGGGGTCGCAGTCCGTCGGCATCGAGGTGGGAGAGGCTTGCTGGTTTGGCGCCGGCGTCAAGGTTTTGGACAGCGTGACTATTGGCAGCCATTGCATTGTCGGTGCCGGCGCCGTGGTGACCCGGTCCATTCCCGAATATGCCGTGGCTGTCGGACTGCCCGCTAAGGTCGTCAAGGACCGCCGCGCCCCCGCCGGATGAATGGATTTTGGCCTGGCCAACCATTCTTTTAGCTTTGGAGCACGGCCAGGCGTTGCAGCTGTTGTACGCGCGCAAAGGCGCCGACCAAGAGGCCGACGCCGATTTCTGGGGTGAGCCGGATCAGGCGCCGGATCGAATCGCCGGGAATGGCCAGGAGCCGGGCATCGCCCAGGGTGACTTCGGCCGTGACCAGCGACGGCGCGGCGGGCGACAGGGTGCTTTCGCCAAAACAATCCTTGCTCGTCAAAATGGCCAACGTCCGCTCTTTGCCGTCCGTCCCCATTCCCTTCAACTCCACGTGGCCATCAAAGATGACGTAGAGCCGGTTATTGGGCTGGCCTTCTTCCACCGGTCGCGCGCCTTCAGGCAGGAACAGGTCGTCCATAGCGCGCGCAACCAGGTTTAATTCGTTGCCATTCAGCGTGCTGAACAAGGCGGTGGTCCGTAAAAAATCAGGTGTTTGCATGAGGGGAATGATAAACAATACGCAGCGATTTGTCCAAGATTTAACCATCAGTTCGGCGATTCCGAATATTGGGAAGGCGAAGCAGGGAGGCGGGCGGGGAAGCTGCCGGGGGAGTGAAAAGGGCAGACGGGGGCGGCTGAGGAGAATCAGCGTGCCCTTGTCGAATTCCTGGGTCTACTGGAGGTTCGGAATTTTCTGTCTGCGGCGACCGCAGAAATCCGGCATGAAGACGGGCAGAGCGCCTGTGACATCGGCTGGGGTGCAACGGGGAGTCGGAAGCGTGAGATGGATCGGCCTCGCAGGAGTTCGACCTTTTAAGACAGGCGCGGATGCAGAAATCTGGAATGGAGGGCGTTGGCGTTGCCAACGTCCGACAGCTTGCTAGCCGGCGGCCTTCAGCATCATGGCCGAGCCCATGCCTCCCCCCACGCACAGCGTCGCTAGTCCGTTCTTGATTTCTTTGCGGGCGATGCGGTGCGCCAGGTGCACGAGCAACCGGGCGCCTGAGGCGCCGATTGGATGGCCTAGGGCAATGGCCCCGCCATGGGGATTGACCCGCTCGGCATCCAGTCCCAGGTCTTTCATGCATGCGAGCGCTTGTGCGGCAAACGCTTCGTTAAGTTCAATCGTCTCAAAAGCGTTTAGCGCCAGGCCCAGCAGTGCGCATAGCTTGCGGGTGGCATGAACAGGGCCCAGGCCCATGAGGTCAGGCTCGCAGCCCATTGTGCGCCAGCCAGCGATTTCAGCCAGTGGCGCCCAGCCTTGTGACTTCAGCGTGTCCTCGTCACAGACGACCAGGAGCGCGGCTCCGTCATTGACGCCGGACGCATTGCCGGCCGTGATCGTGCCCGTGGGTTTGAAGGCGGGCTTCATGGATGATAATTTTTCCAAGGTCACATCCGGCCGCGGATGTTCATCCTGCTTGAGCGCATCCACGGCCACGATCTCGTCGTTAAACGCGCCCTGGGCAAGGGCAGCGGCATATCGCTGTTGGCTCCGGACCGCGAATGTGTCCTGGGCCACACGGTCAATGGCATACTTTTCCGCCAGAAGTTCGGCACTCAAACCCATGTGTCGAGCGCTGAAGGCGTCAGTTAGCCCATCGCGCAGCACGGAGTCGATCAGGGTTGCGTCTCCCATTTTGTAGCCGACTCGGGCCCGGTCGAGCAGGTAGGGAGCGTTGGTCATGGATTCGGCGCCGCCGCAGAGGATGGTCCGGGCCTCTCCGGCCCGCAGGATTTGGGCGGCGAGTATCACGGCGTGCATGCCCGAGGCGCACATCATATTGATCGTGTAGGCGGGGCGATCCAAAGGAATATCCAGGCCTACGCCGACCTGGCGGGCCATGTTCATGCCCTGGCCGGCGGACAGCACGTTTCCCACGATGACCTGGTCGATCGCGGCTGGCGCCACCGTGCGCAGGATTTCGCGACCGGCCGCCTTGGCCAAATCCACGGCTGACCGCTTGGCCAGCGCTCCCAGCAGGCGGCCCTGAGGTGTTCGTTTCGCGGCGACAATATATATTTTTTTCATGAGAGCCTTTGCGTGAATGGGTTGAAGGCGGATGCGGGCATGGGACGAAGGGAACGGATGATAGGTTGGAATTCCATCAGCGCGAGAATGTGTTTTTGCAGATCCACACCGGGCGCCACTTCGATCAGCTCCAGGCCGGCGGGGGTCAGCTTGAAAACGGCTCGTTCGGTGATATACAGTACGGGTTGGCCGGTTTCAATGGCCTGCCGGCTCGCGAATGAGATTTGCTCGACCTGGCGCACAAATTTACGCATGGCGCCTTCTTTAATAATGCGAAGTAGGCCGTCCTGTACAGCGATCTCCAGACCGCCGGCTGTGAAGGTGCCACAGAAGACCAGCGTTTTTGCGGTTTGTGTGATATTCACGAACCCGCCCACCCCGGCGAGTCGGGTTCCGAATCGCGAGACGTTGACGTTGCCGGTTGCATCGATCTGCGCCGCGCCGAGCGCGGCGAAATCCAAGCCGCCCCCATCGTAAAAGTCGAATTGAGACGGCTGGTTGATGATGGCCTGGGGGTAGACCGAGGCGCCAAAGCTGAGCCCGGAGGCTGGCATGCCGCCGATCGGGCCACTTTCCACCGTCAGCGTGCAGGAGGTCAACAGCCCTCGTTCTGCGGCCATCCGTGCAATGCCCTCGGGCATGCCCAATCCGAGATTGACGATCGCGCCGGGCAGCAGTTCGTCGCAGGCCCGAGCCGCGATCACACGACGTTCGTCCATGGGGAGCGGATCGGTCGTCAGTTTTTCCTCGGCTCCGAGGGGGATCGCCGAACAGTACGCCGGGTTGTGCGTTTCCGAAAAAGTCTGGTCATGTTCATGGGATTCGGCGAGCACGATGAGATCCACAAGCGCGCCGGGAACCTGGACCCGCTGGGGCGCCACGGGCGCATCAAGCAGCTCGCCCACCTGGGCGAGAACCACACCGCCGGAATTGTGGACGGCCTGGGCCAGGGCCAGGACTTCGCCGATGATCGCTTCCCGGTCCATGACCAGGTTGCCCCACGGGTCCGCAGCCGTGGCGCGAATCAGGCCGATATGGATGGGAAACGACTTATACCACAGCCAGGGCTTGCCGCCCAATTCGATCCGCTCAACCAGGTCAGGCGGCGTCCGTTGGTTTTGCCGCCCCCCCTGGTGAATGGGGTCGATAAACGTGTTCAGCCCGATATGTGTGATGCAGCCGGGCCGGCCAGCGGCAATATCGCGATACAGGTTGCAGATGACACCCTGGGGGAAATTGTAGGCGTCGATTTTTTCCTCGATCGCCAGCTTGCCCAGCTTGGGCGCCAGACCCCAGTGTCCGCCAATGACCCGCCGGATCAGTCCTTCAAAGCCCAGGTGATTCAGGCCGCGCGTCTTGCCGTCCCCTTGACCCGCTGCATAAACCAGGGTTAGATTCCGGGGCTCGCCTGTAACCCGGAACCGCTTTTCGATGGCCGCAGTCAGGGCTTCGGGATGCGCCGACCCGATGAATCCACTGCAGGCCACGGTCTGCTCATCCCGGATGAGATCCACAGCCTCCTGGACCGAGCATAGTTTTTTTTGCAACGCTGAACTCATACCCACCATCCTCCGCTGGGATGCAGTGTCTGGCCGGTGAGATACGAGGCCAGATCGCTGCACAGGAAAAGAATGACATTTGCAATGTCTTCCGGCTCCCCAAAGCGGCCCAGGGGGATGGACTTGAGCATCTCCTGGCGCACGGTTTCGGGAATGGACTTGCCCATTTCGGTCAGGACGACTCCGGGCGCCACCGCGTTCACCGTGATGTTACGTTTGGCCAGTTCCCGGCTCAGCACCTTGGTCAGACTGACCACGCCGCCTTTGGCTGCGGCATAGTTGCATTGCCCGAAAAAGCCGTAAAACGCCGAAATGGAGGACAGGTTGACCAATCGGCCGTTGTCGGCCAGATGCTCGGCCGCCTGCTTGCAGACGTTGAACACGCCGGTCAGGTTGGTGTCGATCACGTCCTGCCATTCGGCCTGCGAGATTTTTTTAATGCTCCGGTCCCGGATGATGCCGGCATTATTCACCACGATGTCGAGGTGTCCGAAGTGTTCAAGGGTCCGGCTGAACAGGGAGGCCACGGACGCAGGATCCCGGACATCGGCATCGAGAGTGATCGCCTGTTTGCCCAGTGGTTCTGCCGTGGCCTGGGCCCGCTGGCGGTTGGCGCCCTGGGGATCGTTGAAATAGTTAATTACTACGTGGGCGCCTGCGCGGGCCAGCAATGTGGCCGTGGTGGCACCCAGGCCCTGGCTGGAACCTGTGACCAGAGCGGTTTTGTTGGCAAGGTTGATGGGAATCATAGCGGAGGCCTTTCTGCTGTTGGGTTAGGGTTTTTCGGAAGCGGGGCGTTGACCGGACGCAGGGGCAGGGGCCGCGTCCTGCAAAAAGACACACACAAACCGGGCCGGGCGTTTGCCCATCACGCGGGTGGTGTGAACATGGGTCGGATTGAAATACAGGGAATCCCCGGGATTCAGGATCAGGGGCGTGCCGTCAACCGTACATTCCATACGGCCCGACAGCATATAGATAAACTCCTCACCGCCATGTTGGAATCGGCCCATCGGGTCGCCGGGCCGGATGGTCAGGAGAAAGGGCTCGCCCCGCTTTCCTTTCATCTCCAGCGCCAGGGCCTCGTAGGCATAGCCCCACTGCGAGCCGTTTCGGGAGGTGACGCGGCCCTTGCCTTTGCGGGTCAGCACGTAGAGCGGGGCGGAGTCTGCTTCGACGAAGAATTCC
>Ga0247840_10012153_pt1 | contig 10290 bp, 10 predicted proteins | sample LaCruzMarch2015__FD_192404 | JGI IMG/M metagenome (GOLD analysis project Ga0247840, IMG submission 192404) | Freshwater microbial communities from meromictic Lake La Cruz, Castile-La Mancha, Spain - LaCruzMarch2015_17m | ecosystem: Environmental > Aquatic > Freshwater > Lake | place: Spain...
CTCATTTGGCTGCTGCGTTTTGCATCAATAGCCGATAGGCACACTGTCTGCGATGAGTCGGCCGCGGATTTCCCCGTCGCCGCGAATAGGCGGCGCCGAAAAATGCGAGTTTCCTGTCAGGCACTAACTATATGTAGTGACAAATATCGCCAAGTTATTTGATATCCGGACAGTCACATTGGCAGTAATTTTCTAGTTACTCGAAAAAAATAGGGAAAAAGTTGCGCCAAGCGACTCTCGGTTTTTCATATCTCATGAGTCGGCGGTAAGCCTAGGGTCGAATTGAGTTGTGTCTGTCGGGACAAGCAAGTTGAGCCTGAGTTATTTCCTATAAGGATAGCTCATCCTAATGCGCAGCATCGACGTCTAATACAGAGAATGACGTCGCGCTGAGCTAAACTCATTAACAGGAGAACGACGATGATCGTTCAGAAGGATGACGAATGGTTCCTAGCAACCGACACCGGAATCACCCATCCACGCTACAGGTCGCCCATAGAGTTTCGTTTCCGCTGCCATATCAGCGGCGGATACATTATCCTCACGCCCAACCGGACAGAACCCGAATTGGACGACGAGATAATTGTCACGATGAACCAACCGGATGAGCAAGAGCGCATAAACGCGGCTAGTCCCGAGGCCTTGGCCGAGTTGGCCCTCGCCGACGTGGTCGAGTTCTACGATGAAGAATATGACTGGCGTAGAGGGTTAAGCCTTGTTTGCGACAGCGACTAATGACACTTAAGACAAAGTGGAAAATGACCAGAGACCCACTGTTTCGGGGTGACGCTAAAGATGCCGTGTGCGTTCCAAACCCCGATGCAGATGATTCGATTGTTCGGCACATTATGTACTTTGAGGGGCCGGGAAGAGAAACGCCTTATCTGTCAACATCTGAGGAGTATGATCTCGCTGAGAACTTCGCGAATGGATCTGTGTGGGAAACGTATGTGAAACGAGCCAGAGAAGAATCGGTCGGACACATCGGCGTAACGGAACTATTATCCTTGATGAAAGGAAACGGGAAAGGCAAGGCAAAATGGGCAAACCCCTTTGAAGTGATGCAGGCCCGCCGCTATGTGGAACAATGGGGTGAACACCTTTTGGATTTTCGTGAAGTCGAAGACCCAGCCAAGGCCACAAAGATAATATTCTCGAAAGCATGAAACTTCACTCCTGCCAGAATTGCTGGTTCAATGGCCTCCAGTATGGCGCCCTTGGTTTGGCAGTTGGATACTGTTCAAGACACAAGAAAATACTGAACTTCCCTGACGGAACTACATGTGGACTGCATCTGCGGAAAGACCTCACCGCTCTTCGAGCCAAAGAAGTAGCTGAAATACATAGCAAACATTATTCCGCCGAGTTCGTGACCCGGATCGCCGATGGTGGTTACCACAGGAAAGATTCCTCGGACGACGAAAAGGATTTGAATTTCCTAAGAAAAGATTCTGTAGCGGATGCCGTAACAGACTATGGCGAACTGGGCTCTACCATTGAATCATTGGCGCAGTTGAAAGCTATGCCTGGGGCCCGTGCTGAGCTTGCGATGCTCAGTCTCGGGCGTGGCTATATCAACAATTGCTTATCAAGAAATGGGAAGTGGACCAGCGGCTTGCACCTGTATTGGTGGAGCAGGCTACGCTTGGCTGAAATACCGGAAATCAAGGTCGATGACTTGAGGAGCGTTGGTGCATCGCAACTCTCGCGCCAGTCCGACCTCACTTCATGGTCTTTGGTCATGCTGAGGCTTGCTTTTATTGAAGACATTACCATCTACGCCAATCAGCAAGGCGATCCACTGGGTAGAGTCCAGAGCCTCACGGAGCAGGCAGCATCAGCCTTGGATACCTTCAATCTCCGCGCACTCAGCAGATGGTTGAAGTCCCAAGCCGCCCCTCAACTGGATGCGCGTCTGTCACATGCCCGTTATACAGAATTGGCCAGGGAGTTACATACAGAAAGAGCAAATGCAGAAGCCCAGGCGGTAACTCCAGCGGACTCGTAGTCTCACCGCTGCGGTCGAAACAGAAGAGTAGCGGCGGCTGAAGTTATTCAACGCGGCGGAGCGCCTGGACGAGCACGCGTCGCCCGCGCGGATGCAGACCCAAGAGAAGCCTTGGCCGAGAATGAGCGGCTGAAGCGATTGCCCGCGGACCACGCCGAGCCAGCTGGCCTCCGGGAGGCTGCAGACCCGTCGTTGGGTAACGAAGGAACTCCAACGCAATGATAGTGAGCCGGGCGCGCGTCTTGTCGTCCGCCCGCGCGACGTATCGGAGATTCACCTGCGGCCAGCCTCACTCCTGAATGCGGATCGGCGTGCCGTCGCGGACCAAGCGCCAGATCGCGTCGATCTCGTGGTCCTGGACGGCGATGCAGCCGTTGGTCCAATCGCGGGTCAGGTACTCGGCCCGGATCCGCGGGGACGTGACGTAGTTGGGTAACCCGTGCACCATGATGCTGCCGCCGGGGCTGAGGCCCAGTGTCTTGGCCACTTGCAGGTCCATCAGCAGCGCAATCGCCTTTCGTCTGCTATGCTTATGCAGCCCGACGAGAACACAACGCAGAGATCCATGAAGCGCATTGCGTTTCCCGCCCGCGGGAGCCAGCCACACGATCACCCCAGGAAATAGTGATACCATGCCCTCCGCCACCCTCTCCAGTAAGTTCCAACTTGCCATCCCCAAGCCCATCCGCGACGAGTTGGGTTTCCATGTGGGGCAACGCTTCGCAATCATTCCCAAGGGCCGGGGCATCGAACTGGTGCCGCTACCGTCTTTGGATGAGGCACGCGGCTTGCTGAAAGGCGCAGATCCAACTGGTTACCGGGATCGCGAGGATCGGTATTGATGGCACTACTGGTGGACACTTGCGGCTGGATCGAATGGCTCACGGACGACACTCTGGCGGAATCCTTCCGGCCCTACTTGGAGAAAATCGATCGACTTGTGGTGCCTACCGCAATCCAGTTTGAGCTTTATAAATGGGTCTGTAGGGAGCGCGATAGCACACAGGCGCTGGGTCATCGCCCTGACGGAACAGGGCCGGGTAATCCCACTGTCCACCGCGTTGGCGCTCTATGCCGCGGAACTGGCTATCGAACACAAACTCTCCTTCGCCGACGCAATCATTTACGCCACGGCGCGTCAGGCCGATGTGCAACTTGTCACGTCTGACGACCATTTTGAAGGTCTACCCTGGGTCACATACTTCCCGAAGAAGCAGCGCGGCGAGGGGCCTTTGGCGGACTGATTCGATATGCCGACCCGGGTCCAACACGGTTTCTGGGGCGTAAGAGCAAAAGCGGCGAGGCGGCCGGCACCTCACTCCTGGATACGGATCGGCGTGCCGTCCCGGACCAGGCGCCAGATCTCCTCGATCTCCTGGTCATTGACGGCGATGCAGCCGTTGGTCCAGTCCCGCCGTTGATACTCCGCCCGGACCACCGGCGACGTAACGTAGTTGGGTAACCCGTGCACCATGATGCTGCCGCCCGGGCTGACGCCCAGCGCCTTCGCCAGTTGCACGTCCTGCGCGTTGGGGTAGGACACATGGATGGCCCGGTGGTAGTCACTGTTCGGCTTGCGCCAATCCAGGACATAGTCCCCGACCGGCGTGCGCTTGTCGCCCTCCTGCATCTTGTGACCCATCGGGTTTGCGCCCAGGGCGACCCGGTATTCCTTGAGCACCTTGCCGTTCTTCAGCAATTGCAGCTTGCGCTGCGACTTCTTCACCAACACCCGGTCCGCGTAGGCGACCTTGGTGGTTGCCTGCTCACCCCCGCAGCCGCCCAGCGTCAGGGCGTAGACCACGGCAAGCGCGGCAGCGAGGCCAAGGCCGACGCGGCCGGTCCGGCGCGGACCGGGGCGCGCGCGGCGCTGGGTTGAAGGGCGGGCGGTACGGATGGCGTCGTCACACATGGGTCTGGTCCCCCAGATAGGCGGCAGGGTGCCGGAACTAGAAACTACACGGAGAATTCTAGGTAACGCGCTGAGAATAAACAACCTCGATGTTTCACCGTCAGGACCCGGGCAGGACGCGCAGGAACAGGGTCTTGAGGTAGGCGGTCTCCGGGATTGCCGGGTGGACCGGGTGGTCGGGCCCCTGCTGGCCGGTCTCCAGGAGCTGCAGGAAGCGTCCGGCGCGCCGCCCGGCCTGCTGCACGGTGCGCAGGAAGGCGTCGCGGTTCATATGGAAGGAGCAGGATGAGGTGACCAGGAGCCCGCCGGGGGCCAGCAGTTCGATGCCCAGCCGGTTGAGTCGGGCATAGGCCTGCACACCCTCCTTCTCGTCCTTGCGGCGCTTGATGAAGGCCGGGGGATCGAGGATCACGGTGTCGAACTGCCGACCCTCGTCGCGCAGGGCGCGCAGGACCTCGAAGGCGTCACCCTGGAGCGGGTGGACCCGGGCGGCGAACCCGTTACGCTGTGCGTTGTCCGCCACGCGCTCCAGGGCGGCGTGCGAACTGTCCACACAGGTCACCTCCTGCGCCCCCAGGGCGGCGGCGCGCAACCCCCAGGCGCCGCTATAGCTGCAGACATCAAGGACCCGCTCGCCCACCCCGTAGCGGGCCAGGCGGGTGCGATTCTCCGCCTGATCGAAGAACCAGCCGGTCTTCTGGCCGGTGATCGGGGCGACCACGAAATCGAGGTCGTGCTCGGTCAGGATCAGCGCGTCCCCGGGGTCGCCCAGGATGGTCTCCACCCCCTGGGCCAGCCCCTCCAGTTCACGCACTGAAGTGTCGTTGCGCAGCACGATGGCGCTGGGCTTGAGTACCTGCTCAAGGGCGGCCAGGACCTCCCCGCGCACCCGCTCCATGCCGGCGGTGGTGAACTGGACCCCGAGCAGGTCGCCGTAGCGGTCGACGACCAGCCCCGGCAGACCGTCGCTCTCCCCGAAGACCAGGCGGTAGAAGGGGCTTTGGTACAGCCGCTCGCGCAACGCGAGCGCATCGTGGATGCGCGCCAGCCACAGGGTCGGGGTCAGGGGGCGGTTGCGCTCCCGGCTGACCAGGCGGGCGCAGATCAGCGAATGTGGGTTGACATAGCCGTGGCCGATCCAGCGCTCATGGTCGCTCAAGACCTCCACCGGCGCCCCCGGTGTCAGGTCCTTGAGCGGGGTCGCCTGGGTGTCCACCTCATTGCTGTAGACCCAGCAATGGCCGGCGAGCAGGCGGCGTTCCTGGTCTTTGCGCAGCAGCAGCGGCATGGGTTTCATGGGGGTGGTCCTGTGGTTCCGGGTAGGGGGCTTGCGCCAACCAGTTAGGATACCATCGACGGGCGCCGTCCCCGAGCGGCCGACGGCAAGCGGGTGCGATCAGAACTGATGTGGTGACCGGGATCCCGGGTACGCTGTCGTTGTCGTTGTCGTAATCGAATAATCCGACCACGATTACGACAACGACAACGACGCCCGGTTCGTCAGAACGTCCGGTAGCTGTAGGGTACGCATTGCGTACCCGGCGCCTCAGGTCCCGACCTTGAGCTTCTGTCCCGGGCGCACGTTGTTCTCGTTGGGGCTCATCTTGTTCAACCGCCGCAGTTCCGCCACCGAGATCCCGCTGGCACTGGCGACCCGGTACAGGGTTTCCTGGGATTTCACCACGTGATACTTGGCATTGGCCGCGGCCTCGGACTTCTCGCCCTTGGCGGTCTTGGCCTCGGCGTTGCTGCCCTTGGCGCCGGTCTTGGCGGTCTTGGCGTCGGCCTTGTCGCCCTTTGCTGCGGCCTTGGCGGTCTTGGCGTCGGCCTTATCGCCCTTCGCCGCGGCCTTGGCGGTCTTGGCGTCGGCCTTGTCGTCCTTCGCCGCGGCCTTGGCGGTCTTGGCCTCGGCCTTGTCGTCCTTCGCCGCGGCCTTGGCGGTCTTGGCCTCGGCCTTGTCGCCCTTCGCCGCGGCCTTGGCGGTCTTGGCCTCCGTCTTGTCGCCCTTCGCCGCGGTCTTGGCGGTCCTGGCGTCTGCCTTGCCGGCCTTCGGCTCGGCCTTGTCGCCCTTGGCGTCCGTCTTGGCGGTCTTCAACTCCGCCTTGGCACGCAGCGCCTGCGCCTTGGCGGACTTCGCCTCGGCCGCGGCGACGACGGCCTCGGCCGCGGCCCGCGCCTTGGCCTTGGCGGCCCTGGTCTGCGCGGCGGTCGGTCTCGACTCCACCCGGGCGGCCCTGGCAGGCTCCGGCCACTCGTCCGGCAGGTCCTCCAGTGCGGGCCTGGCTTGGACCCTGGCGGGTTTGGGTTCAACCATGGCCAGTCTCGGTTCCATCGGCGGCTCGGCTGGCTGCACACGCGCGGCGTAGGCCGGGTCGCGTGGGGGCAGGTCCACGAAGTCCGGCTCCGCCTCGGTCGCCCGCAAGGCCATGGAGGTCGCCGCGGCCACCGGCTCGGCCATGGGTTTGGCGCTAGCGCGCGCCGCCATGACGCCGCCGGAGTAGGACGGCTGGCCGCCGCCCCGCGTCAGACTGCCGGCGGGCAGCCACACGGTGCTGCCGGCGGGTAACGCGGTCCGCCCGTCGCGGGCCGCACCGCGCCAATGCGCGTTCAGACTGGCGAGGCTCCCGCTGGAGACCCCGTAGCGGCTCGCCACCTGATCGGCCGGCGTGGCGCCGGCCAGGACCAGGCGCTCATGCGGCCAGGGTGTCTCGTAGCGCACGCCCTCCGGGAAATAGCGTGCCGGATGGCTGGCCACCTCGCGGGCGGCGATGAACTCCGCGTAGTAGTTGCGCGAGGCGAACTTGAACGCCTTGCCCTGATAGTTCTTGACGATGCGCCCGAAGTCCTGGCCGAACTGCGCCTTGGCATTGGCCATGCCGCCCTGGCCGTGGTTGTAGCTGGTGATCGCGAGCGGCCAACTGCCCAGGCGGTTGTGCGCCTGGGACAGATAGCGCGCGGCCCCGTCGGCGGACAGGATGGGGTCCATGCGATCGTCCACCGCGCCGTTCACCTGCATGAAGGCGCGCCCGGTGGCCGGCATGAACTGCCAGACCCCGGTGGCACCGGCGCTGGAAACCGCATTGGTCTGGAACGACGACTCCACATGGGGCAGGTAGGCCAAATCCTCCGGCAGCCCGGCGCGCCGCATGGAGTCGCGGAAGGCCTGGTCGTAGCGGCCGCTGATCTCCAGCCCGCGGCGGAAGCGCTCACGCAGGCCGCGCTGGCTGCGCACCCGCTCGGCGGCCCCATAGACAGCGCGGGCGCCGCCGTCCTGCTCGAACTTGGCGAGCAGGACCCGGTCCTGCGCCGTCAGGGTCTGGTTGCCGGACAGGCGGCGCTCCAGTTCGCGCACCTGACCCTTGTAATACTCCAGACGGTCGCGGACGAAGGCGCGCTGTACCTCGCTGTAGCCTTCCTGAGTCGCGCCGGGCAGTTCCGCGACCTCGTAGATCACGCCCATGTGCTCGTCGTCGTGGAAGGCCACCTTGTTGCGGCCCCAGACCCCGTAGACGTTGCGCCAGAAGTTCACGTTCGGCCCGATCTCCGGCGGTACCGGGAAGTCCGCCGAGGAGCCCACCGGCCCTTGGTTCATGGCGCCCTCCCGCTGGTCGCCCCCGCCGCCGCAGCCCCCCAGGGACAGCAGGGCGATCAGGGCCAGGACCCCAACCAGAAGGGACAAGACGCGCCAGTGGAGTGCCCGTCCAATAGTGAAAATAGATGAAGCCTCAGTCATGCTCGCAGTTCCCCCCCGGGTGTGACATGGCTGGCCGACGGCCAGTGGCGGTTAATCCGAAATCTTCGCCGATCAGCGCCTTGGAAGCAATCCTTGAGACGCCTTGAAAGGCCCGTAAAGAGGCGCGGAAAACACTTGAGTGACGACCCCGTCCCATGACCGCGGCCGGGCTGGCCTCCAGGCCAGGGTGGTCAACTGGCGAACCGGCACGAACCTAGAAAGAGAAGCTATCCACAGATGAACACAGATGAACACAGATGAACACTGATTATTCATTGACTTACGCTTGGCTGGGGACTCACCTTACCGGTGATTGCGGCGCTAGCGATAAGCACACAAAAATGCGAAGAAAATCTGTGTTCATCTGGGTTCATCTGTGGATTTCAGGGAAGGGAAGGGCGACAACACGACGCCCTAGTCGCCGCCCAGCGGGTCCAGCCCCTCGGTCTCCAGCAGGGTGATCAGCCGGATCAGCGGCAACCCGATGAGCCCGCTGGGGTCCTCCCCCTCCAGGCGGGCGAAGAGCGCGATCCCCAGCCCCTCCGACTTGAAGCTGCCCGCGCAGTCGTAGGGCTGTTCGCGGTCCAGATAGGCCTCGATGCGCGCCCGCGTCAGGCGCCGGAAGTGCACCCGGAAGGGCTCCACCAGGGTCTGGGTGCGCCCGGTGATGGCGTTGAGCACGCACAGACCCGTCTGGAACACCAGGGTGCGCCCGGAGGCGAGTTCGAGTTGGGCGATGGCCCGCTCCCGGTTGCCGGGCTTGCCGAGAACCTGGTCATCGATACAGGCGACCTGATCCGAGCCGATGACGATCGCCTCCGGGTGCCCGGCCGCGACCGCCACGGCCTTGGCCTCGGCCAGGCGCAGCACCATGACCTGGGGCGGCTCGTCGGGCCGCCGGTCCTCAGCGACCGCGGGGTCGGCGGTCGTGAAGGGCAGCCCCAGCCGCTCCAGCAGGGCGCGGCGAAAGGGCGAGGTCGAGGCGAGGATCAGTGGCTGGTTCATGGTGGTGGCGCGATCGGCTTGGGGTTGGCCGACGATAGACGGCCCTGGTCGCGCTATCCTAAGCCGTCCGGGCGCCCGCGGCATCTGGTGCCGCGTCGTCGGCGAGATTAGCATCATGCCGGTTCCGGGCACGAACATCACCTTTGACGACCACTGGGAGCACCCGCGATGACGAGTTACACCCTGCCCCTGCTGGGGCTCCTGATCCTCGCGCCACTGCCGGCCGGCGCCGCGCCGGAGGGCGCGCCCGACACCCCGCGCAAGGCGGCCGAGCCGGCCGCCGCAGCGGAGCAGGGGGATACCTCGGCGGCCAAGTCCGAAGCCAAGCCCAAGTCCAAAGAGGAGGCCCCGGCCGCGACGGCGGTCAAGTCCGAGGCCAAGCCCAAGTCGAAAGAAGAGACCCCGGCCGCCCCGGCGGCCAAGTCCGAAGCCAAGCCCGGGTCCAAAGAGGAGACGCCGGCCGCGACCAAGGGCAAGCCCAAGGACGGCGCCGCCGCCAAGCCCGCGGCGACGAAGGAGGAGCCTCCCGCGCCCGCGCCCGCGCCGCCCCAGCCGGTAGTCGACCCGGCAGCCGCCGCGGCCGCTACCACGGCCGCTACCGGCTATCTTACGGCGCTGAAAGAAAAGGGGTTCGCCGCCGCCCCGGACTGGCTGCACCCGACCGCGCTGGCGCGCTTCAAGGACCTGGTGATGCCGCGTCTCAAAGACGAACAGGCGCGCGGGACCCGCACCCTGCTCAACGCCACCTTCGGACGCGATGCCGGCTACCCGGCCGCCGCCGCCGCCGACCCGGCCGCTTTCCTGACCCGCTTCGCCCGCCTGATCAGCGCCCGCGAGCCGGACGCCGCCCCCCGCTTCAGCGGCCTCGTACCCATCGGCGTCCTGCGCGAGGGCGAGCAACTGCATGTGCTGATACGGCTCACCCAGGGCAGCGGAGCCGAGGCCGTCGAGCGCCTCGAGGTCGTCTCGCTCCTGCCCCAGGACAAGGATTGGAAGGTCCTGCTCGACGGCCGCCTGGAGACCCTGGCAAGCACCCTGGGTAGCCCTTCGCGCGGGGACGGCCCGCGCGGCACCCAACTGCGCCTGGAGCCGTTCCCCGAGGGCCTGCCCCCAGCGCCCATCGAGCCCCCGGGACCTGCTGGCGTCCAGCCCGTGCCGCCCGCACCGCCTGCACCGCGCGCGCCGCGCTGACCGGCCGCTTGTCGCCCTGATCCTGCGCGTGCGCGGACGACCCGCAGGAGCGCAAGCGAGGAACCTCGCCGATTCCCTGACCGTCTTGGCGCAGGCGGCCTCGACCATCGTTCCGGCCGCCCAGGGCCGGAGTCCAAGGCTTCAGCCTTGGATGTATCGGACCAAGGCTGAAGCCTTGGACTCCAGAAGGTGGCCACTGGCCGTAACGATGATCAAGGCCGCGCAGGGCCTCGATCATAGCCCCAGCCACCCGGTTAGCCCAAGTTTAGCACCCCAGATTATTTTTCTCTTAAGATCATCCGTTTACAGCGGACAAAAGCGGTCAGTGGCACTACAAACGTGCAATTTTGTGAAACTGAGCGGCTCAGACAACCATTTTCTGTATCCCTCCCGGGCTGGGATCGCTGCCCAACGCCTGGATAATCGCCAACTGCGCCGGCT
>Ga0247840_10012158_pt1 | contig 10286 bp, 5 predicted proteins | sample LaCruzMarch2015__FD_192404 | JGI IMG/M metagenome (GOLD analysis project Ga0247840, IMG submission 192404) | Freshwater microbial communities from meromictic Lake La Cruz, Castile-La Mancha, Spain - LaCruzMarch2015_17m | ecosystem: Environmental > Aquatic > Freshwater > Lake | place: Spain...
GGAGGCCCAGAAAACCCTCGGGGTTGAAGGGATCGACACCCGTGCCTTGACCCGGCGAATCCGTTTGACCGGCGCCATGCGGGGTGTTCTCTCCACGGAAACGGACGACATCGAACATCTTATTGAACGCGTCCGGGCCTATCCGGGGTTGGTTGGCCGCGACCTCGTGAAGATGGTGACCTGCCGGCAGCCCTATTGCTGGAAGGACGGGGCGGCCCGGGAGATGGGTCAAAATGAAAACGCTAACATTCAAAAGCAAAAACCTGACGCCAAGGTCCAGCGGCGCGTCGTCGTAATCGACTGCGGCGTCAAGTACAACATCCTTCGCCACCTGGAAAAACGGAGTTGTGAGGTCCTGGTCCTCCCGGCGATGGCGACAGGGGAAGAGATTCTCGCCCTGCGGCCCGACGGTGTTTTATTGTCCAATGGTCCCGGCGATCCGGCGGCCCTGCCCTACATCGTGGATGCGGTTCGGTTGATCCTGGGAAAGGTTCCCATCTTCGGCATCTGTCTTGGCCATCAGATTTTGGGGCAGGCGGCAGGCGGACGGACGGCGAAACTGAAATTCGGCCACCACGGGATCAACCAGCCCGTCAAGAATCACCGGAACGGCCGGGTTGAAATCACCTCACAGAACCACGGGTTCGTAGTCATGCCCGAATCCCTGACAGGGGAGCGGGAGACGGTCCACGAGAATCTGAATGACCACACATCCGAGGGGCTCCGCTATCCTGCCCTCCTGGCCTTCAGTGTCCAGTATCACCCTGAGGCGGCGCCCGGCCCGCATGACGCGGATTATCTTTTTGATGAATTCATCCAGTTGATGGACCAGGGAAAGGAGCGAACGGTATGATCCTGATCATCGATTTCGGTTCCCAGTACAACCAGCTCATCGCCCGGCGGGTTCGGGAGCACCAGGTTTATTGCCAGATTGAGCCGCCGGCTATCGATATTGAAAAGATCCGGGAGCTCCGGCCTGAAGGAATCATCCTGTCCGGCGGCCCCTCTTCGATTTATGAGGCGCGCTCACCACGGGTGGCAAAGGGGATTTTTGATCTCGGCATTCCGATCCTGGGGATCTGTTACGGCCTCCAGTTCATGGTCGATGCGCTGGGAGGAGAGGTGATCGGTTCGGACAAGCGTGAGTACGGTTTCGCCGAATTGAACATCGGGAAAGAGGGGGGCGGCGTCCTCACCGGCGTTGAGAAGAAGACGCGCTGCTGGATGAGCCACGGCGATCGGATCGGCCATCTGCCGAAAGGCTTCCGGATCACCGCCTCGACAGAGAACACCGAGGTGGCCGCCGCTGAGGATGCGAAGCGACGGTTCTACGGCCTCCAGTTCCACCCGGAGGTGATCCACACAGCCGAGGGGAAAAAGATGCTGGAAAATTTTCTCTTTGGTGTCTGTCGCTGCGCAAAGAGCTGGACGATGAAATCCTTCGTTCAGGGCGCTGTTGAGGAGATCCGGAAGACGGTCGGCGACAAGCGGGTGATTCTCGGTCTTTCCGGGGGGGTCGATTCCTCCGTTGCAGCCGTCCTGCTCCACCAGGCGATCGGTCGTCGGCTCACCTGCGTCTTTGTGGACAACGGACTCCTGCGGCTGGGCGAGGCGGAGAAGGTCCGGGCCCTCTTCGGGAAAAATTTCCGGATGGACGTTCGGTTCGCGCGGGCGCGGAAGGCGTTTGTCGACGGCCTGAAGGGGGTGACGGATCCGGAACGAAAGCGGAAGATCATCGGCCGGATCTTCATCGAGGTCTTCGACAGGGAGGCCAAGAAGATCAAAGGTGCGGAGTTTCTCGCCCAGGGGACGCTCTATCCGGATCTGATCGAATCCCAATCGGCCTTTGGCGGACCCAGTGCCGTCATCAAGTCCCACCACAACGTGGGGGGACTCCCGAAAAAAATGAAGCTGAAGCTCGTCGAGCCGCTGAAGCACCTCTTCAAGGACGAGGTCCGGCTCCTCGGAAAAGAGCTCGGGATGTCCGACGATGTCGTCTGGCGACAGCCCTTTCCTGGACCGGGGCTTGCGGTGCGGATCATCGGCGAGGTGACCGAAAAACGGCTCGTCATCCTCCGGAATGCCGATGCGGTTCTGATGGAAGAGATCCGGGCGGGGAATTACTACCGGAAACTCTGGCAGTCTTTCGCCGTCCTGTTGCCGATCAAGAGTGTCGGCATCATGGGGGACCAGCGGACCTACGAAAATGTGATCGTCATCCGGGCGGTCACGAGCGAAGACGCGATGACGGCGGACTGGGCGAAGCTCCCCCACGACCTGCTGGGCCGGATCTCCAGCCGGATCATCAATGAAGTTCGCGGGGTGAACCGGGTTGTTTATGACATCAGCTCGAAGCCGCCGAGCACGATCGAGTGGGAGTGAAATAACGGAAAAAGTATGCCGAAACGGACAGATATCCATAAAATCCTGATCATCGGCTCCGGGCCGATCATCATCAGCCAGGGGTGCGAGTTTGACTACTCGGGAACCCAGGCGTGCAAGGCCCTCAAGGAAGAGGGCTATGAGGTGATCCTCGTCAACTCCAATCCCGCGACGATCATGACCGACCCCGAAACGGCGGACCGGACCTACGTGGAGCCGATCACGCCGGAGGTGGTGGAGAAGATCATCGCGAAGGAACGTCCCGACGCGCTGCTGCCGACGCTTGGGGGCCAGACGGGTCTGAACACCGCGGTCGCCGTGGCGGAGTCCGGCGTACTCGCGAAGTACGGGGTCGAGATGATCGGGGCGTCGCTTCCGGCCATCCACAAGGCGGAGGACCGCAAGCTCTTCCGGGCAGCGATGGAGAAGATCGGCCTCAAGGTTCCCAAGAGCGGCTTTGCCCGGTCGATGGAGGAGGTTTTCGCCGTCGCTTCCGGGATCGGCTTTCCGATCATCATCCGCCCCTCCTTCACCTTGGGAGGCACGGGAAGCGGCGTCGCCTACAACCGGGAGGAGCTCGCCGAAATCGCCAAGGGGGGGATCGACGCCTCCCTGATCCACGAGGTCATGCTGGAGCAGTCGGCCCTCGGTTGGAAAGAGTACGAGCTCGAGGTGATGCGCGACAAGGCCGACAATGTGGTCATCATCTGTTCGATCGAGAACATGGATGCGATGGGGGTCCACACGGGCGAGTCGATCACCGTCGCTCCGGCCCAGACCTTGACCGACGTGGAGTACCAGCGGATGCGGGACGCCGCAATCGCCATCATGCGGGAGATCGGCGTCGAGACCGGCGGTTCCAACGTCCAGTTCGCGATCCATCCCGACACCGGCGAGATGATCGTCATCGAAATGAACCCCCGCGTCTCGCGCTCTTCCGCCCTCGCCTCCAAGGCGACCGGTTTCCCAATTGCCAAAATCGCGGCGAAACTCGCCGTCGGATATACGCTGGACGAGATTCCAAATGATATCACCCGAGAGACGATGGCCTCCTTCGAGCCGACGATCGACTACTGTGTTGTGAAAATCCCTCGCTGGACTTTCGAAAAATTCCCCGAGACGGAGGACTTCCTGACCACCTCGATGAAGTCGGTCGGCGAAACGATGGCGATCGGCCGGACTTTCCGGGAGGCGCTTCAGAAGGCGATCCGCTCCCTGGAGATCAAACGCTTCGGCCTGATGATCGACCTGCCGGAAGGGGGCAGCCGTCTTCCCCCCCACCCTAACCCTCCCCCACCGGGGGGGAGGGGACTTTTCCTGGCGCAAAAACTCACGAAGCCCAATTCGCTGCGCCTTTTCTACATCGCCGCAGCCTTCCGTAACGGACTCTCGCTGGAAGAGATTCGGCGGCTGACATCGATCGACCCCTGGTTCCTGAACCAGATCCGGTCGCTCGTCGAAGCGGAGGAGGAGATCCGAAAGACGCCCTATTCGACGGAGCTGCTTTATGAGGCAAAACAACTGGGATTCTCCGACCGCTATCTCGGCGGGCTCTGGAAACTCCCTGAGGAGGAGATCCGCGATCGCCGCTATGCCGCCGGAATCGTCCCCGTGTATAAGCTTGTGGACACCTGCGCGGCGGAGTTCGAGGCCCACACCCCCTACTATTATTCGACCTATGAAACCGAGAACGAGACCCGCCCCTCGACGAAGCCGAAGGTGGTCATCATCGGCGGGGGGCCCAACCGGATCGGACAGGGGATCGAGTTCGACTACTGCTGCGTCCATGCCTCTTTCGCCCTTCGGGAGGAGGGGTACGAGAGCATCATGGTCAACTCGAACCCGGAGACCGTCAGCACCGACTACGACACCTCCGACAAGCTCTTCTTCGAGCCGGTGACGCTGGAGGATGTTCTCCATATCCTGAAGGCGGAGAAGCCTGACGGCGTCATCGTTCAATTCGGCGGCCAGACACCGCTGAACCTTGCCCGCGGCCTGGAGGCGGCGGGTGCGCCGATTCTGGGCACCTCGCCCGACGCAATCGACCGCGCCGAGGACCGGAAGCGTTTTCAGGAGATCGTGAACCGCCTGAAGCTCCGCCAGCCCGACAACGACACGGCGATGGATACCGAAGAGGCGATCCGGGTTGCCGAGCGAATCGGCTACCCGGTTCTGGTCCGTCCCTCCTATGTTCTTGGCGGGCGTTCGATGGAGATCATCTACGATACGGAGAGTCTCCGGCAGTTCATGGTCCGGGCGCTCCTGGTCTCACCCGGCCACCCGATCCTGATCGACAAGTTCCTCGAAGACGCAATCGAGGTGGACGTGGATGCAATCAGCGACGGAAAGACGACCGTTGTCGCCGGGATCATGGAGCACATCGAGGAGGCGGGGATTCATTCCGGGGACAGCGCGTGCGTCCTGCCGACAATCACCTTTTCGCCGGAGCTTCTCCTGACCATCGAGCAACAGACGAAGCTGATCGCCGAAGAACTCCACGTTGTCGGCCTCATGAACATCCAGTATGCCATCAAGGATGGCGAGCTCTACGTGCTGGAGGTTAACCCCCGCGCCTCGCGGACCATCCCCTTCGTCAGCAAGGCGATCGGAGTCCCGCTGGCGAAGCTGGCAACGAAGGTGATGCTGGGAAAAACCTTGCAGGAGCTGGGCTTTACGAAGCCGATCCGGCCGAAGCACATCTCGGTCAAGGAGGCGGTCTTTCCGTTCAACCGCTTTCCCAACGCGGACATCCTGCTTGGGCCTGAAATGAAATCGACGGGTGAGGTGATGGGGATCGACCACTCCTTCGGCATCGCCTTCGCAAAATCGCAGATGGCCGCCGGCTTCAAGATGCCGCTCTCGGGGAGGGTCTTCCTCAGTGTTCACGATCATTACAAGGAACGAATCATTCCCGTGGCCGAACTTTTCGCCGAGATGGGCTTTCAGATTGCCGCCACAGGCGGCACGGCAGCAAGGCTTCGGGAGCACGGGATTACGGTCGAGATGATCCTCAAGGTCAGCGAAGGGCGTCCCAACGTGGTCGATCATATCAAGAACGGCGACATCCAGCTTGTCATAAACGTCAGCCTGGGCCGGCGTTCCTCCGAGGACGCCTACCATATCCGACGGGGCGCGCTCCTCTACAATATCCTCTATACGACAACGATTTCCGGCGCCCGCGCGACCGCGATGGCGATCCAGGCCCTGAAGAAAGAAACTTGGGGCGTAACGCCGCTGCAGGCGTATCACGTGAGGGAATGATCATGGATGATGTTGAACAGGATGACAAACCGCGGGAAGAGTGCGGCGTCTTTGCTGTGTACGGCCATGAAGAGGCGGCGCGGGTAGCCTTCTTCGGCCTTTTCGCCCTGCAGCACCGCGGACAGGAGAGCGCCGGGATCGCATCCTCCGACGGCTGTCAGGTCTGGGCGCACAAGGGGATGGGGCTCGCCTCTGAGGTTTTCCATGAGGATATTCTTTCGAAGCTCCCCGGACGCCTGGCCATCGGCCACGTTCGCTATTCCACCACAGGCTCCTCGGTTCTCTCGAACGCCCAGCCTTTTCTCGTCCACCATGCCGACGAGTACTACGCGCTGGCCCACAACGGAAACCTGATCAACGCGCTGGAGCTTAGGGCAGAGCTCGAAGAGAAAGGGTCGATCTTTCAGTCCACGATGGACAGCGAGGTGATCGTTCACCTGATGGCCCCGCACGTGAAGAACGGGATTGAGGAGGCCCTGACGAAAGCTCTCGCCCGGGTGCAGGGGGCCTACAGCATCGTCATGCTGACCCGGAACAGGGTCATTGCCGTCCGCGACCCCCGCGGGTTCCGGCCGCTCTCCCTCGGCCGCTTCAACGGAGGCTGGGTCGTGGCTTCCGAAACCTGCGCCTTCGACCTCGTGGGTGCGAAATACATCCGAGACGTAGAGCCTGGCGAAATCATTATTATCGACGAGGCGGGACTCCGCAGCCTGAAGCCTTTTCCGATGGAGAAACGTTCGCACTGCATCTTTGAACTGATCTATTTTTCGCGACCCGACAGCCAGGTCTTCGGTGAGAACGTTTACCTTTGCCGCAAGCGCTTGGGCCACACCCTTGCCCAGGAATACCGACCTGACGTGGATTTCGTCATGCCTTTCCCCGATTCAGGTAACTACGCGGCCCTGGGATACGCCGAAGAGAGCGGTCTTCCCTTCGAGATGGGAATGATCCGGAACCACTACGTGGGGCGAACCTTCATCCAGCCGAGCCAGGCGATGCGGGATTTCGGCGTCCGGGTCAAGCTGAACCCGGTTCAGCCGCTCATTGTCGGAAAAAAGATTGTTATCGTTGAGGATTCGATCATCCGGGGGACAACCAGCCGGAACCGCGTTCGCCATCTGCGGGAGTGCGGCGTGAAAGAGATCCATATGGTCGTAAGCTGTCCGCCGACACGCCACCCCTGTCCCTACGGCATCGATTTTTCGATGCGGGGTGAGCTCATCGCCGCCGGGAAAGAGGACGAATCCAAGATCGCTTCCTTCATCGGTCTTGACGGTCTCCACTACCTCTCCCTCGAAGGGATGGTCCAAGCCACAGGAATGTCCATGGAAAGTTTTTGCCTTGCCTGTTATACCGGCGACTACCCGCTACCCCCCCCGGCGACGTTTGGAAAATTCTGCTTCGAGGGTCATCCGCTCTAATAATAACTAATTACAGCATGTTAACAATTAGCGACCATCGGATTATAAGAAAACACTTCTCCGACATCACAGAGGTTTTTTTTCGGGTAAGAAACAGAAGGAACTCCAATGACAGGAATGCTTGGTGATATAAAAGTTCTTGATCTTACGACATTTCTTTCCGGTCCGTTTTGCACCATGGTCCTGGCCGACATGGGCGCGGAAGTGATCAAGATCGAAACGCCCCAAAAAGGGTGTGCGACCCGCAAGACACCGCCTTTCGTCAATGGCGAAAGCGCCTATTTTATGAGCCTCAACCGGGGAAAGAAGGGCCTCACGCTGAACCTGAAGAACAAGCAGGGGAAAAAGATATTCTTGGAGCTTGCCGCCGGTTGTGACGTACTGGTCGAGAACTTCCGTCCGGGGGTTATGAAACGCCTCGGGTTTGATTACGAGACGATCTCCGCGCTGAATCCGAAGATCGTCTATGCGTCGATATCGGGATTCGGAAGCACTGGCCCCTTCCAGGAAAAAGGGGCATACGATATGGTCATCCAGGGGTACGGGGGTGTCATGAGTATCACGGGGTATCCTGGCGGAGATCCGGTCCGTGTGGGCTATTCCGTGGCGGATCTGGCCGCCGGACTCTACGGCGCCATCGCCGTCACGGGCGCCCTGCGCGTCCGTGACAGGCTGCAAAAGGGACAGTATCTGGATATCTCGATGTTCGATTGTCAGGTGGCCCTGATGGAAAACGCCATCGCCCGGTATTTCGCCACGGGAAAGATCCCCGGCCCACTGGGAAACCGCCACCCCTCCATTGCCCCCTTCCAGGCGTTCAAAGCCTCAAACGGGTATTTTACGGTAACGGCCAGCACAGATGAGCAATTCAATAATCTCTGCGATATCTTGGAGGTTTCGGGCCTTAAGAACGATCCAAGGTTTCTGACGAAGTCAGACCGTGCGAAGAACGCAGAAGAGGTCAGCGGGGTCTTGGGTCGCCTCTTCGAAGGGAAATCCAAGGAGCGCTGGATTGAGCTTCTCGAGGGGCGCGGCATTCCCTGCGGCCCCATCAATAACGTCAGGGAAGTCATCGAATCGCCCCAGGTGAAGGCCAGGGAGATGATCATTGAAGTGGATCATCCGACGGCGGGGAAAGTCAAGATGGCGGGATCTCCGATCAAGGCTTCGCTAACGCCCGTGTCCACCCATTGTCCGCCGCCGCTTTTGGGCCAGGATACGGAAATGATTCTATCGCAGTTGGGTTACGGTTGTGACGAAATCGAATTGTTCAAAACGGAAGGTATCATTTAGCGGGTTCTTTCGCTCTGGGAAATGAACCATGGAATATCAGCAACAAAAAGAAAAGGAGACGTGAGATGGGATTGATGACGAAAGCGGAGTATATCGATTCGCTCCGGAAACTGAAACCGACGGTTTACATGTTCGGGGAGAAGATCGAAAACGTGTTGGACAACCCGCGCCTCCGGGCCGGCATCGAGGCCACCGGGGCCACCTATGAACTGGCGGAGACCTCCGAATACCGGGATCTTATCGTAACCCAAAGCAAGTTGATTGACGAACCGATCAACCGTTTCAACAACCCTCCCGGGTCGATCGCAGATCTGGTGGCTCGTGTCAAAATCAATCGGCTTCTGGGCCGGCGCGTCGGCACCTGCTTCCAACGTTGTACAGGCCAGGACTGTTTGGTAGCCCTCTCCGTAACGACATTCGACACCGACCGGAAGTACGGCACGGAATACAACAAACGGTTCCTCGAATTTCTCAAATACATGCAGAAAAACGATTTTACGGCCAACGCCGGGGTGACCGACGTCAAGGGGGATCGAAACCTCAGCCCCATGGATCAGCCGGACAAGGATGTGTACCTTCACCTGGTTGAAAAGAGGGCGGACGGGATCGTCGTGCGCGGCGCCAAGTGCCATCAGACCGGTTCATTGTCGGCGCATGAGATCATCGTTCTGCCCACCCGCGCCCTGCGAAAAGGGGAGGAGGAATTCGCGGTAGCCTTTGCCGTCCCGAGCGACACAGCCGGCGTGATCCATGTGGTCGGGCGGTCGAGCCTGGACACACGCGAGGAGGACGGTTGCGACTGCGGCAACCAGCGCTATTCCAAATACGCCCCGACGGTGATTTTTGATAACGTTTTTGTCCCCTGGAGCAGGGTCTTTCTCTGCGGCGAGGTAGAATTTGCCGCCGACCTGGTGGCCTACTTCTCCGCCTTCCACCGTCAGAGCCACGGCGGGTGCAAGGCCGGCAAGATCGACTGTATGGTCGGGGCGGCCCTGACCATGATGGCTTACAACGGCACAGAGAAGGTCAGCCATCACAAGGAGAAAGTGACCGACATGATCCACCGCGCCGAGACGTTGTATGGATGCAGCCTGGCCGCCTCTTATGAGGGCAAGCCGATGCCGTCCGGCACCTACTTCATCGACCCGGTTCTGGCCAACGCCTCCAAGATTCACGAGGGGAAGGAGATGGCCGAGGCGACGCGCCTGATGATCGACATCGCCGGCGGTTTCGTGGCGGATCTGCCTTCGGACCGGGATTTCGACAATCCCGAGGTTGGCCCGCTCTTGAAGAAGTACCTGAAGGGGAATGGCCAGACGCCGGTCGAAAACCGCATCAAGATGTTTCGCCTGATTGAGAAGCTGGCCATGGAAAGCGCGGACACCATCTCCGACATTCATGGCGGCGGATCACCGGCAGCGCACCGGCTCACGATCTTCCGCGAGTCGAACACCCGATCCAAAGTGGATGCGGCCAAACGACTGGCGGGCATAGAAGATTGCTGAAAAAATGGCGATCCGGGCGGCTATTCCGCCGCTTCCGGCAGGTCGCGCAGAAAACGTCCTATCGGAACGACAGCGGGGAAAACGCGGCGGCTATCATCGATAACTACTCGCAGTAGAGCCAATTGCAAAACTATTATAACGTTTCATGAAAATCTTTACATATAGCACGATTTGAGGTATATTGACCTCCAAAACGATAGGAGGTGGCCAATATGCCACGTAAGAGCCAGAAAGCAAAGTTAATTTTAGACGAGGGCCAGAGGGAGCAGTTGAATAAGATTGCCCAGTCACGTAAGGGGCCGGTAAGAGAAGTGCAGCGGGCAAATATTTTGTTGAGATATTCAGCAGGCATCCCGATCACCGAGATTGAGAAGGAGACTCAGGTAAGCAGGCCGACGGTTTACAAATGGATAGAAAAGACATT
>Ga0247840_10012162_pt1 | contig 10284 bp, 10 predicted proteins | sample LaCruzMarch2015__FD_192404 | JGI IMG/M metagenome (GOLD analysis project Ga0247840, IMG submission 192404) | Freshwater microbial communities from meromictic Lake La Cruz, Castile-La Mancha, Spain - LaCruzMarch2015_17m | ecosystem: Environmental > Aquatic > Freshwater > Lake | place: Spain...
CTTGTCGCAATCACCAATCTTTTGGCTTGAGGAGAGTACGATGCAACTTTGGCGCATTTGGCAGCTCTTCGACGCCCGTCAGGTCATCATTGGCCTCGGTGCGTTCCTGTTCGGGCTCGCGGTCATGATCCACTTCGTCCTTCTCTCGACGGACAAGTACAACTGGTTCGACGGCCCACGCATGACAAAGACTTCGACGGCCGTTCCCGGCCTGCCGAAGTAGTTTTGGCTGCGAGTTTTATTTGGCGATTGCCCGGCTTTGGGGCCGGACAATCGATCAGCGCAAAGACCAGTGGACGGACCCGTCATAGGTGCCCGTCCGCCAACCTATAAAAATTTCAATGCCGAGGCACCGACCTTGGCAGACCGCAGATTGGTGCGCACGCGCGCCTGTTCGGGTTCCGGCCGTTCGTTCCGCAGGAGGTGACGATCAATGGCAATGCTCAGTTTTGAAAAAAAATACCGTGTCCGCGGCGGTACGTTGGTCGGCGGAGACATGTTCGACTTCTGGGTCGGACCCTTCTATGTCGGCTTCTTTGGCGTCACGACGATCTTCTTCTCCGTTGTGGGGACACTCCTCATCGTGTGGGGGGCAGCGCTAGGCCCGACCTGGAACCTTTGGCAGATTTCAATCGCGCCGCCCGACCTGAAATACGGGCTGGCCATGGCGCCACTCGCCGAAGGCGGCCTGTGGCAGCTGATCACGATCTGCGCGATCGGCGCCTTCGTGTCATGGGCGCTGCGTGAGGTCGAGATCTGCCGCAAGCTCGGCATCGGCTACCACGTACCCGTTGCATTCGGCTTCGCGATCTTCGCTTACGTAACGCTGGTGGTGATCCGTCCGGTGTTACTCGGTGCCTGGGGCCACGGGTTCCCATACGGAATTTGGAGCCACCTCGATTGGGTGTCGAACGTCGGGTATCAATACCTGCACTTCCACTACAATCCCGCGCACATGCTTGCGGTGACGTTCTTCTTTACGACGTGTCTCGCGCTGGCGCTGCATGCATCGCTCGTACTGTCGGCGACTAACCCTGGCGGCGGTCAGACGGTCAAAACGCCTGAGCACGAGAATACATTCTTCCGTGACACCATTGGCTACTCGATCGGCACACTTGGCGTGCACCGGTTGGGCCTGTTGCTTGCCTTGAACGCCGTCTTCTGGAGTGCGGTGTGCATCGTGATCTCGGGTCCGTTCTGGACGCGTGGGTGGCCCGAGTGGTGGAACTGGTGGCTCGACCTTCCGTTCTGGCGCTGAGGCATTGGACATAACATGGCTTATCAAAACATCTTCACCCGCGTTCAGGTTCATGGCGGACCAGATCTCGGCATGCCCCAGAAGCCGGCGTTCACGGTTCTTGGGCAGCGCGGCACCCAGACCTTCGACTGGCATATCTTGGGCCGCTTCGGCGACGCGCAGGTTGGGCCGTTCTATCTCGGCTGGACAGGCGCTCTATCGCTGATCCTCGGGATCTTCGCGATCAATATCATGGGCATGAATATGCTTGCCCAGGTCAACTACGATCCGGTGCAGTTCATCCGGCAGTTGTTCTGGCTGTCGCTCGATCCGCCCCGGCCTGAATACGGCCTGAGCTTCCCGCCGCTCAACGACGGCGGCTGGTACATGATCGCCGGCTTCTGCCTCACTGCTTCGATCCTGCTATTCTGGTTGCGGATGTACCGCAGGGCGATTGCGCTTGGCATGGGCACCCACATCGCCTGGGCTTTCGCAGCGGCGATCTGGCTCTATCTCGTGCTCGGCTTCTTCCGGCCGCTCGCCATGGGCTCTTGGAGTGAGGCCGTGCCGTTCGGCATCTTCCCGCATCTCGATTGGACCACGGCATTCTCGCTGCGTTACGGCAACTTGTTCTACAATCCATTCCACGCGCTCTCGATCGTGTTCCTTTACGGTTCGGCACTGCTGTTCGCCATGCACGCCGGTACGATCCTTGCGGTCAGCCGCTACGGCGGTGAGCGCGAGATCGAGCAGATCACCGATCGTGGTACGGCATCTGAACGCGCTGCCCTGTTCTGGCGCTGGACGATGGGTTTCAACGGAACCATGGAGTCGGTTCACCGCTGGGCTTGGTGGTTTGCGGTTCTATGCCCCATCACGGGTGGCATCGGAATCTTGCTGACCGGTACTGTCGTCGACAACTGGTATCTATGGGCCGTCAAGCACGGCGTCGCCGCTCAGTATCCGCTGGTGTTCCCGCCAGTTGCTGATCCTGCACTCGCACCGGGGAGGTAAAGTCATGAAGATTGATCTCAGACTGCCAATCTTGCTCGGTGTCCTCGCAGTTTTGACTGGCTTGATTGCCCTGACCTTCGAAAAACCCTTCGTGACGATGTCACAGTGGGGCTATCGTGGGACTGGCATGGCGGTCGTCTACAATAACAAGGCGATCAAAGCGAGCGAGGTTGCAAACCTCGTTCCTGCTGCTCAGGACAAAGTCGACAAGTCCGGCAAAAAGGCTCGGGAAGTTTACCAGAACGTTCAAGTTTTGGGCGACCTCGACGAAAACGAGTTCAACCGCCTGATGGCTGCCATCACGGAATGGGTCAGCCCGGAACAGGGCTGCGCCTATTGCCACGGTGAAGACGGCAACTTTGCCCACGACAAGATGTACCAGAAGGTCGTGGCACGCTCGATGCTGAAGATGACCCAGGATATCAACGCCAACTGGACGTCGCACGTGAAGGCGACCGGTGTGACGTGCTACACCTGTCACCGCGGCAACAACGTGCCAGCCAACATCTGGTTCAACAACGAGCCCGGCGGCAGCATGGCTGGCGTCATCCCGCCCAAAGCGATCGGGCAGAATACGCCGGTCAAGTCGGTCGCCTACTCGTCGCTGCCTTACGATTATGGCACGTCGTTCCTGGAAAATGACGCGCAGATCCGTGTCAACTCCGAGACGGCGCTGCCCGGCGGCAACCAGACGTCGCTGATGCGGACGGAACATACCTACGGCCTGATGATGCACATGTCGTCGAGCCTCGGTGTGAACTGCACCTACTGCCACAACACGCGCAATATCTCTCAGCGTGAAAACAACCCGCCGCAGTGGGCGAACGCATGGCATGGCATCCGGATGGTGCGGACGATGAACACCGGGTATCTCAACCCGTTGAAGCCGGTCTATCCTGCAACACGCCTGGGCGCTTTGGGCGACGCGCCGAAACTCAACTGCGCGACCTGCCATAACGGGGCTTATAAGCCGCTCAATGGCAAGAGCATGATTCCTGACTATCCAGAACTTGCTCCGGCAACGGCGACGAAAGTGTCGTATGTGCCGCTGAAAACCAACTGAGCGGGACGGTAAGCGCGTAGCCTGAACCCAGCTCATCGGCCGGGTTCAGCCACCACCGGGTACGGATCGGCGACTTTACAATGACTGCGCTGGGCAACTGGCGCGGTCATTTTCATTTCAGTCGCGTTGTTTCACGCGTTACCCGGCACGACGGAACATGCTTTAATCCGGTCAACTGCTGCCCAATGCTGCGGCGTTACCCGCCGCTCGAACTCGCTCCGTCACCCGCTTCCGATCCCACGAGCCTGATGCCCCACCTGTCGACCGCGCGCACTTTCGGCTCCTTCCGCGTGCGAACGCCGATGGCTGTCCCCGGCATGCGGATCGGCGTGATGGGCGGGACGTTCAACCCGCCGCACAGCGGCCATCTCGTGGTGGCGGCGACGGCGATGAAACGGCTGCAGCTCGATGCGGTGTGGTGGCTCGTGACGCCCGGTAACCCGCTCAAGGTCAACGGCGGACTGCCGCCGATCGAGGCGCGGATGGCGGCGTGCCGAACGTTGGCGCGCCATCCGCGCATGCACGTGACCGCGTTCGAGGCGGAACTCGGTGCGCCGTACACCGCCGTCACCACCGCATTTCTGGCGCGCCGTCATCGCGGCGTACGGTTCGTTTGGCTGATGGGGGCGGACAATCTCGCTGGGTTCCACCGCTGGCAGAACTGGCGGGGCATCGCCGCGACGATGCCGATCGCGGTTGTCGACCGGCCGAACTGGCGGTTGAAGGCCGTGTCGTCGCCAGCAGCCGCGGCCTTGGCCCGGACGCGTTGGAGCGAGGCGCGCGCGCGGGGTTTGACGAGCGGCAGTCGCTGGAGCGACGTTTCGATGCCGCGCCCTGGCTGGGTATTGTTATCGACCCGGCTGTCGCCTGAATCCTCGACCGAACTGCGCGCCAAGGTGGAGGCCAGGGTTGCGAAGGCCACGCTGGTGGGGGCGATTGAAGAGGCCAGGGTGAACGCGAGAGTCGACGCTGGCGGCAGCGCCGGGGCGACCGGGCCGGGCTCTGGCGCGGGTCCAGCTGCGGTACACAACGCCAAGTCCTAAACCATAAATACCGGCAAAGGAGCAGTCGGAGCGTCGATCCGATCAGGGGAGTTGGAAAACCGGCGCGAATGCGTTAACACTTTGTCTTGCGGGCACGAAGCCCGTTCCAGCGGTGAGGCACCGTTTGACATCTGCGCGGCCCGAATGCCGACGACGCTCGCCGAGACCACCGGTTTGTCCGGGATCTTGCGGGGTCGGTCGGCATTTTTTCTTTGCGTTGCCGATGTTCCGCCCCTGCCTGCTGATCGACGACAACTTGGCGCAACCCGAAAGGAACTTCGTCAAAACATGAGAACCACGTCGGACGCCGCCCATGCGAGGGCGCAACACGACCACGCCGCCGTCGGCCTCCAGCCGCCGGGGTCAGCAAACATGGGTCAAACCAGCGATGGCAATCCATCCGCCGAGCTCGTCAAAGCGATCGCGATTTGGCTCGATGAGGCCAAAGCCGAGAACATCGTCACGATCGACCTCAAGGGTAAATCGACGATCGGTGATTTCATGATGATCGCCAGCGGCCGCAACGACCGACACGTCGGCGGTATTGCCGACATGCTTCAAAAGAAGCTGCGCGAGTATGGCGCGGGTAAAGCCCGGGTCGAAGGTCTCGAGTCTTGCGATTGGGTGTTGATCGACAACGGCGACGTCATTGTCCACGTGTTCCGTCCCGAAGTACGGGACTTCTACAAGCTCGAAAAGATGTGGTCGGGTGACCGTCCGGTCGACGAGACGACCCACTGAGAGCTGCGCAATAGCGGGCTTTGAAACCATGAGTCCTGGAGTGGCGGGCGCCAGCGGGAAGCTGGCCGCCCGGGAGGCTCGCGCTGACTTTATTTCCCGGTTCTGGTCGCAAGGCCTGAGATGCTTGATCGGTCGCTGCGGCGATGAAAATCATGATCGCCGCCGTCGGCCGCCTCAAAGACGGTGGCGAGCAACAGTTGTTCGACCGCTATGCCACGCGCTTCAACGCTGGCGGCAAGGCCCTCGGCCTTGGCCCAATCGACCTTCGCGAGATGGTCGAGAGCCGCAAACCAGATGCGATGCAGCGCAAATCCGACGAAGCCGCGCGGTTACTGGCGTGTTGCCCCGACCGCGCCGCGCGGATCGTGCTCGACGAACGCGGGCGGCCGGAAGACAGCGTCGCGTTCGCAGCCCGGATTGCCGCTATCCGCGACGGCGGTGCGCCAACGCTCGCATTTCTGCTCGGCGGGCCCGACGGGCATGGCGACGATGCGTTTGCTGGCGCTGCATTCCGCCTCAGCCTCGGCGCGATGACCCTGCCGCACGGCCTCGCCCGCGTCATCCTCGCCGAACAACTCTACCGCGCCACAGCCATCCTATCCGGCCACCCATACCACCGGGGGTGAGTAAGGCGGTGGGTCTTGCCTTGCGCTGTGGACTTGCTGCAACGGCGCGGACGCGGCAGTCTCGGGTTTGCGTGTTCAATTTTCGTTGAGGTCAACCCGAGGCCGCCAGCAATGTCCGAGAGCGAGATGACGGGCTACACGGTCGCTTATGGCCGGGACGAGGCGCCGTTTCCGGTTTATGCGGCTGCTGCCATTGCCGCTGTGCTGCTGACGGCGGCCGCATTGCGGCTCGATCCGATCATGCTTTCGATCGGCGTCGTGGCGGGGGCGTTTGCTTTCTACAATCTGCCGCTGGCCGAGGTCGGTCGGCCGCGGATGGGCGCCAACCAGTATGGCGTGTTTATCGAAGGCTTGGGTCTCGTCCAATGGCGCGCGATCGACGACATCCGCCTCGTCGAGATTGCGGCTCGGGCGGCGACCTCGAACGAACTACTGATCCGGCTGAAACATCCGCTCGGGCGCGCGCTGATCGCCGACTGGCGCAAGCAGCCTCTCCATCGTCGGCTGATGAGGCTGCCGTGGCGGATGACGCATGACAACACTATCCGGATCGCACTCGACGCGTTTGAAAACGAACCGGGCGACATCGAGCGGACTTTCTTGCGGATGTGGCGGCACTTCCGGAGCTAGAGCCTTTCCGATCCCGCTCTAGGCCGTCAGCTCCTTGCGGCGACTTTGTCGAGCAGGGCGGGCGGCAGCACGCGCTTCAGGACGGCCGCCATATGCGTTGGTGTCGTCACGTAATAGCGGCGCTGCGGCTTAGGGTTTTCCAGCGCATGGATCAGCTTGAACACGACCTCCGACGGCTCGAGCTTGAAGCGGTCGGTCCCGCCCGCTTCCATGCTTTCGAGCCGCTTCATGTAGACCGCGCAGTGAGGCGACTGCTCGATGTTCACGGTCTCGCGGAACCGGGCAAGCGCGGCGGCAACGAAGTTGGTCCGGATGGGGCCAGGTTCGATCAGGCAGACGTGGATACCGGTGTCGGCGAGTTCAAGCCGCAAGCTGTCGGTGAGCGCTTCGAGCGCGAACTTCGAGGCGCAATAGGCGCCGCGATAGGGCGCCGCCATCAGGCCTAGCACGGACGAGCATTGGACGATCCGCCCGGAGCCGTTTGCGCGCATGGCAGGCAGTACCGCGCGCGTCAGGGTGTGGGCGGCGAAGACGTTGACCTCGAACTGCTGACGGAGAAGCTCGGTCGGCAGGTCTTCCACTGCGCCGACTTGGCCGTAGGCGGCATTGTTGAACAGCGCGTCGAGCCGACCGCCCGTCAGTTCGAGCGCTTGTTGTGCGCAGGCTTCGACGGCGGCGTGGTCGGACAGTTCGACCTTGATGACTTCGAGGCCTTCGACCAGCTGCAAGCGGTCGATGTCCTCGTCCTTACGGGCCGTCGCGATGACGCGCCAGCCTCGGCCTTTGAGCATTTCGGCAGCTGCAAGGCCGATGCCACTCGACGCACCGGTGATGAGAATGGATCGTTCGGTCATGGGTCACTGCGCAAGGCAGACCACGGCGCTGCCGCCGGGTCCGCTGGATTGTTGTTCGGGGTCGGGAGTGTCAGTTGGGCGACGAGATGGTCAGCGCGGCACCTGCGGGGTGGAGCGCGCGCCAGAGCCGCGTAGAGCCTGGCGTTCCGTTTCGATGGCGGCAACCTGGGACGGCCAACTCGCGCTCAGCCAATCGTCGGTGCCAAACAGCCAGTACCAGAAGCGGTTGCGGCGATGGTAGCGCTCGACCGTCGCGCGGCCGATATTGTCGACGTTCGTCGTCAACTGTTGCAGCAAGTCGTTCGGCTTGGTGATAGTGGTTTCGATCGATGCCAGCCGGTTGGCAATGACCGAGACGTCACCGACGCCGTCGAGGCGCCACTGGCCGATTGAGCCGGCCAGTGTGTGCTGATTGGTATTGAGCTTGAGGAGGGCCTCGTGGACCTCTTTCAGTTCCGTCGCGTGCTGCGTTTGGAGTTCCTTGGTTCGCTCGGCGCTTTGCGCGAGCTGAGCCTCGAGCGCCGTCAACCTCTGGACCATCGGCGCCAGTTGGGCCTTCATCTGGGTGTCGAGGGCGCCGAGCCGCTCGGTCAATGGCTGTGTTGCGGCCTGCATGCGGCCGTCGAACGACGTTGCGACGGCGGTGAGACGCTCGGTCAGCGGCTGCGCGGCTTGTTGCAGGCGGCCGTCGATGGTGGCCGCAAGCGTCGCTAAGCGCTCGCCGACGCCGTTGAGGACGTCCGCGCGCTGGCGCTCGAAGCCCGCAGCCAAGGCTTGCAGCCGTTCGGTCGTCAGCGATTGAACGCGGTCGGCGTTGCCGGATTGCACCGCAAGTGACGAGGTCAGCGTTTTGATCTCGGCGGCGAGGTTGGCGGTGGCCTGCTGGTAGGCCGTGCGTTGAGCGGCCATCGCATCGTCCATGGCCCGCAACCGCTCGGCCAAAGCTTCGCCGACCTTGGAACTGTCGGACGACAGCACGGCCTCCTCGATGATGTCGAGGCGGTTGATGATGCCGTCGACGTCGACCGGCTTGCTATTGGTGATCTCGACCGCGCGCTCGATCTGCTTGAGGCGGTCGACCAGGGTCGTCTGCAGTCGGCCACCGTCGGCCATGGTTTCGCGTACGGCCCGTTCCATTTGGACGAGCCGGTCCTGGATCGGCGACAGATCGATCGGGGTTACACGTTGGCGTTGATCGAGGACGGCTTCTTCAATCGAGCTGAGACGGTCGAGGAGGCGGCCCGTCACTTCGTCGCTTCCACGGGTGTCGAGGACGGCGCGTTCGAGCGCACCGAGGCGGTTGTCGAGGCCGCCACGGAAGCGGCTGGTGTCATCGCGCTCGGTCGAGAGATTGCGTTGCAAGTCGAGGACGATGCCCGACACGGCGCTTCGCTCGTTGGCGAGTTCGTTGGTCAGAGCGCGGAGTGCCGTTTCGAGCTGGTCGATCCGGGCGTTCTGTATGCCGTCGGTAGAGCTGCCGAGATATTCGCGGGCGGTATGCTCACGCGCTGGGTAGTCGCGGGCCGGGTAATCGCGGGATGGATCGCTGCGGTTCCAATCGTTGCTGCGCCCGGTGCGGCGTTCGGCATCGAAATCGCCGCGCAGGTCGGTCGCTAGGCCCGATCGTGACAACGGTGGGAGCGCCATTGTGCTGGCCCGCAGCGTGGAAGCGTCGCGCGATGGGCTGGCCTCGCGCAGCGGAATCCGATCGCGGGCCGTGCGGCCGCCGTGGCGCGCGAGGAGGGTGATGCCGGGAATGTCCGAGGGCATATCGAGTAGGGCATCGACGACGTCGACGACGTTGGCTGGCGCATTTCGGCGGGAGGCGTAACTCGATGCGGCGCGTAGCACCATCTCGAGGTCATCGGAGCGGCGAGGACGGGTCTGGCCGCTGCCAAGCCCGATCGGGATTTCGCTGGCGACAATCGTCGCGCTTTCGCGGCGCAGGCCAGCCACGCGCAGTCCGCGCGTTTCGAGGGCGCTCGTGGCGCTATCGATGCGCGTCATGGCGTGAAGCAGGTGTTCGATGCGAACGTCCGTCGCGCGGTGGGCTGCGGCCACGTCGAAGGCGTGATTGCAGCAGGCGAGGACCACCTCATCGACCAGGATGGGCGCGCGCGACGACGTCAGCCGCGAGCGGCCATTGCTGGGGGATTCGCCCCCGTGCATGTCGGGTGGACCCCACGTCTGGGGCGTTCTGAGATCGAGATCTTCGCCGCGGTAGGCCATACCAACCAACTCCACTCAACCAACTCCACTCAACCAACTCCACTCAACCAACTCCACTCAACCAACTCTAGAACGCGAGCCGTTCAACCCGGCATCGCCGCACGAGCTACACGATCGGTAAAACGCTCAAGACGAGCGCCGCTGCAAACCGGGCTCACCGTACCAAGCAACCCTCTGACGCCGCGAAGTTATCGCTTTTTTGCAGCGACGGCGAGGGGCAACCGCAGGCAAACCCGTGATTTGGTCAACGGCCGTGCGGTTGCAGCGACATTTTCAGTCAATGCCCGACATCACTGCCATGGCTCAAGTTGAATCCAGCTTAATATGGTTACATTAAGCGACGGTTCGTCATCAATCGAAGGGGAACAGGCCCGGATCGTTTTTGCGGGGGCGCATCAGCGCTTCGGCGATCTCGCTCGTCAGCCGGCCGTCTGGTGGTGGCTGCAACAGGTCGCGGATCGGATCGGCGGAGCCCGGCGAGACGTCGAGCCAGCGGTCGAACTGGTCGGGGCTCAGGATCAGTGGCATCCGGTCGTGGATGTGGGCGCAGTCCGCGTTGGCATCGGTCGTGACAATCGCCATCGTTTCCAGTTCGCTGCCGTCGGCGCCGATCCAGTGCTCCCACAGTCCAGCAAGCGCGAGCAGCGTGTCGCAGGTGTTCGACTTGATGAGATGGGGTGTCTTGGCGCGAGGGGGACCGGTCCACTCGTAGTAACCGTCGGCTGGCACGAGGCAGCGGCGGTGACGGATGGCGCCACGGAACGACGGCTTCTCGGTAATGGTTTCGGCGCGCGCGTTGATCAGCGTCGAGAACTGGCGGATGTCTTTGACCCAGGGCGGGATCAAG
>Ga0247840_10012165_pt1 | contig 10283 bp, 9 predicted proteins | sample LaCruzMarch2015__FD_192404 | JGI IMG/M metagenome (GOLD analysis project Ga0247840, IMG submission 192404) | Freshwater microbial communities from meromictic Lake La Cruz, Castile-La Mancha, Spain - LaCruzMarch2015_17m | ecosystem: Environmental > Aquatic > Freshwater > Lake | place: Spain...
TCTCTTCAATACTGTATACTTTGTGTTTAATCGTTTTTCTCATTTTGGCTCCTCTCAAAGAAAAACACTAATGCTTATTTTACACTAGTGTCTTTTTTTATCGTGTCCGTTTTGAGGAAATACGTTCATTGACGCTTTTTATTTGACTCTTAAATTATCTTATACGGTGAATCTTGATTATCCAAATCTTCCCGTAATATAATCACTGGTTCTTTGATCCTTAGGATTTGTGAATAGATCTTTAGTTGGACCTTGTTCGATTACTTCGCCCATCAACATAAAGCCTGATTTATCCGAAATACGTCCAGCTTGTTGAATACTATGGGGAATGATAATGATGGTATATTTGGCTTTAAGCAGTTCCAATGATTCTTCAATCTTTAAGGTTGAGATTGGATCTAATGCTGCACATGGTCGATCTAGAACAATAATCTCTGGTTCTAAAGCAATAATACGTGCGATGCATAGACGTTGCTGTTGGCCTCCAGATAGTCTTAAAGCAGGTGTATTAAGACGATCTTTAACTTCATCCCAAAGAGCGGTTAATCGTAGCGCATTCTCTACTTTTGTGCTTAGAATGGCTTTATCCTTTTGACCACTCATGCGTGGTCCATAAGCAATATTATCAAAGATGGACATCGGAAGAGCGATAGGTTCTTCAAATACCATCCCTATTCGACGTCTAAGATCAGTGACACTGACATCAGCTGAACGGATATCCTTCCCATCAATTAAGATTTCTCCTTCAACGCGTGTTTTAGGATCTAAATCACATAAACGAGTGAGGGCTCTAAATAGTGTGGTTGTCCCACTATTGGCTGGACCAAAAAGAGCAAAGATTTCATGTTCAGCAATCTCCATATTGACATCTTTGATGACTTGTTTATCTCCATAGAAGAAATTTAAGTTTTTTATAGTAATCTTTGCTTGATTTGTCATAGTGTCCCTCTATCGGCTATTCGCTACGAATTTACTCACAATCACATTGGCGATTAAGTTAATGATTAGGATAATGATAATCAATAATGATGCAGTCCCATAGGCACGCTCCATTGAGATTCCTTCACGAGCTAAAATATAGAAATGGACAGCCATCGTTCTAGCTGGTGAAAAGAGTGAAGTAGGCATTCTTAATGCTGAACCTGCGGTTAATATAACTGCAGCCGTTTCAGCTACACAGCGTCCTATTCCTAAGATAACACCGGTCGCAATGCCTGGAATGGCAGATGGGAATACCGCTCCTACAATTGTTTGCCACTTGGTTCCACCTAATGAATAACTGACTTCCCGATAACCTATAGGAACTGATCGAATGGCTTCTTCAGAGGTTCTAATGATGGTTGGTAAAATCATGACTGCCATTGTTAGTCCTCCAGAAAGAACCGACCAACCCAGTTTTAAATATATGACAAAGAAGATAAAGCCGAATAGACCATAAACAATTGAAGGAATCGCTGCCAATGATTCAGCACTAAACCGAATTATCTTAGTAACTTTGGTTTCACGGGTAAATTCAGTTAGATAAAAGGCTGTCCCAACCCCAAATGGAGTCGCCACAATGATCGCCACAAAGGTAACCATTAAAGTACTAATGATGGTCGATAGGATACCCCCTGATCGTCCCATATCACTGGGACTTTCAGTTAAAAACTGCCAAGTTAAGGTAGGTAAACCTTTAACTAAGATGAATGAAACGATGAATAGAAGTAGAGCAACAACCATAATCGCTACGATCCAGATGATGCTCTTCGCAATCAATTGCGATATTTTCGGGCTAATTTTCATGATTTATTTCTTCCTCACAATATATTGAGCCGCCGCATTTAAGATCATAATCATGACAAATAAGACGATTCCAGTCGCAAAGAGAGCTTGTTGATGTTCACCCGATGCATAACCCATCTCAATTCCGATGTTGGTTGTTAACGTCCGAGCAGGATCAAGGATGGAACTCGGTAAAGCTACCGCATTTCCTAAAACCATAATAACCGCCATCGTTTCCCCTATCGCTCTGCCTATCCCTAAAATAATAGCTGCCATAATACCTGATTTAGCAGCCGGTATTTGAACTCTAAAAATGGTTTGCCATTCAGTGGCACCCAAAGCAAGTGATCCTTGTTTATATAAACTTGGTAAAGATAAAAGAGATACTTCTGAAATACTGATAATGGTTGGTAAAATCATTATGGCTAATATCAGTGATCCAGCTAAGATACTTAAACCTGGACCTCCTAAATTATCTCTAATCAGTGGAACGATAAAAATAAGTCCCCAGAATCCATACACAACGGATGGAATTCCAGCTAGTAACTGAATGGCAGAGCGCATGATGAGCCGAATCTTACGTGGTGCAAACTCAGTCATAAAGATACTACAACATAATGCCACCGGTACCCCAATTAAAGCAGCACCAAGTGTTACTGATACAGTACCTACAATCATAGGAAAGATCCCATAAGCACCCTGACTTGGTGCCCACTTCATTCCAAATATAAAGTTAAATACACCCACTTTATTGATGAGTGGTACGCCTTCAATAAAAATGAAGAGCGTGATAACAACTAAAGCAGATAGCGTTGATAAAGCAATCAGAAAGAATCCAATGCTTAGAAATTTTTCTTTACGATAATTCATTGTGTCGCACCATCCGCAATTGTAATTAGACCTTCAGCATCCAAAATTCTCATCCCTTCAGCAGAAAGAACAAAGTCAATGAATTTCTTAACATCTCCAACTGGTTCAGAGCTGCTAACAAATAGAAATGGACGAGTTAAATTATAAGTCCCATTGATGACATTCTCACGACTTGCTTCTACCCCATCCAGTTCTAAGGCTTTTACATTATTATCTACCAATCCCAATGAAATATAACCAATCGCATTGAGATCATCTTTAACCAATAGTCTAACGGTTCCATTTGAATCTTGAACGATCGATCTTGCATCAATTTCTAATTTATCCATCACTAAGCTCTCAAAAGCCGAACGAGTTCCTGAGCCTTCTTCTCTAGTAATCACATGTATCTTAGCATCTCTTCCACCTACTTGTTTCCAATTGGTGATAGCCCCAGAATAGATATCTTGGACTTGTTTCAAACTCAGGTTATTGACTGTATTTTTAGGATTCACAATCACAGCTAAACCATCTTTAGCGATTTCAACTGACCAAAGATTTTTTTCTTCATCCTTTAAATTACGTGAAGACATTCCAATATCAGCGGTATTGGTTTGAGCCGACATGATACCTGCGGAAGATCCTCCACCTTGAACATCAATTAGTATACTCGGATTATCCTTCATAAAGGCTTCAGATAAAGCCTCTGCGAAGGGTTGAACCGAAGTAGACCCAGCAATAATGATACCTATATTAGTGCGGCTACAAGCCGTTGTAAAAGTTAAAATAAAAACCAATAAAAGAAACTGCACTGATTTAATAATTCTTTTATTGGTTTGTTTAATCATCCCAAATCCTCCATGAATCAAGTACTGATTTATATATCAGTATAAATCCCTTTCATTATACTTCATAACACACCTTAAGTTTAGATATTTTATCAACTGATTCAGTCATTTTAAATCAATTGTTCATTCATACTGAGAGATACCTTACTATGCTCTAAATCTATCTCAATGACGGTGACAATGACGATATCCCCTACTGCTACTTTTTCATACGGAGAGGATATTCTATCTTTACTCAACTTAGATATATGAACCAAGCCATCATTCTTAAGTCCAATATCGATGAAGGCTCCAAAATCAGTCACATTTCTAACCGTTCCTTCCAGTGATAAACCAATCTTTAAATCTTCTATCTTAACGATATCGCTGTGTAAAAGCGGTGCATCAAAGCGCTCACGATAATCTCTAAATGGGACAGTAAAGACATTTAGTATGTCTTTAACGGTATAGATATCTGAATGTAGTTTGGATGATAAGTCTTGGATATTGACACTGGCTATCGAAGATAAACGCAGTTCATCATTCAAAGAGTTTATCTTGAGTTCATGCATGATTTGATGAGCTAAGGGATAACTTTCTGGATGAATCGCAGTCCGATCAAATACATCCTCGGCTAAAGGTATGCGTAAGAAACCAGCTGCTTGCTGATATGCTTTAGCTCCAAGCCCCTTCACAGACATCAATTGGGAGCGACTCATAAATAATCCGTGTTCATTGCGATAATTAACCAATGATTTAGCGATAGTCTTATTGAATCCAGCGATATGTTTCAATAGCTCTTCACTGGCTGTATTGACATCGGCTCCAATACGATTGACTGTCTTAATCAGCGCAAAATCCAGTCTTTCTTTAAGCCGAATTGGGGCTAAATCGTGTTGATACTGACCCACTCCGATACTCTTAGGATCAATCTTAATTAGTTCTGATAAAGGATCAAGTAATCGGCGGGCGATTGATACGGCTGATCGCTCTTCCACATGTAAATTAGGAAACTCTTCTCGAGCTAAATCACCCGCACTGTAAACAGAAGCACCTGCTTCAGATACAAGTACATATTGGGCTTTGATTGAAGGATTGTTTCTAAGTATTTCAGCTATGAAGGCTTCTGATTCACGACTGGCGGTTCCATTACCAATCGCAATCAAATTGACATGGTATGCTTCAATCAATTCAATCGTCTTCTTGATGGCTTCCTCTTTCTTATTGACTGGAGGATGAGGAAAGATCACATCAATGTGTAAGAGTTTACCTGATTGATCGATGACAGCCAGTTTACATCCCGTTCGATAGGCAGGACTAAACCTAAGATGATCGAATCTTTCATCGGTACTGAAGATAAAAGACGCTCTAAATTAGATGAGAAGACATCGATGGATTTCTCTTGGGCTTTATCAGTTAGACTAGATCTAATCTCTCGCTCAAGTGAAGGAAAGACCAAGCGCTTAAGTCCATCCCGAATGGCTTCATCGATCAGTTGATTCACGATGGATACTTCATTTTTAGTCATCTGATTAAACTGGTAGGTCGCAAATCGTTCACGCTGATACTCCATACTGACATCTAATATTTTCTCTCGCTCACCCCGATTGATGGCCATGATGCGATGAGCAGCCATATTAGAACAGCGTTCAGTGTAGTTATAGTAAACTCGATAAGTCTTCTTCTCATCAATCGCATGCTTCATCAACTTTACAGTTATTTTAGCTTCCGACATCATATGTTCCCGAATCAGTTTTCTAAGTAAGGCATCATCACTAACCACTTCTGCAATGATATCTTTAGCACCTTGTAGGGCTTCTTCAATCGTCGTAATGCTTTCATTGAGATATTTATTGGCTTCAGTTTCTATACTTCCCTCTTTAGGACAAGTTAATATCCACTGAGCCAATGGATTTAAACCTTGAGCAATCGCATCTGTAGCGCGTGTCTTACGTTTTTGTTGGTAAGGACGATAGATATCTTCGACACTGGCTAAACTCTCACACACATCGATCTGTTTTACTAAATCCTCAGTCAGTTTACCCTGAGTTTCAATCAAGCGTTTGACATCTTCTTTACGTTTTAATAGATTCTTTTGGTATTGGTATTGTTCATCGATATAACGTATCTGTTCCTCATCTAAATCCTTGGTAACTTCTTTACGATATCGTGCAATAAAAGGAATGGTATTGCCTTCACTTAAAAGATTAAGCGTATTCTTAACTTGACTTAGGCTAATATTTAGCGTCTTCGCAATCGGCGCAATCAGTTTTTCCATGGTTTCCTCTTAGAGATAAAAAAAGCAAAGTTAAGGACTCTGCTTTATGTCCAAACAAATCTTAACTGATTTAACTTGATTAAGCAAGATGGCTAAAATCTTAAACTCTTGTTTATAAAAAGTATGAACAGCTTAACTGTTCATACTTAATAATCTATTATTAAATTTTCATAGAATCCTTACCTTGATTCTTTTACTAAATCAACTCAAAATTCTTTAATAAGATTTTTTAATGTTCATTTATTTTTTTGAGCCATGCTTATTATAGTCTTCTTGGATCTTTTCATTCCAATTAGGATTCATTTCATTGTTTTCTCTAAATGAACTAATCGCTTCACTCATAACACAAAAGTTAAGGTTAACTCCTGCACTATCCGCATGATAGTTTTGAGCACGATCAGCACTAATTCCAAAGTCAGCTGCGGTAGTTACGGCGTCAATATTAGCTCCTAAGAATATAAACTCCCAACCTTGTTTTTTCTTTTGTTCAATCATTGTTTTAACATGATGTAAATTATATTGTTTACTAGCGTTTTCTTCCCCATCTGTGATGATAACCACCATTACTTTAGAAGGTTGATAATCTTCAACCGTATGACTGATCGCATTATCAATTTTTAAGATTGTTTGCCCCATCGCATCTAATAAGGCAGTAGATCCTCCTACTTGATATTCCTTAGTCGTAATTTCATTTACGGCTTGGATGTTGATACGATCATGAAACAACGAAATAGTTGTATCAAAGAGGGTCGTGGTGATTAAGCATTCACCTAGAGTTGCTTTCTGTTTAGAGAGTAAGGCATTATATCCACCAATTGTATCCTTTTCTAAACCTCCCATAGAACCACTTCTATCTAGAATAAATACCAATTCTGTTAAGTCTTTCTTCACTGTGTTTTCCTCCTTCAGTGTTTTTACAACTTAACTTTAGCACTCACCCCAAATAAAAAGGTCGCTTAGAAAGCGACATTTAAGATCCTAATAAAGGAAGATCATAACTGAATAAGACACTATTTATTTCTTGTATATTATACTTCTTCTCTTTAATAAAATATTTTACAACTAGATCGAATTTAGAGCTGTGTGATAAGGCATATCCTGCTTTCTTAAGTAAGTCTTCAGCTTCACTTAAACTCAACTCTAGGGCAATGGCTAATGCTATGGCTGTACGTTTACTAGGGGTATAGCCATTGCTTGAGCGTATCTTAGAGAAGAGTTTACGATCAAGATTGGCATTCTTATAGACTTCGACATCACTTAATCCTTTAGCATCTATGAGTCTTAATAGAGCAACAGAGAATGGTTCATCTAAGTCTTTAATTAGATCATCGATTGAGTTGTTTTTCTTTTCAGTAGGTTCAAAGAAACCAATCGGTCTAGAATTCTCAACCATCTCAATGTTTAAGTAACGAACTTCAAATTCCGAGTTTTCTTCTACATAATGGTCATCAATATAACTTTCAATGTCTCCTAATAAAGATATGCTTAACTTTAAAGCATCCTTATCATAAATTACCAGATAGACATCTAGTTCATTAGTCTTTAAGAAATCAGTAATAGACTCTATAGCGATTTGAAGGGTTTCATCTTTAGGATAGCCATAGATACCACTAGAGATTAAAGGAAAGGCAATGGATTCACACTTAGAATTTAGCGCTAAGTCTAAACTATTTTTGTAGCAAAGACTCAACAATTGCTTTTCTTCATGATTCCCATCTTCATAAATAGGTCCAGGAGTATGTATGATATGTTTTGAGGGAAGATTAAATCCAGAAGTAATAACAGCTTCCCCTACTTTAATAGGGGCCAGTATTCTACAAGCTTCATTGAGTTCTATTGGGCCAGCTGCTTTAAAAATAGCACCGCAAACTCCTCCACCTGACATCAATTGGGTATTTGCAGCATTAACAATAGCATCAACTTTCATTTTAGTGATGTCTTGACGGACAAAGGTAAGAGACATAATGATTCCTCCAAGTGTTAAAAATATACTACTTAAATAATAAAATAGCAAGAATCAATAAACTTGCTCAAAACAATAACTTTCGATTTTTATTGGATGAATTAAAGCGAGTTCTTAGTTGAACTCGCTTTTTATAATGATTTATTTATCTAAGAAGAATTTGGACTCTATTTAAATTCATAGAGCACTTTAAGTAACACAACCAATTTCTGAAGTGAACCCCAATAAGTAGGTACTTAAATAAAGTTTAAATTAATTATCTACTCTACTTTGGAATCACGGGCTGTCTTTAAAGCTTTACCCCAAAGTTGAACTTGATCCAGCATCGTATTTAAATTACCTAAATGCATGGATGATGGTTTAAACACTGACCCATCCTCAAAATCGGTGAAAAGGGAAAGCAGTGTATGGGATCGAACTGAAGCAACTTGAAGTTCACTTAGAATACCTCTTAAATGCTCAGAAGCACGTGCACCACCCGCTGAACCATAACTGACAATCCCTGATGCTTTATTGTGCCAAGCATCTTTAGCCGAATCAAGTGCATTCTTTAAGGCTCCTGAGATACTACGATTATACTCAGAAACAACAAACACAAAGGCATCAAGAGATGCTAATTTCTCATTCCATTTCATAATCCCACTCATATCATCGGATTCTCCCAATAATGGTAATTTATAATCTTTAATATCGACGATCTCATAAAATGCATCATCACGTTTATCCGCTTGAGCTTTAACCCATGCCCCAACTTGTGGACTAACCCGACCTTCACGTGTACTTCCTAAAATAATCCCTACTTTTAATTTACTAGCCATAATGCTCCATTTCTTTTTGTTACTAGATTACAGTATATAGGCATTATCTTTTTGAACAAACTTTACGCCCAACTTATAATCAATTTGGTCATATAAATGTTCATTAGATATGATGATATCGATCTTGAATCACTTGCTTTGATTTGGATACATTAATTTCTAAACCAATATCTCTTAAAGCTCTATATCTTTTTAGGCTTTGGGTTGTTATTAAGTTTGATGCTATAATTGCATTTAGGATAATTGGTGCAACCCATAAATTGTCCATATTTACCATTAATTTTTCTAAGTTTATAGCCACATTTTGGACAATCAAATTTATCATTTGCGAGACGACTTTTATTGTAATAATCTATCTTTTTTACTAAATTTTCATTATAATCAGTTTGTTCCATCGTATAAGTGCATTTTGGATAGTTAATACATACCATTGATAACGTACCGTTAATTTTAATTTCCTTTAGCATTCTACCGCATTTTGGACAAGCATATTTTTCATCTTGAAATTGATTCTTATACTGTTTTTCAAGTTCTTTAACAAAAACTGATTTACAGTTGGTTGGGGTTAATAACCAAACTTTATTCTCGGTTCGCGTCAACCCAACATAAAAAAGGCGACGTTCTTCAGCAAAAGGAAAGGATTCTTTGCTTTTTAAAAAATATTCAACTATTGGATTATCTTGAATTATGCTAGGAAAACCATAATTATCATCCTTATTATTCAGGATAAAAACATAATCAGCTTCGAGTCCTTTAGCTGAATGGACAGTACTGTATGTAATATAAAGATCCTTACGATTTCTGTGTGTTACTTCAATAATGTTATTCTTTTGACTAAAAGCATAATCAAAAACATTATTCAAATCAAGAAGTTTAATATCATTTTTATATCTTCCAATAAGCATGACTTGACTAGACTGTGGTAATTTGTTTAGTTTTTCATCCATAAAATTGATACACTGTTTTTCAGAATATCCTTCAATGATTCCTATATCGAAAGAATCGCTTTTCTTATGACTGATTATCTCTTTTCTTAGTTGTTTTGGGTTTCTCATAACAAAACGTCCACTTAATTCTGCTACACTTTTACCGAAGCGATATGTTTTTTTAATATAAAAGATTTCAGCCAATCCAAAGTATTTTTCAAATTCAGTGATATAACATAAATCACTTCCAGCAAATCGATAAATGCTTTGCCAGTCATCTCCAACTCCTAACAACTTATAATCACTATGTTTTCTTAGCGATCTTAAAAGTTCAAATGTAAGTTTGTTCATATCTTGAAATTCATCAACAATAACATATTTATAATCTCTAATATATCTCTCATCATCTAAATATTGAATTGATTTTATTAGCATGTCATTATAGTCAATTTCATGATTTAGCTTTAATAAAGTTTCGTATGCTTTAAGAATAGGCGTTATTAAATTTCGAACAAATTCGTCTTTTGACTCCATTGACATATTTGATAATTGGTTAGAGTCCATATTATTAATTTTAGCTAAATTAATAACGGTACTAAATAACTCCGTTAACCCATTTATGGTATTTCTGTTATTAGTTAGATCATTGATAATTTCTTCTGGACTCATCTCATCAAAGGCGACATCTAATTTACTTAGACGTTGTTTTAGATTAGTCAATAAAACTCCTTCAAAAGCCTCAAATGAATATGTTTCAATGAGTTGGGTTTTGTTCTCTTTATGAAGTTCTCTTTTCCATACCATAGATGTTAAATATAGTTGCTTTGCATCTTTACCATGGCCTCCTTGAAAAAATGG
>Ga0247840_10012167_pt1 | contig 10282 bp, 7 predicted proteins | sample LaCruzMarch2015__FD_192404 | JGI IMG/M metagenome (GOLD analysis project Ga0247840, IMG submission 192404) | Freshwater microbial communities from meromictic Lake La Cruz, Castile-La Mancha, Spain - LaCruzMarch2015_17m | ecosystem: Environmental > Aquatic > Freshwater > Lake | place: Spain...
ATTTTTGCTGGAGAACCGCTTTCTCATCGGTTTGAGCATCGATGGTCCGCGCGAGCTGCATGATATCTATCGTGTCACCACCAGCAAGACGTCGAGCTTCGCCAAAGTATTTGCTGCCGCACGACTCCTGAAAAAATATGGAATAACTTTCAGCACGCTGACCACGGTAAACAGGCAGAATGCGCGTAAATCCCTTGATGTTTATCGTTTTCTTCGTGACGAAGCCGGTACGAGGTACATGCAATTCATTCCCTGCGTCGAACCTCGAGGATTCGCCAAATCAGCATTCGCCAAACCGGTAAAAAATGCTTCCGCCCAACAGGCACGTCATAAACAGCCTTTTCCGGGAGTAACGGAGTGGAGTGTCGGCTCCGAGGATTGGGGAAAGTTCCTGACACAGATTTTTGATGAGTGGTATGCTTTGGACAGGGGGCGGGTCAAGATCAACCTGTTCGAATCGATGTTTGCCCAGTTACGGGGGGAACAGGCTTTGAATTGTACCAGCAGCCCTTATTGCGGTAAGAATGTGGTGCTGGAACATGATGGGCGGATCTATTCCTGCGATCATTATGTCTATCCCGAGTATGAGATAGGCAACATCCGCGAGAAGTCGCTTGGCGAGATGGTATTTTCGATCAGACAGCTTGAATTTGGGCTCGACAAATACAATTCGCTCCCCAAAGAGTGCCGTTCGTGTCGATATTTGAAGCTGTGCGGCGGAGAGTGCCCAAGAACACGCATTCTGCATACGCGAGAAGGTGAAGGAAATTTGAGCTATCTGTGCAAGGGATGGAAAATGTTTTTTGATCACGTCGCACCTGTGCGGTTAAAAGTCTCCTTTCCCCGGTAATGCTACGTGAAAAATAATTATAGAATGGCCCGGTGCGAGAGACAGGGTTCTGCAAATCTCTCAGTTTACCGGGCCACTCTTTTTATCAATACGAAAATCTCAAACCAACCATAAGTTCAGTATCTTTATTGGCCTTGGTTGGCCAAGGGTTACTGTCATAGATAACGCTATATGAAACATATCCACCTACGAATCTGTTAACATTGTATTCAACGGAATTCGACCAGCGCCAGTCATAACGAAGATTATAATGCTGGATAGTAGCGCTTGTCCAGTCAGCCGACTCTTGGTAAACAGGCGTTTTTTCAATTGCATTTTTATAAAGTAAATTTTGTCTGTATGTCCACGAATTGTTAAATATATGTGCATAATCTACTTTCAGATAAACAGCATTGTAAGACTCTGAAGTATTATGAGTTATGGCAGAAACCCACGGGTAATACGTATCCATGACTTTCCCGGCTCCCAGTTCTATACCCAAAAGGTCCTTCTTATTATTCTTATCTATGATAGAGCCGAGGATATTGTATGTGCCGATGCCAACGAATGGCAAGTAGCGATCTTTAATATTAACCGTACTCATTCGTCGCCAAAACATGCCTGCTTCCAAAAACAGATGACGATTCAATTCGTATTTCAGTGTTTCCTCGAAAGTCTGCAAATCTCTGTCCAGGGATACATAACCCGTCTCATTGATGACATGTTTTTGGTCGATGGAGTATGAGAGGCTGTTCGATATTCTGCCTTTGCGAAGGTTGATGGCAAGTGCTCCATTTGCGATCGTGCCATCACTGCTGCCTGATATTTTGAGATACGACAATTGAGCCGTTATATGCTTCAGGAAGAAGGGATACTCCGGGCTGTATTCAAATGAACTTCTCTCCCACCAATCCTGCGGCTGATCCGGTTTAAATGTGGGCTGGGCCCAGAAACTGCTATAGTCACCATACGGCTTGTCCGGATTAACAGGCTCCTTATATTTTTCCTCTTGCTGAATCTTTTTATATAGTTCAGGATTGTTTTCCTTGATGTATTCACTGGTAACGGGCTGTGTCTTGGCCTCCTCGGCGCCAATGGCCGGGCTTATCATAACAAGGGAAATAAGGAGAAACAGCCCTCCTGATAACCAGCAAAGGCCATTTTTCATAAGCTCAGGCCTTGACAGTGATACGCTCCTGGCCCTTGCATTGAACATACGAAAAACAACATCACAGACAGCAAATTTCATAATGATCTCCTTTAAGGTGGTGCATAAGATAAATGATTAAATATATCAACTTCTTACACGAAACGTTTGATGCCGCAACATTTTTTCTGACCGCGTCATAACACGGTTTTAAGTTAAATTCAAAAAATAATATAGAAAGCCCCGGATATGGGGTATCCGGGGCTTCGGGTCGTTCATGGTCTTCGCCATCTTTGGGCTATTTGGATTTTGGCGGCATATATTCGAAAATCTTTTTTGCCAGTTCGGCGGCCATATCCAAGAGATCCGGCTTGAACAGAGAGTATGTCTTTTTCGCTGTATGGGATGCCTTCCAGTAAGCAGTCCCTGTTGCAGTGTCAACCATTTTTATTGCCAGCCCTACTTCTCCGGCCTTTTCATCCGCATATTTCACATGACCCCATTTACCCACATCGCCGACGATAATGGTATCCGCCTGATAGATTTCCCCGATTTTCCGGCTGCTCTCCTTGTCGGAAACCCCAAGGGATCTCAATTTTGCCGTATAGCTCAGGACGGCGTCTTGCAACTCGCGGTTATTGAACATCTGGAATCTTGCATCCATGGGGTCTATGACCCGATCAAACCGCTTCGTCGCAACGGCGGCATCGTAAATCGCCTTCACAACCTTATCGACTTCCTGCTCGACGCCTTCCGGCATTTTAATGGCCGGGAGCACAACGGCGACTTTGGGCTTAAAGGTGCCGGCATTGGGTGCAATTTCGTTATAGTTTATGGAAGCACAGCCGGTCATGGTCATCATAACCATGCTGAACCAGAGTATTGCCTTCAGTCTTTTCATCCCATCTCCCTCCCTTGAAATCCGGTCACTGCCACACCTGACGATGATTCATCATCGGCGGTGCCGTACAGCAGTCGTAACCAGTCTCAATAACCGTGGATACCGGAGCGATCAATCATTGACAGCGCCACGAAGCACTTGGGATGGTTTGAAAGTAACCACCTTTCGCGCATCGATCATCAATGATTCCCCTGTCTGGGGATTTCTGCCCTTTCGTGCTTTCTTGGCTTTGACCGTCCATTTTCCGAAACCAGAGATCATGACGTCCTTACCGCTGTAGAGATCATCCTTGATGATTGCAAAAAGGCTTTCGACGACGCTCACACACTCCTTTTTGGGGATGCCGAGTTTCTCGTAAATGGAGTCGATGATATCAATCTTTGTCAAGCTCATGGTTGCTCTCCTTTCATTCTCCCAACTTTTTTAGTGGGGCTGCTCTTTCCGTGAATCGTACCTCTAATGGTCTTTCATTTTGGTGCCGAAGCCGGGACTTGAACCCGGACGGATTTTGTCCACTACCCCCTCAAGATAGCGTGTCTACCAGATTCCACCACTTCGGCATTTAAGGAAAGACTCAACATGGTCCTTTTATGATCCTTTGCGACGCTGACGGGAACTTATCCGTTTCAAATCGCTTTGTCAACATCAAAAGAGTTCTCCGACAACGGCAAATGGTCTCAGACTCGCTCGGCGAATCTACCCAATCACCGGTGCAACGGGTCGCTCTGTGCCCGCCTCTTCACCTCAAGGAGCTATTTGGCCGTCTGCGGAGCTGCCGGGACCTGAGACGCCGGGTTGGCTGTCGGGACAGGCGCTGCCGGTTTCGGCGTCGGGACTGCTTGCTGTGCTACAGGCTTGGCGGCGCCCTCCATCAATGAACTCCCTTTACGGGAAACCATGTAAGAGAGACTAAGCGAGGTCAGCATGAAAATGATGGCAACCGCCGTTGTCATCTTGCTGAGAAAGCTCCCCGGACCGCTGCTCCCAAAAACGGTCTGGCTGGACCCTCCGAAGACGGCGCCCATATTTGCGCCTTTTCCCGCCTGCAAGAGCACGACGAAGATCAGGACGATACAGGCAATCACATGTACAATTGTAATCAGAATCTGCACTTTTTCATACCCCTTTTATCGATTGATATTCAACAAGCTGGACGAAAGACCCGACGTCCAGACTGGCCCCTCCGACCAGCGCCCCGTTGATGTCCGGCTGGGACATCAAGTCGGCGATATTTTTGGGCGTCACACTGCCTCCGTAAAGGATGGCCATCTCTGCCGCCGCTTCATTTCCGTAACTACCGGCAATCCATTCCCGGATGAAGCGATGCACCTCTTCCGCCTGCACCGGGGTTGCCGTCCTGCCGGTGCCAATCGCCCATACCGGTTCGTAGGCAATAATGGTGCGCCTTATATCATCAGCGGTTAAATTATTCAACCCCTCTTTTATCTGACGCTCGATAACGGTTTTCATCCGGCCATCTTCCCGTTCCTGAAGGGTTTCCCCGATGCAGAAGATCGGATTCAGGCCTGCCGCGAGGGCGGTCAGAAGCTTCTGGTGGATGCGCTCATCCTGCTCGCCGAAGAGTGTACGCCGCTCCGAGTGGCCGATAATCGCATGGGTGCATCCTGCCTCACAAATCATCGCGACAGAGATCTCCCCTGTGTAGGCCCCTTTTTCTGCTTCATGGAGGTTCTGGGCAGCCAGGCGGACAGGCGATCCCTGGAGAAGCCCTGCCACTGTATGAAGCGCCGTGAAAGGCGGGGCAATGATCACCTCTGGCTCCGAAAGAGGGTTGAGGGCCTTCACGAGGCGCGAGACAAAATCGACGGCTTCAGCGACCGTTTTGTTCATTTTCCAGTTTCCTGCAATGATCGGGCGGACCATTTTCCCATCCTCCATAATGTAAAGGTGTCCTTAATATCCCTGTTTCCATCAGGACCATCTTGCGACGATCCACGCGCCCCATAATCGATGGTGACGGATCATAGCCAGCCTGCCAATATTCGTCAATGATTATTATTTGCCGAAAGTAGGATTTGCATTATTTCTCTGTTCGGATTAGTCTGCGAAAATGGAAACGAAGGAAAAAACACAGCCCTTGACGGCGCTGGAAATCAATCTGGAAAGAACCAAGGCAGTCGTTGACATTCCTGAGAAATACAGGATGCTCCTGAGCATCGTCAAAAACCATTACGGGGTTGCGAAGCGCACGGAAGAACTGCTCGTGGAGCTTCATCACCCGTTTGTGAACTGGGAATACGTGCTGGCACAGCTTAAAACCCTTTCCATAGGCGATTTTTATGATTTCAATAACCATGAAGACGGATTACCCGCGCTGGAAGCGTTTGCGGATATGTATATTGCCGTCATCACTTCGGCCGGCAACGAAGAGGTCAAAGACAACGCCGTCCGATATTGCTTCGAATATCTCAATACCGTTCTTTCCAGTAGTGGTAAACTGCTCGAGAGAAACACGGCCCTTTTTTTACCCCTCTTCCGGTCTCTCGCAGACCTGTCGCGATCTCATGGTGAATTATTAAAAAAATCATCTGGTTATGTGAAGTCCGTCGCCAGGCGAATGCTGGAGAACCAAGGGGACATGATGCGGCATTGTGTTCCTTTGGCGGACGAAGCCAACCGGCTGCTCTTTTCTGCCTTCAAATCGACATACCTTTACTGGCTGACCCAACCCGATCCTGCCGAATGGTTTGCGGCGGATGGAGAGATAAGGGAAGATCGTGACGCCTATCGCAAACTGATTTCACCCATTTCCCATGAACATATCCGCAAGCTGATCGTCCGCCTCGAAAATCTCCAGCAACAGGCGGCAACCAATACGAATGAGCTTGCACGGTACCTGGAGCTGCCCGACCATGCGCAGATCGCAAACGGTTACCTCGTGATCGCCGACGCCCTTGAAAAATTAGGCGCCTTTGAAGGACGCCGTTATCTGCTGAAACTCCATTTCCTTTTCAAAATGATGGGTGTTGACGGACTGTCGGATATACACAACATGGGCCTGATCGAAATCAACCGCTGCCTGGGAAGGGCCTTGAAGGAGGAAAGCGATCAAAATGTGAATGATCTTGTGCAGGAGATCTTCCGTTTGTGGAAAAAAACGGTCCTGCAGAATCAATACCGGAGTTCAATCCTCGATTGCATCACGACCCTGGCCAAAGAGACCTTTGAATTGAATAACCATTCCCTTGTTGATACCTTCATCGAGGAGCTCGTGGCGTTCGGTTTTCAGCATCCCGATGTAAAGGGATCGACCACAGAATGGCAGATCCAGGTGAACCCGGCACACATTCAAAACATCCGCTCCTGGCTGGAGATTATTTCCCTAAAACCGCGATGGACGAAGAAACTTCTCTCGGCCCTCATCATCAATCTGAAGGTGAAGGGTGTTTTCATCCGGGATACGGATCTTCTCCAGAAAGACATCACCCGGCTCCTGAATGCCGATATCCTGCCTGCATACAACCTGGTAAAACAGCTCCTCAGAATTTTCCCGATCTATTTTACAGAGATCGGCGCCGAAGGGGAGCTGAGGACGATCTCCACAACGGTGGATGAGCTTTCAGGCAGGCACGACAGGCTCATCTATTTTCTGCGGAAGCAGTCTCACGTTGAAAGCAACAGCCTCCTGGTTCCGTTTATCGAAGACATTTTTCGCTACTGGAACTCGGGCGACAAGCCATTTCTGAAGGAGCACCTGCCTGCGGAGGTTTACAATGATATTCCGACTGCGGGCGAATATTTCGACGATCTGCATCTCATATTTGGCGACCTGTTTCAGAAGATTCGTGGCGACGTTCGGAAGTTGCTTGAATGGGACCGGGAAAAAATATCAAAAGAGATCAGCAGCGTCGCCGGCGCCGGCGAGAGAGAAAAAAAACGCGCCGAACTGATGATCCGGTTCTATCAGCTCATTTATGGCAAGTATTTCCATCAGCACATTGATATCCTCAATGACCTTGAGACCTCCTGCCTGCTGGATTTGCGGAAAATTCGTTCCCTCAAGAGCTTGCTGAAGAAAAAGGATTATTACAAAAGCCTGACCATCGTTCTGGCGATGCTTGCCGTTCTGAAGGAAAAGGTTCTTTCATCTCAAAAGACAGACTATTTTGAAAATATCTATTACAAGCGGCACATTGCCGCCGGAATCCCCTCCATGTACGGGACCTATCGCGAAGAAAAATTTGAAGCCATGGGGCTCGTATTTCGCCTTGAAAGCTTTGCCACGATGCTTTTTGAAAAGCTGGTGGAGTCGCTGAACCTCAAGTTCATCACCAAGAGCACCCTGATGAGAATCCATGAATATCTCTGGCTCTATATCAAGGCGCTCGAACTGGAAGGTCTGGCCACGGAAGGACTTGTAAGCAAGCTGAGGTTTATTACGAGCGCCCTGCAAATCCGGCAGTTTTCGATCGATCAGTATATCGATATCTTCCAGTTCATCGCAAAAGGCATTCAGGATATTACCCGCGATTACTATATCGATGCCCACCGCAGCAACCTGCCCGTAATCGTCGGCCAACTGATCGATGGCGACGGGGACATGATGCCTCATCGTGTCCCCGTAAATGATGCCCCAGCGTGCCCCCAAAATAAAACCATAGCGCCGAAGGACCAGAAGGCCTTTTATCAGTACTCGGAAAACTTTGTCCGGTCGATCATCGCCTCCGCCTTCGGCCTGCAAGTTCTGGATAATTTCGTGAATGCCGTCATTCGGACACTGAGCGCCGAACTTGAAAGATTCAAGAATGACAAGCATATCTTGAATCTTGTCATGTCCTATATCCCGGAATTGGCGATATCGACCCTTTATAAAAAACACAAGGATGCGGACAATCAGATCCTCATCGGTAACAAGGCTTATTTGTTAAAGGAGTTGATATCATTCAATCTCCCGGTGCCACCCGGATTTATCATCACGACGGAGGTGTTCCGGGGCTATGACGGCGTTGTGGGGTACAAGCATATCTACAAGGATCTGAAACGGAGGGTTTACAAGGAGATCAATGAGCTTGAACGGATTACCGGAAAGAAATTCGGCGATCCCCGGAATCCCCTCCTGCTTTCGGTGAGGAGTGGCGCAACGATTTCCCTCCCCGGCATGATGAGCTCCATGCTCAATGTCGGAATCAATGAAACGATTGCGGAGGGGCTTGCCCAAAAAGAAGATTATCAGTGGGCGGCTTGGGATTCGTACCGGCGGTTCCTGCAGACCTGGGCGATGTTTCAGGGGATCGACAGAAACGTCTTCGATGAAGTCATGAAAAGCCACAAGAGCCGTTATGCGATTGCAAAGAAATTTCAGTTCATTCCGGAACAGATGAAACAGTTGGCGCTTTCCTACAAAGAGGCGATCCTCAAGCGGGGCATCCGGATACTGGACAATCCCTACCAGCAACTTCAGCACGCCATCCTGGACGTTTTCGCCTCCTGGAACTCAGAACAGGCGCGGATCTACCGCCATCAGATGCACCTTTCCGACGAGTGGGGCACCGCCGTGATCGTCCAGGCCATGGTGTTCGGCAACCTGAATGAACATTCGGGGTCAGGCGTGATCTTTACGCGGGATCCCAAGGGAGCCTCGCAGGATGTGGCCATTAACGGAGATTTCATCTTCTGTGTGCAGGGGGAAGATATTGTCTCCGGTCTTGTGGAAACCTTTCCAATTTCGGAAAAGCAGAGAGTTACGGAGCAAAGAGAGTCGCTGATCTCCCTGGAAATGAGATTCCCGGAGATCTACAACGAACTGGTCCGGATCGCGGAATTGCTCGTTTATGAAAAGGGCTTCAATCAGCAGGAGATCGAATTCACATTTGAGAACGACACGAAAAAAGGGCTCCATATCCTCCAGACGCGGGACATGGTTCAGAGGGAAACCGACAAGGTCAGAACCTTCGTCGGCGGTGAAGACTTTGAACGCTCTTTCCTTGGCATCGGCATCGGGGTAAGCGGCGGTGCCTTGACCGGCAGGGCGGTCTATTCCGAAAAGGAGATCGAACATTTCCGGGAAAAAGAACCTGAAACTGCGCTGATTCTGATCCGTCCCGATACGGTTCCCGACGACGTCGGCATTATCCTGAAGGCCGATGGAATTCTGACTGCGAGGGGCGGTGGCACGTCCCATGCGGCGGTCACGATCCCTCAACTGAACAAAGTCGGCGTGGTGGGCTTCAACAAACTTCACGTCTATGAGTCTCAAGGGTACAGCAAGGTGGACGGGAAAACCATACAAGGCGGAGATTTCATCAGTATCGACGGCTGGAGCGGGGCCGTCTATAAGGGAAAGCACGAAATCAGCGCTGATGAATCTTATAAAATCGTATTGTAACGCTCGATCCGGGCGTCTTCGGGCTTCCGCATCACTCCCATTGGATGAGATTGCAGACAAACTTTGTGAACGTCCGGCCCGGGGAGAAAGGGGCCGGAGGATCTCCAAGGACACACGGAGATATTTCAACCTCGCGACAACTAATGAGAAGGGAACCTGCCACAAAAATGCCCCCGCCGTTGCCAGACGGGGGCACAGCCGCGAGGGCATTGCATGATGTTCTGTTTCGCGCTGGGGATGTCAGGCTTTCAGGGTGTTGACCCGCTTTGTCAGCCTGGATATCTTGCGTGAGGCGGTCTTCTTGTGGAAAGCGCCCTTCGCCGCCGCCTTTGCGATTGCTGGAATGGTTCTGGCCAGCGCCGCCACCGCCGCCTCTGAATCCTTCGTCTCGACCAACTCCACAACGGTCTTCACTCCGGTTTTGATACTCGACTTTACGGCGTTGTTGCGTTCGCGGAGCTTAACGGCCTGTCTGCTTCTCTTTTCTGCGGATTTGTGTGTAGCCAATAAAACGTCCTCCTTCTTCATTCTTGTGAAATAGGTTGGTTTACCTATATGAATTTGCCCGCCCTGTCAAGTTGAAAATCGTTCGGGAAAAGTTGATAGTTGTCATTTCCGCCATCGCAACGGATTAAAATTCGTCTCCCGGTCATAGAAGTCTTCCCGCTCCGCATGCTTCAGAAACTTTACGGCCAGATAGGTGAGCGGGGTGATCAGCGCTTCATAGACGGATTTCATCAACCACTGCCCCCCGGCCATCTTCACCAGCGCGTCGAGCGGAACCGCCCCGTAAAAGGCCAGGAAAATAAAGACCCCGGAATCCGCAAGCTGGCCGACAACCGTGGAACCGATTGTGCGCATCCACAGATGGCGACCCCGGGTCGTGATTTTCATTTTGGCCAGTACAAAAGAGTTAAGAAACTCCCCTACCAGATAGGCCAGAAAAGAGGCGGCCAGGATCCGCGGCGTCGCCCCAAAGATCGCCTGATAAGCCTGCTGTGAGGCGGCGGCGGATTCATAGATACCCGTTCTCCAGAAGGGAGCCGCCGGCAACACGAT
>Ga0247840_10012168_pt1 | contig 10281 bp, 10 predicted proteins | sample LaCruzMarch2015__FD_192404 | JGI IMG/M metagenome (GOLD analysis project Ga0247840, IMG submission 192404) | Freshwater microbial communities from meromictic Lake La Cruz, Castile-La Mancha, Spain - LaCruzMarch2015_17m | ecosystem: Environmental > Aquatic > Freshwater > Lake | place: Spain...
CGACAAAACATTTGAAACTGTCGTTGCCATTCAAAAACGCGGTATTGCCGCCGCGCCCCATTTATCGTGCGTTGCGTCAACCAAAGAAAGTATCCGTTCGATTTTGAACGATTACCGTGAAAATAGCATTTCAAAAATTGTGGCTTTGCGAGGTGATTTACCATCGGGAACATTATCAGCAGGTGAATTTCGTTATGCGAATGAATTAGTTGACTTTATTCGCGCAGAAACGGGCGATTATTTTGATATTCACGTTGCCGCTTATCCCGAAGTACATCCCCAAGCGGCAAATAGCACGGAAGATTTTAAAAACTTCAAACGTAAAGTTGACGCGGGGGCTAACGCTGCTGTGACGCAGTATTTTTATAATGCAGAAGCCTATTTTCAATTTGTTGAACAATGCGAAAAAGCAGGCATCACAATCCCGATTGCGGCAGGAATTATGCCGATTACGCAGTATTCGCAATTGTTTCGTTTTTCTGAAATGTGTGGCGCGGATATTCCGCGTTGGTTACGCAAACGCTTAGAAAGTTTTGGTGATAATCGAGAAGCGGTACAGGAATTTGGTTTGGAAGTCGTTAGTCGTTTATGCCAACAATTACTTGACGGTGGTGCCGCGAATTTGCATTTTTACACGATGAACCAAGCCGCGCCAACATTAGCGATTTTAAAAAATTTGAATTTGTCGTAATGCCGCGCTCGCTTATAATGTCGTTTTTATTACCGTGTTATTCACTTTAGAGAGTCACCATGTTTGATAATTTAACCCAACGCCTAAACGGTACGCTTAAAAAGCTCAAAGGTGAGGCGCGTTTCACCGAAAACAATATCAAAGAAACGTTGCGCGAAGTACGAATGGCATTGTTAGAAGCCGACGTAGCGTTGCCAGTCGTAACGGATTTTCTCGAAAATTTAAGAGAAGGTTCATTAGGTAAAGAAGTGCAGGGCAGTTTAACGCCAGGTCAAGCAATGATTAAATTGGTTCACGCAGAACTAATTAAAACAATGGGCGAGAAAAACGAAACCTTGAATTTGAACGCACAACCGCCTGCCGTCATTTTAATGGCAGGTTTGCAAGGTGCGGGTAAAACGACAACGGTTGCGAAATTAGGTCGTTGGCTACAAGAAAACAATAAGAAAAAAGTCGGCGTTGTGAGTGCGGACGTATATCGACCAGCGGCGATTAAACAGCTTGAAATGTTGGCTGGTGAAGTAGGTTTAGTCTTTTTTGAAAGTGACATTTCGCAAAAACCGATTGATATTGCGAAAAATGCAATTGAAGCCGCGAAACGCAAATTTTTAGACGTAATTATTGTTGATACGGCAGGACGTTTGCATATCGATGATGAAATGATGGACGAAATAAAAGCCTTACACGCCGCGATTAACCCTGTTGAAACGCTGTTTGTTGTTGATAGTATGACGGGACAAGATGCCGCAAATACGGCGAAAGTCTTTAATGATGCGTTACCATTGACGGGTGTTATTTTGACGAAAGCGGATGGCGACGCGCGTGGTGGTGCGGCATTATCGATTCGTCACATAACTGGCAAGCCGATTAAATTTATTGGGATGGGCGAAAAAACGACGGCATTAGAGCCGTTCCATCCAGATCGTATGGCTTCGCGGATTTTAGACATGGGCGATATGCTCAGTTTAATCGAGCAAATTGAACAAAAAATCGATAAAGAAAAAGCCGAAAAATTAGTTGATAAAATCAAAAAAGGCAAAAGTTTTGATCTCGAAGATTTCCGTGAGCAGTTGATGGAAATGCAAAAAATGGGCGGTATTGGTTCAATGATGGACAAATTGCCTGGAATGGGAGCTGTACCGCAAGAAGTGAAAGAAAAAATGAATGATAAATTGTTAGCGCGACAAGTGGCGATTATCAATTCGATGACCATGCAAGAACGCCGTTTTCCAGATTTAATAAAAGGTAATCGCAAAAAACGGATTGCGGACGGTTGCGCTCAAGAATTGAGTGATGTGAATCGAATGCTAAAACAGTTTTTGATGATGCAAAAAATGATGAAAAAAATGAAATCTGGCAATATAGCGAACATGGTTCGTGGTGTAAAAAGTCAGATGCAAATGCGTGGTATGCGTCGGTAAGTTTTGGGTTTTTATTGTTTTATCAACAAAAATGCGTAGAATAACGCGGTTTATTTCAGTTAATTTATTTAGAGGTTAGAGATGGTAACTATTCGTTTATCAAGAGGTGGTTCAAAGAATCGCCCGTTTTATCAAATCGTTGTAACAGATAGTCGTAACAGCCGTGATGGTCGCTACATTGAACGTATTGGATTTTTCAATCCGTTGGCACGCGGTCAAGAAGAACGTTTACGTTTGGATTTAGACCGTGTAAATCACTGGAAAGCAAACGGCGCACAACCTTCGGATCGTGTTGCAAGTTTGATTAAAGATCAAATCAAAGCAGCGGCGTAATTGCTTTTGAGCGAACAAAATTTGTTACATATCGGGAAAATTTCTGGCGTTTTCGGAATTAAAGGTTGGGTAAAGGTTTTTTCTTTTACAGGCTACCGTGAAGATATTTTGCAGTATTCGCCGTGGTTGTTGAAAAAAAATGCGGCAACAAAAACCGTCGAAATCGTTGCAGGTCAGTTACAAAATCGGCTAGTCGTCGCGCAAATCAAAGGCATCGACGATAGAAATGCCGCTGAATCCTTAATGGGTTGGGAAATTTTTATTGACTCGGCTCAATTGCCTGCCGCGAAAAAAGACGAGTATTATTGGTCAGATTTGATTGGTTTGCAGGTTGAAAATATCGAAGGCGTAATTCTAGGTGTGATTGATAGCATGCTCGAAACAGGCGCAAACGATGTGATTGTTGTGCAAGGCGAAGAGCGTCAACACGCTATCCCTTTTCTTCAGCCGCAAATTGTGTTGGAAGTCGATTTAGCAGCACGAAAAATGCGCGTTGATTGGGATGCTGATTTTTAAATGCGTTTTGATGTCATTACGCTTTTCCCTGAAATGGTCACACAAGCCGCTCAAGTTGGCGTAACAGGTAAAGCGATTGAAAACCAAATTGTATCATTGAATGTTTGGAACCCACGCGATTACACGTTCGACCGTCATAAAACGGTTGATGACAGACCTTTTGGCGGTGGGCAAGGAATGGTAATGAAATATCAGCCTTTGCACGATGCTGTTGAAGCCGCAAAAATTGACGCAAAATCCGATTGTAAGGTGGTTTATTTAAGTCCACAAGGCGAACCACTAACTCAAGCATTGCTCAGTGAAGCCAGTCAATTATCGCAGCTGATTTTGGTGGCAGGACGGTACGAAGGATTAGACGAGCGATTTATTCAACGCGATTGCGACGAAGAATGGTCACTTGGCGATTATGTAATTAGCGGCGGTGAACTCGCTGCATTGATCGTCATAGATGGCATAACGCGATTATTGCCAGATGTTTTAGGGAATGAGCAATCGGCTTTACAAGATTCTCACAGCGACGGCTTATTAGATTACCCACAATTTACGCGACCCGAAGTGATTGACGGCGAACGTGTTCCAAACGTGTTACTCGGTGGCAATCATGCTGAAATTGCCCGCTGGCGAATGAAACAAGCGTTAGGGCGAACGTGGCAAAAACGTCCCGATTTATTGAACAAAAAAACATTAAGTGCCGAGCAAGAACGCTTATTGGCGCAATTTAAAGCAGTGGACTAAGGTGTAAAAATGAACATTATTGATGTATTAGAACAAGCGCAAATGAAACAAATTCCTGATTTCAAATCAGGCGACACCGTAGTGGTTCAAGTGCGTATTAAAGAAGGCGAACGTGAACGTATTCAGGCGTTTGAAGGCGTTGTGATTGCGATGCGTAATCGCGGTTTAAACTCAGCTTTCACCGTGCGTAAAATTTCACACGGTACAGGCGTTGAACGTGTTTTCCAAACACACAGCCCAATGATTAGCGAAATTCAAGTTAAACGTCGTGGTGCTGTTCGTCGTGCGAAATTATACTATTTACGCGATTTGACAGGCAGAAAAGCACGCATCAAAGAAAAGTTATCATAAGTAATTCGACAAATCGTGATTTGAAAAAGGCAGCGCAAGCTGCCTTTTTTATTGACTTTTATTTCGTGAGTTAAGACCAGATTTGCAATGATTAAAAAACTTCTACTTTCTATTTTCGCGTTAATTGTCATTTTTGAAGAATGGCTATGGGATATTTTAGCGGTTACTGGACTATGGTTTTCGCGGGTTTTGCATTTAGAAAAATTTGACACATGGCTTCTGAATGCCATGCCAAATCAAGCCTTATTGGCTTTTCTAATCCCGTTAATTATCGTTACGCCATTTAATTTATTTGCGTTATTTTTATTGGCACATGGTGCAATTATTCAAGGTATTTTGCTTGAGATTGGTGTTAAATTATTCGGTACATTATTGATTGCACGGATTTTTCGATTAGTAAAAGCCGCATTATTAACGTTCAATTGGTTTGCAAAAATCTACTATTCAATCAACAACATACTGTACTGGGCGCACGATATTATTCAACACACGGCTATTTATCAGTACAGTTTAAAACTCAAAGCAGCGATTAAAATTCAAGTCGCGACACTTCTAAAAACATTCTTTTAACCATTGAGGAAAAATTAACTCATGCAAAATTATCAGCAAGATTTTATTCGTTACGCACTCGATTGTGGCGTGTTGAAATTTGGAGAATTTGAATTGAAATCGGGGCGAATTAGTCCGTATTTTTTCAATACAGGCTTATTTAACACGGGCGCACAATTGCAAAAATTGGGTAAATTCTACGTCGAAGCTCTTATTGCATCAGGCATTCGTGTCGATATTTTTTATGGTCCTGCCTATAAAGGCATTCCATTAGCGGTCGCCACAGCAATGGCTTACGCTGAACTAACGAGCGGTGATATGCCTTTTGCATTCAATCGTAAAGAAGCCAAAGATCACGGGGAAGGGGGCTTGTTAGTTGGCGCACCGTTGAAAGGACGTGTATTGATTATCGATGATGTGATTACGGCAGGAACATCTGTGCGAGAATCGGTTGAAATTATTAACGCGGCAAATGCCACACCTGCCGCCGTTTTAATCGCTTTGGATAGACAAGAAAAGGGATTGGGTGAAATTTCTGCCATTCAAGAAGTGACCGAGCATTTTGCGTTGCCTGTCACAGCAATTATTAGTTTGAGTGATATTGTGGCTTATTTAAATGTGACTGGCGAAATTAAACAGTTAGCCGCCATTGAGATTTACCGAGATCGTTACGGAATTTAATACACAAAAAAATGCCCAACCAATTCAAAATTAGTTGGGCGAAATGCCTTTAGAATCTAAAACTCACTAAATTACTCCGCGCTACTGCCTTGCAAAATTTGCTGCTCTGTTTTCTTGTTCATTACGATAATTGAAATACGACGATTAACGGGACTCAAGGGATCCGTTGTAGTGCTATACGGAATACTCGAAGACAAGCCGATAACGCGCAAAACCTTGTCTTCATCTAATCCACCGTCAACTAATTCACGCCGTGCTGCATTCGCCCTATCACTTGATAATTCCCAATTACTGTAACCATTTTGATTCAATGGCAACGCATCAGTATGACCATTTAAACTCACACGATTAGGCAATTCGTTAACCGCAGGGGCAAGAGCGCGTAAAATAGCTTTGACGTAGGGTTCCGTTTGAGGGCTGGCGAGTTTGAACATCGGACGTTTTTGATCATCGACAATTAAAATTCGCAAACCTTCAGAGGTGATTTCAAGTTTGATTTGATCTTTAAACTCATTCAATTCAGGCGTTTCATTGAGTTTATCTTGAATTTTTTCTTTTAAGGCCTCCAATTTTTTTTGTTCGATTTCGGCGGCTTCTTTTTCAATCTCTTCTTCGCTGTTTGAACCTTTTTGAACTTGCCCGTCCATTGTCGAAACTAAATCGCTACCACCGCCTTCTATCATGGAAGTTCGTTCAGCAACTTGCTTTCCGCCATCCATCGAAACGCGATAGGGATCAGCAAAAAATTCGGCGATGCCTTTTCGAGTGGTTTCATCGGTCGAACCGAGTAACCACATCAACAAAAAAAACGCCATCATTGCTGTTACAAAGTCAGCATAAGCCAGTTTCCACGCGCCACCGTGATGCGCGTGTCCACCTTTGTTAATTTTTTTAATGATAATGGGTTGTTGTTGTTCAGCCATGACTGCGATTACCCTTTGTTGCTGCGTAATAAATCATCAAGTTCTTGGAAGGTTGGGCGTTTATCGGATGAAATCATCGCTCGCATATACTCAGCCGTCATGGCAGGCGAAACACCTTTCGCGCAACACAACAAACCTTTTTGAGCGCATTTAAAAATGTTGCCCGCCATTTCAGCACGAGTTGCCATTAACGCCCCGACAGGACCAATAAAACCATACGCTAACAAAATACCAACAAATGTTCCTACTAAGGCGGCGGCAATCGCTTTCCCCATTACAGCAGGCGGCGCACCGACCAGTTCCATTGTATGTACCACACCCATAACCGCCGCCACGATACCAAATGCAGGCAAACCGTCCGCCATAGTTTGAATAACTTTCACTGGCGCGTGTTCGTCTTCATGATGCGTGTCCATTGATTGATCCATCAACTCTTCCAATTGATGAACTTCCACGCCCGTTACAATCAAGCGTAAGTTATCACAAATAAATTCGAGTAAATGATGATCTTTCGTTAGCTTTTCTGTAAAAATGGCAGGATTACTTTCTGGATTTTCAATCAATTCTTCTAATGACAACAAACCTTCTTTGCGGGTTTTGTTAGTCAGCATATAAAAACACATCAGCAATTCAAGATAAAATTCTTTGCTGTATGGTTCAGGCTTTATGGTAGCGGTGGCTTTTGCAATGGATTCTTTTACCAATGATAAGGGATTTGCAACAATTAACGCGCCAACCGCCGCGCCAACAATAATAATATATTCAAAAGGTTGAAATAAAATTGCGGGATGACCACCGCCACCAATATAGCCCCCCATCAACGCGCTACAAACTAATATGTACCCAATAATAACTAACATGGTTTTCTCGTGTGCTGTGTAATTAAAAATGACCCGCTACAAATTACGATGTAGCTGCCCGCATAAAACTTTTGGTGTAAATCTGCCATTTAATCGGCAGAAAAACTAATTTTTAAAAATTATACTGTTAAGCGTCTTAATCGTGAAACTATGATGCTCTCGGTTATTTCTAGTGATTATGTGAAAAATCAATGTACAGTGCTACCATTAAGCCAGATCGATATTCATTTTTTTGCTGAGTTACACTTATGACTAATCAACCAACAGAATCCCACGCCGCTATGACAGATATTATCGAAATCAATCACCTGCATTATGCAGAAATGAAGCACATTGTAAGCCAATTTGAAAAATTGGCGGATATTGGTGTCGCTTTATCTTCTGAACACCAGACGACTGAGCTATTAGAAAAGATTTTAATGGGTGCCATTTCTTTGACAAATGCAGATGGTGGCACAATTTATATGATTCATGATGACAAGATTGAAGCCGAAATTTTGCATAATACCAGTTTAAAAAGCCATTCAACCAGTAAAGGTGGCATGAAAATAGTCGTTCCTTTATACGGTGAAGATGGTGAACCTAATTTAAAAAATGTGGTTAGCTATTCTTATCACAAGGATGAAACCATCAATATCGCAGATGCTTACAATACTGACGGCTTTGATTTTCGCGGTACCAAAATGTTTGACGAAAAAAATAATTATCGTTCAACCTCGTTTCTAACTACACCACTTAAAAATCATTTACATGAAACCGTTGGAATGTTGCAGCTCATTAACGCACTTCATACGGACGAGCAACAGGTTATTCCCTTTGACCACGTTTCCCAACGCTTTTGTGAATCTCTTGCTTCCCAAGCCGCCACGGTTTTGACAAAACAACAATTGATTATCGATTTAGGCGAAATGTTTGAATCGATGATTATGTTGATTGCTAACGCACTGGATGAAAAATCACCTTATAACGGTGGACATTGCCGACGTGTACCAGAACTCACCATGATGATTGCAGAAGCCGCTAATAATACAAAAGAGGGTTATTTAAAAGACTTTACCTTAACGGATAAAGACCTTTACGAATTACGAATTGCGGCACTTTTACACGATTGCGGCAAAATTACCACACCAGAATATGTGGTGGATAAAGCCACCAAATTAGAAACCATTTTTGATCGAATTCATTTGCTCGAAGCGCGTTTTGAAGTTTTAAAACGGGATGCCGAAATTGCAATGCTTAAACGCCAAGTTGAAGCTCTCAAAGCGGGACAAGAATTGCCCGAAGCTATTTTGGAATACGGTTTAAAAAGTAATATCGATTTTCTTACCGATGAATTCAATTTCATCAAAACCTGTAATACGGGAGGCGAATTTATGTCGGATGATAAATTGCACCGATTAAACAGTTTGCAAGACATTACCTGGAAATTAAACGATGAAACGCTACCACTTTTAACAGGGAACGAATTACATAATCTCAGTATTGCTCGTGGCACATTGACAGAAGCAGAGCGTAAAGTTATTAACAATCACGTTAGTGTCACGATTTCGATGCTCAGTGCGATTAAATGGCCCAAACATTTACAGCGTGTCACCGAATATGCGGGTGGACATCATGAACGCATGGATGGCAAAGGCTATCCAAAAGGATTAACCCGCGAAGAAATGCCTATTCAAGCTCGCGCAATGGCGATTGCTGACGTTTTTGAAGCCTTAACGGCTTCCGACAGACCTTATAAACCTGGTAAAAAACTCTCAGAAGCCTTGTTCATTTTAGGAAAAATGAAAGAAGAAGGTCACATTGATCCCGATTTATATGATGCGTTTATTGCTAATGGGGTTCCTAAAAAATACGCCGCTAAGTTTTTGAAACCCGAACAAGTCGATATTTGATGCTGCACCTAAACATTTACCCAATTTATCAGTGAATTCTTAACCATGCCTTTACGCTATATCGAAAAAATTTTACGCGCGTCCGTTTATGACGTTGCGATTGAAACACCCTTAGATTTTACCCGTGCATTATCACGTCGCACCCAAAATCAAATTTTCTTAAAACGCGAAGATTTGCAATCGGTGTTTTCATTCAAATTGCGTGGCGCGTACAACAAAATGGCGTTGCTGAATGAAGCTGAAAAAAAGTGTGGTGTTATTGCCGCATCGGCAGGAAATCACGCGCAAGGTGTCGCATTATCCGCCCAACGTTTAGGTATCAACGCTTTAATCGTGATGCCAACAACTACCCCAGAAATCAAAAGCCAATCAGTCAAAGCAATGGGCGCAGAAATCGTATTATTCGGTGATTCTTACAGTGAATCCTGCGAATACGCTTATGAATTAGCCAAAAAATCGGGACGTGTTTTTGTGCATCCTTACGATGACGAAGATGTGATTGCAGGGCAGGGAACCGTTGCAATGGAAATTTTGCGTCAGAAAACAGAAAAATTAGACGCGATTTTTGTTCCCGTTGGTGGCGGTGGATTGATTGCAGGCATTGCCGTTTATGCAAAATTTGTGCGTCCTGATATTAAAATTATTGGTGTTGAACCTGAGGATTCCGATTGCTTAAATCAAGCCTTAAAAGCAGGCGAACGGGTGATATTGAAACAAGTGGGATTATTTGCTGACGGCGTAGCGGTTAAACAAATTGGTGTTGAGCCGTTTGCTTTAGCTCAAAAATATGTCGATGAAGTGATTACGGTTTCAACCGATGAAATTTGTGCGGCAATTAAAGATATTTTTGACGATACGCGCTCGATTGCCGAACCTGCTGGCGCGTTAGCCACCGCTGGTTTGAAAAAATATATCGAACGCGAAAATGTCAAAAATCAAACATTTGTCGCTATCGACAGTGGCGCGAATATCAATTTTGATCGATTGCGCTATGTTGCAGAACGCGCTCAAGTGGGCGAACATCGAGAAATTTTATTGGCCGTTACGATTCCTGAAATGGCGGGAAGTTTTCTTCGTTTTTGTCAATTATTAGACGGTCGCAACATCACCGAATTTAATTATCGTTATTTCGATTCGGCAAACGCGCAAGTTTTTGTTGGTGTTTCAAGTTCTGGCGAAATCAAAGATCGCGCGACGCTAATCAAACAATTACAAGCGCAAGGTTTTAACGTCGTCGATATGACGGTGAATGATTTGGCAAAAGAACACATTCGTTACATGGTCGGTGGTCACGCGCCTTGTGACACAACAGAAGTGATTTATAGCGTT
>Ga0247840_10012176_pt1 | contig 10276 bp, 10 predicted proteins | sample LaCruzMarch2015__FD_192404 | JGI IMG/M metagenome (GOLD analysis project Ga0247840, IMG submission 192404) | Freshwater microbial communities from meromictic Lake La Cruz, Castile-La Mancha, Spain - LaCruzMarch2015_17m | ecosystem: Environmental > Aquatic > Freshwater > Lake | place: Spain...
TTGGTGGGAGGTCATCCTTTGGTGGCTGGCACAACATCTAGCGACTAGGGGAATCAAGTGCATAGGCAGATTTTATTTATTAGGTTTCTGGTTCATGTTCATCCGTGCTTCCTAAGATGAGAATATATTTTCGGAATTCGCAAAATTTGTTGTCGCTTCGCGCGCCAGCTCCATGGTCACCCGCAGGTCGGGGACACTCCCGCGAACCTGCTCGACCGCAGCCAGCAGGTCATCAGGGCTGAGGGATTCCAGCTCAAAGAACGGAAATCCATACCGACGGCAAAGGTCGGCGAGCTTGATGTCCCGACCAACTCCGACGAAGGGGATGCCGAGGCGCGCGGCCAGCACGAGCGCATGAAAACGCATCCCAACGACCACATCGAGGGCACTGAAAGCCTCGGCGATCCTGTCGCCGGAAACTTCCAGCCTCCGAACGGGAATCGCGGGCCGATCCCTGCACACCGTTTGCAGAAGAGCGGAATCCGAAAGCCGAAGCTCTTGGAATTCCAGCTCCTGGAATGACAATCCGACAACCTCCCAGCCTCCTACATGCAAGAGCTCCACAAACCCGGTAACCGGATCAAGCAGGGTAAAGGCGTTGTCCCCGATGGCACTCGCGGCAAGCGCCAAACCAACGGTCGGATGCAGATGAAGCGCTGGCGTCCGGGGCGGCAGAGGATACAAAAACACCAGGTCCGCAGTTAGTCTTACTTTGTCGCTACCGCCAAGCCCCCAGCAGTTATCCAGCGAGGATCTATCCCTCACTGCAAAATCGCTGGATAGCCGGAGGATGGCCGAGAGTAGGGCTCGCGGCAAAAACCCCCGGATTTTTCCCACGCCAACACCGATTGCGGCAACCTTGGCCCCGCGCAGACGTGCCAGAACCGCGACGGAGGCAAGGATCAGAAGATTGGTCGGCGCGCCACCGCTCGCATGGAACAATGTTCCGCCGCCAAAAATCAGGGAACGAACCCCGCGCAGCGCCTTCCATATCTGGATCAGAAACAATCCCAGCCGGATGGGCGCGCGACGGGACCGATCGGCGAGGATCTTTTCCAACTCGAGGAATGTGACACGGGCGTCGCGAGGAATGTCCGGAGCGAGCAGACATTTGACACGGACATTCGAGGCCGACTTCAACAGTTTTTCCAGCAGGACGGCTAGCAAAAGATCGTCGCCAACATTCCCACAGCCGTAGTAGCCGAAAAGAAAGATATCGATGGTAGCGGCTCTGCGCCCGTTTCCTGATGCTGTCATGGGGTCATCAGGGATTGGATGATCCCGGAGAACCGGGGAGTGATGCACCGGATTTCGTATTCCTTCCGAACATCCTGTTTTCCCCATGGCATTCCGGGCTGCACCCTCCTCAGGCGGCACCCGTCCAGCGACTCCATGAGTCCGGCAGTCACCGCACCTGGATCCTGCGGGTTGGCAACCCGTCCCCCCAGCCGGCGGATCAGCTCATGCGAGCTGCCGGATGGCACAATTCCAAAAATCGGAACCGCTGCGCCGACATAATCGATCAGCTTGCTAGGCAGAAAAACGCTCAGCTCAGCCGGTGCGTCGATGACAAGCAGCAGATCGGCTTCCGCCGCAAGGCGCAGCGAGTTCCGGTAACTGACCGATGGCAAAAGTTCGACAAGACCGGGAGGCAGATCCGTCCGGAGCGCGCGTGTCCGCATCCGATCCGGCATACCGCCGATGAGCTCAAACCTCACATCGGAAAGCAGAGCGGGTGATTTGCGATAAATATCGGCCAGCGCATCAAGCAGAGGAAACGGCGTCCGGTCGGCATAAAAATTCCCGAGGTAGCGGACGACGAGTTTGCCGGTGCGGATCGGCATCTCCGGGTAGAATGCCGGATCATAGCTGTGCGGGAGGACGCTGGCCTTTTGTCGCCACTCTTCCGGATATTTCCGCATGACCAGTTCAAGCGTCTCCGACGAGGTGAAGACAATTCGGTCGGCGGACGCGATCACGGTCCCCTCCATCCGGCGGTTGAGGACATTGGCGAAAACGAACAATCGGCGGAAGGGATTATCCGCCCAGGGATCGCTGAAATGTGCCACCCACGGCAGGCCGGTCCGGCGTTTCAGGTCGAGGGCGAGCAGGTGGTCGGACATCGGCTCGCCGAAACTGACGATCGTCGGATGCCAGAATTTACGGACCGCCAACGCATTCCCAATGACCATGCCCGCATCGGAAATCCAAAACCGGAACTCGTCAGGAGCTCGCCCGTAAAGCGAGACAAACTTCCGGGCGAAAGCGTGCGCCCGACCGGGAAGCGGAGCCTGGAACGGCACCCGCTGGTGGAACGCCATCCGCTGCGAAAAGTCCGGATAGCAATCCATCCCGCCGTCGGAGGCTTCCCCGGATACCGCCCAAACAGGCAACGGACAGTGGTAAAGCAGCCGGCCAATCTGGATCGACTGTGGAAAAAGGCTTGGAGGCAGCGCGTAGGAAAGCGCCAGAATCTCCGGGCAATCCCTCATACTCCGGGAGCCAGAACATCCAGAATCCGGCGGCTGGCGAACCCGTCTCCGTAGAGGTCGCATGCGGTGCCGGGTTCGGCCCAATCATTCGTCAGGGCAGCTGTGCCGGCGCCGACAATCTTCGCGCTGTCACATCCGGTCAGACGGATGAACGGCGACCCGAGCCCCTCTGTCCGTTCGGTCGTCTCGCGCAGCACGATGACCCGCTTGCCCAAGCTGGGGGCTTCTTCCTGCACTCCTCCGGAATCGGTCAGGATGAGCGTCGCCCGCGACATGATATCGACGAATGGCAGGTAGTTCAGCGGTTCGATCAGATGGATATTCGGACGGGAGGCGCCACCAAGGATCGCGCGAACGGTTTCCCGCACGCGCGGGTTCGGGTGGATGGGATACACAAGATCCGCATCCGGGAAAGTCTCGGCGAGCGCAAGAATTGCCCGGCAGATCTGCTCGAATCCGGACCCGATGTTTTCCCGGCGGTGGCCGGTGATGAGAATCAACCGCGAGGGGCCGGAGACCAGCCGTTCGGGGAGACCGGAAGCTGACAGTTCGATGCGGGATTTATTCTGGAGCCCGGCCGAGGAAGTAAGCCTTCCGACTAACAACTTCAACGCATCGATCCCGGTGTTTCCAGTCACAAAAACGGCGCCGGGGGCAATGTTTTCCAGGAGCAGATTGGATTCGGCGGTCACAGTCGGAGCGAAGTGAAGCGCGGCAATTTTTGAAACGAGATGCCGGTTCATCTCCTCCGGCCACGGGGCGAAAAAATTGCCGGTGCGGAGCCCCGCCTCAACATGCGCCACCTGGACTTTCTCATAAAATGCCGCCAGAGCTGCCGCGAACGCGGTAGACGTATCGCCTTGGACGAGCAACCAGTCCGGCCTCAGGGCTTGAAGCTGCGGGGGAAGCTTTTCGAGGACGCCTCGTGTGATGTCCGAAAGCGACTGGTTCGCAGTCATGATATCGAGATCGAAGTCCGGCGTCAGCCCGAACAGGGCGAGAATCTCAGGGACCATCTCGCGGTGCTGACCGGTCGCACAGACGACGACTTCAACGCCTGGACGCTGACGCGCTTCGAGGATTAGCGGAGCCATCTTGATGGCCTCCGGCCGGGTCCCAAGAACGAAAAGGAGTTTCATGATATACTGCCGGCGCGGACAATAACCGGCCAACTGCCGCTCAGAGCTTGAAGAACATGGCCTGTCCGGTCGGGGCTCAGGCGATCCGTTTCAGGTATCCCTCTGGAGCCACGGAGATTAAAAGCTTACTGTCAATCGAGTGGTCGATTTCGAATTCCGGGTGAGTTTTCAGGTATTCCCAGACGGCGGTTTTCGGATTGTTGCCCTTGTCCCATGGCCGGTTCGGATACGATCCGGCGGAAAGACCCTCAATAATTGTATCAAAGACTGTGCAATAGCTCCCCTTGGTGACCAGCGGCGCATAGCCCTCAAGCTCGGCGAGGACGTGCTCATGTGTATGGTTCGAGTCCAGGCAGACCAGGATTTTTGAATAACCGGCGGCAACTGCATGCACCTGCGCAATAATCTCTGGAGCAATACTCGAACCTTGGATCATCTGTATCCGGGATGCCATGGCATGGGCTTCGATAGCCTCCCGATTGTGGGAGCGGATATCGATATCGATACCAAGAACCTTCCTTTGTGATATTGCTGGATCTATGGTTGCCCTGTTTTCGATAGCATCACAAATATCTAAAATAGCTAACATGGAAGCACTGAAAATTAATGAACCACCATGCGCTATTCCGGTTTCAATTATTAGATCCGGTTTTAGGCTCCAGATTAGCTCCTGCAAGGCGACAAGATCTTGCGGATATTGAATGATTGGCCGCCCAAGCCAGTCGAAATTATATGAATACTGCCGCTTAATTGATTCAACCATAAAGTCTCTAGCGGCATTGCAGAGAGTTATGTCCTTCGCGTTTTGACTGATTTGTTGAATACGTTGCTGATGAAAGCTAATCATGGTCGACTGTGATGTAGTTGTATTGATTGTTGGAAATCTGCTTTATTTCCTCGAGATAGTTCGAGTTCATAATGTAAATGATAGACTGCGCGGGAAGGGACCCCAACGCATCTGCGGGCGATTCAACTTTTAAACCGGTAAGCGCAAGAAATTTCCCCTGTTTAGCAGGATTGATATCGATAACCATTTTAACAGGTTGGCCAAGTCTTTCCTTTAAAACTGAAAAAATAACCCCCTTTGAAGCCCCTCCCCACACCGCCGCATCTGAAGTCCAGAATGGATTCCGCAGAGCGAGGCGATCTGTGAAATCGTCCGGAAAATCAACTTCATCCTTCTTACTTGCCGATGGGACTCGAACGCTCGCCAATTCGGCAACAATGTAGAGATATTGACCCCCAAAGATTTTTCCGCTCGCGATAACATTATCAAATATTCTATGGAAGTCGGACAGCCTAAAGTAGTTAACGTGTTCATAAAAAACATCGAACCACGTTCGATGCTCGCAAATCCAATCAAAACACGGAACCTCAATGTAGATCAGCCCGTCCCGGCCATTTGCAGCGCACAGTTGTTGCAGAAACTCTATTGGATTGGAAATGTGCTCCAAAACGTGCCGCAAAATGAGGCCCTTGGCATGCATTCCAACACCCGGCTCAAAAAACTGACGCAGCACGCGAGGATTTGATCCCTCATATGCCGGATCGAACCCGGTAATACCAAAACCGTCGCTCAATAGCATTTCCAGAAAAAGCCCTTTGCCGCAGCCGATCTCAACCAGATCCTGCGTGCCCATATTTTTCCCGACAATCTCAGCTACATTCAGCAAATGGGACTGGAACAGACGACTCACACCTTGCTCATTTTGATATGCCGCGTCGTAAACAACCAGTTCGGGACGAAATGCCTTATTATATATCAGTCCTGTCGCTCGATCCTGAACAAGACACATATTCCCTGTTGGACAATCTCGTGCTTCAGCCACCGAATCATACACGCGGTTTTGAAAAACAGGCAGTTCGTCCTGTTTATAGAGAACTTTTTGAGGCGAATGCATCTTCTCTGCGTTTTCCATGGTTCGTCTAGTTGATAAGTTTGTTGATGCGCGTGGCATCCCCCCAGAATGCCATCGGTTCGTAGTCCGCATAGGGATAGCGTCCCGGCTCGGGGGTGATCGGCGATCCCTCCTCCCGGATCCACGCTTCCACCAAAGTGCGCACCGAAGCGGGCTTGCCGGAACAGACATTATATATCCCGCTCGCGCCGGGGGCGAGTGCAAGTTTCGCCAGCGAGCGGGCCGAGGTCTCAACGGGCTGGTAATCGCGCAACTGCTCGCCAGCGGACATCGGAAATGTCGGCTCTCCTGCAGCAATCGCCTTCTGGAGCAGCGGAAGCAGGGAGGCCGGATTCTGCCCCTCCCCGAACATGTAGAAGAGGCGTGCCCAGACGAGCTCGAACGGGAACTCTGCCTGGAGAAATTCCAACTGTTGCCTCAGTGCATTTTTCGCAAACCCATATGGCGTATGCGGCAGGGGCCGGGCATCCTCCCGCAGGCAACCGTTCTGCATCCCGTATTCGAGGCAAGTGCCAGACACGACGATTTTTCTCAGGCCGGAAGCGACAAGTAATTTCAGAAATCGGTATTGGGAGGGAAGCTCGATCTCGAAATGGCTTCGGGATTTGTAATGGGGAAGCCCTCCCCATGCAAGATGGATGAGCACATCCGGCCGACCGAGCTGATCGAAGGCATCTGCTGGATTCGTGGCCAGATCAAACGCGGCGACCGGACAGGAGCGGAATTCCTCCGGCAGGGCGGACGGGTCTCGCGCCAGCAACGCCGGCCTGACACCGCAGGCAAGGAATTCCCTGACCACATGCTTCCCCACGAATCCGGTGGCGCCGGTGACAGCAATTTTTGTCATCCGGGAAAGGGGGGGCGGCATTTGTCAGTTTCGGAAATCACAATCGGAGAAAACGGCCAATTGATGCCGAGGGATGGATCGTCCCAGGCAAAACCCGCCGCCGCAGACGGCTCATAAGTGTCGGTGATTTGGTAGAGCACATCCGTGCCATCGGACAGCGTCAAAAACCCGTGCGCACAGCCGCTCGGGATCAGAAGTGCGTGCCCATTTTCGCTGGAGAGTTCGAACCCCTGCCATTTGCAATCAGCAGGGGACCCGCCGCGAAGGTCGACGATAACATCATAAATTGCTCCGCGCACGACGCGGACAAGTTTGTGTTCCCCGTGTGGTTCGCGCTGGAAATGCATTCCCCGCAGCGTCCCGCGGCGGATATTCGACGAGATGGAAATTTCGGTCAGATCGCTCGGGAGGCCCCTTGCGTGGAATTCTTTGGCCGAAAACACACGTCCAAATGATCCCCGCCCATCGCGCGAGGGTTCCATTTCGACGAGGAAAGCACCCGGAATGGAAGTTTCGGTGAATTTCATTTCCGCTAAAAGACTTCCAGCCCGGGAAGGGCAACCACAAAATTTCCGCCCCAATCACGGACATAGCCAAGCTGTTCGACAAGTTCATTGCGAAGGTTCCAGGGGAGCAGGAGAACGTAATCCGGCTGCTCCGCCTTGAGGCGGGCCTCTTCATGGATCGGGATCCGGCTACCGGGCATATACTTCCCGATCTTTCCCGGGCTGCGATCCACGACAAAGGGCAGCATATCCCCCCGTATTCCCGCATAGTTCAGCAGCGTATTCCCCTTGGCAGCCGCCCCATAGGCGGCGATCGACCTTCCCTCACTCTTCACCTGAAGTAGAAACCTCAAAAGGCCGTCTTTGACCCGTCCCACTCGCTCCGGAAATTCCTTGTAAATTTGAGGGTTGGTGAGGCCTGCGGCAGCTTCCCGATCCAGAAACTCCCGAACGCACGGGCTGACCGGACGCGTTACCCCATCCTCCCGCCTCGCATAAATGCGGAGGCTCCCGCCATGGGTTGGCAGCTGGTCGATATCGAAGATTTCAAGGCCGGCGGTGGACAAAATCGAACGCGTCGAGTGGAGGGAAAGATACGAGAAGTGCTCGTGGTAGATGGTGTCAAAAAAGTTCTGCCGGATGAGTTGAAGGATGTGGGGAAACTCGATCGTGGCAACGCCGCTCGGGGCGAGCATCTCGTGGATACCGGCCGCGAAGTCGTTGACGTCAGGAACATGTGCGAAGACGTTGTTGGCAGCCACCAGGTCCACATGGCCGCGCTCGTGGACCAGCCTCCGGGCAAGGGCCAGCCCGAAAAAGAGGCCAACAATTTCAATCCCCTTTTGCCGGGCTGCGGCCGCGGTGCTTTCCGTTGGCTCGATTCCGTAGCAGGGGACCCCGCGGGCGACGAAATGCTGGAGCAGATACCCATCGTTGGCCGCCACCTCGACAACCCGGCTGGCCGGTCCGAGTTCGAAGCGTCCGATCATGGAGCCGGCATACCGGTGCGCATGCTCGACCCAGGAGGTCGAACAGGAGCTGAAGTAGGCGTAGGTGGAGGAAAAGCATTCCTCCCGGCCGATGAAATCAGCGGTCTGTGCAAGCCAGCATTCCTGGCAGATCATCACGCGAAGCGGATACCACTTTTCCGGGGCATCCAGCTTCTCCGGTGCGAGATACGAGTTTGACGGAGGGCAGGTCCCCAGATCCGCCATGGTCAAATCCAGATCGGCTCCGCAGTGACGACAGATCATAATTTTTGGTATTCCCGGATTTGCTCGAGCATGAGCTCGGCGACGTCTCCCCCGGCATGGCAGAGTCGATACCAAGCGACCGTAAGTTGGAGCGCCTCTTCAAGCGACCAGCGTGGTTTCCAGCCAATCAGGGCTTTCGCCCGGCTGGAGTCGAGTTGGAGCAATCCGGCTTCATGAGGCTCCAAACGATTGTCCAGTTGTTCGACTGTGCCTCCGCCCCAAAGATCGCCAACACGGGAGGCTACATGCCCGACCGTGGAGTTGCCTTCCGGATCCGGACCGAAGTTCCAAGCGCAGTCGAAACCTGATCCGCCCGATTCCTGCAACCGTTCGGCCAACAAAAGATAGCCGCCCAACGGTTCGAGAACATGCTGCCAAGGACGGGTGGCGCCGGGGTTGCGGAGAATCAGCGGCTGCCCGGATGTGAAAGCGCGGATCGCGTCGGGAATCAGGCGGTCCGCAGCCCAGTCGCCCCCTCCGATGACATTCCCTGCGCGGGCTGTGGCAACCCGCACGCCGGACTCTTTAAAGAAGCTGCTCCGGTAAGAAGCGGCCACGATCTCGGCCCCCGCCTTGCTCGCACTGTAGGGATCGTGTCCGCCGAGTTTGTCTTCCTCGCGGTAAGGATGCAGCCGCTCGTGGTTCTCATAACATTTATCTGTCGTGACAACCACCACCGAACGCACCGAGTCAACGAACCGAAGAGCCTCCAGCAGATGAGCCGTTCCCATGATATTGGTGGCAAAAGTGCCAACCGGATCTGCATAGGACTGTCGGACGAGTGGTTGGGCGGCGAGGTGAAAAATACATTCCGGTTGGATCTCCTGCAAGCGGGCCCTCAGACCATCGGCATCACGGATGTCCAGAATGCAGGATTCCATTCCTTCGCCAATGCCAGCCAACTCATAAAGGTTTGTGCATCCGGTCGGAGCCAAGGCTACGCCGAAGACCTCCGCGCCGAGCGCTTGGAGCCATAGGCTCAGCCAGCTCCCCTTAAAACCGGTGTGTCCGGTGACGAGTACTTTTTTTCTACGAAAAAAAGTGCTGGTTGATGGAGGAGGGCTGATAGTTGATGGTCGGTGGTTGATGGCTGATTGGGGATGGTTGATGGGTGCGATCATTGCTCAGCGCGTTTGAGCTGTACGGAGCGGAGGGCTGAGATTCGCTTGACGAGTTCGAAAATGGAGGCGCGAGTTTCCTGATAGTCGCGTTCAGCCAGGAAAGTCAAATCGAGGGCAAGTTGGAACTGAGCATTCAGCTCCAGTAATGAACCAAAAGCCATTTGTGAAAAATGCGCCTGATCGCGAGCACTTGTCCGCCCGCAGCCTTCTGCCAGGTTAGACATCACTGACACGCCTGCCCTCCGCATCTGGTCAACCAAACCAAACTGCTCCTCCTTTGGAAATCCAGCCGTTATTTGATAGACACGTTTGGCTAGGAATTTCGACACATGCCAAACCTCCAGCTTCTCATAGGGCAATAAATTTGATGGCGTAGCTGTTGATCGTTGATTGTTGATGGTCGAGTGTAATTTTTACCGGAAGGGGTGTCTCCGCCCTCCCTAAGCCATCCTCCATAATCTATAGTCCCTAAGCCATCCTCCATAACCCATAACCCCTACTTCCAAATCTTCCACGGTGCCTTGCCGGACTGCCAGAGGTCTTCCAGGTGGTTCTTCTCCCGCAGGGTGTCCATCGGCTGCCAGAATCCCTTGTGAAAATAGGAGTTCAAACGGTCCTCCGCGGCAATTTTTGGAAGCACATCCGCCTCCCAGACGCAGGAGTCCCCGGGAATCATGTCCACAACATCGGGATTGACGACGAAAAATCCGCCATTGATCCACCCTCCATCACCCTCGGGTTTTTCCTTGAAGCTGCGGATGCTCGACCCCGCAAGCTCGAGCGCCCCATACCGGCCCGGCGGCTGAACAGCCGTGAGCGTCACGCGTCCTCCCGATTCCTTGTGGTTCGCAACCAGCGACCGGATGTCAACGTCCGCAACCCCGTCGCCGTAGGTGAAACAAAACGGCTCGGAGTTCAAAAACCGCCGGACCCTGCCCAGCCTTCCGCCGGTCATGGAATTCTCTCCGGTATCCACCACGGTCACTTTCCACGGTTCGG
>Ga0247840_10012178_pt1 | contig 10276 bp, 9 predicted proteins | sample LaCruzMarch2015__FD_192404 | JGI IMG/M metagenome (GOLD analysis project Ga0247840, IMG submission 192404) | Freshwater microbial communities from meromictic Lake La Cruz, Castile-La Mancha, Spain - LaCruzMarch2015_17m | ecosystem: Environmental > Aquatic > Freshwater > Lake | place: Spain...
CAGGAAGGGGACGACGAAGGTCCGCTCCAGGACAACATCCGCATCGCGGAACCCCTGCTCCGTATCTCCCTTCAAAACCCGGGAGGTGGTGATGAGGTTGCCCGACTCATGAATCCGCGGGGCGTCGCTCTTCATCGCGTCGATGGGTGAGAAGACGGCAGGAAGCTGCTCGTACTCTACCGTGATGAGACCAAGGGCCTTAATGGCCGTCTTTTCGTCGACGGCGGCGACGAGCGCGACCGCGTCTCCTACGAACCGTACCTTGTCGCCGCAGACGACCGGCTGGTCGGGGACGATCGCCCCCCAGCCGTTCCTGCCGGGAATATCCTTCGCCGTTACGACTGCGGCCACGCCTGGCAGCGCCTCCGCCCTCGACGTGTCGATGCCCTTGATGAGGGCGTGGGGATAGGGGCTTCGCAGCACCTTTCCGTGAAGCGCGTCGTGATAATCGATATCCGCGATGTACTTCAGCGCTCCGGTAACCTTGTCTTTTGCATCCAGCCTCGGTCTTGATTTGCCGATAACCGCGAATTCCTTATCGTTTCGAACCGTATCTTTTCCCTGGTCAACCATGGTTCACCTCAATTCCCCGGCCTGCGATGCCGAATCGATGGCCGTGATGATCTTCTGGTAGCCCGTGCACCGGCAGAGGATGCCCGATATGGCGAGCTGGATCTCTTCCCGTGTCGGGTGCGGATTCTCGTCGAGCAGCGCCTTACCCGCCAGCACCATGGCCGGCGTGCAGAAGCCGCACTGGATAGCCCCGTCTTCGATAAACTTCTTCTGGATCAGGTGCATCTCGCCGTTTTGTTCGAGGCCCTCGATCGTGAGAATTACGCCCCGGTCCGCTTTCACTGCGGGGACGATACAGGAGGCGATGAGTTTTCCATTCAGAATAATGGAACAGGCGCCGCACTCCCCTTCCCGACAGCCCACCTTCGTCCCGGTGAGGCCGACCTTTTCCCGCAGAACGTCAACGAGCATATCGCCAGGTGCTACGTCCAGGGCGATCTCTTTTTCGTTGACCTTGAATGTGATCGATTTCCTAGCCATTGTTTTCCTCCAGCCTTTTCAGTGCCATAGCGATTCCTCTCTCGACGAGGACCGCTACCATGGCCTTCCGGTATTCGGATGTCCCACGGATGAGGCTTGTCCGTGGGTTTGAGGCTTTCGCGGCATCCGCCGCGGCCTTTTTGATGACCTCTTCGCCGACCGGGCTTCCTGCCAGAATTTCCTCGGCAGCTTTGCAACGGAACGGGGTCGTTGTCACGGGACCCACCGCGATGCGGGCCTTTGTAAAGGTTTTTGCGCCGGGGTCGACCCCGATGACTACGGCCACCGTCAGGATCGGAAGCACAAGGGTCTTTCGCTTGGCAAGTCTCATGGCAGCGCTTGCCTCTCCCGTTCTGAGGCCGGGGAAGGAAATCTCAGTCACGATCTCTTTGGTGCTGTCGATCGTGGTCCGGCCTACGCCCGTAAAGAGCTCCGCCAGGGGGATACTCCTCACACCCTGCCTGCTCATGATTTTGACCGATCCATCCAGAGCCAGCAGCGGTATCAGGGTGTCGGCGCCCGGCTGGGCGTTGATGATGTTGCCCGCCACCGTGGCAATATTCCGGATCTGAGGTGAGCCGAGCCGGGAGGCACCTTCGGCCAAAGCCATGCCCCGCTTCCGGATAAGCCCGGATAGCGCAACCTCGGTGTGGGTAACCAGCGGGCCGATCTTCACGGTCTCTCCATCCAGTCTTATTGTCCCCAAGCCGGGTATTCGGGTGATGTCGACGAGAACCTTTATCTCTGGAGCTCCCTTGCGGCTCAAGGGGACGATATCGGTTCCGCCGGCAATGATTCGCGCCGCGCCGCGGTACCGCTCGAGCATCTCCAAGGCCTCATCGAGTGACTCCGGCACAAGATACTCTTCCCATTCCATGTCCTTTGCATAGGCAACGATATCCAATGCTTGCATCATTGCTCCTTTCTTTTTACGGAGTGACAGCGGAGAGAATTTTTCCCGCTGTCACAGTTCAATAGGCCGAAAAATCAGTACCACTGCCATAACCACAAAGATCATTGCATCCGCCGCAGCGCCCCAATACCATGCCGTTACGGCCATGACCATACCCAAAGTGTAAGACGCGATCGCCGTACCGCGCAGATTTCCCATACCCCCCACGATTACGACGGCGAAACAGAGGGTTACAATTCGAAAACCCATATACGGGTGAATCGTGCTGATGGGGCCGTAAAGAATGCCGCCCAGTGAAGCCAGAGCGCTTCCCAGAATGAAGACGATGGCAAAATATTTGTCGATATCGATCCCGAGACTTAGGACCGCCTCCCGGTCTGCCAATCCTGCAACCACGATCTTGCCAATAATCGATTTTTTGAAGAAGATGGAAAGACTGATGAAGATCAGGAAGGAGAGGCCGATGATAATCAAACGGTAAAGGGGGATCTCCAGCGCAAAAAAGCTGACGCTGGTCCCCACGGGATCGCTGATGGGAACGGGGCTTGCGCCCCAGATCCACTTGATGAGGTCGACGCCGATGAGGAGGACCGCGTAGCTTGCGATGATGGCGTAGTCGATGGACTTGCCGTAGAGCCGTCTGATGACGAACTTCTCGATCACATAGCTCACCGGCAATGATGCAAGGATCGCGAGTATCGCGGCGATAACGAAATTCCCCTTCGCGACGGGAAGCAACGCAAAGAGCGCGTAGGCGCCTACTGCATAGACGAGGCCGTGCGCAAAATTGACGATCCTCATGCTTCCGAAGGTCAGGGAAAACCCTATCGAAACAATGTAAAGGATGCCGCCGATCGTGAGGCCGTATGCGATGACTTCAAACATTCTTCCTGTCCACCTTTATTTTTCCGCTGCCATTGCGTTGGCTTTTATTCTCTTCTCCACCAGCTCGCGGACGTATCCCATGATGCCTTTCCTGAATCCGAACGCGATGATGAGGAGGGCCGCACCGAGGAACATCTCCCAGCGGGCGATGTACTTCGCCAGGTAGTTGCTGATCACCATGTAAGCCGTACCGCCGACGACGGCGCCTAACTCAGTGCCTGGTCCACCGATGAGGGCAGCGAAGATCACCTCCACATTCCTTGCCGGGTCCATGAAACCCGGATTGGCGAACCCGTAATTGATCACAAACAGCGAACCGGCAAACGCCGACACCGAGGTCGAGATGATGAAAGCGACCCACTTGTATGCGGAGGTGTTGTAGCCGAGGAAACGAACCCTGGTCTCGTTCTCTTTGATGCCAAGGAGCATAATCCCGAACGCCGATCCGTAGAGACGGTGCATCATGTAGTACACGGCGACCAGGCATGTCAGGCAGAAGGCAAAAAGAAAGTGGATGTTCCCGAAATTCACGAAGCCGTAACTGTTGAACGTGAGGGAAACCCCGTCCTCCCCGCCCGTATACCGGGCAAGGGCTACGAGAACGATGAAGTAGCCGATCTGGTTGAACGCCACATTGATGAGGGCGAAGGCGGCGCCTTTTGTTTTGACCGCAATGGGCCCAATGATCAGCCCGAGAAACGCGCCCGCGGCGATGCCCATGGCCATGGCCAGGAAAGGATCGGGGACGAGATATTTCGCGCACATGGCGGCTCCGTAAGCCCCCGCGCCCAGATAGAGCGTGTGCCCGAAGGAGATCCTTCCCATGTGTCCGTAGAGCACATCGAACCCGAGAACATAGATGCAAAAGATCACGAAGTCCGTGACCTTGTTGACCGACGCGGAGTAGGCGAATACCACAAAACCGACGACGATGACACCGACGGCGAAAGCGACTGAGTTATTGAGTATCTTTAACATTCGTTATCCGATGCAGTGATGATGTATGCTCCATCGCTTCCTACAAAAGGCTCTCGATATAGGCCTGGTCCCTGATCTCGGCCTCTTCAGTTATTTCCCGGAGCACGTTTCCCTCTTTCATGATGTATATCCTGTCAGCCATCCTCGACACGATGGCGAGGTTCTGCTCGACCACAACCATCGACAACCTTCCCTTCATCTCCATGAGTATCCGGGCGATGTCGTTGATGACAATTGCCGCCAGCCCTTCCGTCGGTTCGTCGATCAAGAGGAGCTTCGGGCTGCCCGCCAGCGCCCTGCCGATCAGCAGGATCTGCCGTTCCCCGCCACTCAAGCCTTTGGCCTTTGAGTCGATGAGCTTCTTCATCTTCCCGGAGATGGAAAAGAGCCGCTCGATGGCCTCATCGAGGTTTGCCTTGATGGGGTAAGCGGCCAGCTCCATGTTGTCCCGGACGGTCAGGTCACCGAATACCCTTTTGTCCTGGAACACGTATTTCACGCCGAGCAAGGCGACCTTGTCCGGTCTCATGCCGCTGATGGTGCGGTCTTCGAAGGTGACGGTTCCCCGGGTCGGCTTGAGAAACCCGCTGATGGTCTTGAGCAGCGTGGTCTTGCCTGCCCCGTTTCTGCCGACGATGCAGGTGAGCTCCCTTTCCTTGACGTTGATGGAGACGTCGTGGAGCACCTGCGCGCTCCCGTAATGGACATTGATGGCGTCGACGTTTAGTAGCATACGTTATCCCTGCCGAAATAGCACTCCTTGACTGCCGGGTCGCAGATAACCGCGTTCGGCTCGCCGGAACAGATGATCTGCCCCTCGTGCATCACGTAAAGCGTGTCCACCAGGTCAAGAATCTTCGATATCTTGTGCTCCACGAGGACGATGGTCAGTTTGGATTTGAGTCCTTTGATGATGTCCATGATTTCGGTGATCTCTACCATGCTCATCCCTGCGAGCGGTTCATCCAAAAGCAGCAGCTTGGGATCCATGGAGAGGGCAATGGCGATCTCCAACTCCCTTTTCTTCCCGTAGGGAAGATCGGAGACCTTTACATCGCACTGCCCGGCGATACCGATGGTATCGAGTGCCTTCATGCAGCCTTCCACCTCGCGGCTCTTGAGGAGGTTCCGAAGAAAGAACCGCTTCTTGCCATAGGTCCCGTCAAACCGTATCCTGGCGAGCATCATGTTCTCGAGGACCGTCATCGTGTCGAAAACGGAGACCAGTTGAAAGGTTCTCACGATGCCGAGCCCCACCCGGTCGTGGGGTGGCATCTTCGTAATGTCCTTCCCGAAGTAGGTGATGGTGCCGGAATCCGGAATATACAAGCCGGTCAGGAGATTGAAGAAGGTGGACTTTCCTGCCCCGTTGGGTCCGATGATCCCGACCGTGTCGCCGACGCAAATCTCGAAGTTGACGTTGCTGGATGCAACCAGACCGTCGAACTGCTTCGTCACTCCCCTGGCGGTGATCACAACTTCTGACATGAGCACTCTCTCATTGAATTAATGGGCGGGGATTTCGCCCCGCCCATACGCTCTTTTCAATAACCCAGGCTCTTCAGGGAGGGCAGGTAGTCTTCACCCGTGTAGGTTCCGATCAATTTCACGAGATCTCCCTTGCCTTTCTTCTCCTTCGCGCTTTTGCCGATGACCACAAAGGCGCCGTACTTGAACAGGGCGTGGTGGTCCTCCCTGTAAACGCCGGGCCCCTTCTCGGAGTCGAACTTCGGGCTCTTCATGAGAGCCGCCGTAACCGCTTTCGTGTCTACGGACTGGGCCAGTTCAATACCTCTGACCAGCTCTTTTACAGAGATGTAGGCCACCGCCGCATAGGGGTCCGGCACCTCGCCCTCGCCGTACTCTTTCTGAAAGCGCGCCACAAAGTCCTTCGTTGCCTTCACAACCGTCGCGTCCGCAAGTCCGTCCAAGTTCCAGTTCCAGAACATGAGGGAGTAAACGCCTTCCATTGCTTCCACGGGCACGCCGCTGCCAAACACCTGGGTCATCCAGTCGAACCATATCTTGGTCTTCTTGTTGAGGCCCAACTCATTGGACTGTTTGAGCACGCTGATCGCGTCGACGCCCCATTGCGCCATCATGACGATGTCGGGCTTCTTTTCCGCGATTTTCAGAATGTAGGAACTGAAGTCGGAGGTGCCCACCGGCGCCTCACTGTAGTCAATCTTCGCACCGTATTTGGCGGCCGCGTCTTTGGCGCCTGCGTACTGGTCCCAGCCGAACGCGTATGCCGGAGCGAAGAAGTATATGTTCTTCAGGCCCAGTTCATTGATGATGTATGCCGCGCCGGCATAACCGATGGAATAGGCGTCACCGAGAATGCCGAAGGTTGAGGGCGCCAGGTCACCCTTCTTGAACATGGCAATGGGCGACACGCAGGCAGCGTAGTACACTGTGGGGCTTTTCTGGACCTCCTTGTTCAGAGCCGCCGCGATTGGCGCAAAGGTGGAGCCCACGACCCCGTGGACCTTGTCTTCACTCAGCAGTTCACGGTACCGCCTGATTGCGATGTCCGGCTTCGTCTCATCGTCCTTCACGACGAACTCAAGGGGAATCTTCTTGCCGCCAAGGTTGACCCCGCCTTTTTCATTGATCTCCTTAACCGCCAGCTTCGCACCCTGCAGTTGGACTGGGCCGACTGGTGATGCCGCACCTGTCAGGCCGAACATCAGGCCGACCTTAATCTTGCTGGGAACGGCTTCCGCCGAAAATGCACTTCCACCTGCAAGCATGAGCGTCAAAACGGCAAAAACTGTAATCACAAACATTTTTCTTGGACTCATTCCAATACCCCCTTCCGATGGCATCCCATCACGAGCTTTACGATACCTTGTTGCCATTGTGTTCCTGCCTTTTTACCTTTCAGGCAGGTCTCCGACTTCTTCCGTCACAAGCCACTTTTTTCGGTTATCCACTCTGCGATCGTCTGTCCAAAATAACTGTTATCATTCGGTTATATTGGTTTATAAGACACTGCTTTTCGGCGGAGGGAGTATAGGGGGGCTATTTGGGCTTGTCAAGAAATATTCTGCATGCGAATGACAGCCCCGCCCCCGGTGATTTTTTTCAGCATAACCTTCTACTCGAGGAAGCACTCGCAGGCCAGCGGATCCCAGACATCCTCGCCGTTGGCCTTGCGCTTCTCGCGCAGGGCGGCCCACACTTTTTCGGGTGTGAGGGGGAGGCTGTTCACCGAGACGCCCATGGCGTCAAAGATGGCATTGCGGAAGCAGCCCATCGTCGGGAGGGTCGCGCCCTCACCCACTTCCTTCACGCCCCAGGGGCCGGCCGGCTCGTAGCTCGGCACGAGCGACGAGTGCACCCGGGGCATGTCGAGGGCGGTGGGCAGGCGATACTCGCCGAGGGTCGGGTTCTGAATCTTGCCTTTGGCGTCGAAGCGAACCTCTTCCCAGATGGATTCGCCCATCCCCATGTAGAGGGCCCCATGTACCTGGGCATGCAGCAGGGCAGGGTTGATCACCTGGCCGCAGTCGTGAACGTCCCACACATCGAGCACGGTGACCACGCCCGTCTCCTCGTCGATCTCCACCTCGGAGACCTGGGCCGCGAAACTGTAGGCCGGGGATGTTCCTACCGGAGCGCCTTTGAACTTGCCGCCGAGCTTGGGCGGCGCATACGAACCCCGACCCATGAGGGGGCCCTTCTTGACGAAGAACGTGCGGGCCGCCTCTTCAAAGCTGAGGGCGGTCTCCGGGTTCTCTTTCGCGGAGATCTTGCCCAGGCGCACGTCGAGCTGCTCAGCCGGAAGACCAAGCATCTCACCTGCCATATCAAGGAGCTGCCTTCGGACCTCTTCTCCCGCTTCTTTCACCGCCGCCCCCGACATGAGGGTCTGCCGGCTGGCGTAGGCGCCGAAGTCGTGGGGAGTGGTTTCGGTATCGGCTGCCACGATCTTCATCTGCTCATAGGTATAACCCATGGCTTCGGCGGCCATCTGGCAGAGCACGGTGTCGGAACCCTGGCCGATGTCCGTGGCCCCCGTGTAGAGGGTGGCGGCGGTGCCGTCTTCGGCAACTTTGATCATCGCGGCGGCTTGGGGAAGGTCGGTCCGGTAGATGGGGTAGCCGGCTCCGGAGACGAAGCTCCCGGTGGCGACGCCGATGCCCCTGCCGGCGGGCAGTTTGCCTTTTTTGTCCGCCCAACCCGAGAGATCCCGGGCCTGTTCGAGGCAGGCCACCATTTCGCACGAGTTCACGACGAACTCGTTCGGGGTGATGGTGTTGGGTTTGCGAGCGTTGCGCAGGCGGATCTCCAACGGGTCGATGCCGAGCTCTTTGGCGATGTTGTCCAAGTGTGCTTCGAAAGCGTACCGGGGTTGCGGCGCACCGTGCCCCCGCTGGGCGCCGCAGGCCGGCAGGTTGGTATAGACCCGGTTCATGTCGAAACGGTAGTTTTCGAAGTCGTAGGTGAGGGTGAGCATCGCCCCGGCGTAGTAGGCGCTGGCGATGCCCAGGCTGGTGTAGGCGCCGCCGTCCATGATGAAGTCGGCGTGCACGCCCAGGATGCGGCCGTCGGCGTTGACGCCGGTGGTTAGTTTCATGTATTGGCGGTGCCGGCCCCGGTTGTGGGCGAACATTTCGGCCCGGTCGTAGAACATCTTGACGGGCCGTCCGGTCAGGCGGGCGAGCACCGCTCCGCCAAACTCGAGGCCGGTGGGCTCCAGCTTGCCGCCGAAGCCGCCGCCCACATAGGTCTTGATGACGCGCACGTTGCCCATGGGCAGCCCGAACTCGCGGGCGATGTAATACTGGAAGTAGTGGGGCGACTGGGTGCTCGAATAGACGGTAAGCTTGCCATCCTGCCAGATGGAGGTGGCGGTGTGCGGTTCCAGCGGCGCCTGGTAGGTGCGGTTGCCGATGAAGAAATCGGTGCGCACGTAGTCGGCCTTGCGGAATGCCTCATCCACGTAACCGAAATTCTGGTGAATTTCGGTATTCTTGTTCAGGGGGTATTCGGGGTGGATCTGGGGTGCGTCCGCGTCCATGGCGTGCAACGGATCGAGGACAGCCGGCAGCACCTCGTACTCCACCTTGATTGCCCTGAGGGTTTTGTAGCAGGTCTCTTCGTCGATGCAGGCGACCGCGGCCACTTTGTCGCCCACGAACTTGACCGTGTCGATGCAGAAGATGTTCTCGTCCCAACGCGCCGGAGCGATGCCATACTTGAGGATGGGCACATCTTTGTGGGTGATCACGGCTTTCACGCCGGGGATTTTTTCGGCTTCGGACGTATCGATGGAGAGGATGCGTGCGTGGGCGTGCGGGCTGGTGAGGATCTTGCCGTAGAGCATGTTGGGAAACTTGAGATCGGCCGTGTAGCGGGCCTGGCCGGTCACTTTCTCCCGGGCGTCGATCTTGGGTTTGCTTTTGCCGATGACGGCGTAGTTCTTGTCTGCCGGCTCCGGCAGTCCGGGGTGCAAGTAGGCCCGTGGGATCGACTTCGGTTTCTGATCTGCTGGGATGGACGGGATCATGCCTTCACCTCCGCCGCGTCAAGAACGGCTTTCACGATGTTTACGTAGCCCGTGCACCGGCAGAGGTTGCCGGCGATGGCTGTCCGCACTTCAGGCTCGGTGGGGTGAGGGTTTCGGGTCAAAAGCGCCTTGGCGGAGAGGATCATCCCGGGGGTGCAGTAGCCGCACTGGATTGCGGCGTTGTCGATGAACGAGCGCTGCAGCCGGTCGAGCTCTCCGTGCCGTGCCACGCCTTCGATGGTGATGATTTCGCAGCCATCGGCCTCCAGGGCCAGCACCAGACAGGCATCGACAGGTTTGCCGTTCATAAGCACGGTGCACGAGCCGCAGTCGCCAAGCTCGCAACCCTTCTTGGTGCCGGTGAGGTCGAGCTCGTCGCGCAGCAGGTTCACCAGAAGCGTGTTCCCTTTGATCACGGGCGAGTATTCATCGCCGTTTACGGTGAGGCTGATGAGGTAGCGTTTTACGCCTTTTTTGTCTGCGATAGCTTGCACTGCGGCCCCCTATACGTGCCCCTTTGTGATTGCGCATTTCAATGCCCTGCGGGTAAAAATTCGCACCAGGTCACGCCGGTATTCGGCCGACCCCCGAATGTCCGAGATTGGCAGGCAGCATCCGACCGCCGCGCGTCCGGCCTCTTCGAGCAGATTGTTGTTCCATCTCTTGCCGACAAGAATCTGTTCGGCCTGGATGGCCCGCGTCGGTGTCTTATAGACAGCGCCCAGACAGATACGGGCATCCCGCACCACGTCGCCCTCCATGGTGACTGCCGCCGCGACGCCCACGACCGCCAGCGCGCCCGACTGCCGCAAACCGAACTTGAGGTAGGTGCTGCCCGTTGTCGCCTGCGGAGGGATCACCACCTCGGTCAGAATCTCTCGTTCCGGTTCGAGTGCGCAGCGTGAGACACCGGTGAAGAAGCACTCCACCGG
>Ga0247840_10012192_pt1 | contig 10266 bp, 21 predicted proteins | sample LaCruzMarch2015__FD_192404 | JGI IMG/M metagenome (GOLD analysis project Ga0247840, IMG submission 192404) | Freshwater microbial communities from meromictic Lake La Cruz, Castile-La Mancha, Spain - LaCruzMarch2015_17m | ecosystem: Environmental > Aquatic > Freshwater > Lake | place: Spain...
GGGGGGTAGATATAATATCAAATTCTCATAATTTACCTTTTTCAAATGAAACGTTTGATTTAATTATAAACTATAATACTCTTGAACATGATGATAATCCATTTCAATCTATGAAAGAAATGAAAAGGTGCCTCAAGACAAATGGTATTTTACTTACATCCACACCATGTTATTTTTATATACATGACTATCCTAGTGATTATTTTCGATACACTAACGAAGGTGTGAAATTACTTGGTAAAGATTTTAAAAATAAAGAGATAATCTGCTACGGCCATCCATATTTTCCACAACAAATATTTGGAATATTTTCGGACATAGATGTTTCTATAGATTTTAGTACATTAACTAGTAATTATAGTCGTGAATTATTACCAAAAATACACATGGATTTAAGAAATTTCTTAAGATATATAATGGTAGACATGACTAAAAAAGTTTTCAGAGGGTAGATTATGCTGGAGATAATGCTTATAAATAGCATATTACTTAATATATGTATGAATAATTCGTTTATGGATGCAATGGCGGCTGATTGGACCCCAGTTAAAAAGAAGGGTATATTTTTTGGGAATTTTAAACAAAATCCTATAAAGCAAAAAGGAAAATATAATAAAGATTTTACATTTAATCAACAGTCATTTTTTGAAGATTGGGATAAAGATGGAGTAATGAATGGTATAGATTGTCAACCTAGAAATAGAAAAAAACAAGAATCTTTTCCGGCTATTCAATCATCCGCTACTAACTATTTTAAAATTCCTCAACAATCTATAAAATCATCTTTACCATCTGGAGCTATATCATCTGGCGTTAATCAAAATATATCATTGACTAAACCAGCAGTTTCTAATACTAATTATTTTAAAGCACCTCAACAATCTAATTATATTCAATCTACACAACAATCGCATATAACTCCAAAAACAACTATTTATAAACCAATATTAATGGCATCGGCGCCTATACAGCCCGCATATAAACAATCATCAATTCAATCGGTCCCAAAGATAGTTATGTCTCAACAAAATATACAATCACGGTTAGAAGAAAAGAAAAATATAAATCCAGGTCAATTTACGAATTCATCAATAAAGACCGGATTAAATAAAGATTTGGTTGGAAATGAATATACATATTATCCAGGATCAAATGCGGCGTTTGATAGTGAAGGAAATAAATTGCAAATTACATATATAAATAAAGATACCAACATTCCTGTTTATTCAGACACATTCGGCAGATGGAATAGTCAAACTGATAGAACAGTTGTTCCAAACGAAAAAGTAACGATTGGATATGTTAATCATAATTATAATACTGATAGTAATAAAATTCCAACTCCATTTAAAAACGAAATAATTACATCGGGTAATAATAAACCATATATTGGTGAATTATGGGCCAAACAAAATAAATTTATTAGTCCAGAAAAAAAAGAATATGTAGCTGATTGGAAAGATACTGGTAAATTAAATTTATATGAAAAAGATAAAATAAATCCTAGTTTAAAATCAAAATATTATGAAGCAGCAGATATGGGTGTAAATCAAAATAATTTATTAGCATTACAAGACATACAACATGGAGGATTAGTTGCGGATAATGAACAAAAAAATATAGTTGCAGCAAAAGCATATAATTATATAAAAGACAAAAATATTACTTTTATTAGAGATATAAATGGTAACTATACACAAGATTTAAATTTTGGTACAGATGGAATGGCGGGAGCAATTTGGGATCAATCAAACAATAAAATATTAATTGGTAAAAATTGGACAAGCTCTCTTGATGAAAATTTAGCATTATTACATGAAACGGGGCATGCTATTAATACTGAAGGAAGTAGAGCTCAAAATAGTATATCAGAAAAATATAAAAAATTAGATGATTTAGCATATAATTTATATGATCAAAATGCATTTGAAAATCCAATACGAGAACCATTATATAATGAAACTCGTGATATAAATAAATATGGTACAGGAACTATTTCTAATGAAGCAAAGTCATATTATTTAGATGCATATTATAGTGGAAAATCTCCAAGAAATGAAATAGTAGATACTTTTGAAAATAGATTAGGAGCACAAAGTAAATCACTTGGTATAGGAAATGCAAAAACAGCTCTAATGGCCGGTAATGCAATTGCTCAATTAACACAAATAGTGGCAAATCCAATAATAGAAAAAAGAGAACAAGATTTAAAAAATAGTATTAATGCGCAGAAACGCGCAGATTTTCTCTTAAAACATCCGACTATGGATACTATAAATTATGAACGAGATGCTAATGCAATATTTGTAAAAGGTAAAGATGGAAATTCTTATAGATTTAAAGATAGAAATGAAGTAAAAGACTTAATAAAACGTGGAGAGTTTATTCCAGAAGATCCGTGGCGTGATTAATAATCTAAAAATAGACAATTGTCGTAAATCCAAACCTTTTTAAACCTTCTCTATTATAATTATATTATGCAACCTATTGTAAAAAAATGTAAATATTGTGGAAAAGAAATCATTGAGACATATAAAACTAAAAAATATTGTTCATATAAATGTTTTAGGGCGTTTGAAGATCAACCAGCTTCTCTTTCAAGAGGGTTCATGACAAGACTAATTGGTAATCAGCGAGATGGGCATATTTGGAAGAAAACAGAAAGAAATGTTATGTCAATGTAAATATTCGAAAGGTTTATAAATAAGTCAATATTATAAATATCTATGAAATCAAAGAAATATATGCGCGGATTATCAAATGTTGTGATGGGCGGCGCAATGGTTGGGAACATGGTTCCTCTTTTATCTAATCCATCTTCGGGAAATATAGGAAAGGCTACTGAAGGAGCTGTTGGTTTAGCAGTTGTTGGCGGTATGACTAATGTTGCATTTAATATGTTGGATAAACAAAATAAGAAAAAGAAAAAAGCTAAAAACCCAGGTATGTCATTTGGGGAGTTGTGGTAAATATGCCAATCGGGCCATATAAAAATTTTAAAATTTGCCAAAAAGAAGTTGCAAAAAATGAATCAAAACCAAGGAGGTTCGAATTATGAATAGAGACGGAACAGGACCAATGGGAATGGGTCCAAGAACAGGTAAAGGCCGAGGGCCATGTAAAAAGAAATAAGGTGATTTAAATGGGAAAATTAAAAGAATCAACCATGGAAAAATGCGCGTGGTGTGGAAAGTGGCATAGCACTAGGCTTGCCATGTGCCCAGAATGCGAAAAAGAGGCTAAACAAACTATAAAAGAAAGAGAATTAGAAGACGATGATTTTATAGATATGGAAGCTGCAGAAGATCAATTAAATAGAATGGGAGAATTAATATAGGTGATTAAAATATGGGTAGAAAACCAAGTATTGTAAGAATTAAAGGAAAATCAGGCTGGCGATTTTAATGTTAAAAATTGCGAATGTAAATGGTAAATTTATTTTAAGCGGCTTTTTAGATAGATCCCAAGATAATAATATAACTTTAAGTGGATTTAATAATAGAATATTTCAAGTATTTGATACTTTAGAAGAAGCTGAAAATGAAAAAAGAATTTTAGAAATAGGCGAGATGATTTAAATGAAATGTAAATGTGGCGGCGAAATGGTAAGGCGCCTGGATATGATGGGTGAAGAATATCTTGAATGTGATAAATGTGGTGAAAAGGTTTATCCAGAATTTCAGATGTGGTAATTATGTATGATGATTATTCTAAAGTAGCAAAGAAAGGCCGAAAAGTTTTAGAAAAAGCTAGAAAAAGAGAAGAACGTCAAAAAGGAATGACAGAAGAAGAAAAATATTTAGATACTTTAATGAATGAGGATTAATTATGAAACATACTTGTAATTGGTGTGCAAAACAATATAAAGATGGTTATGATGACCAATATTGTTCTGAAAGATGCGCTAGAATGTATAATGGGGAGTATAGTTGGGTTGAAGAATATGATGCAAAAATGGTATCAGTTAATAATTTTTTAGATAAAATAATGAAGGAATAATTATGGTAAATTGTGTTGTTTGCGGAAAAGAAATGAAACGAAAACCAATGAGCACCGAAGGATGGTATTTTTATAGATGCAAAACATGCGGAGATTATAGTGAACGATTAGAATATAATGGTGAATTAATATGAAATCAAAAATAAAATGGAATCAATTTACAGATTTACCTTATTTTGATGCTTCTATAAATAGTAAAGATGAATATAGAAATTATAATATGTTTCAAATGGATATACCTATAAATGATTATTTGAATATACAAGAAAATACAAAAGAGATTAAATCAAGAAATGAATATGATAAAATAACAGGATTTAAAGAAGATTTAAGTTATTTTGATAAACCAGACGAATTTAATACAAAAGGAATACCAACTCCTGTTTTAGAATTTGATGAATTTGGAAATAAAACTGGGTGGCAAGAAGGTTATAGACGTGGGCTTTATGCTAAATCAAAGGGACAAGAAACAATACACACATGGATGGCATATAAAAATCGTCCAGGATTAAATAAAACAATTGCAGAAAAAAAATACGATGCATTTGGTGATTTTGATTGAAATTCCAAAAAATGTCCGTTAAAGAATTTGATTCTTGGATAGCTAATTCACATTCTCGCGAAGCATCATTACCAGAGTTTTTTGGAAAAGGTGTTAAACGAACACGTAATGTCCTCGCAGGGACTGCCACTGACGCATCAGTAGCTAAATGGAACTCATTTATTGCGCGTCATGGAGCGGTATTTGAATCTAATCCAACACATCGAAGAGCTATAGCAATTCAAAATTGGGGCTGGAAAAATGCGGCAACAAAACAGATGGTTAAAAAACACGGTGATTATTAATGGGCCTAATGAAACAATGTCCTTATTGTAAAAAATGGTTTAGACCTTCAAATCCTCATTGGTGGGGTTGTCCTAAAGATCCAGCATATAATCCTGAAATATTTGAATGAATTAACTAAACATATATTTAAATATACTTTTGGTCAATAGAAAGATTTATAAATAAGAAAATCTTATTTTATATTATGGAAACCGATGAAGCATATGATTGGGCAATCAATCAAATGGATGAAGATGCAACATTTATAAGAATGGTTAAAAGCAAAGCATTCAATAAAGGTTTACAAGAATTAAATAATAACATGTGATTAAAATGGTTTGGAACAGAAACGCAAATAACGAAATGGCAAAATTAAAATACGGAATGAACGTTAGTAATACGTACACTGGAATAGGTATGGACCAAACTAGAGATGTCGAAATAACCGGAAAAGTAATGCCGGGGCTTGATGTTTATAATATTAAAGAAGATGAATTTAGTAAAGTAATGATACCACAGAAAACTGGTAAAAAAGTAATGATTTCCCAAGACGATGAAACTGATATTTGGCTTTAAGATTTAATTTTTAAAACCTTTTTTAATTTATTTAAGAATTGCCCAAATGTAAAATCAGCAGTTTCTGGTATCCATTCTTTATGAGAATTTAATAATCCCTCAAGCTCTTGAGAAGAAGTATATACATAAATATTTTTACTTGGAAAATCTTTTAACCAAGGTTGCGGATTAATAAACACTGGTTTATGTGCACATAGCGCCTCGAATACAGTTGTGCTACTTGATAAATCTGAAGACATTCCACTATTATGAACCTCTAAAACCATTCCGGAACATTTTACTAAATAGTTACAATATTGTATATATGGAATTGCGGCGTGGCGACCAAGAGTGACTATTGGTATTCGTGTATCGATTTTGTAAAAATTGGAAAATGTTCGTCCAACATCAAATCCACTACTTAAATAAAATGGTGAATATGTCCCAAATAGTCTAGCCTTTGCTAGGTTAATATCTACCATATCTACATAAAGAGGATTAACTACGCATTTCTTTTTATCTATTCCAAATTTTTTTAATTCTTCCAGCTGGATATTAGAAAGGCACATGATAACATCGCATGATTTGTATATCTGGGTAAGAGCCCATTTCATTAAAAATCCGGGGTTTCTTTTTAGGATATGGTTTGAATTTAAATTTATTAATATTACTCGGTTGCCTCGGGCCTTAAATTCCGGAGCGTATTTCGGAACATTTATTATAACTGTGGAATTTTTTATTTGTTTTGATTGTTTGTAATCTATTATTTCAGCTTGACCAGATTCTTTTAAATGATGTGCTCCGTAAATATAATAATTTGCCAGGTCACCATTTTTAATTAGCTCAGTAATTCTTTGTGCTTCATTGAAAACATAATAAATCATTTATACCATCTCGCTAATGTATTTTTTACTATGAGTTCATCTTCTGGATTTGTCAATCCTATCCATTTATCTGGAGCATTAAATAAAACCATTCTTATTTTGTGTTCTTTGATTAGGTTTGATAATTCGGTTGGAAGATAACATTCGGCTTTTCTATCTCCCATATGAGTTGATTTAAATATTTCTAATTGCTGTGCTAATAGAGGTATTACTTCTTTTTTTAATGCAAATATATTTTGACTAGTTAGCATATTTAATGATAAATTCATTTCGGCCAGTTTGATCTTTTCAATTCCTAAAGTTTCTATAATTTCTTGAACATAACTATTGGTATCTATTTTAAATATACCTCTATTTACTGCTCCGTTTTCTGGTAGAACAGATTCTAATTTGTAACCGAGTGTTCCCGAAGTTAAATAAATTTTAGCACATTCATACATATATGCAAATGAAGTTGCTCCGTATAAATCATCTCCATTGCATACTACGCAATCATCAGTTAATAAATGGGCAACGGATACTACTGCATCACAAGTCCCCCATGGTTTATCTCGTTCGTCTGGATTAAATTTTTGTAAAGCATATTCTACTGGGATTCCTTTATAATTATTCCCAAAGTGCTCTTTAAATAATTGTTCAGTTTTCTCTCCAACAATAAAAATAATTTTATCAAATGATGATTCTAATGCCTGATTCAAAGAAATTTCAATAAGAGATTCTCCATTGGGCCCAACTGGAACAAATGATTTAGATTTTCCACCAAAACGTGATGAAAGCCCTGCGACCATATAAACTAAATAGACCATAAATAATATGTACACACAAAGGTTTTTAAACCTTTGGTAACATAATTATATATATGGATAAATTTAGATGTGATAATTGTGGTTCAGAAGATTTATTAATTGTTCAAACAATTGGTTCGGGGCCTATATATTATGTGTGTAAAACATGTAAGAAAGAAATTGTAATTAATGAAAAATTATTTAATGACATGATGGCTGTATATAAAGAATATCTTATAAAAAAAGGTAGTAAAGAAACAGCGGAAGAACAAGGTTGCGTTGGGTGTTATTGTTGAAAATTATTTTATCAAAAGACGATATACAAGCATTGGTCAAAAAATATTATGATATGGACGCAGCCGAATGGAATGATGACGGGACTATAACAATTGACACCACACTTGAACGAATCGTTAACGAAAAGAATGATATGCATGTTTTAGAAGATTTATTAAAAAAGAAACCTAGCACACCATATATTGGCGGACAACAGTGGCCTTATACTGGTACTGGAAAACTAACGGCTCCATATACATTTCAAAATTCAACATTAAAATTATGAATTATTTTATATACACAACTCCACATCCGGCACATAAGGCATTAGCAGATTCAATGAAATGCGTTGGGATTCAAAGCTCACGAAAAGGCCTAGCTAAAATACCAAGTATTGGAAGATATATAGCTGCTTTAAATGTTGTTAAAAAAATACCAGATAATGTGGATTATGTTTTAACAGAATCTATTTCTACGGATTTATTAGCTGGGGCGACATATAAAGCCCACAGAAATAAACAATGTAAATTAATAGCATTATTAACAGATCCAAAATTATTAGAATTAAAAACAGCTCCATTATTCGATCAATTTTTAACTATGTGGTCATTGAAATGGGCAGACCAACTTTTTGTTGGTAGTAAAATGATGTATGATTTGGTACCGGCCCAATTTAAACATAAAACAAATTTGTTCTATCCGGGTATTGAAAATATAAACCAATATTTAAAAGTATCTGCGAAGCATGGGCCAAATTGTGCATTTGTTGGTAGATTGGATGATTATAAAGGGACTGATATACTACCTGGATTATTTATCAGGGCTGGTTTATCCCATTTATATATTGCTGGAGATGGACCGAATAAAGATTTATTTAAACAACCTGGATATAATCCTATTGTTTATTTGGGTAAAACAAAAAATTCATTATTCATGCACCAAGTGGCATCGATGTATATATCTACTGCACGATATGAACCAAGTGGGGTAGCAGTAATTGAAGCTATGGCGCAAGGACTAGTTCCGATTGTATCTCAAGGTGTTGGATATAAAGACATTGTAGAACAAGTATCTCCAAGATTAGTATGCTCTAATTTAGAAGAAACTAAAATAATGATGAATACTTTGGCGAATAATAAAAAATTATGGAATATATATTCCAAAGCCGCGAAAAAAGAAGTTACCAAATATTCTTATAAATATATGATAAAAGATTTTAAATCTAAATTAATTTAATCCAGTATTTTTCCAAACACAAACATATAAACCTTTCGCAGTATGTTCGTTATAATCATATTCTGTATTATCTAGGTCTTTTAAAGTGCATTGCTCCCAGAGATGATTTGTTTGTTTAAGACAGTATATATCTAATCCGGCCTTTTGAATATCTTTATCTATTATTTTGTTAAATCCGGTAGGAATGGTTATTATTAAAATACCCATTGGTGCTACTAATGTTTTTAATTTTTTAATAGCTTTAGCTCCTTCATGCATATTATTAATATCTTCTCCGCAATGTTCCAATGTAGAAATAGCTATCACTTTATCGTATTTCTTTTTAGTAGAATATTTGATTATATCCTCATTAATTACATGTGGAGCCTTTTCCCATAAATCAACGATATCCCATTCTTTTCCAAAATGTGAAAAATAATTTTGAGTAACATTTCCAACTTCTAATGTATTTCCATGATAATCTTTTGTTAATTCTGCAACTATCGGAATTTCTACAGCTCGTTCGTTTCGCCAGGTTTTATTATATGGATGTAAAAAATAAGTTAATCTTTTTCCATTGAATCTAAAATGGTTTCCAAGTTTAGATATATATTTAATTATGTCATTCATTTTATCATCCTCTAAAATTTACCAAATAAATAATAATATCCTTTAGCAGCTGATCGGATAGTCCAAAGAACTGAAAAATAAAAAGACCCTATTATATCTTTGGATTTATACGCAAAATATAAAAATACAAATGCCCCGGGAATACCAGTAAAAATATTAATAGGTACAGATGAAATGGTCACTAGTTCTCCATTAGTTATGGATTTTCTTAATCGCATTCCCTTTGCGATACTTTTGCATTGCCCTATACTCTCTTTAAGTGTAAGAGGATCATTGTGATATTGGATAACACTTGGGCCAAACATTGCGTCATATCCTGCTTCAAAAAATCTTTTTGTTAAATCATTATCTTCAAAATAAAATATTTTTTCATTAAATCCGCCCAATTTATTTACTATATCTCTTCGCATTATGGCAACATTTATTCCAGAATTTTTATCTAACATTAATGGCCTCCATCCTTCTTTTACGGTATTTTCCCATCGTATTGCTCTTTGAGTTGCGACGGCTCGCTGTATCCAATTCTTTGGAGAAGTATTTGTTGTTCTGGTAGCCAATCCATCTATTGGATAATCTTCTAAATACTTAGCCGCATTATGTAATAAAACAGAATCCATGTAACAATCTGCATCGTGGAAAATTACATATTTTCCTTTGGCTAATTTAATCCCAGTATTACGAGCCCCAGCTGCCGAACCTTTATGAGCTTCTTTGTATTTTATATTATTATATGTTTTAGAATATTTTTTTGCAATATTTAAACTATCATCGGTGCAGTTATCAAGTATAATAATAATTTCAAAACTTTTTTCGGTTTGAACTAAAATAGAATTTATTGCGTTTGGAAGATGTTCTTCTTCATTATGTGCTGGAATAATTATTGAAAAATAAGGAGCCTTCATTACATATTAATAGTCCGGAATGTTTAAAAACCTATCGTGGATTATACAAAGGTTTAAAAAGGTTTCGTGGCATAAATATATTATGGTGAGTTCTTCCACGGGTAATAATATTCATCTCCTCCATAGCATTAATGCCGAAAAGTAGCTACTTAGCTACTTGGATGGCCCGTGGATATGTTTAAAAAGGTTTCGTA
>Ga0247840_10012193_pt1 | contig 10265 bp, 7 predicted proteins | sample LaCruzMarch2015__FD_192404 | JGI IMG/M metagenome (GOLD analysis project Ga0247840, IMG submission 192404) | Freshwater microbial communities from meromictic Lake La Cruz, Castile-La Mancha, Spain - LaCruzMarch2015_17m | ecosystem: Environmental > Aquatic > Freshwater > Lake | place: Spain...
GGGGGATCCTCGACACCCGGCCGGTTGTGTTCTACCTGAGCTCGACCGCTGCCGTGCTCTTCTGCACGTTTCATGTTTTTCAATACAGGAGGTGGCGGTCTTGAACGCGATTCCGCGCGGTGCCATTCGCCTCGGGATCGGACTGCAGGCGCTCGCCGTGGCCGTCATTTTTCTGGCGGTGAATTATCTGGGCTTCGAGAACTACACCCGCCTCGATTTCTCGCGCTCGCGGGATATCCTTCTCTCCACGCAGACCCGCCGGGTCATCCGCGAATTCCAGAAGCCGCTCGGCATCGTGGTGATCTCCTCGCCGACAATGTTCGGGCCGGCCACGCAGATTCTTGGCGATGTGAGAAACCTGCTCAACGAGGTCCAGTATTCCGGACGCGAGCGCGTGGCGATCGAATACGTTGATCCGACGCGCAATCTTGAGCGCATGCGCGCGCTCCAGGCGAAATACAAATTCACGAGCGCGGACAACCTGGTCATCCTCGACTACGACGGGCGCGCCCGGTTCCTGAATATCGCGGAGATGGCAGACTTCGACATGAGCCCCCTGGCTCAGGGGGATGAGCCGAGGCTGCTTGCTTTCCGGGGCGAGCAGGTTCTGACCGGGGCCATGATCGCACTCCTTCAGCCGGAGACCCGGGTGGTTTATTTCCTGCAGGGACACGGCGAGCCCGCCCCCGGCCCGGGATCTCCCGTCTCCGCGCTCCTTGATTACGTCCAGAAGCAGAGCGCCCGCGTGGAGGCCTTGTCGCTGGCGTCGAAAGACGCGATTCCGGAGGATGCCGCGGCGCTGGTGATCATTGCGCCGAAGTTCGACCTGGAAGTCCGGGAGGAGGCCCTTCTGTCGGCTTGGCTTCGCTTGCGCGGACGGATGATGGTCCTTTTGGACCCCGGCGCTGAGACTCCGCGCCTGCACGGGCTTCTCTCTGCAAACGGCATCGTCCCGCAGGATGACCGGGTGCTGCGGACGGTCCGCCTGGCATTTGCCACGGGAATACTGCGCGAGGTCACTGGCGAGGTTCAGCCGACCACCGAATTCACCCGGAGGTTGCAGGGGATGACGATCCTGTTTTCCGGGGCCACGCAATCCCTGGCCCTGGACCATAAGCTGGCGGAAAAGGAAACGATCCAGCTGCGCCCGTTGATCCTGGCTGCGGAGGAGTTCTGGGGGGAGCGTGACTATGCTCCGAACCAGCCCGGGGGGGTGCGCTACGAGGACGGCCGGGACAACGGGCAGCCGCTGACCATCGCGGCATCCTCTGATCGCGGGGGGGTCGAGGACGATCGCATCGAAGTCCAGACGTCCAAGCTGATCGTCGTCGGAACTTCGCAGTTTGCCTACGATGCCTCGGCGACACCCCAGGGGTTCGACTTTCTTCTCTCCGCCATCAACTCCCTCCTGGACCGCAGCCGCCTGACCGGTGTGGCTCCCAAATCCGTTACGCATTTTGCCCTGAACCTGACGGATGCCCAGCTCGGGCGCATCGCGCTTTTCACGATGATTGTTCTGCCGGGACTTGCGGCGCTTGCCGGGATCGTTGTCTGGTGGAAGAGAAAGTCATGAGCCGGACAGCTACGATTCTTCTTCTTGTCGCTGCCGTTGGCCTCGCGGTCTTCGCTGCGATTTTTATCCCTCTGAGCGGTGGGGGAAGGCAGTCAGGGGCCGCACTCTTCACCTTCGACCCCGGGGAGGTTCGGGTCATCAAAATCACAAACGGAGACAAAATCATCGAGTTGAAGAAATCCGAGGAGGGATGGGTGATCGGGCCTGATCCCGTGGACCGGGCGTCGGTGGATGCGGTCAGGCGCCTGCTCGACACGGCGCGGTCGACCCCGGTTCTCGACCGCATCAACCAAGGGGAGATTGCGAACAAGGATCAGCTTTCCGAATACGGCCTGAAAAGAAGCAGCGTGCAATTCGACATCAAGGGGGACCGCGACCAACCGCTGCTGATCGGAAAGGATGCCGCCGACGAGAAGCGCGTTTACGTGAGGTTTGAAGACTCGCGCGACGTCTATTTGATTCCCGATGATCTGGTGAGGATGGTTCTGAGCCCGGCGGAGGATTTCCGCGACCGGATGCCGGTTCGCCTCCGTCCCGACCGGGTGGCCCGGATTGTGATCCGCAGGCCGGTGGGTGAGGTCGAGCTCAAGCGGGAGGGGGGCGGGTGGGCTTTGGTGAAACCACTTTCGGCAAGAGCCAGCACAGCCGCCGTGGAGACATTTCTAGACAAGCTTTTTCGCACGCGGATCGAGGGGTTTGAGCCCGCCTCGGATCCCGCTTCGTTCGGTCTTTCGGAGCCCGTGGCGGAGGTCCGGGCGTTTGGGGAGGGGGAAAGCGTTCCGGAGACGATCCGTCTGGGCGGGATCTCCGCGGCAGGCTCCTACTTTTCGCAATTGCTGCCGAGGAACGTCACCGTGCGTCTTCCCGCCGCGATCATGGACCTTCTTTCCGTCGATCCAACCACGTTCCGGGATCCGGCGATCGGCCGGATCAACCTCGACATCGTGGACCTGATCCGGATCTCCTCCCCCGGGAAAACCTTCGAGATCCGGAGGGATGGCGAGCAGTGGAAAACCGGAGCCGGCAGGGTCGGTGGCGCGGCGATTCAGCGCTTGGTTGACGCGCTTGCCGCTGCCAGAGCCGCGCATTACGAACCGGCCACCAGTGCCGTTCTGGAGAAGGCCGGGCTGGCGGACCCCGCACGCGTTGTGGGATTTTATTCCGTGGCATCTGAAAACACCCCGGAATCTCCCGCCGGGGAACAGCTGATTTCCGAATTTCGCATGGGGAAGCCGCAGGCGGAGCTGGCTGTCCAAACGACAGGAACTCCCGAGGTGGCATTCACGGATCCGTCACTTTTGGATGCTGTTTCTGCGGAGCCATCCTCCTGGACGGCGCCGTAGCCGCTTGCCAACAGCATCCGTTCCGTTTTTTCTTTTCAAACCATGACGTCCGCACAGATCCGCCAGTCGTTTCTCGATTTCTTCCATGAGCAGGGTCACTCCCTCGTGCCCTCCTCAAGCCTGATGCCTGATTCGCCAAACCTGTTGTTCACGAATGCCGGGATGAACCAGTTCGTCCCGATCTTTCTCGGGCAGCACGCTCCGGATGTTTCCTCGTGGGCGGGAGCCGTGCCGGGCGCGGATACGAGGGCGGCAGATACGCAGAAGTGCATCCGGGCCGGCGGAAAGCACAACGACCTCGACGATGTGGGTCTCGACACGTATCACCACACGTTCTTCGAGATGCTCGGGAACTGGAGCTTCGCCGACTACTTCAAGAAGGAGGCCATTTCGTGGGCGTGGGATCTCGTGGTCGGGCGTTGGAAATTTCCCCCGCAGCGCCTGTATGCCACGATTTACCATCCCGACAAATCCGCGGGCGATCCCGCTGAACGAGACGGGGAGGCATGGGAATTGTGGGCGGAAAAATTCCGTGGAGCCGGGTTGGATCCCGCGCTCCATATCGTCAACGGGAACAAGAAGGACAATTTCTGGATGATGGGCGAGACCGGTCCCTGCGGGCCGTGCTCCGAGCTGCACGTGGACCTGACCCCCTCGGGTGACACCCGCGGGGCGCTTGTCAACAGGGGGACCGCCGAATGCATCGAGATCTGGAACCTGGTTTTCATCCAGTTCAACGCGAATCCTGACGGGTCGTTTTCGCCGCTCCCGGCGAAGCACGTGGATACCGGGATGGGCTTCGAGCGTGTGGCCTCGATCATCCAGGGGACCAAGGGGTTCACCGATTTCGCCAACGCCAAAATTTCGAACTACGAGACCGATATTTTCCGCCCGATTTTTGACGAGATCGAAAGCCTGAGCGGGAAGACCTACGGGTCCACGCTCCCGGCGTCCGGCAGCACGGGAGTCAGCGAACAGGAACACGTTGATGTTGCCTTCCGCGTCATTGCCGATCACATCCGGACGCTGGGCTTTGCGATTGCCGACGGGATTCAGCCCGGGAATACCGACAGGAACTACGTGCTGCGGCGGATCCTGCGGCGGGCGGTCCGCTACGGCCGCACTCTCGGGTTCCACGAGCCGTTTTTTTACAAGCTCGTGGACGTTCTCGCCAGGACCATGGGCGGGGTTTTTCCGGAGATCCGGAAGAAGCAAAAGCATGTGGAGGAGGTGCTCCGCCGCGAGGAGGAGGCGTTCAACAAGACGCTGGACAAGGGGATCGCTCTTTTTGAAAGCGAGGTGGAGAAGCACTCCTCCCTCATCTCCGGGGAGTTCGCCTTCCGGCTTTATGACGAGCAGGGGTTCCCATTGGATCTGACCGCCCTCATGGCCCGGGAGCGGGGTCTGACCGTGGACAACGAGGGGTTCGAAAAGCTGATGGAGGCCCAGCGCGCCCGCGCCCGTTCGGCGCAGAAAAGGACGGTGATCGAGCTTTCCGAGATCGAGACAAAGGAGCCGACGAAGTTCATCGGCTACGACCAGCTCTCCGTTCCGGCCCGGGTGCTCGAGGTGCTGAGCCTGAAGGATAAAACCGCCGTGGTGCTGGATACGAGCACGGCCTATGCCGAGATGGGCGGACAGGTGGGGGATGCCGGCGAGCTGACTCACGGCGCGAATGTCTGGCGGATTTCCAACACGCAGAAAACCGGCCACACCTGGCTTCACTTTCTGGATGCGGACGACACCCCTCCCGTCGGGAGCGAGGTGATGATGAGTGTGGATCCGTGCCGCCGTGCTGCCATCCAGCGGCATCATTCGGTCACGCACCTGCTCCACTGGGCGCTTCACGAAGTGGTCTCCCACGAGGCGACACAGAAGGGTTCATTTGTCGGACCGGACAAGCTGACATTCGACTTCAACAGCGGGCCTCTCACGGCATCGCAGGTGCGCGATATCGAGAAGCTCGTCAACGAGCGCATCGTCGGGAATGCTGCGGTGTCATGGACCGAGGTTCCTTATGCCGATGTGCGCGGGCGTCCGGACATCATGCAGTTTTTCGGAGACAAATACGGAGAGACCGTGCGGGTGGTTCAGATCGGCGGAAGCCGGGCGGCGCTCGACGGATTCTCGATGGAGCTTTGCGCCGGAACCCATGCCCGGGCGACTGGCGAGATCGGGTTGTTTCGTATTCTTGGTGAGGCAGCGATCGCGGCTGGCGTCCGCCGGATCGAGGCGATCGCCGGGCTCGAGGCATCCGCCCATGCGGTCCGCGACGGGGAGCGACTGATGGCGATCGCCGCGCAGATCAACAGCCCGGTTGGCGAAATTGAGAAAAAACTCGAAGGGCTTCTCTCCCAGCAAAAGGATCTCGAGAAAGCCCTCAAGGCCGCGCGTGCCCGAGAGGCTTCCGCACGTGGCAAGGAGGTTCTCTCCCAAGTGGAAAATATCGGCGGGATCCCGTGCATCGCCGTTGATCTCGGGCCGGTGGACGGGGATTACCTGCAGGCTGTCGCCGATGCCATCAAGGGAGGGTTCTCGGGGGTTTGCCTGCTCGCGGGCACGGCCAATGGTTCCGTGTCATTGCTTGCGACCGTTTCCAAGGAATTTCAATCCCGGATCCAGGCTGGCAAGATGATCCAGGCGGTTGCTCCGATCGTCGGAGGAAAGGGCGGCGGAAAACCGGATGCGGCCCGGGGTGGCGGCAAAGATGTCTCCAAAGTTCCGGAGGCGCTCGCGCAAGCGAGAGCTCTCCTCGCCTCATGACAAACCCCTACGAGACCCGGAAGCTTGTTTCCGAATATCTGTTCTTCCATTACGCGGAGGAGACGGATTTTCCGGACGCGATTCCGGTCCCGCGCGGGGCCCTGCATTTTCCAGTCCGGCTTGTCACGGAACTGGCCGATTCTGGGCGGATCACGCGGAGCGCGCTGGATCTCGGTTGCGCGGTCGGGCGCTCCACATTCGAACTCGCCCGCTTCGCGCGATCCGTGATCGGAGTGGACTATTCCGCAGCCTTCATCCGCGCGGCGGAAACCATGCGATGCGAAGGGAAGCATACCTGCGAAATTCTTGTCGAGGGCGAGCGCACCACGGAGTTCACGGCCCGCATTCCCGATGGCATTGACGTTTCGCGGGTCAGCTTTGAAACGGGGGATGCGTCGGCCTTGCGGACGGAAATCGGGCGCTTCGACCTCGTGCTCGCAGCAAACCTTCTTTGCCGGCTTCCCGATCCGGGGAAATTTCTTAGCACTCTTCCGGATCTCGTCTCGCCGGGCGGCCAGCTTCTCCTGGCCACCCCGTTTTCATGGCTTCCGGAGTTCACCGATCCCGGGAACTGGATCGGCGGGCGGCCGGGCAGCGGGCCATCGTGGGACGCGCTTCGGGGTGCGCTCGAACCGCATTTCGATTTACAACTGAAAAGAGAAATGCCCTTTCTGATTCGTGAACACAGCCGAAAATACCAATATGGAGTCTCCCTCGGATCCCGCTGGACCCGGCGGTCCTGACTGGGAGGCCCGCTATCTGGCAGGCGATACGCCCTGGGAAAAGGGCTGCGCCCATCCCGCGCTCGTCGAATGGCTTCGCGATAACCGCCTGGGCGGTGAGATTCTTGTGCCGGGCTGCGGGGCGGGGCATGACGTGCGGGCTTTGGCGGCCGATCCGGCGGCCCGCGTGACCGGACTGGAGCTCGCCCCGTCCGCGAAAGCCCTTGCGGAGACATTTCCCCAAACAGGCGATGAGTCGTATGTTGTCGGGGATTTCCTCTCCGGTTCGGCCGTTCCCCCGGGTGCCTTCGATGCGGTTTTTGAGCACACCTGCTTTTGCGCGATTTCGCCCGCCTTGCGGTCCGCCTATGCGCGCGCCGTCTCTGCCGCTCTGAAACCGGGCGGGCTGTTTCTCGCGATATTTTACCGGAACCCCTCGCACGGCGGGGACGACGGGCCGCCGTTCGGATGCTCAATGGAGGAGATTGATGCTTTGTTCGGACGGGATTTTCAGCTTGTCCATGAGAGGGAAAGCCTTCCGACATTCGAGGGCCGCGAGGAGCGAGAGGTGATCCGCCTGATGAGAAAATGGTCCGGAATGCCGGCCTGATATTTTTCGGCGTGACAGGCGTCCGGTCCGGGGGCATTGCTTCGAGGCATGAGCGTTTCCTATCGCCGGTTGGTTGTCTTCATTTGCTCCGTGAGTTTTGTTTTGCCTTCAGGGCTTCGCGCCCAGGAGGCCCCGAAGGTTGACGGGCTATTGCCGGACTCCGGAGGATCTGGAGTGCCGGTTGTCAGGACGCTCGCTCCCGTTGCGGGTGGCGCTGTGGCCGCCATGCTCGCCGTGCCTCCAAAATATGCCGACGGAATTCTTGAGGTGACCGGCAGAGGAGGTTCGCCGGATCCGAAGGAGTGGGTTTTGCAGGCATGGAACACCGAGGATCCCGGAACGGTTCACAAGCTGACCGTCGCCGGAGATCAGTTCCTCTCGGACAGCCTCTCCGTCAACATCTACGCGGCCGAGAGGAAGGAGATCAATATTCCGATGAGCGCGGTCGGGATTGATTCCGGCGGGGTCTGGGAAATTGCGCGGAGCTATGCTGCGGCCAACGGGGCGACGCTCGGGCAGGTGGATTATTTGCTGACCTGCCATGCCAAGCGAACGCCTCCGGTTTGGACTGCCGAGTGCCGGGATGCGGCGGGGAAAACGATTGGAAAACTTGAGATTCTGGCCACCACGGGAACGGTCCGGAGCAGCCCCGGGTTCAAGAAGGCCCCGCAGTAGCTGTTCTCCGCACTCCTTCGGATTCCCATGTCCTCCGGATTGACAGAGGTCCATGAGATAGGATTGCTTGCAGGATGAATGACGATGTGCGGGCCAGATTGGACTCCATCGAGCGCCGCCAGGATCTGCTCAGGCAGGAGCTGGCCGGACTGGACGGGGCGCTGGCGGATTTGAAGGAGATCCTGCACCGTGCAGAAGCCCCGGCTCCTTTCCAACTCCCAGCGCCCTTCCGGCTGCCTCTCCCGTTCTGCCAATTCTGCCCGCCCTGACGCCTGAGCCCTTGGCGACACACCCGGTTCCTCCCCCGCTCCCGGACCAGGAGGAGGTTCCACCGCCGGTTGAAAAATGCGCGCCGCCCGCCCCGGTTCCCGAGTCTGCTTTGGAGATGCGGGTCGGCACGGTCTGGCTGGCCCGGATCGGGATCGTCATCCTGCTCACGGGGCTCGTCTTCCTTGCAAATTATGCATGGAAGAGCCTCGTTGAGCATTTTGGAGCCTTCGGGAAGCTGGGGCTCCTCTATCTGGCCGGAGGGGCATTGTGTGCGGCCGGGCTGGTGATCGAGCGGGGACGGGAGTCGCTGAAAAGCTACGCGCGCATCCTGATTGCGGGCGGGATGGCCTCCATCTACTACACCACCTACGCCGCCCACTACGTTCCCTCGTTGAAAGTGATCGGGAGCCCGTTGCTGGCCGGCCTGCTGCTTGTAGCGATTGCGGGTATCATCGGCTGGATGGCCGACCGCCGAAACTCCCAGCCCACGGCCGGGTTGGCGATCCTCCTTGCGTTCTACGCGTCCGCAGTCAATCCACTTGCCTATTTCACGCTCGCCTCCAACGCGATCCTTGCGGTGGCCGCTGTGGTTTTGATGCATCGGAGGCGCTGGATGGCGGTGCCATTCCTGGCCTTGGCGGCTGCATACTGGTCCTATCTCTATTGGCGGCTGGCCGGGAACTGGCGTTTCTGGGAGGTGCAGGCGCCTGGAGACACGGAGCTCCGCCTCGCCTTCCTTTCCGTTTACTGGATCATTTTCACTGCGGGCGCGTTTTTTCCGGCCGGTTCGAAAGCTTCCGGTGCCACGCGGGCGGTTTTTTCAACCCTCAACGATGCCGCGTTTTTTTGCCTGGCCGGAGTCGCTTTATCGCATGCTTATCACGACAGCCTCTGGATCGCCTCGTTTGGTTTTAGTGCTGTCCTGTTCGGGCTTTCGCTGGCCGCGCGCAAGGTCCATGGCCCCGGCACGCCGCTCGTTGCAGCCTGGCTTGCCAAGGCCCTCTTCTTCCTCACCCTCGCGATCCTGATCCGCTGCACCGGCGACAGCCTCGCCATCATCCTTGCGGTCGAATGTTCGCTCCTGGTTTTTGCCTCCAGGCAGTTTCCATCCCGCGTCCTTTCTGCGGCCGGGCCGCTGGCTGGAATTTTTGCTTCGCTCGCCGGCATCGCCTCGCTGACAAACTCCGAAGCCCCGGGCACCGCAGGCTTGGTGGCGGTCCTCCTGATGGGGAATGCCTGGTTTTGTTGCCGCCGTTCCACTGTCTCACTCTCATCGCTGGTCCTCGCCCTCTGCGGAGTTGCTCTGGGATGCGCGGTTCTGGTGCAGCAGTTCCCCGACGCATGGGAAGCATCAGGACCTGCTTTTCTGTGCATGGTTCTGCTGGCGGGCTTCGCATTCCACCAATGCCGCGAGCTGGCATTTTCCGGGCTGCTGGCAGGCGCAGGCTCGGCGCTGATTCTATTTGCCAGAATGGACTCCGCCGGGTTCTGGCCGTCGCTGACGGGCCTCGGATTGCTTGCGGCGTCCGCCGTGGCCGGACCACTCGTTGCCGGCGGCGACAGGCTCATCAGGATCCCGGGCGGAATCCTCGCCATCGCCGCAACCCTTCTCTTCTGGCAATGGGTCTGCGAATATGTCCCGGAAAGCCAGCGGTTCTGGCTGCTCGCCCTGGCAGCAGCGGCCAGCCTCGCGCTCTCCAGTGAAAAGCCGCTCAGGCAGGCAGTCGCAGCGATCCTCGCCATTGCCGCTTTTCTGATTTATCTGGATCACGCGATCGGATCGGAAGCCCGATACATTGCCTGGGATTTCTTCGGCTGCCTCCTTCTTCTCGGTCAGGAGAGGTTGGCGCGGATCGTGCGCGCTCCGGTCGGGCAGGCGCGGTTCGCGGGGATCGCCGGCCTGATCGCCCTCCTGATTTGGGTGACCTCGGCCGTCCGGTTCCACCACGATCCACTCCCGCTCACCGCCGCTTGGGCGCTTCTGGCCCTCATGGTCTTCTTCGCGGGATTTTTGCTGCGTGCCAGAATTTTCCGGCTGGGAGGCCTGAGCATTCTCGCGCTCGCGCTCTGCAGGATTGCTCTCCTCGATGTCTGGAGGCTGGATCTTCCGTTCAGGATCTTGAGCTTTCTGGTGTTGGGCAGCGTCCTCCTTTTGCTCGGCTATCTCTACAACCGCTATGCCGACAGAATCCGGAAGTGGCTATAATCGTGAAAACCGCGATTTTCCGGAGGCGATCGGAGGCATCGTGAGTGTTCCGGTCCGTCAGCCCCTGTTTGTTCGATCGCCTGCCCGGCTGGCAACGGGACCG
>Ga0247840_10012195_pt1 | contig 10264 bp, 4 predicted proteins | sample LaCruzMarch2015__FD_192404 | JGI IMG/M metagenome (GOLD analysis project Ga0247840, IMG submission 192404) | Freshwater microbial communities from meromictic Lake La Cruz, Castile-La Mancha, Spain - LaCruzMarch2015_17m | ecosystem: Environmental > Aquatic > Freshwater > Lake | place: Spain...
TGCCAACAATTTCGGTATGCTAAGTAAAAGCTTAAAAAGTTTGCTTTTTGTGGCCGACACCACACGTTCGATTATTGGCAACAAAGCCATGGGCGGTCTTACAAAAGGGATACGCTACGCAACCGGAAACGCTATGCCACTTTGGACGCCCGAATTGCCACAAGCGGCTGCTGCAACTCCCAAAACTACAATAACGGATAACCCATTGAAAGTGGTATATTTCCCAAGTTGTTTGAATCAAATGATGGGCGTTTCGCAAGACGACATTGACAAAACGCCTTTGGTGCATAAGATGGTTGAGTTCCTGAATAAAGCAGGTTACGAAGTTATTTTCCCCGAAAAAATGCAAAGTTTGTGCTGCGGAACAATATGGGAAAGCAAAGGAATGCCCGAAATTGCCGATAGAAAATCGGATGAGCTTTTCCAGCAATTATTAATTGCATCCGAAAATGGAAAGTTCCCTGTGTTGTGCGACCAAAGTCCGTGTTTGTATCGTATGCGCCACACTATGCCCGAGTTACAATTGTTTGAACCAGTGGAATTTATCCATAATTATTTGTTGGATAAACTTGAGTTTCAGCAAACCGATGAACCAATTACTGTTTTTCCAACTTGCTCAACGCGCAAAATGGGATTGGATAGTATGCTTGTGAAAGTAGCGAAAATGTGCAGCACGAATGTGCTTGTACCTCAGGAACTTGCTTGTTGTGGTTTTGCCGGCGACAAAGGCTTTACAATTCCCGAGCTGAACGAACATGGCCTACGGAAACTACGACAGCAACTCGAAAAAGCCCATGTGAAAGCAGGCTACAGTAATAGCCGCACATGCGAAATAGGATTAAACACACATGGCGGCATTCCGTATATGTCGATTGTGTATTTGGTTGACAAATGCACCCGCAAAAAGCAAATTTAATTTTGTTTTAAATTCACTGGTACTAATCCATTTTGAATAAATATTGATTAATACAACTTTTCTCCTTTAAAACTTGTTTATTTCAAAATATATCTCTATTTTTGTAGCCATTAGTAAATAATTTTAGTATATAGTTTTTTATTAAAAAATATATTGAATTTATATGAGTTAAAATAATAGATTTTTTACATACATCAATTTCCTAACTTTGTTTCCTTTTTTCTGAAAGAACTACATAAAAAAACAATTATATAGTATGAAAAGATTTACACTTTTATTTATTATTTCCATATTGTTTTCGCAACTATCATTCGGGCAAAAAATAACTGTAAGTGGTACAATCACTTCCAAAGAAGATGGTTTGCCTATTATTGGAGCATCGGTTGTTGAAAAAGGAACAACGAATGGCACCATTACCAACTTTGATGGGGTGTACACATTTTCGGTTTCGAGTGGTGCCACATTAGTTTTTAGCTATGTTGGCATGGAGAAACTTGAACGTAAAGTAGGCACAGAAAAAGTGTTGAATATCGTTATGAGCTCAGATGCGGTTGCAATGGACGAAGTAGTTGTTACTGCAATGGGAGTAAAGCAGGAAAAGAAGAAATTGAATTTTGCCGTGCAAAGTATGAATTCGGAGGCACTCACTGATAGTAAATCTGCAAATTTCGTAAATTCACTTCAGGGAAAAGTATCTGGCGTAAGCGTAACAAATGCCGGTGGTTCACCTAATTCAGGTACGCAAATTATTTTACGCGGTATTTCTTCTATAAACGGACAGCAAAACAATGAACCTTTGTTTATTGTCGACGGAATGCCAATTTCCGGTGGAGGTTCGAGTGCATCACTTATAAATCCTAACGACATTGAAAATGTAACTGTACTGAAAGGTGCAGCTGCATCGGCTCTTTACGGACAAGAGGCTGCAAACGGCGTAATTATGGTTACAACAAAACAAGGAACTGTTGGGAAAATTTCTACAGAAATAAGTGCCGGCATTCAACTCGACCAACCCGTTAGATTGCCGCAGATTCAACAGATTTTCGGACCTGGTTCATTAGGTTTTTATAAACCACTGACAGGCGGTGGTTGGGGTCCCCTTTTACAAGAAGGAAAAAATACGTACAATAACATTGAGAATTACCTCCAAAATGGTGTTTATCAAAAATATGATATTCGCATGAGTGGTGGCACCGAAAAGTTTCAATCAACAGCCTCGGCCAATTATTCGAGCAACGAGGGAATTGTACCAAACGATTATTTGAAAAAAATAGGGTTAAAACTTAAAAGCACCTACAATATTACCAGTAAATTAGTTGCAAACCTTTCAGTTGACGTTGTTAACTCAACTTCGCGAGGAGCTGGTGGTATTTCTTCAGTTTATACATGGCCTATAAATGACGATATCATGGATTATGAGAGCAATGGCTGGCCACGTTTTCGATACTTGAGCGAAACAGCGAAGGAAGATTCTCCTATTAGTCCTATGTGGTCGCGCATGAAAGATAATGGAACAAACCGTTCTGTTCGTAATTTATTGCACGGAAGTTTGATTTATAAACCGATTAAAAATCTGGAACTTACCGGACGAGTAAGTTACGATAACAGTAATTACTCCTATGATGGCTACACTGTTCCACGATTCGATGATTCGGTTATTTTACCCGAACTAAATCAGGAAAGTCCTACATATTCACAAAATTTGGCGGCACAAAATCTGCTTCCTTTTTTCACCGAAAAACAATTAGCAAGTATTGATAAAGATTTACTTGGAAACTATGGCTTTTCGCAAAGTAGTTCGAAATTACTTACTGCATTAGCAATGGCCTCATACAAAATAGAAATCAGCAAAGACTTTAATTTTGAGGCTCTTGCCGGAGCTGAACTTAAAACAATTAATGCGCTCTCCTCCTCGATGGCTGGTCGTAATTTTATAATTCCGGGCATTTATAGCATGTCGAATGTAGATGAGATTGTAAAAGTACAAGATGCAACTGTAGGACATGGTAAACAGCACAATGCCGGAGTTTTTGGCGAAATTAAAGCCGATTACAAAGGTCTTGCTAATTTAAGTCTTACTTCCCGTTGGGATTGGTCGTCAACAATTTTACAAGAATACAATCCTTACTTTTATCCATCAATCACAGGAGGTTTGGTTTTTACAGAATTATTTGACATGAAGAATTCTGTGTTAACCTATGGTAAATTACGAGGCAATTGGGCTTTTGCCGGAAAAGATGCTCCACGCTATTTATACGACAGGAAGTACACTCAATATCCTACCTTGCCCGATGGTGGCTATGGTGTTGACCCTTCAAAATCGGTTGCGGGTATTCTTTATCCCGAGATTATGAATTCGTGGGAAGTTGGCGGCGATCTCCGGTTTTTTGACAATAAAACAAAGCTAGACATTGCATATTATTCAACCTCGGTCGATAACCAAATTGTAACCGTACGTGTTTCGCCAGCTGCGGGATTTATTTTGCAAACACGCAACGAAGGTGAAATTAATAATCACGGATTAGAATTTACCTTGGAGCAGCAAATTTTAAAAACAAAGAACTTTAAATGGAATGCAAATCTAAATTTTGGATTTAACAGAGGTAAAGTCGTTGATTTACCTGACGATATTGTGGAGTTACAGGGTACGCAGTATGGTGATATTTTTCCAACAGCTTATCTGAATGGCTCTACAACTGCCATTTCGGGAAAGGATTATTTACGCAATGAAGATGGAAGGGTGATAGTTGGTGCAGATGGTAAACCTAAAATCAACCCCACAAAGAGTGTTTTAATAGGTAATCGTGAGCCTGATTTTTTGATGGGACTTTCTTCCACATTCAAGTATAAAGATGTAACCTTAAGTTTTTTGCTCGATGGACGTAAAGGTGGTGATGTGGTAAATGTAACAGGACGTGGACTTTGGTCGGCAGGGCAGCATAAAAGCTTGGAGTTTTACAGAGGCCGACAAATAGTTTGGGATGGTGTAGTGCAACAAGCCGATGGTGCGTATATTGAAAACACCACGCCAATAGTACTTGATTACCGAACAATAAGCGAATCATATGCAGGCGTTAGTTCTAATTTCATTGAAGATGGTTCGTATATCCGATTAAGTTATGTAACACTTTCGTATAATTTATCGAAATTACTGAGCAAAAATAGTGCTTTCAAAGGATTGTCTTGCTCAATCACAGGTTCGAACTTGTTTTTACTGACAAAATATACCGGTTCTGATCCACAAATTAATGCCAACACATCAGCAGGTGGTACAGGTGGAATGGGTATCGACAATTATCCAATTCCTTCAACACGAAGTTTTAATTTTACACTAAATGCTAACTTCTAAATAATTACGAACAAATGAAGACTTTAAAAATCTACTCAATAATATTAGTTGTCGCGGGAGCTTTATTTTTTACAGGCTGCAGCGAATGGCTCGACGTAAATACAAGTCTGGATAATCCAACTTCGGTTACAGTCGATCAATCCTTGCCGGTCATTGTATTTTACGCTTCGCAAATATGTTACGACCACGCCGAATATGGTATGTATCTTTCGCAAGCGCTTACGACGGGAGGACGCAGTCAAACAGGTGCTTATGCCTACAAAAGTGGTTGGGAAATGCTTTCGATGAACCGTCATCCACAATGGCGTCGTCACTTTTACGATATTGGTGTCAATGTAAATGCATTAATTTATGCAGCTGAGAAAATCGATTCTAAAAATTTTATTCTCATTGCGCGTACAATTCGTTTACATTCTACTTTGCTCACCACCGATGCTTTTGGCGATATGCCTCACTCACAGGTATATAAATCCAACTCACCAAGCTACGATAAACAAGAAGATATTTATGCATGGATGAATCAGGAAGTAAATGAATTAATTGCACTTTACAATGATCCGGCATGGATTAACAATCCGAACAACAAAACAATCACCACAAAGATGGATCGCATATTTAGCGGCGATTTAGGCAAATGGGGCGCATTTACAAAGGCTTTGAAAGCACGTATTATGCTTCGTAAATTGCCAAACTGGGACAATACACCCGAGACATGCGACAATATTATTGCTGCCGTGGATGCTGCTCTGACTGACCCTTCGTATCAGGATGCATTGTATCGTTACGATGGTGGTTCAACCGAAAAGAACAGTCCGTGGGGACCGGCGCAACCAAAACTAAACTTAGGTTGGGCGCAAGGTCGCGAAAATTTATTGACCGAAGCTGTCCCTTCCCGGTTTTTAGGTTATGCGCTTTTGGGTGCTTATCCAAATATCCGTACTTCAAGAGGTTACGCACTAGATCCTCGTGCTGTTGAACTTATGACACCACGCATTGACGATAAAAGTTTGATGATAATCCGCACATTAGACAATAATATTGGAATGCCAACTTCGATGAAAATAACTTATTATCCTGATTTGTTTGCAGGTAGTGGCAAAAATCCATATTCGAAAAACAATGGTTATATCATGCTTATGTCCGAAGAAGAACTGATGTTTATGAAAGCAGAAGCTCAATACTGGAAAGGTGATAAAACTGCAGCTTACAACACAACAAAAGAAGCTGTGAAAAAGAATATGGTTCGTATAGGTGTCACAACAGAAACGCCTCAAAAGCTTACCTATTACAATAAGTTTTTTGAAATAAAACTTCCCGGCGAGGCTCTATTTACAATTGCCGACCTGATGCAACAAAAATATGTAACTATGTATATGCAACCCGAAATGTGGACAGATGTTCGTCGCTATAATTACAGTAGTAAAACCAACGGTATAGCTTACGATGGCACATTTGTATACACGGTAACCAATTGCCATGATGGCACCAATGGTGTAGCGGCTACAAATTACAAATTGGAATATTCGTTAACCCGCCCCTATAATTTATACGAATCGTATTGGAATACAACTAATTGTTTTGGAACAAATGCTAAATTTTCGCCCAATGCATGGATAACTAGATTGAATTACGACCCCGAAACGGAAGACAAATACAATCGTATAGAATTAGAAAGATTAGGTGCCTATAAAAATCCGGAATGGTTGAAAAAACGTATGATTTGGGCTTATAAAAACAATTCGAAAGTAACTGCTTCCGACCAAACAGAATGGAAGTAGAAACGAGGCGTGCCTCGTCTGAAAAATTAGAAGTCAGAAATTAGAAGAAATAGCTTATTTTTAAACAAAGCAATTCGTATGAAAAAATATATTTACAGTTCAATTTTGGCAATCGCAACCATTTTTACGGCATGCGATATCAACGACACAATGGATAAAGTAGTGTTGGTCGGAAATATGGCACCTCATGTGTATTGGGAAGTTGGGAGCAGTACAGTATCGGCTGGTAGTAACGTGCCTTTTACAGCTCAATATTACACAACAGGTACGGAGGCAATTGATAAATTAGAAGTATGGTACAATCTGGTTGAAGACGAATCCAAAACGGTAAGTTGCCCCTGGACAACATCGTTTACCTACAGCGTTGTTTCTACTAAATCTGTCCAAAAACGAATTTCTCAGAAAATAAGCGAATATCCACATTTAACTACAAATTGGAGTGATTCACTGAAGGCTTACACTTTTAAAACAACTTTTCCAACCAGCAACACCCTGGCTGCTACTAATTGGGTAAAACCATCATCGTTCGAAAACGAAAAAATGCTTGCATATTTTGGTCAACCGTTTATGACTCAGTTTAAAGATAGTTTGTTTAAGTTGATGAAAGTTACTGATTTTCAGAAAATGTATCTTGGATTGAATTTAGTGGACAATTTTAAGATATACATGGACTCCACTAAAAATGATAATACGGGTGGTTGGACTTACCATTTTCCAAAAGACACGCAGGGAAATACACCTGTACCTCAAGCAATTATTGATATCTATAACAATATCCCATTTTCTGATTTAATTTTAAATAAATCCACCAATACCTATGATGTGGAATATGTAAGATCGTATAAAATAAATGCATTGTTAAAAGTGTACGACAAAAAAGGTGTACAGGGCATATCATTAACTAGCGAAATCTCATTAAATTAATCCATTAATTTACAGAAAGATGAATACGAAGAAATATTACAAAATAATAGTTGCAGCTTTTTTTTCAATTACAGTTCTGAGTAGTTGTGTCGATTTACTTCCATTAATCGAAGAGTTGCCCAGTAAAAATGTAGCATTTGATTATTCAGTTTCGGATAATACCTATGTGTTAGACTACTATGTCGGAGCTAATATTAAGTTCGAAAGCAAATCGGCAGCTGTAGGTGCTTGTACGTGGGATTTTGGCGATGGAACTACTGGCACCGGAGAAACTGTAACACATAAATATGCTGTGGCGGGAACATATAATGTGAAACTCACTGTGGAAGGTAGTGGTTATTTAATGGAGTCAATATTGATAAGTGATATTAAACCTATTCTGACATTAAAACCAATCGCTGGTGGACTTTGCGAAGTGTTATCGACGGCTGTTGAATTCAATGTGGAGTTGCCGAATCCTGAAACATTGAGCGAAGAATATACATGGTTTTTTCCTGAAGGAACAATTGATGAATCCGGAAATCCGAAAGAGTCGTTTATCGGCAAAGAACCCGGGAAATTAAAATTTTCGAATGTAGGTTCACAAAAAGTACGTTTGCAGGTTAAACTTGGTGGACGTTTACTCGAAGATGGCGTTATCAATGTGCCGGTTGCTTATAATCAAGCAGTATCAACTTTGTATTATGCCGTTAAATCAGGAAATATAATGGCTTTGAAATTAGCTTCGAATGCACCCGTGGGGATGAAAATTAATCCATTTGACTTAGGCGTAAAATCAGGTCAAAAAGCTTTAAATATTCTATTTAACGACACCTCGTTGTATGTGCTGGATGCTGGCCGACAATTTACTTATGTGAATGATGCCGACGGAAATCAGGGTGATGGACGCATATTTGTGGTTTCGAAAAGCGGCAGTAAAGTGGAAACGATGTTAACCAATGCAGGCCAGGCTTTCAGCGATCCGTTTTATGGATATATCGAAGGAACACGGTTGTTTTTTGCCGACCGCAACACAGGGATTTGCAATATAAATCTTACTGAAAGAAATCGTTCCCTTACGCGTGTCGATTTTCCGTATTATGTTCAGAATGCAACATTGGGTTATTACGGACAAGGAATTAGTTTTGGAGCCATGAATGCCGGATTTGGTAAAATAAACAATGTGTGGTATTGGTGTAAAACCTTTAATGGCAATGGAATATTTCGCTTTACCGATGCCGATATTCTAACTGAACCTATTACAGGAAATGGAGTTTTGCCAGCTTCGGGCGTTGTTCTCGAAGGTATGTCGCCCAAATCGTTTGTGTGGGATGCCAAAAATCAGGTAATTTACTTTACCGTGTACGATACCGGTTACGAAGGTTTGTATCGTTGTACTATTGCGCAACTTGAAGCTATAAAAACACGCGATCATCTTACTCCGTATAAATTAAAATTGGCTAATGGTAAAACCGTAACACCAATTACCGAAACTGGAAAGGGCGAAGGCTCTGCCGGTGAATTTATCGGAATTTGCCAATTGGCACTCGACGACAATGATGGCTCGGTGTATTTCGGACTTCGTTCGGCCGATGCTACCGTAAAATCAGGATTAATGCGCTACAATCCTGCAACAGGGTTTATTGAGCATGTTCTCGAAGGAGTTGAAGTATATGGCGTAGCAGTAAATAAAACAAAATCGAAATTATTTTAAAAGCCCCTATCCCGATAGCTATCGGGACCTAAAGGGGAATAAGAAACCCCACAACTGATGGGGATTGTATAAAATTTTTAATAGATTAAATAAGATGAATTTCAGAGAAAATAAAGGAAACAATACTAACTTTAATCCCCCTTTAGGGGTTAGGGGCTTACTTTTGCTATTGTTTTTTGTTCAATTTGTAGCTGCTCAATCGCCCAAACGCGAAATGCGCGCCACATGGCTTACCACAGTTTGGCGGCTCGATTGGCCATCGGTTACGGTGCCAAAAGCTACCGGAACAAACGATGCTGCTCGTCAGGCTGCTATTCTACAACAAAAAAACGATTTAATTAAAATTTTGGATGGACTGAAAGCAGCTAACATGAATTCAGCTTTCTTTCAGGTGCGCAGTATGTGCGATGCTATGTATCAATCGTCCTACGAACCCTGGAGTCAGTTTGTTTCGAGCGAACGTGGGGCAAATCCGGGTTACGATCCGTTGGCTTTTGCCATCGAAGAAGCGCATAAGCGTGGTATCGAATTGCATGCATGGCTTAATCCATACCGTTATTCTTCGTCGCAAACCACACATGGCGAAACGGCAATGGATTATTTTCAGACTAAGCCAGGTTGGCTGCTAGCTTACGATAGTTATGCAAAAATATTAAATCCTGGTTTACCCGAAGTGGTATTGCAAATTAAAAAAGTAGTTGGCGAAATAGTAAATAATTATGATATTGACGGAGTCGTTTTCGATGATTATTTTTATGCCTATGGTGGAACAAGTACAACGCTTGATGCTGCTACGCAAACATTATATAAGCCTGCAAATAAAACGTTGGGCGACTGGCGACGTGAGAATGTAAACCGCATGGTAGCGGCCGTTTACGATACTATTCAAAAAACAAAACCTTATGTAACTTTTGGTGTTTCGCCTTTTGGAACATGGACTACCGATGCTACAGTAGCTGCGCAGCGTGGTGTTCCACTACCAACTGGCGTGGGCACAACAGGAAATATGTATGCCGAAATATATTGCGACCCAGTGGCATGGCTCGAAGAAGGAACCGTGGATTATATTTCGCCACAACTTTACTGGACAACTTATAGTGCTTATCCATACGGAAAATTAGCACCTTGGTGGTCGAATGTTTCGAACCGCTTTGGTAAACATTTCTATTCAAGTCATTCTATTTCGGCACTCTCAGCTGCTTCACCCGCTCCTGCATCAAAAATAGTTAATCTAGAAAATCAGAATCTAGATAATAATGCCTTTTCGACCATAGAACTTTCGGCATTAAGTAATAAAAATCTCTCTAAAAGCATGCGAGCTCCGGCCGCGACCAACTTTACAGGTTCGGAAGTGTTGTTGCAAATTGATTTTAACCGTACAAGCGATATTAATGATGCTCCCGGTTCGGTGTTTTATGCAACCGATAAACTGGTAAATACGGCTGGTTTTCCGGCTTATTTAGTTCAAAATAAATTTACACAACAAAGTTTGTGTCCGGCTATCGGATGGAAAAAAACTATTGATCAGTCATTGGTTGAAAATCTGAATGTTACGGGTCAAAATTTGACGTGGAATTACGCAGGTTCAAATGTGCTTGCAGTTT
>Ga0247840_10012200_pt1 | contig 10263 bp, 10 predicted proteins | sample LaCruzMarch2015__FD_192404 | JGI IMG/M metagenome (GOLD analysis project Ga0247840, IMG submission 192404) | Freshwater microbial communities from meromictic Lake La Cruz, Castile-La Mancha, Spain - LaCruzMarch2015_17m | ecosystem: Environmental > Aquatic > Freshwater > Lake | place: Spain...
GAATTTCCGAAGCCCTGAGCGACGTGGAGTTCACCCTCACCGAGCTGTCGGGCGATGGCGATGCGCCGGCCGACTATCTGGCAAGCCTGCGCAAACGCTACACCATGGACATGGAGCGCCGTATCCACGACGCCTTCATCGGCGCCCCGCCCTCGGCCCCCGAGCCCGCGCCGGAAGAAGCCAGCCTCGACGACCTGCTGTTCTAGCCAGTCGCTATTCAACCACTCGGTTGACAGGCGTCCCGGTCCGATATATTCAACCAGTACGTTATCAACGAAGTGGTTGAATTAAGGATCGCTCGATGCACACCATCACCTCCCGCGACGGCACCCGCATCGCCTACGACGTCTATGGTGCCGGTGAGCCGGTCATTCTCGTCGAAGGCGCGATGTGCGGCCGCCACTTCGGCGCGACCAACAAGCTCGCGGCCGAACTCGGCAAGCACTTCCGCGTCTACCACTACGACCGCCGCGCCCGCGGCGACTCCGGTCCCTCGACCGAAGCTCTGCGCCGAGACCATCCCGGGCGCGGGCCATGTCATCCTGCCGGGCCAGACCCACGAGGTGAAGGCCGAGGCCATCGCCCCCGAACTCGTCCGTTTCTTCTCGGGCGCCGCCGCCCGCATCGCCGCCTGAGGCCAAAATGACCGACCGCCTGTCCACCACGCTCTCGGCCCTCGCCGACCCCACCCGTCGCGGTATCCTCGCGCAACTGGCGCGCGGCGAAGCCACCGTCGGTGAACTCGCCGAGCCCTACGACATGTCGCTGGCCGCGGTCAGCAAGCACCTCAAGGTGCTGGAGCATGCCGGGCTGATCACGCGGGGCCGGGAGGCCCAGTGGCGCCCCTGCAGGCTCAAGGCGGCGCCGATGGCGGAAGTCGCCGACTGGGTCGGGGAGTATCGCCGCTTCTGGGAGCAGAGCCTTGACCGCCTGGAAGACTACCTGGCCGAACTGCAGAAGGGGGATCCCGGCGGCACGAAGAACTAGCCGCCGGCCCCTCCGCGAAAGATGCTTGGAGCAAACATCATCCCCTTCCGGCCGCTCCGGAAGGTCGCCGGCGAAGCCATGTCCGGACAGCCGCGGCACTGGTTCTTCACCTACTGGCGGTTCATCGAGGACCGCGACGGCATGGTTGCCTCCGGCATGGAAACGGGCATGATCCATGGCTTCGCCGTCATCGACACCATCCTCGCCGACCTTGTGAAGGCCTGACCGATGCTCCCCGAACTCGCCCTCGTCCCGGATGATCGCCGCCTCGAGATCGAGCGCGAGTTCGACGCCCCGCGCGACCTCGTGTGGAAAATGTTCGCCGACCCCTACCACCTCAGCCGCTGGTGGGGCCCGAAGGGCTTCACCAACCCGGTGGTCGAGATGGGTTTTCGCGAGGGCGGCCATTGGCACCACGTCATGCGCTCGCCCGACGGCCGCCGTAGGCGGTGGAGGGGGCGTCCGGGCGCCGCCTCTCACACTTTCCTGGTTAGGCCTTGACCCCCACCCCCGCCTTCCGACTCTATCGCCCCATGCTTGAGTCGCTCTTCGACACGCCCCCCCGCGACCCCGCCGACATCCTGCACACCGTGTTCGGCCACCGGGCCTTCCGCGGCCAGCAGGAGGATGTGGTGCGCCACGTCACCGGCGGCGGCGATGCGGTGGTGCTGTTCCCCACCGGCGCCGGCAAGTCGATGTGCTACCAGGTCCCGGCCATCGCGCGGGACGGTGTCGGCATCGTCGTCTCCCCGCTCATCGCGCTTATGCGCGACCAGGTCGAGGCCCTGCGCCAGGCCGGCGTCAACGCGGCAACCCTCAACTCCTCGATCTCGTCCGAGGAAAGCGCGAAAACCTTCCGCGACCTCAAGAACGGCAAGCTGCAGCTGCTCTACGTCGCGCCCGAACGCCTCGTGCTCCCCGGCTTCAAGGCGATGATGCAGGGCGTCAAGATCGCCCTCATCGCCATCGACGAGGCGCATTGCGTGTCCCAGTGGGGCCACGATTTCCGCCCCGAATACCGGCAGCTCGAGGGCCTCGCCGCGGATTATCCCGGCGTTCCCCGCATCGCGCTCACCGCCACCGCCGACCCGACCACCCGCGCCGATATCATCGAGCGGCTGGGCCTCGACACCGCCCGCGTCTTCACCACCAGCTTCGACCGGCCGAACATCTCCTATTCGATCGTCGAGCGCGACAATGCCCGCCAGCAGCTGAAAGCCTTCCTTGCCCGCCACAAGGGCAATTCCGGCATCGTCTACTGCCTCAGCCGCAAGAAGGTCGAGGATGTCGCCGAGTGGCTGAACAAGGAGGGCATCCGCGCCCTGCCATATCACGCCGGCATGCCCGCCCATGAGCGCAGCGCCAACCAGGACGCCTTCCTCAAGGAGGAGTCGCTCTGCCTCGTCGCCACGGTGGCGTTCGGCATGGGCATCGACAAGCCCGACGTCCGCTACGTCGCGCACATGGACCTGCCGTCCTCCATCGAGGCCTACTACCAGGAAACCGGCCGCGCCGGTCGCGACGGCCTGCCGGCCGAGGCGTGGATGTGCTACGGCATGACCGACGTCGCCCAGCGCCGCCGCATGATCGACGAGGGCAACGCCCCCGACGAGGTGAAGCGCGTCGAGCGGAGCAAGCTCAATGCCCTGCTCGGCGTCTGCGAAACCGCCGAGTGCCGCCGCAAGGCCATCCTCGCGCATTTCGGCGAGGCGCATCCGGGCAATTGCGGCTCCTGCGACAACTGCCTGTCGCCGGTCGATACCTGGGATGGCTCGGATGCCGCCATCAAGGCCATGGCGGCGATCTTCCGCACCGGCCAGCGCTTCGGCGTCACCCACATCATCGATGTGCTGCTCGGCAAGGAAACCGACAAGGTCACCCAGTTCGGCCATCAGGAGCAGCCGGTCTTCGGGCAGGGCAAGGACATGGACCAGCGCAGCTGGAACTCCGTCATCCGCCAGCTCACCGCCATGGGCCTGATCGTCGTCGACAACGCCTTCGGCGCGCTGCACCTGAGCGAAGAAGCCCGCCCGGTGTTCAAGGGCGAGCGCAAGGTCACCCTCCGCCGCGACCGCCCGCGCAAGGCCGCCGAAACCCGCCGCTCCCTGCAGAACGCCGTTGCGCTCCCGCCGGCCGCCCAAAGCCTGTTCGAGGCCCTCCGCACCGACCGCGCCGCCCTCGCCAAGGCCCAGGGGGTCCCGCCCTACGTCGTCTTCCACGACACCACGCTCCGCGCCATGGCCACCGACCGCCCCCAGACGATGGCGGAGCTGGGCACCATCTCCGGCGTGGGTGAAAGCAAGCTGAAACGCTACGGCGCAGAGTTTCTGGCGGTGCTGAAGGCGGCCGGGCGGGAGTGACGGCCTTCCCCTCCATGCGTCTCACACGTATGCAAATCTCATAGGGAGATCGAAGCGACGCAAATGAAAAACATCCAGGTTATCGATGGCGCGCTCAACGCGGCTTACAATATCTATGCAGCCTCCGATGAGCAGTTTGCGCTGATATTTCCCGACGGCGCCGATATTGAGTTCGTTGAGGACTTCATTGACCGAGTTGGCGAGGAAGTCGCCGGAGAGACTCTGGGTCCGCTTTGGGCCCGAAGGATCAACAAGCCAGATGTGGTCGGAATTCACGGCACGCTGTTCTATGAGCTTAGAGAAGCCAAGAAGAGGTACTATCCGAACAAGAGGTTCTCCGACGACGGCGCTTCCGGGCACTAACTTCCGAGCTTAGTGATTCAAGTACCCCGCGGCTTCGCCCGCGCCGTCGCCGCCGCTTCGAGCGGGTTCTCCGGCCAGTAGTGCCGCGGATACCGCCCCTTCAGGTCCTTCGCCACGTCCTTCCAGCTCCCCCGCCAGAAGCCGGGCAGATCGCGCGTCGTCTGGATCGGCCGGTGCGCGGGCGAGAGCAGCACCAGCAGCAGCGGCACCTTGCCGCCCGCCACCGACGGATGCCGGTCGAGCCCGAACAGCTCCTGCACCCGCACCTCCAGCGCCGGCCCGTTCTCCGCCCCATAGTCGATCGGCAGGTGTGACCCCGACGGCGCCGAAAAATGCGATGGCAGCAGTTTTTCAATCTCCTGCCGCCGCGCGTAGGGCAGCAGCCCCTCGAGCGCCGCGCCGAGATCGTCCGCGCCGACCTCGCTCAGCGCCGTCTTCCCCAGCACCGCCGCGACCAGCCACTCGACATTCGCCGCCAGCCCCGCATCCGACAGGTCCGGCCACTCCTCGCCCAGCGTGGCGCGCAGATACGTCGCCCGCGCCCGCAGCGCCTTCTGCTCCTTCGTCCACGGCAGCGCGTCGATCCCGAGCTCGGCGATGCCCGAAGCCAAGGCGCGTGCCGCCGCCTCGGCATCGGCCACCGCCACCGGCGCCTCGTCGAGCCGCAGCGCGCCGAGCCGCCGCACTCGCCGCGCTCGCACGCTGCGCGACGCCCGGTCGAAGCTCATCGCCACCTCGTCGACGATCTGCCCCGCGAACAGCGTCTCGATGGTCTCGCGGTCGATCCGCGCCGCCGCCCGGATCCGCCCGCTCGCCGCCGCCCCGGTGATATCTGTGACGACGAGATAATCGGCGGAGGCCAGCGCGTCGGTCTCCTCAAGCGCCGCCTGCCGCCCGTTGGCGAGCCGGAACTTGCCGCGACCACCGGCCCGCTGCGCCACCCGATCCGGATAGGCCCGCGCCAGGTGCCGCCCGACGTCGCCGCCCGACCCGGTATTGCCCACCAGCTGGGCCCAGCGCCGCGCCAGCCCATGCGCCTCGTCGGCGCGCTTGCCGCGCTCCCGGCCGAAGCGCTCCAGCCGGTGCACCAGGTCCACCCCGTCGCCGCCCAGCCCGCGCTCGCCCAGTACCACCGCGATCTGCGCCGCCGTCAGCGCATCGTCCTCGGCCGCAGCCCGGTGCACCATGTGCGCCAGCCGCGGATGCAGCGGCAGCTTCCCGAGCGCCTTGCCCTCGGGCGTGATCCGCCCATCCGCACCGATCGCTTCGAGCCCGCGCAGCAGCGCCACGGCCTCGGCCCAGGCCGGCTTCGGCGGCGGATCGAGAAACCGCAACTGCGCGGGATCGCTCACCCCCCAGCCCGCAAGGTCGAGCGCCAGGCCGCTGAGATCGGCCTCCAGCATTTCGGGGACATCGAACGCCGCCATCGCCGCATTCTGCCCCTCGCCCCACAGCCGATAGCAGACGCCCGGCTCGACGCGCCCGGCTCGGCCCCGCCGCTGCTCGGCCGCCGCCCGCGAAATCCGCCGCGTCTCCAGCACCGTCAGCCCCGTCGCCGGCTCGTAGGCCGGGGCCCGCCGGAAGCCGCTATCGACGACGATCCGCACCCCCTCGATGGTCAGCGACGTCTCGGCGATCGAGGTCGCCAGCACCACCTTGCGTTTTCCCGCCGGCGCCGGCGACACCGCCCGGTCCTGCTCCTCGGGCGACAATTGCCCATAAAGCGGCGTGATCTCCACATCCGCCGCCACCCGCCCCGCCAGCCGCTCCGCCGTGCGCGAGATCTCCGCCTGTCCCGGCAGGAACACCAGCGCCGACCCCGGCTGCGACCGCAGCGCCTCGAGCGTCACCGCCGCCACCTGCTCCTCGAGCCGCTGCGCCGGGTCGCGGTCGCGATAGAAAGTGTCGACCGGGAACGCCCGCCCCAGGCTCTCCACCACCGGCGCCTCGTCCATCAGCGCCGCAGGTCCTCGCGCAGCGCCGCCGCATCGAGCGCCAGCGCCAGCCCCAGGTCAGCGTCGAGCGAGCGCTCGTGGAACTCGTCGAAGATCACCGCCGTGACGCCGGTCAGTTCCGGGTCATCGAGCAGCATCCGGGTGAACACGCCCTCGGTCACCACCTCGATCCGCGTCTTGCGCGACACCTTCGCATCGAGCCGCACCCGGTAGCCCACGGTCGCGCCAACCTCTTCGCCGAGCGACAGCGCCATCCGCCGCGCCGCCGCCCGTGCCGCCAGCCGCCGCGGCTCCAGCATCACGATCTTGCCGTCGCCCCGCCACGTCGCCGACAGCAGGGCAAGCGGCACCCGCGTCGTCTTGCCCGCCCCCGGCGGCGCCACCAGCACGGCAAACGGCCTCGCCTCCAGCACGTCGCGCAGGCGGGGCAGGGCGTCGTCGATGGGAAGCGGCGTCAGATCCATGGCGCCTCAATCGGTCAAAACCGGCCTCACCGCAAGTTCCGAGGTCGCCCCCTCTCCTCACCTACGCTAGGCGGCAAGCCTGTTCGCGCAGCGAGTTAGCGACGCTGAGGAGAGGGGGCAGGCGCGCAAGCGCCGTGTCTCGCCGCTAGGCGGCGCCGCCTGCTACGAGACGTTCTTCAGCAGGTCCAGCAGCGAACCGTCGAACGGGTCGGCGCCGCCCGGCGGCATCGCACCCGAGATAGCATTGCCCTTGGCCAGCGCCACTTCGCTCCAGCCGGTGACGATGGTGATGCCGCCGACCTTCTTGTCCGCCACGTACCACGGGGTGATGAGCGCGTTGAACTGGATCGGCTGGTTCGTGGTCGAGCTGCTAAAAGTCCGCTTGGTGCGGATCGTCTGGCCCCGCATGGCCCGTTCGTATTCGTCTTTCTGGTCGGGCGGCATGTTGGGCGTCAGCATCATCAGCGACTTGCCCACCACCTCGCGCTTCTCGATGAAGCGATGCGCCTTGAGCCAGAAGATCGAGCAATCCATCACGCGGAGCTTCTCGTCGAGCACCACGATGGGGGCCGGCATGTCGCCGACCAGTTCCTGCACCAGCTTCAACCGGCCCTGCACCTGCAGTTCGCGCTCCATCTCGCGCGTCACGTCACGCGAGAAGCCGAACAGTTCGGCCACCCGGCCGTTGACCATGCGCAGGTCGGCAATCGTCTCGATCACCCGGACCTGGCCGTCGCGACGCTCGATGCGCAGCCGGCAGTGGAAGCCCTTGCGGCCTTCCAGCGCCTGCGCAATGAGTGTCAGGAACTTGCCGCGGTCCTCCATGTGGTAGAGCTTGACCATCTCCTGCAGCGGAAGTGGTTCCTCGGTCGGCATCCAGCCGAACATCTCGCAGACGCGGTCCGACAGCACCACGGAGCCGGGAAAGATCACCTTCCACTGGCCGTAGCCCGAGCGGCTCTCGATCAGTTGCAGGGCGCGTTCGGTGTCGGCCACGGGCGGACCGATGTCGGTCTCCGCCAGCGAGTCGATCGAGTTCACGATAAGCTGTTTGTCGAACATGGCTCCTGCCAGCCGTCCCGCCTGCCGCAAGCTAGGCCCGGCATGGTTAAGTTTTGGTTGTCGGCCTTCCAATACGCCGCAGTTCGCTCAGCCGTGCCAGCGCCGCAGAGGCTCAGCCGCTTCCGCGGTGTGTCCGCGGGTCATCGCGAGGGCCAGCGCCTGGTCGGCCGGTATCGGCTGGCTGAACAGGTAGCCCTGCGCTTCGTCGCAGCCCTCCTCGGCGAGGAACAGCAGTTGCTCGAAGCTCTCCACGCCCTCCGCCGTCACCCGGATCTGCAGCGATCGGCCGAGCCCGACAATGGCCCGCACGATCGCCACCGAGCCGGGATTGTCCGGCAGCCCGGAAACGAACGAGCGGTCGATCTTCACCTTGTCGAAGTCGAAGCGCTGCAGGTAGCTCAGCGACGAATAGCCGGTGCCGAAATCGTCGAGCGCCACGCGCACGCCCATCGCGTGGATCTCCTCCAGCATGGCGATGGCGCCGCTTGTCTGGTCCAGCAGCACGGACTCGGTGATCTCGAGTTCCAGTCGGGCCGGGTCGAGCCCGCTCTGCGCCAGCGCGCCACGCACTGCCACGCTCACCGGGCCGGATTTGAACTGCACCGGCGACAGGTTGACTGCGAGCCCGATGCCGTCCGGCCAGTGCACCGCCTCGGCAGTGGCCCGGCGCAGCACGAAGGCGCCGATTTCATCGATCAGCCCGCTTTCCTCGGCCAGCGGAATGAACACCGCCGGCGATACCGGGCCCCGGGTCGGGCTGGTCCAGCGCAGCAGCGCCTCGAAGCCAACCAGCCGGTTGCTCGCCACGTCGATCTGCGGCTGGTAGACGATGCTGAGCTCGTTGCGGCCGATGGCGCTGGCCAGCTCGCGCTTCATCTCACGGCGCTCGCGTAGCGCGTGGTCCATCTCCAGCTCGAAGAAGCGGAAGTTGCGGCCGTTCTCGGCCTTTACCCGGTAGAGCGCGATGTCGGCCTGATGCAGCAGCATGTCGGCGTCCCGGTCGGCGCTGCACGCCAGGGCGATGCCGATGCTGGCGCCGATTTCCACCGTCTCGCCATCGATCTGGTAGGGCGAGGAGATCGCCCGGATGATCGAGCGTGCCGTCGTGGCGGCCTGTTCGGGGTCATCGATCCGCATGAACAGCGCGAACTCGTCGCCGCCCAGCCGCCCGACGAAGCCGCCGCTGCCGGCTGCCTCGAGCCGCAGCGCCACTTCGCGCAGCAGCGTGTCGCCGGCAAGGTGCCCGAGCGTATCGTTGATGAGCTTGAAATCGTCGAGGTCCACCGACATCACCACGAGGCTGCGGCTCTCGCCTGTGTCGGCGAGGCTGCGGCCCAGTTCGTCGTGAAAATGCAGCCGGTTCGGCAGCCCGGTCAGCGAGTCGTGACGGGCGAGGTGCGCGATCTGCTCCTGCGCCCGCCGCCGCTCGGTCACGTCGCGGAAAAAGATGATGAGCCCCGCGCTTGAGCCATAGGCCTGCACTTCCAGCCACGCTCCGGCGCTCGGCAGATAGTCCTCGAAGGCAATGCTGCGCTGCTCCTGCATGGCCTGCCGGTAGCGCACCATGAATGGTTCGGCCTCGCGGGGGGCGATCAGGTCGCGAAAGTCGCCACCGACGGCGGGCCCGTCCGCCGGGAAGAACGCTGCGGCGCGCCGGTTCATGTAGGTGATGCGCCAGTCGCCATCGACGCTGACCACGCTGTCCATGGTGCTTTCGAGCACGTTCGACAGGCGGCGGGCGGCGGCCGCCACCTCGACCTCGTTGCGCTTGGCCTCGGTCACGTCGCGCGACAGGGCGAGCAGGCGGGTCACCTTGCCTTCGGCATTCGGCACCGGCGAGATCGAGAGGTCCCACCACCGTGGCTTGCCGAGCGCAGTCGGGCCGTAGAGGGTGCGTCGCACCGACTGTCCATTGCGCGCCTCGCCGATGGCGTAGCGCACAGCCGGGGCGACATCGGCCGGCCAGAAGCTGTCATAGGGCCGGCCGGCAATCGCGGCGAAGTCGCTGACTTCCATGATCCTGAGGCCGGGACCGTTCATGAAAACCAGCGTGCCGTCGGGATCGAGGACCTCGACCGCCATGTCGGAGCTTTCGAGGATCGAGCGGGAAAACTCCTCGGACTCCCGCAGCGCCGTCTCGGCCAGCTTGCGGTCATGTACGTCTTCGAGCGTTCCGTACCAGAGCTTCGTCCTGCCCTCGGCGTCCCGCGTCGCGGCCGCCCTCGCCCGCATCCAGCGATACTGGCCGCCGGTCAGCCGCACCCGGTACTCGATATCGACCGGCTCGCCGGAGCCGAGGTGCGCCCTCCACACCGACATCGTGCGGTCGATGTCCTCGGGATGCAGCGCCTTCAGCCAGCCGGCGCCGAACGTCTCCTCGGCGGTCATCCCCATCAGTTCGAGCCAGCGCGGCCCGACTTCGATGATGCTGCCATCGGGCCCCGCCACCCATGGAATCTCGGGGTTGAGGTCGATGGCCGTGCGGTAGTGCATGACGCTGTCGCGCAGTGCCTGCTCGGTCTCCACCGCCTGCGTCACATCCTGGGTGATGATCTGCAGCCGGCTCGCCGGCACTGTACGGTCGAGCGGAAAGTAGGTGGCGCTCATGAGGCGCGAGCCGGTCTCCGGCGTGCTCCGCAACTGCATGGTGCCCGAGCCGCCGCGCGCGGCGGCAGCGAGCAGCCGTCGCTTCACCCGGCGCCGATCGGCCGGGTCGATGCGCTGCAGCATGTCGGCGAGCGGCGCGGGCGGGCGGGTGGGTCGCCGGCTGCCCCCCATGTGATGAATCAGGTCTTCCTCGACCTGCCAGGTCCATACCGACACGCCGGCTGCCTCGCCGAGGCGGCGCAGGGTTTCTCCCGAAACCTCCGTGCTCACCCCATCCGACGCGACAGCCTTGTGCGGCTCCAGATCTTTCGGCGTTCCGCCAGTCCTGCGCATGCCAACTCCGCCCATGTAATTGCTCACCCCGCGCGCTCAACGCGCTCAAGCGGGGTTTTGCAACGGATTTCCTGCGAGGGTGAGACGGATGGCGTCGAGGGCACCGATGGAGCGACGGCGGCCTGTTTCGAT
>Ga0247840_10012204_pt1 | contig 10259 bp, 15 predicted proteins | sample LaCruzMarch2015__FD_192404 | JGI IMG/M metagenome (GOLD analysis project Ga0247840, IMG submission 192404) | Freshwater microbial communities from meromictic Lake La Cruz, Castile-La Mancha, Spain - LaCruzMarch2015_17m | ecosystem: Environmental > Aquatic > Freshwater > Lake | place: Spain...
GAGGATCTGGCAGGAGGCGGGGTGTCAACGAGCTGGGGAACCGGCTCGGATGTCGAAGACCAGGCGCTCGCCGCCCGTCTCGTGCGGCTCATCGACTTCTACGAAGACGCCATCGAGGAACTGCATGCGCAGGGCGCGGGGCACGGGGAGGAGGGCGCGGACGCGGGCGGCGGCGGCGATCCGCCCTGGCCGCCGCCGCGGCCGACCAGCTCGGCCTCGAGTTCTTCGTCCCCTACCACAGCAACGACTTCGCCGCGGCCCAGGACGCCCAGCGCGCCCTCGTCGCCGCGGCGGCCCTCTGCGGCGCCGCCGGCCACGCCGCCGCCGACGCCGAGCATCACCTCGCGGGCGTCGACCCCGGGCTGCCGGGGCTGCTCACCACCGCAGAGCTCTGACCGCGCTCGAGGCAAGTGCGAGCCGATGCCGGCGTTTCCAGTGCAACGTCCACCATGAGCGGCGATCGTCACTCTTGAGCCAGAGCCGTGTGTGTTCCAGACTTGGCGGCGGGCAGCGGTGGTGCCCCGTCATGCCGCTCTGCTGCTGTTGCGATTCGGCTTGACTTGAGGACAGTGGTGATCGATTCGGAGCTCGACCAAGAACAGCTAGTCGGGCACATTCCGCAGGAAGTGCTGGAGGAGTTGTGGCCAACGTTCGTGCCTCAGAACCTCGAAGTCTGGATGAACCCTGTGTACGTGAGGCGGCATGTCGGGAGTGGGCAGCGCGACTATATGGAGCGCGTGGCGGCTTTCAACCAGAACGTCAACGGGCTTGCGGCCGGCTTCGAATCTCCCTCCGTCTATGCGAAATACGAGGGCGTTCCGCGAGCCGACGCCGGCCTCACCGTGTATCTTGAGGTTGAACCTGACCGTGGAAGCCGCGTTGCCTATGTCGCTGTGGGGGTGCACATGTTCCCAGCGGGGAGTGGCGACAGAAAACGCAATCACGTCACCACGGTGATTCCCCCGATGAATGCGAAGAGGCTGAAGCGGAGACTGGAGAAGGTGCCTCATGTGCTACCTTCAGACGAGAGTGCTTGATTTGACTTATCGACGCAGGGGGCATACATAAGCATTGACTTTGGTGAGGTGGAGAGTCTCTCATCGACCACGTACCTGCCGTGGCAGCCACCCTTAGGCGTATGCCGAGGCAGCGTAGCAAGTGTTCCGGGGACTGGGAGTCCCGGCGCCAAAGACAACGAATGAAGGAGCGACTTGTTCGCTCCTTCGTCGTTTGACGCTGCCTTGCGCCGTTGCGAGTACGAGGAGTAGCGCCTCAGGCTCCTCCAAGGCTGGCTTCTGCGCCCTTGCGCGGAGATCCGGTCATCGTGCCCCGCTCGTCATGCGCGTCTGCCGAGGGTCGACGCCGGTCAGGGAGATCGCCGATGGTCTGGGTTGCTGTACCGAGACGCTGCGCTTGTGCGTCGCGCAGAGTGACGTCGACGGGCGGCAAGGCCGAAGACTGACTCGACCTCCGGGCCGCCCACGATCTCGCGCGGACGCGCCCCACCCAGGAGCAGGTCGCCGAGTGCATGGGCACCACCAAGAGCGCGGTCTCGCGATCGGAGGGCGTTGGCAAGTACTCGCCATAGGTGAGTACCCTTAAGAGGTACGCTCTTGCGGTGGGCTGTGATGTCGAGATCCGGCTCGTACAGGCCTCCCCCCGTCATCGGCAAGCTCCCCGGAGTCGCTGCGCGACTGCGGGTGACGAGCAGCGCAGGCCCCGCGGCGGGCTGCGGGCGGCGTGCCGAAGGCGCTCGCCGCCGAGGAGTACCTCGCAGGCATCGAACGCGAGCTGCTGCGGATGTTCACCAGGAGCGATCTGTGAGCCCCCATCCTGCGGCGGCCACGTGCGCGCGCCGGCCTCTGCAGAAGGGCCCTTCTCGTTTGCGGCCGTCATCCGCGCCCCAGGCAGGTGCCCATGCCCGAGCCTTTCGCCCTCACCTGCGACTCCTGCGGCGAGCCCATGCTCCCCAACCTGAGCCAGGCGGACGCGGACGGCTGCCTGTGGATCTGCATCGACCCGGATTGCCCGGAGCTGTGCGCCGCGGAGCTCGAGACCGAGGACCTGCCAGGAGGCGGGGTGTCAATGAGCTGGGGAACCGGCTCGGATGTCGAAGACAGGGCGCTCGCCGCCCGTCTCGTGCGGCTCATCGACTTCTACGAAGACGCCATCGAGGAGCTGCATGCCCAGGGCGCGGGGCACGGGGAGGAGGGCGCGGACGCAGGCGGCGGCGCAGCTGCTCCGCCGCTCGCGGGCTCGCGCGAGCGGGCGTAAGCCGGTCTCGCGTCACTCCGCCGCCAGGTGCGCGAGCTGCGGCGGCGCTCCGCGCTGGCCGCCGCCGCGGCCGATCAGCTGAGCCTCGAGCTCTTCGCCTCCTACCACAGCAACGACTTCGCCGCGGCCCAGGACGCCCAGCGTGCCCTCGTCGCCGCGGCGGCCCTCTGCGGCGCCGCCGGCCACGCCGCCGCCGACGCCGACGAGCGCCTCGACGGCATCGCCTACGAGCTGCCGGGGATGCTGACCACGGGCGGACTCTGACTACCTGCTCCTTCGGCGCCCGCTCCGCCCGCCGACCTTCGTGGGGGATTGCCCGTGGGTCGCGGCGCTGACTGGGCAAGTGCAGCGGCGACATGAGCCGACGGGATCCGCTCTCCTCACGCAACGTCCACCATGAGCAGTCATTGTCACTCTTGAGCTGCCGCTGAGCCTGCTTCACACTCGGCGCATGCCTTCTGCCGACACCTTGCCCTCATTCCTCTCCCGCGACCGGCTTGTGGGCTCGGGGGGCATCGTCACCCTCGCGCGGCCGCACTACGCTTGCGCCACCGCGCTGGTGAGGTACACTGTGGGCAATCCTCCCCGCCGTCCGGGTTCGCCCGCACAGGCGGGGCTTTTTGTTGCGCTCTTCGGGCCGCGCCCATGAGCGGCTCGGCGCCTCAGCGGGTCGTCGTCTTTCTGGACTACCAGAACGTCTATCACCGCGCCCGCGATGCGTTCTGCTCTCCCCGTGCTTCCGCGAGCCAGGGCCAGGTCGATCCGCTGACTCTCGGTCATTTGCTCGCAGGCCGCGTCCCCGGCGGCTGCCTCACGGGCGTGCGTGTCTATCGCGGTCGCCCCAGTCAGCGTCGCGACCCTCGGTCCCACGCCGCGTGTCGGCGGCAGACGGCCCGACAGCTCAGTCGCGGCGGCGGCCTCGTTGTGGTGCAGTCGCGTGAGCTGCGGTATCCACCCGAGTGGCCACGGCGACCCGCTGAGGAGAAGGGCATCGACGTAGCGCTCGCCGTCGACTTCGTCATGATGATTGCAGGCCGTGAATGCGACGTGGGCATCCTGTTCTCCAGCGACACGGACTTGGTTCCGGCATTGGAGGCGGTCCTGGCGCTGCGACCTGGTGATCCGGCGGCGTGTGAAGTGGCCGCCTGGGCCGCCCCCGGTATGCGTTCGCGCTCGCTTGCGGTGCGCGGCGCGAGTATCCGGCGTCACCTGCTTTCGGAAGCCGACTACCGCTCAGTGGAGGATCCTACGGACTACGCTCGCAGCGAGTGACCGATGGAGCCGCCGCGTCACCCGCGCCCCAGGGAGGTCCCCATGCCCGAGCCCTTCGCCCTCACCTGCGACTCCTGCGGCGAGCCCATGCTCCCCAGCCTGAGCCAGGGGGACGCGGACGGCTTCCTGTGGATCTGCATCAACCTCGATTGCCCGGAGCTGTGCGCCGGCGAGCTCGAGACGGAGGACCCAGCAGGAGGCGCACCGCCAGCTCGCCGCGGCGGCGGCCCTCTGCGGCGTCGCCTGCCGGGCCGCCGCCGACGCTGAGGGGAGCCTCGCCGGCATCGACCCAGAGCTGCCGGCGCTGCTCACCACGGGCGATCCGTGACCGATACACGGTGGCCCACCACGCGCGTAGGTCGCCGCAGAAGGTTGACATTTGCAGCGCTTTCCTTGACAGGGATCGTGCCGTATCCCATACTGTGAAGCGTCTTCCCCACGGGTATATCCCGTGGCCCCCCCGGGGTTGCGACCTCGGGGGTTTCTTCATTCTGGGGGCCATTCGTCAACCACGTGCTGTGCCTCATCGACGGCTTCAACCTCTATCACTCGCTTCGCGACTGCGAGCACGATACCGATGCGCGGGTGCGTTGGCTCGATCTGCGCTCCCTCAGTGAGTCCCTGCTGCACGTTCTCCCCGGTGAGTGCGCGATCGGCGAAGTCGTGTACTTCAGCGCGCTGGCACATCACATCGAGGCCTCAAGACCTGGGACCATCGAGCGCCATCAGCGGTACATGGACGTGCTTCGAGCGACTGGCGTCTCGACTCGCTTGGGGCAGTTCAAGCGCCGCCGCGTCGTGTGCCCAGTGTGTGGGGCCGCTCGCGACCGCTACGAAGAGAAGGAGACCGACGTGGCCATCGCCTCACGCCTCCTGGCTCCGGCGACTCGGGAGCGCTACGGCGTCGTCCTGGTCGTGACCGGCGACACCGACCTCGTCCCGGCCGTCCAGACCGCCCGCTCCGGGCCCGGCGCGCTCACTGTGGCGGTGGCCTTCCCCTATCGGCGGGTGAATCGTCAGCTGCGGTTCGCGGCAGATGTCAGCCTGCGCCTCGGCCGGGCCAGCTACCTGCGGCATCAGTTCCCGCTTGACGCACCGGGATCGGACGGTAGCCTCGTTTCCCGGCCGACTGAGTGGAGCTGATCTCATCGTCGAGGCCCAGGACGCCCAGCGCGCCTTCGCCGCCGACGCCGAGGAGCGCCTCGCCGGCATCGTCACTCTTGAGCCGCCGCTGAGCCCGCTTCACACTCGGCGCATGCCTCGTGCCGACACCTTGTCCCCATTCCTCTCCCGCGACCGGCTTGTGGGCTCTGGGCATCGTCACCCTTGTGTGGCCGCACGGCGCGAGTCGGTGGCACACGGCCAAACAAGTCAGTCGGTCGATCGTCAATCGCTCCGCGTTCCTTCTCGACGGCCAGGGCTGATCCCCTGATGGTTTACGAGTGGTCAGATGATCTCATTACTGGTAAACTCCGGTCAGACCAGTACGGAGGAGGATGCATGATCGCTGAACGACTGAGGATGGCCAGACTGGCCGCCGGCCAGAGTCAGGACGACCTGGGCCGGGCCGTCGGAGTCAGCAAGATGGCGATCAGCAAGTACGAGACTGGGTCGGTCGTGCCCGGCAGTGCACGGCTCGTCGATCTTGCCGAGGCGCTTGGGGCACCCGTCGCTTGGCTCCTCGACCCCGCGCCTGCGGGCAGGGTATGGCCGATCGCTGCCCGCGCCCACCCCCTGCGCGACCGCCTGTCTCCCGCTGAAAGCGCCGCGCTTCTCGCGCGTGCCGCCGAGTGGCTCGAGCGATATCGGGCTGCGGAGATCGCCGCTGGGGTGATGCCCTCCGCAGGGCCTCGGCTTGACTCCTTCCTCATCGCCGGCCTGGATGATGCCGAGTCAGCCGCGGATCGCATGCGGGAGTCGTGGTCACTCGGCGCTGATGCCATCGAGAGTGTCGTGGAAGCCTTGGAGGATCACGGCGTGCCGGTGCAGCTCATCGAAGGTGCCTCGCCGGTCGACGCATTCGCGATCACATCTGAAGACGGGCGTCCCGCCGTACTCGTGGCGCATCAGCCGGGCGACCGTCAGCGGTTCAGCCTGGCCCACGAGCTCGCGCATCTGGTGCTCGCGCCGTCCGGCGCAGTGGACCCCGAGAAGGCCGCCCATCGCTTTGCGGCCGCCTTTCTGGTGCCCGGAGACACTGCACGGCGCGAGTTGGGCGCTCATCGCCACGCTCTTTCGGTCGACGAGCTCAGGAGCCTCAAGCGCAAGTACGGTTTCAGTATGCAGGCCTGGGTCCGGCGGGCCCGCGAGCTCGGGATCGTCTCTCGGCGCACGGCTGCCGGCCAGCTCGCCGACATGCGCGCCTGGGGATGGGAGGATGCGGAGCCGCTGGAGGGCGTCGCCGCTGAAGTGCCGGCACGCCTGGAGCGGCTGGTGTTGCGCGCTCTTGCGGAGGGACAGGTGACCGAGAGCCGCGCGTCCGAACTGCTCGCGGTGCCGGTCGATTCACTGCGTACTCGCCTGCGCTGTGCGTGAGTCTGTCGCGTGGGCGGCCACGTCTTCGACACGTGCGTCGTTCTTGATCTTCTCGCCGCCGGCGTATTGCATGTGGCCGCCCACAACCTGAGCCGTCCAGGTATCGGGCGCCTCGCGGCTCATGAGGACAACGAGCTCGCGCCGTATCGCGACCGACTCGTGAGGTATGGCGTTCGGGTCTGCACACTGTCCGGCGCGGGCACCCAGCGCATCTCGCAGATACGCTCAGCGCGTCCGGCTCTCAGCACCTTCGACGTCGAAGCGGCTCTCGTCGCTGAGAGCCGACACGCCGTCCTGCTCACCAACGAGCGACCTCTGCGCAAGCTCGCCGCGGACCTGGGCACAACGGCTCATGGCAGTCTCTGGGTGACCCGCCCGCGGGTCTGACGGCGTTGTCTGCGATGCGCGAGGCCAACTCGAGGCTGCCGGAGGCCGAGTGCACGCGTCTGCGTCGAGAACTGAAGCTCATGTCGACTCGCGGTTCGGGCTGACGCCGACGACGGACTCGCCGACATCGACCGCGGGCAGTTGGGGTTGCTCGCGACCAGCGAACAGTGGCCACACCTGATCGTCCACCGCTGCGTTCACGTTGCAGTCACGCCGTTGACCCGGCGGCGGCCTCGTCTCATACGCAGCGAGTCACCCCCGTGAGCAGGACTCGCGGCCCCCCCGGGGTTGCGACCCCGGGGGTTTCTTCGTTTCTGGGGCCAATGTGAACCGTGTGGTGGACGCTTTCCCACCCGTGTCACATGGTGCATTTGTTGCACATAATGCATTTGCTGGTACAATGAACACGCGCCTGTCTCGAGAGGAGGTGAGCAATGGAGGCATCGGCCAACAGAGGCACCAGTGCTGCCGACGGCGACGTCTTTCTCCCGGCCCAGAGCGACGCGCCGCAGGTGGCCAGGCTCGACCAAGCCCTGCGCGCTGCGGCGGGGAGTGCGCAGCGCCTCGAGATCGTGCTGTCGAACGGCGAGCACGTGACCCTACCGGACGACGTCCAGCGAGCTCTCGCTCTCGTGGCGCGCGAGATGGCGACCGGCAACGGCGTCGCCGTCGTCCCGGTCCACCGTGAGCTCACCACTCACGAGGCGGCCGCCGTTCTGCATGTGTCCCGCCCTCACCTCATCCGCATGCTCGGCGAAGGCCGCCTTCCGTCTCGCAAGGTCGGCACGCATCGCCGCATCCGCTTCGACGATGTCATGGCGTATCGCGCCCGGGAGGAAGACGAGCGCGAGGCGCTGCTCGCGCGCATCGCTCAGGAGTCGCAGAGCCTCGGGCTGGAGTTCTGAGTGCGGCCGGCGGCGCTACTCGACGCCTGCGCGCTCTACCCGGTGGGTCTGCGGGACACTCTTCTCAGTGTCGCTCAGACCCACGCTTTTGGTCCTTTGTGGTCGGCCGAGATCCTTGAAGAGGTGCGGGGCGCCATCCAGCGGTCGGTCCCGGGCGCAGACCCGGCACGTATCGACCGGATGCTGGGTCATATGAGGGCTGCGTTTCCCGACGCCATGCTCGTCGGCTACTCGCACCTCATCCCCAAGATGACGAACGACTTGGCGGACCGTCACGTTCTGGCAGCCGCGGTCACCGGTCACGCCGATGTCATCGTTACCTGGAATGTGCGGCACTTCCCAGCCAGCGCCTGCCGCTCACATGGGATCGCAGTGGAGACGCCGGACGAGTTCCTCGCGCGCATGTATGTCGGCGATCCAGGCGCGGTTGAAGCGGCGCTCGCACGACAGGTCGCGCGCTACATCGCACCGCCGATGACCGTGGAGGATCTCCTGGCCCGGCACGCGCTCCGCCTGCCACGCTTCGTCGCTGCGGTGCGATCTCATCGCAGTTGACTGCCCACGGCGCGGACTCCCTCGCCGGCACCGACCCCGAGTTGCCGGGGCTGCTCACCATGGGCGCGCAGTAGCCCCCTCGATCGTCCACGCCGCGACGTCATCGTCACTCTGTGTGGCACGCCGGGAGTGCTTCAGACTGCACGCATAGCCGCCACCGGAGGTTGTGATCAGATGAGCCGTGGTATATATCATTGGTACACATCACGGAGGCAGACCATGGCTCAAACCGCCAAGCTCTTCATGAACGGCCGCAGTCAGGCGGTCCGGCTGCCGGTTGAGTTCCGCTTCTCCGGCCGCGAGGTCTTCATCGAGCGCGAGGGCGACGCCGTGATCCTCAGGCCGAAGCCTGTGGGGTGGGACGACTTCTTCGCGCGGCCGTCAGAGGTCCCGGCCGACTTCCTGGCCGATCGCGAAGACCGCGAGCCCGAGGAGCGGGAGCTCTTCTGATGCACTACCTGCTCGATACGAACATCTGCAGCTATGTCCTCAGGAGCCGGCCGCCGTCGGTCAAGGCGCGCTTCGACGAGGCCGGGGATGGAGCCCTGGCCACCTCCACGGTGGTGCTCGCCGAGCTCTGCTACGGTGCCGCCCGTCATCCACAGGCCGTCGCCATCCGCCGGGAGATCGCCGACCTGGTGTCCCGGCTGGCGGTCCTGCCGTGGGACGAAGCCGCGGCAGAGGACTACGGCGTCCTTCGGGCTACTCTGGAGAAGGCCGGCACGCCGCTCGGCGCCATGGACATGATGATCGCCGCGCATGCCCGCAGCGCGGGCCTCACACTGGTGAGCAACGACGTCCGCCACTTCGACAGAGTAGAGGGCCTGAGCGTCGCGAACTGGGTCTGACCGTTCGCTGTCCCAGCTCGGCGGACTCTGATTCCATCCTCCACAGGGTCAGCTCTGGCTGCGCAACTCCACCGCGAGCGGCCATTGTCAGCCTGGAGGCGCTGCGATGCTCGTTCCAGACTCCGCCCATGCCTCATGCCGATCCCCCGTCCCCATTCATCTTCCGTGACCGTATGGTGGCCTCGGTGCGCGTCGTCAACCTCGCACGGTCGCCAAACGCGTGCGCCACCGCTCCAGTGGGGGTATGCTGTGAGCAATCTTCCCCGCCGTTCGGGTCTCCTCGAACCGGCGGGGCTTCTTTGTTTCTTCCTCGAGCCGCACCCTTGAAGGGCTCCGGGTCGCAGCGTGTCGTCGTCTTCGTGCCCTATCAGAACGTCCTGTTACCGCGCCCGCGATACGTTCTGTGCTCCGGACGCTTCCGCGAACCAAGGCCAGGTCGATCCATTGGCTCTCGGACACCTGCTCGCCGGCCGCGTGCCCGATGGTCGACTCGCGGGTGTGCGTGTCTACCGCGGCCGTCCCAGTCAGCGTCGCGACGCACGGTCGTGCGCTGCTCATCCGCGCCAGACGGACAGGTAGGTGAATCGCGGCAGCGGGGTCGTGACGGTGATATCGCGCGATCTGCGCTGTCCGGCCGACTGGCCCAATCGTGCCGCCCAGGAGAAGGGCATCGACGTGGCCGTCCTGTTCTCCAGCGATACGGACCTGGCCCCGGCGCTGGAGACTGTTCTCACCTTGCGGCCCGGCTCACCGCCGGCGTGTGGAGTCGCAGCTTGGTCCGCGCCCGGCGGACGCCCGCGATCGCTTGCGGTGCGCGGCGCAAGCATCCGTCGTCACCTGCTCACAGAAGTCGAGTTCCGATCAGTCACTCGCTGCTCGATGTAGAGCGAGTCGTGGGGAAGTCGCTTCATCCACTGGATGTCGCCTCCCTGTGCGCGTCATACCTGTACGCGCTGCCCGGTCGCACCACTCACCCGTCCGTCGTGTACTTCACCGCTCTCGCCCATCACCTGGAGCGCCGGCGGCCGGGGCAGCGAGCTCGTCACATCGGCTACCTCTCGGCGCTGCGGGCCACCGGGATGGACGTAAGGCTGGGCCGCTTCAAGGCCAAGACGCTCACGTGTCCGTTGTGCGGCCGCCGCTTCACTCGATTCGAGGAGAAAGAGACCGACGTCGCTCTCGGCGTTCAACTGGTCGAGTCGGCTTTGCTGGGCGCCTTCGACACGCTGGTCCCGCTCAGCGGCGACAGCGATCTCGTGCCGGCGCTCGCCGCCGCGCTGCCGTTTGGGCGCGCGAGTTAGGCGCTCGAACGGGCCGCCGACATCGCCTTTGCCCTCAAGCCGTCCGCGTACGCTCGGCACCAACTCGCGGTGGCGGGCTGATCACCGTTGCGCCGGATGACGTTTGCGTCGCCTGCTGGACCGTACGCATTCTCCTGCGCATGCTGTGGTCATCCATCCCCACGGGTATATCCCGTGGCCCC
>Ga0247840_10012206_pt1 | contig 10258 bp, 12 predicted proteins | sample LaCruzMarch2015__FD_192404 | JGI IMG/M metagenome (GOLD analysis project Ga0247840, IMG submission 192404) | Freshwater microbial communities from meromictic Lake La Cruz, Castile-La Mancha, Spain - LaCruzMarch2015_17m | ecosystem: Environmental > Aquatic > Freshwater > Lake | place: Spain...
CGGTGTTTTTTTAGACATGGTATCTATAATTTAGCAATTCTACGCCTTAACAGCAAGGTATAAGTGCTAAAACAGGCCGGTGTTTTTGGGTATTATCTCTAAATTGTGATGTAGACCGTTAGACCCTTACAGGCCGGATTCGGCTATTCTTCGAGCCGCGTCCGAAACAAGTTCAGGTGGAGTAGCGTCCTTAGCCTCTCTCAGCTTCTTCAAAGCTAATGCAACAGCATTATGCTTCTTGATCATGACAATCGGATCATCGACCGTAGCCAGACTTACAGTCAGGTCACTCCATGCTTTGTTGTATTCACTGGTGAGACGATCAATCTCTGCCTTTCGAGGATCCACAGAGTGAGTCAGACAGAAGACGGTGAAGATGGCCACCGCTATCATGATCAATATGGACTCCCTGAAAAACCCGCCCCTCTGGGGGCGCCGACAATTTGATGGTTTTGTTCTCATACCAAACAAGATACTAAAACATAAAGCATTCATTGTCAAGAAGCAGAATAGTTACTTAATTATTATCTCCCCTCCACCCCACCCCTTTTTATTTCACTCAAAATCAATTCCAACTGCCTATCTATTTTAGTAAACTTTTCATTTATCTCCCTTTCCCTCTTAGTATCCGAGTCTTCAATATCATCAATATCTTCTGCTAAGTCTTCGTGAGACTCCTGAATGTCGTCAACGTCTTCTTGAATATCCTCAACATCCTCCTGAATCTCATCAATGTCTTCCTGAATTTCATCCAAATCTTCTTCAACTTCTTCCAAACTTTCTGTGTTTCTATTGACGGTCATTTGAATAAAGATAGCTAGGTATATTGCCTCCAAAGAAACTATAGTTGTTAGAATTAATAAAACTTTATCAGAAGAAACACCAAGAGTTATTGAAACAAAAGACATTACAAATAAAAATGTATGTGCGTATAATGAAGATTCTGAACCAATCCATCGTGATGCTTTTTCTGCAAATGTTTTTTCTACTTTCTTCTTATCCTTTTTCAAATCTTTTTCTTTTATTATAACGTGTGGAATATTCATAAAGCTTTTTTAATTAGTTTGATACCGCATTATTTAATATAACATACTTCTATTATTTTTATCTATACATTAAATTGAATTGAATTATAGTGAAAGGAATTGTGCTAATTATGTAAAAAAAGATCCCGCGCAGTGCTTTCACACGTACGCGGGTTTTTGGCCAGAATTGTTTGTTGATTGAATGTATTACTGGCCAGCAATACGATCAATTTGAATTTGGTTTATCGCCAATCCTCTCGCGCCATAGCGGAGACGGTAGGCTCATTATGCTGGATGAAATCCTTCACCCTAGGCGAAACGGCTCCTTCCGGAGCTTTCTCAACCTCGTCTTGAAGAGCCTTGAAAGCTTCTTTATATTGTTTTTCGTACCATCGGACGTCCACTCCTTGAGAGTTTCTGGACTCTTTTTCAACTTGGGCCAAGATGGCCTTGGCCATGCTCGCATCCTGGTGGAGTTGGGTAATCCTTTTCTCCTCCGCTGTTGAGGCGTGGAAAAAGTTGGTGCAAAGCGCTGTGTATAGCAACGCCAACACAAACATCGCCACACCAATGCAGATGGTTAAATTGACAACACCCAGTTTATTCAGGGAGGAGGCTTCCGATGATTTTACATTCAGTCCATTCTTTTTCATATCTACCATGTATAGTAACACACCTATGTATATTTGTAAAGGCGCGGGCGACTGGGTATAGTTGAACAAATTACAGCCTTATCTTAACTACTTTTTTAACCTTTTGAAAACTTTATCGAATCTCTTTAAATCAAAGTTTGATGCAACTGACTCAGCATCTGTAAGTTTTTTTGTATTATAAACGAACCCATATAATAACAATGCATCATTGTCATTATATTCAACACCACCATATAAACTACCGGTTTCTTTATCCCAAATTCTCCAATTAATATCAACCCCAGTATTATCAAAGACATCGTCTGCTTTTGATGAAGATGAGGTGGTAGATTTTCTAATGTCAATAAAAGCATTATTAGCCTCAGTTAATAATCCAGACTTAATACAATTCTTTTCGATTATTGAACAGTTATATTCTTCAAATAGCTCCGAGAATTCTCTATCATCATATTTACTTATTAGGATTAAATATTCTTGATCTTTATTAGAATAAGCAAAGTTTGATATTTTGTATATTGGTCTATTTGCCTTGTTTTCAAAAATTTCCTTATTAATTCCAGTAAAATGTTCAAAGAAGAGGAGGTTTGGAACGGAAATGTATTCGTCGGAGACAATTACACCATTTTTAAGTTTCAAAATTTGATCCCCAAGAGACTTATTACGTAAAATTAAATTATCTTCATTTACATTCCAAGTCCCAGATGATCCGTTGCGATCATGAATGTATTCCAAATATGTCCCATCATCAACAAGAGAAATTTGCGAATTAGTATAGATATTTGATATATAATTCAAATTTTCTATATCAAGATTCAGGCCATTATTAATAGTGCTATCATCTCTCAAGTCACTATAGAGAGTCTGCCCCACAATTAACCAAACAAAAAATATTAATCCAGCAAAAAACGGTAGTAAGCCCAAAATGGCTATTTTGAGCGATTCAAATTTTCTCGATAAATAGAACATCAATAAAATAAATAAAGGGTAAGTGCCTATGATGTAGAATAAAGTCTTCTGAACCTGGGGGGTAGATGGAGTGCTCAAACCCATAACACCCACAATCAGGTAGATTGGAAAAAGCAAGATTGGCACTAAAGAAACAATATTTATTACATTAATCTTTTTATTTGTAGCGTTCATGCTATTATTATATCATGCAAACTTAATAATGAATTAGGTTTATAAACAACATATTGACGAAACAAAGTATCAATATTTTCAATAATAAATTATAATATAGACATGATAAATCAAATCCTATCTATAATCGTCTTAATACTACTTAGCGCATTCGTTGGACCGTTTATGGCGCTATCTTATCATGATTACAGTATAATATTTAGAATCATTTTATTTCTTGGTCTTGCTCTCTCAGTTGGAATTGTTGTCTTTGGAGTCAAGAAAAAAAGATATTTAATAATTGCAACTGGCATTGTATTCTGGACGATGATTGGATTGTTCTATGGGTTAAGTACTGGAACATGATTATTAAGACAATAATTTGTGATATAAAAAAACTTTCAACGTTATATTGAAAGTTTTTTTAGTTATAATTATTTTAAATTAACTTTTTTTATTATTCACGAATCCTGTAAACGCCTGCATAATTTCAAGCGGAACAGTGAACACGACTGTGTTTGTTTGATCTGAAGAAATATCATTTATTGATTGAAGTGTTCTGAGATGCAATGCACCTGGAGTAGAAGACAACACCCTTGCAGCCTCCGCCATGTTTTGTGATGCTGCAAGCTCTCCTTCTGATGTAATTATCACTGCTCTCTTCTCTCTTTCTGCTTCAGCTTGTTTTGCAATAGTTCTCTCCATATTCTCAGGAAGTTTAACATCCTTAAGTTCAACAGAAGAAACCTCAAGTCCCCATGACTTACTCACTGTCTCAACAAGAACCTCAATTCTGTCAGCCACCTTATCTCTACTTGCCAAAAGCTCATCAAGTGTCACCTCTCCCACCACATTTCTCATTGTAGTTTGAGCATATTGCATGATTGCATATCTGAAGTTTTCAATTTCAAGAATAGCTTTCTCTGCGTCTGCAACTTTATAGTAAATTACTGCGTTAACATTTACTGGAACGTTGTCCTTTGTAATGGCATTTTGATCCGGTACGTCAACAGCTTTGGTTCTAAGATCCACTTTTTGATATGACTGAATTACAGGAAGAACGATTCTCCATCCAGGATTCATTGTCTTATGAAATTTACCGAACATAAACTTAAGCCCTTTCTCATATTGATTTACTTGCCTAATTGATATCAATAAAAGAACGATTACAATTGGTATTAATACTTCCATATTTATTTTATTATTTTTATTAACCTTACAATAATTATATTCTAACTCATTTTAGGATTTTTTCCTAGATGGGTGGGTAAATCTAATAAAAGCGTACTTAGTAATTTCCACTAAAATTACATTGAATATGTTCCAAAAAACAATTACCCACAAGTAGCTGAATGGAACAGGCTCTATTTGAAAGATTTCCTTCATTACTGGTATCGTCATTGTCAAATAAATCATTAAAAATCCAATCAATATTGTTATATTCAAACGTATATTAGAAAATGGATTATATTGAAAAATTAATTTATCTAGGTTTTTGAAGGAATATGCAACGGATAAAACATAAGTTGCAAAACAAGCAAAGAACACAGAATGGGCCAATTGTTGCTCGACGGTTTTAGTCAAAATGAAATACAAAACAAAAAGAAATATGGAGCTTACAGTACCGATTCCAAATGCTAGAAACTTAACTTTGGTATTGAATATTTTATCTTTTATTTGACGAGTGTTTACCGTAAAGGTTCTGTCATACGCAAAAGCAAGTGCTGGTAAGGTCCCCGTTAGAATATTAACCCATATTATCTGAAGTGCGGTAAGCGGTAGACTTAGAGTAAATAAGAGTGAACCAGCTACAACAAAAACGGCATCTAGTGAGCTGGACATTAGGTATATAAAGACTTTTTGAATATTAGCTTTTATTTTATGACCTTCAACTATTGTGTTTGCAATAGTTTTAAAACTATTATCTATCAGTATCATATCTGCTGCCCCCTTTGCAACATCAGTAGCGGATGCGAGAGAAATTCCCATATCCATAGAGTTTAGTGCAGGAGCGTCATTTACGCCATCTCCCGTCATCGCAACAACCTCTCCTAGCTTTCTATATAAGTTACCAATCCTCAGCTTATCTTCAGGTGTAACTCTGGCAAAGATTTTGACATGTTCTAAGGTTTTTAATAGCTGGGAGTCATCCATGGTTTTTATCTCTTCTCCGCTAAGAATCTCATCATCAAGTACCTTTATTCCAACCTTCTCTGCAATAAATCTAACGGTACCAGCTAGGTCTCCTGAAATAATTTTAACCTTAACCCCCTTTCTCTGTATTCCAGATATATATTCGTGCATATTTTCTCTCAAAGGATCTGAGAATGCGAATAGCCCCGTTATTTTGAGGTGACTTATATCTTCCTCGCGCTTTGATCCATCATTCTTTTTGTAAGATATAGCAATTAACCTCTTCCCCTGATTACTTAACTTTTCAAATATTTCAATTAATCTTTCCTTTTCAATTACTTTCAAATTTGAATTCTCAACCAATATGTCTGGCGCTCCCAGTATTATCTTTTTATGATCTGATGAAGCTGATATAGAATACTTATTGTCAGAATTGAATGGTAACAATAATCTATTCTTAGAAAGATTTTCTATATCTATTTCATGGTCATATATAGTTTTTAATATAATTGCATCAAAGGCAGAACCTTTGTACAACCAGTTCTTTTTGTCTTTGGTAACCTTTTCAACTTCTGCCTCAATATTTGAGTAAGCAGATTTCAGCAATTCTTTGTGCTCTTGACTCAATACGCTGACACCAGACAAACTATTCTCAAGTAATTCATCTATTGTGTAAATGTTAGTTAGTGACAACTCCGCTTTTGTTAAGGTACCAGTCTTATCAGTTAAAATTAAGGTAGTTGAACCAAGTATTTCAGTTGATGATAATTTTCTAATCAATCCCCCCTTCTTTGAAATATTCAGAACTCCAACGGAAAGTATTACCGTCAGGGCAATAGGTAGTGCCTCAGGGACTGCACCGACAGCGATAGCTGAAGCTAGGACTAACATATCAAATAATTCTTCTCCCCTATTTACACCCAATATAAATATCAAAAACACTATTACGAGTGTTATTAAAAATATATACCAAGACATTTGTTGCACAGCATTCTGAGTTGGTGTCTTTGTTTTTTTTGTGTCTAATATAGAGGAGGCGATCTTTCCTATCTCAGTATTTTCTCCTGTGTTTGTTACAATTGCTAAACCATGTCCATTTGTCGTAAATGTACCAGCGTATAGATAATTGTCTCTATTAATTAAATCATTACCTGTCACAATATCATCCTGTTTATCTGCGGGTATGGACTCTCCTGTGATTATTGATTCATCTATTTTTAAATCTGTAGATTCCAATATTCTACAATCAGCTGGTACTCTTGAACCATAATTTATTATAATTATATCTCCTGGAACTAACTCAATTGCATCAATTTCTTTTGTAATTCCATTTCTTAAAACCTTGATAGTGTTTTTTATGAAGGAGTTTAGTTTCTCTATCGTACTCTCCGCCTTAAATTCTTGCCATGTGCTAAAAAAGACATTGATTAATATAGCAGAAACTATAACGATAGTCTCTATAATCTCGTTTAAATAAAATGTAAGAGAGGAGGCAAATATAAGTATAAATATTAAGGGGCTAAGAAATTGTAGAAAGAATAACTTTAACAGACCACTTCTTTTCTTGTCTCTAATTATGTTATTGCCATATTTCTCTCTCTTAGCATCAATCTGTGGTTCATCTAGACCTTCAATTTTTGAATCTAGTATTTCAAATAGCGTCTCTTTTTTCAATAACCAATATTCTGTGTTTTCTACGATCTTTTCATTTTGCATTCTTTAATTATATGCGATTAACAATAATTGGTCGAGCAATACTTATCAGATATTGATGATGGAATTACAGAAAAGGCGGGCGTGGGGAATTCCCCCACGCCCGCCCATGAATCATCGCTCTTGTCACTGTCTTGGCATAAGCCCCCACAACTCACCGAGTACACACATGCCAGACCCAAGGCAATATCAAAATCACGCCACTCACTATGCTTACTCCAGTGAAAAGCCGGTCTTTAATAGTCCAGTATCTCAATGGCAACCTACCCGCTGAAATAAACGCTGTGGTGTTGGCAATCAAAAAGCCAGTGTTGGCTAGAACAGGACTCTCAAGCGGAAATTTATAGGTCAAAATCCAATATGGTACCCCGGCAATAGTGGAAGCGGTGACGGAAATCACCAGCGCCCACCTTTCACCCTTCTTACCATTCTTGATCAAAAGCACAATACACAAGACAACCAAGATAGCGGTAAAGCCATCGAGTGCGGTCAAAGTTGTGTACCTGTGCATATAAGCCAAAACAAGAGTCATGATTGTGGCACCCATTGCATAGAGCATGGGCACAGCCGGTGTTGCACCACCCTGGCTCTTGGTCGTGATACATGATATCCATGTTAGTACGGTCCACAAGGCAAAGGAGGTAAAAGACAAGCCCTTACCATTTTCCGCCCATGCGCAGAATATCATGTAGCTGTAGCAGATGGCGATTAAATACAAAACATATCTATCAATTCTCTTTTTCAAGGTTTTCTCTTCCTTTCTTGTTTGTTGTTGTTTTTATACGTTTCAAAGCAGATCCAAAAGAACATAGGGTCACGGATGTCCTATTAGACACTCATCTCTATAGATATACAGATATACTATACCCTTGGAACTGCCCAGAAACCTCTCAAACAAACATCCTTTCTACCTATGTTATAGCATAATTTACTTTTAGAACAAAATTTTTCCTTTTGGAGAATATAACTCAACTGACTTAACAGTTTTGTATTGTGTCAAAGTATCTTTAAGCACGCTCATTAGATGAGAACTTTCACAACTGCTCAGTCCTCCAATCGGACGCCCTTCTGGTGTATTCTCACTTACAAGCATTACCTTTGCAACACCATCTGCAACACTCACAGATTTATATACTCCATACTTTGATAATTCCGACTCGAATAATATCTGAAGAGAACTGTCGACAACAGCAAAGGTTCTTGGAACTTGATAAATAGCTTTTTTTGTCACGCCACAATCTCTGGTCTTTGCAATTTCCTTATCTTGTATATACAAAGTTAAAGACATCGATTCAGATGGTGGCTGCACTGTTTTATCTCCCATCACAGCCCGAGACAAAGTAGTATCTAAAACAAAAGGTAACTCATATGTATCAACAGGCGGCATACCTGATGCGTTCTCTTCAGTAAATACAACCTTCAATTCAGTGCCGTTTGGAAGACCAATCCCTTCATTATTAAAATTTAAACCAACAGAAAACAGGCTATTCATTGAGTTCATTGTTGGCAGATTTTCAGCTATAACAGACTTCGATTCACCAAGCTTTTTCCATTCATTGTCACTGCTTTTAAAATAGATTTGAGCGATTCCAGCTTGTCCTTCAAACATCTGCCAAGAACAACCATTAGCCTTGCTGTTTGAATTATCAACTACCCCCTTGATTACCAAGGGAAATCCAACCTTACTTTTTGGGGAATGAGAAGTAACCGTCAGGCCACATTTACCACTCGTTACTACCGTCACCTCGCTACTACCAGGAAGGACTTGGCTTAAAAAGTCTGAGTTGACTCTAAAATAAACATATGCTCCAACAACTATTATCAGAAGTGCAATAATTTCAAGTAATAAAGTTAATATTCCTCCACTTTGGTGTTTTTTCATAGTATCTCTATTATACAACAGAATAGGATGTAGTGCTTAGTTACAGAATTTGAATCGACAAATAGTCTATTAAAAAACAAAAGGAATTAAAACCCTTGTATTCTTCTTGTATTCAACATATTTATTACCAAAATGACTAATCAAAAGTTTTTCTTCTTTTTTAGCTTTATAATAAGCGCCAAAGAAAAACAAAATAAAGAAAATTGTAAAAGCCAAAGTGTTTACATAAATAACAACACCAAGCACCATTAGTGACAACCCGGTATATATTGGATGTCTAACAAAAGCGTAGGGTCCGCTTGAAATTAACTCGTGACCTTCTTTCAATACAATGTTCGCACTCCAATTTTTGTCTAGTGCTTTTCTAGCCCAAAGCATAATCAACATTCCAGCAAAAGTAACTATGTCAGCTAGGATTTTTATTACAAATGTATTTGGCCATAATTTGATACTCAAAAAACCTACACTGTATTGAAGATAGATAAACAGTGCGATGAAAAAGTAGAAGAAGAATCTCATGGCTCCCCCACCTGTATTTTTAACTGTCTTTTTATTCGAAGAAAGTTTGCTAACCCAAAAAGTTATTTGAATCAAGAAACAAAGGATAATAAATAATAATGTAAAATCAATCATTTTTTTATTCTATATTAATCCAAGGTTGTTCACAATATCTTTAACTCTCTTGGTAAAATCCTCCTTCAAATCTTGAACAATAGAAAAATCCTTAGTTTCAACCGGAGAATGTTGCAACATGTTAAACCCCGACTCTTCATATCTGGGTATAAGATGCCAATGCACCTGTTTAGCCTCATCCATATACATTAAGTATACTTTTTCAATTTTAAGCTTCTCCAATAACATGTTTCTTGTTATGTCCACCATATCCATTAAATATTCATAATCCTCTCTAGAAAGCAAATGGAGATCACTCACTTTATCTTTCCACACTATCACAGTATGACCTTTTGTGATTGGAAACGACGCAAGACAAATATATAATTTTTCATCTTCATAAATAACGGCCTCTAATGGTGGGGTTGGTAAATTTTCCATATAAGATATTATATCAAGATTAGCTTTTAAAAGCTAAAATCTCTTCGCATCCCTCTTCACCACCTTATCCAAACTTTTTCTTATGGCGTTATCAAGGCTAATATTATTAGCATTAGCATAACAAATTAATGTGTAAATAATATCTCCGATTTCTTCCTCCATGTCTTGTTCAACTTCTTCAAGTTTTTTCTTTTTTGGGCCATAGACATGATTTACCAATCTTGCAAATTCCCCACCCTCTTCAAATAGACGAGCTAATATCTCGTGCGGACTCCAATATGGCCAATTATTATCCTTGAACCACTTATCTAGTTCTTTTTGATATTTTTCCATAACGGGTAAATTATATCACTCGGCGGATGATTTAGCGAAATCATCCAACAAAAAAGACCATACTACGATGAGATGGTCCCTTTTCGATAAGACTTTTGCTTACTTTTTAAACATTAGTCTTTCGTTTACCTTTCATTAAATTTGAATGAAAAGCGGATATCTGTTTGTATCAATTAGCGGCTGATACTTGCCCATTATATAAATTTGTTACTTCTTTGTTCTGACCTGCCCCAAATATTAATCTCCTAAGCATGTCCACGATCGAGTTACAATGGTCCCAAAGAAACCACGCGCATCGACTGCAACATACAGGAAATAATTCCTCCTAAGGACTCTCTCTGTCTGCC
>Ga0247840_10012210_pt1 | contig 10257 bp, 10 predicted proteins | sample LaCruzMarch2015__FD_192404 | JGI IMG/M metagenome (GOLD analysis project Ga0247840, IMG submission 192404) | Freshwater microbial communities from meromictic Lake La Cruz, Castile-La Mancha, Spain - LaCruzMarch2015_17m | ecosystem: Environmental > Aquatic > Freshwater > Lake | place: Spain...
TTACCATCAGCATGTCGGCATGCCTCGGCGATGCAACAAAATGGATACCGAACCTCTCCACGTCATAATAGGGATTGCCCAAAGCCGTCAACTCCTGCTCGCAGGAATTATCGGATCCAGTGTCAACCTCGCGAATCGCAAGCGAACCCTGAAACAATCTGATAATTTTTTGATCAATTTTTTTACCGATAAATTCAACCCCTTCGACGCAAGAAAGGGAGCCCGCCGGGACGGCCATCCTGCCGGTGGAAAAAATCTTGGAATAAAATTTCAGCATCCTTAAAATCCAAAAAACCGTATGACTTAAACTATTTGTATCGGTGAATGTCAGGCATTGGCACTCCCGATTCTCTTTATTTCATTGTTCGCCAGTGAGAACAATCAACTCCACCCGGCGATTCAACGCCCTCCCCGCTTCCGAGGCATTGGTTGCAATGGGTTGCGCCGGCCCCACCCCTTCCGCTGTAACCCGTCCGGGAGAAACGTTCTGGTAAGCAACCAGATATTCCCGGACTTTCTGAGCCCGTTTCTCCGATGCAGCCTGATTGGCTTCCGCCTTGCCCCTGTTGTCCGTATGTCCCCGCGTTACAACCTTGCCACCGGGATAGGCATTTAAGAAATTCCCCACACCATCCAAAATCTTCTTCCCCGCCGGCGTCAGATCGCTTGCAGAAGTGAATAAATCGTTAGCCAGTATGGTCATGATGATTTTTTTATCTCCGGCCTGGGCGGTCACTTTGGGGATCTTTCCTGCCGCAAGCAACATCGCTTTCTCTTGTTCCAATGCCTGTAGTTTGGCCTCCATGACCGCCATTTTTTCTTTGTCGGCAGCCATTTTCTCTTTCTCGACAGCCAACTTCTCCTCCTTGGCTCTGCTCTCCTGCGCTTCTCTGGTTTTCTGGATGCCCATCTGCGCTTCCAGCAATTTGGCTTTGGTTGCCTCTCTTTCCTTTTCCGCGATCAGTTTTTCTTCTTTCAGACGCCCCTCGCGAACCTCTTTCTGTTTCATGGATTCAAGCTCTGCCGTCTTCCTCTGAGCCTCCTCCAACTCCTTTCTTTTCCGGGCTTCCAGCTCATCTGCTATTTGCTGAGACTCTTCCAGGTGTTTGCGCTCTGCCTCGGCTTTGGCCTGAATCTCTTTTGCCCCCTCCGCCTCCTGCAGCTTCTCTCTCATGACTGCAATGGCGCTCTGGTAATCTGCGAGATCTTTCTGGGTTTCCTTCAATTTGGCTGCCGTCGTCTGCTTTTTCGTTTTCGTCTCCGCGGTCAGGGCCTTGGCTTTTGCCATAGTCGCCAAGTAAATGACCTCTTCCTCCCTTGCTCTTTTCATTTTTGCGGTGCTGACCCTCGCCATTATGGAACTGGCGGCCTCGTAGGCTTTCTCCGCCTGGACAAGCCAGGACTTTGCGGCGGAAAGATCATCCATAGCCTGTTGCTCCGCCCCTGCCTTCCGGGCCTCCTCAATGGCCGATTTGGCGGCTTCGATCACCATAACGGGGGTCTCTTCAGCCAAGGCTGTCAGCGGAAATAGAATCATCAGTACCCATATCAGGATGGTAAGCATCTTCCGGCTTGGATCTGTACATTTATCCATGTATTTGGCTCCTTATGTTCTGCTATTTTTTTAAACTTTCTATCTCGGCCTTTGCTTTAAGCAACGCCTCCTGGGTTGTGGCAAGGCTCTCAACATCGGCATTCAACTCGGCAAAAGCCTTTGCAAGCTCTGCATAAGCCCTGGCCATACGCGAAGCCCGGCTGAATCCTTCAGGATCCGGGATCGACCGAGCACTGCCAGCGGTGTTCAAGAAATCCAGTGCCTGCTTGACGTATGAAGGGGCAAATTTTTCTGCCTGCGCCTTTCGGGCCGCCTCCAGGGCTCCTTTGGCATCTGCGAATTCCTGTTCCTGCGTTGGTGTAACATTTTGAGCGTAAATATGCGGTGCAAAAATGGACAATCCGCCGATCATGAGAACTGCGAGCAATACCTTTTTCATATTCATACCCCCTTTCTTCTTTTTCTTATTTATCTCTAAAGAAAACAACGGTTTTGGTTGTATTTCCTGCACACCATATATTTTTACCAACTGGCTGATTCCTGCATCGATCTCCGCAAGGTCTTGTAAGGATATGCCCTCCAGGTTCGCGCCAAGCAAACCTTGGACAACTTCAGGGACCGATTTAACAAGATTATTGCCAGCCGGAGTCAATTCAACCCAGATGATTCGGCGGTCATCTTTCGATCTGTTTCTTGAAACAAGACCTCGTGCTTCAAGCCTGTCAATGATCCCCAAAACAGTCGTCTGGTGAAGATACATGCGCTTGGCAATATCCGAGATATTGATGGGCCCATTTTGATGGATCACCCGTATCGCCCACAACTGCGGTCCTGTCAGGCCCGTTTCTTGTTTGATCCGCTGTGACTGCTCATTCAAGATCTGGAAGACCCTTCTTATGTTATCCATAATATTGTCTATTATGCTCTGTTTTGTCCGCATCTTTTCTCCCGAATAAGTTTTATTGACAGACACCGAAACCCATGATATGTGGTTCCCCAATGGTTTGCATATTACATATCGCTGGAATTTCGTCAAGGAAAAACAGTGATTGTGTGCAAGCCCTTTATCAGGTTGAATACTTAAATAATTTAGACTGTTAAATTGATAAGATAAAAACTTTAACAAAGGGGAGGAAGAATTATGATGCAAAGAAGTTGGGGATCGGTAGGGTTGATGGCCTTGGTTTTATGTCTTTCCGTTTCATGGATGACCGGTTGCGCCAAAAAGGCGACCCTGCAGGAGGGGGCCGTGGTTACCCAGGAGCAAAAGGCGGTTGCCCAGGCGCCGGCGGAAGCGACGACTGCGGACACCCAGGCAGCCAGGGAAAGGGCGTTGCGGGATCAGGCCCTGAACGACCAGGCGGCACGGGAAGCGGCAGAAAAAGCGGCCAGGGATGCGGCGGCAAAGGCGGCAAAGGACGCAGCCGACCAGGCAAAGAGAGAAGCGGCGGCAAAGGCGGCAGCAATTCTCAAGGAGTTGCAGATTGCGGACGTCAATTTTGATTACAACAAGTACAACCTCAAACCCGAGGCCCAGGAAGTTCTGAAGAAAGGTGCACCTGCGTATCTGAAATACAGGGATTACAAGCTCGTGGTAGAAGGGCACTGTGACGAACGCGGAACCGCCGAATACAACTTGGCGCTCGGTGAGAAGCGTGCGACCGAAGCCGCAAAATACCTGGCTGATCTGGGAATCGAAAAGGAAAGAATTAAAACCATCAGTTATGGCAAAGAGATGCCGTTGGACAACGGAAACAATGAAGCGGCCTGGGCGAAGAACAGGCGGGCCCATTTTGTTATTTTCCCGCCGGTGAAGTGAATATAACCTGGTAAAGAATCCTCCCTCTATGCCTCAGGCGCACAGGCCAGGGGCATAGAGGGCTAACCCCTGCATAAGCATTTTCGAGCCTGAACACCTTCATGCTTCCGTATGACGGCCTGCGGTTGTCCTTTTGCAAAAAAGACATGTGTTTATATTGTTAACACACCCTGCGATCTCAATTATCTGATTTCTGTATATTTCAATGAATACTTTACACCCTTGAGAGAGAAGTGTTAATATATAAAACACTTCTTGCGTGGCAGTCCATTTGCGGGAACACTGCGTATTTTTTCAGTTTCATGTAACCATCTACTTATATTCAATATATTACGGCATGGATGAAAATGATTTTGACTTTTGTGTTTAGGCATGGTTATTGGATAGGCGGGAAGCAAGAGGGATGTCGGAATGGGAGATGACATCATGACAGGAACAATGGATCAACGGTTTCAAGGCGCGGGGGGTTGGTTTGGTAGTGTTGATGGCGATGAGACATTCAATCCGCAGAGAGGAGAAAATGGTTATGGGACTCACAATTATAGCTGTTATCATCATGTTGGGGTTGGTGATGCCGCTGTTCTGGATTATCGGAACGGTGGGATCAATCACCTATTTCTTCCTAAACAGGATGGGTGAAACCCGCAAAGAGCAATCCATCACCCTGAATCCGCAACTGGGTTTCACCATGGCCGATGGAGGGGATCCGATTGATGAAAAGAAGAAGAAGTGAACAGCGATTCACCAGTGTATCATATCCGCGATGTACCTGGTGTCCCCGGAGAAGATATGGTTGCTCCCTCTCCGAGGTTCGCGGTGGAAAATGGCGGCAGTTCAATTTGAATCGGAGAGGAGCTTGATACTTATGGGAATGGATCGGAGGACTTTTTTAAAGGGTTTGGGAACGGGAATTGCCGTGGCAGCGCCGGGGAGTTCTTTGCTGCCAAGCAGGGCAGAGGCAAAAGAGGTTGTCGCAAGCAAGGAATTCATGGGGGTTCTCGTCGATACGACCCGGTGCGTCGGATGCCGAACCTGCGAGTCTGCATGCGCGGAGGCGCATGCCATGCCGGCCCCGGATATGAGCGATGCGGCAATGGATAAAATCCGGCCGACATCCGTGACGCAATGGACCTTGGTCAATCGCTTCAAAACAGACAAAGGAGAGGTTTTTGTCAAAAAGCAGTGCATGCATTGCAATCAGCCCGGCTGCGTTGCGGCTTGCCTGGTAAAAGCGATGGAAAAAAAGGAGAACGGGGCGGTTACCTGGGACACCAATTGCATGGGCTGCCGGTATTGCATGGTTTCCTGCCCCTTTGACATTCCAAAATTTGAATATGATAGCGCTTTCCCAAAAATCCAGAAGTGCAGCCTCTGCTGGGAGAGACTGGTGAAAGGAGAAAAACCTTCCTGCGTCGAAGCCTGTCCGGCGGATGCCCTCACCTTCGGCACCAGACGGGAAATGATCGAGGAAGCAAACAGGCGAATATACAAGGAATCAGGGAAATATATCTCCCACATTTACGGAGAGCGTGAGGTAGGCGGCACCGGATATCTTTATATTTCAGCGGTTCCGTTTGAAAAGATCGGTTTCCGGACCGACCTGGGGACAACCTCTTATCCGGAGTACAGCAAGGGATTTCTCTATTCCGTTCCGATAGTCCTTCTTCTCTGGCCCGCATTTTTGATCGGGGTGAACACCATCACCAAGCGGAAACATGAAGTTCAAAACAGCGAAGGAGGAAAAAGATGAATACAGGGATCCCAGCAGAAGAAAAAAGGAACTTCAAAGATATTGTGGCCTTCATTCTCAGTGAAATGAAGCCTACTGGAAAGCTTATAACCCCCTTCAATGTAATCTCCGCCCCCTTAATCATTCTCGGCGCATTTCTTATTGTATACCGGCTTGTAAAGGGCATGGGCGCCGTGACCAATCTTTCGCAGGAATTCCCCTGGGGAATATGGATCGGCTTTGATGTGATGGTTGGCGTTGCCTTTGCCGGCGGCGCCTATGTTCTCACCTTTGTGGTCTATATCCTCCGATCGGATAAATACCATTCCATCATCAGGGCAACCGTTCTGAACGGACTCCTCGCATACATCTTTTACGCCGGGGCCATTTTTCTGGATCTCGGTCGCTGGTGGAATATCACGAATCCGCTTTTTGGAAACAAGTTCGGGGCGAATTCCGTGCTCTTCCTCATTGCCTGGCACTTTTTACTTTATATGCTGGCCGAGTTTGTTGAATTCTCTCCGGCCATCGCAGAATGGCTGGGATTGAGAAAACTCAGAAAGATTCTTGGTTCGCTTACCGTGGGAGCCGTGGTCGTTGGGATTGCTCTCTCGACCCTTCATCAGGCAGGCCTAGGGGCACTGTTCATGATGGCCAAAGGAAAGGTGCATCCTCTGTGGTACACGGAATTCATTCCTGTACTTTTCTTTGTTTCCAGCATCTTTGCCGGGCTTTCCATGGTGATCTTCGAAGGAACCATAAGCCATAAAGTCTTCAGTGATCAGATAAGCCATGAAGATCATAAGTCTTATGACGACATGCTTATAGGCCTGAGCCAGGGATGTGCGGTATCGATGTTTGTCTATTTCTTTGCGCAATTTCTCATATTCATCCATGGCTGGCACTGGTCACTCCTGAACACCCCCATGGGCTACTGGTATCTTACGGAGATGGTCGGATTGGTAGGTATCCCCTGCTTCATGTTTTTCCAGGGCGCAAGATACAGAAACCTGCTTCTCATCCGAACAGCCGCCATCCTTGCGATGATCGGAATTATCATCAATCGGCTCAATATTTCCATCATTGCGTTCAAATGGTGGATTCCATTCAGCGAAAGATATTTCCCTTCCTGGATGGAGATCGTGATCACGCTGGCTATCATATTGACCGAAATCTGGGTGTTCCGCTGGATTGCAACCCGGATGCCGGTATTTGGAAAACCGCCTGCATGGGCGGAAGAAACACATTAACAGAAAGGAGACAATAAAATGGAAGGGTTCATCTATTCAGACATCTTTGCAACAAAGGGGGTCGAATATCTGTTGGTCATTAGCGTCCTGCTGCTTTTCATTCCTTTCTGGAGAATGGTGAGCAGGCCGGCGAAGGCCATTTATCAGGCGACCGAAAGAATCATCCCGGCGCTCAGTGAATGGTTTCATCTGCCGGCGGAAAAACTGTATTACCATCAGGGTCATGGTTGGGCCATGCCGGAGAGCGGCAATGTGGTCCGGGTGGGGATGGACGAATTTGCGCAGAAGCTCGTGGGAAAGATTGATGCGATTCAATTTCCGCAAGTCGGTTCCAAGGTTACACAGGGAGAAAAGGGCTGGAGCCTGCAGGCGGGTTCAAAATCGATTGATATGCTCTCGCCCGTAGGTGGGGAGATCATCGAGATCAATGAGAATCTGTTGAAATCACCGGAAAGCATCGGCAAAGATCCCTATGGTCAATCCTGGCTCTTTAGGGTGCAGACGCCAAAGGTTTCTGCCAACATGAAGAATCTGCTCTCGGGTGCGCTTGCCCGAAAATGGATGGACGGGGTCAGGGAAAGTCTGCTTTCGCGGATGAATTACAACCTGGGCGCTGTGTCCCAGGACGGTGGTGTGCTGGTGGATGGAATAGCGAAAAATCTGGATAGCGAAAAATGGGATGATATCGCAAGGGAATATTTCCTGGTTTCATAAATGGTCAAGGGAGGGTGTACAATGGCTCCCCCAAGGAAAAAAATGAAACGCTACCCTTTGATTCCTGAAGATGAGCAAAAGTGCATCTGGATGACAACCGGATTCATATCGTACAAACTTTGCGATAGAAGCTATCAGTGTGAAACCTGCCCCCTTGACCAGGCCATCAAAAATGAGGAAGTGGGTGAAGATGATTGGGGGAGACCTTTCCACAAGGTCTCCCCTTCGGAGGTCAATGGGATGGAGGAGTCGCTGCGAAGTGATTCCATCAGTGGATCTGTCTTCTATCACCCTGATCATTGCTGGGTGCAGGTGGAAAATCCCGAGAAGGTGAAAGTAGGAATCGATGACCTGCTGGCCCAACTGATTACAAATGTAAAGGTCGTCATCCTCCCCCAGACCGGGAGCTTTTACGGACAGGGAGAGTGCTGCGCCCATGTCATCCAGGATGATTATATCCTGCCTGTTGTTGCTCCACTTTCCGGCTCCATTCAGACGGTAAATCTCCGTTTGAAGAAGGAGCCGGAACTGATCATCTCCGATCCGGGAGGAGATGGCTGGCTGATCACGATAAAACCGAAAAATCTTGAAAGCGATCTCAAAAAGCTCCTGTTTGGAAGAGAAGCGCTCCTGTGGTATCGGCGGGAGGAAAAGGAACTCATCGCCCGGGCCGATTTGTTGTTGCAACATGGCTCACAGGCTGTGGGTCCAACCATGCAGGACGGTGGCGTCCGGGTTGATCGCTTGCGCGATATACTCCACAGTGTCAGCCCCAGACAGAGGGCTCAAATACTGGATTTCGAGATCAGCAGAACCCAATATTCCAGAAGATTGTTATCGAAATAACCAGGATAACGGCTATTTTTGCCCCCACCAGGAGAAGGGGAAAATCCTGCTGATGGGGCCGTTCTTTTCCGCCTTGATGCTCTTTTGACACAGAGGGCAGAGTTCGGCCGGTTTCAGATCGATATTCTCTACATAGGTGGATGAGTTCATGACACATTTTGACTGTGAACAGTGGATGAGCCCAAAGGTGTGGCCCAGTTCATGGATGGCCTCTTTCAGAAGGCGCTCGCCTGTTACCTCCCGGTTTTCAGGCAACCCATAGAACCTGTTGTGGAGGCGCTGCGTGGAGACGACTGCGCCGATTCCATTCAGTTGGGCCTCGCCGAAAACAAACGTGAGGATTGGAATAAAAAGATCCACATCCACAACGCCAAGGATCTTGTCCGCATCCGAAGGGGGCTTCATGATCAACTGCTGGAGGATCAGTGAAGAGTTGTATTGAGTCCTGTTCGGATCGAAAACGCTTTTCAGATCGATCGGGAATTCTCTTCTTCTCGTTTCCAGATGAAACGTTTCCGAGATAAACGTCTCCAGCATTCCAAGGTCAGAATGATCCTCCATCGCAATGGGCACAACATAAATATAGGACATCACAGATACTGTTTGCTAAGATCATCCTTTTTCAGGTGATACTTTTCAATCTTGTTGTAAATGGTAAGCCGGCTGATCTTGAGAATCTCGGCCGCCTGGGCGATATTTCCTTTCGTTTGATTCAATATTTTCAGGATTTGATCTCTTTCCACATCTTCGAGCGATGCACCGCCGGAAGGCGCCGCAGAAGATGAAAAGGGAAAGGAGATATCATCCACTTGAATATGGGAGCCTTGCGCTACGACCATCGCCCTTTCAACGACATTCCTGACCTCCCGGATATTTCCCGGCCAATCGTATCCAACAAACATCTCCATCGCCTGCGGGGCAAAACCGACCACATTTTTATTCATGGATTGGGCATACTTGTTCAAAAAATACTTTGCAATCAAGGGAATGTCCGTTCTCCTTTCCCGCAGCGGGGGCAGCAAAACGGAAAATACATTTAACCGATAGTAAAGATCTTCCCGGAAGCTCCCATCCTTGATTGCCTTTTCCAGATCTTTGTTGGTCGCAGAAATTACCCGAAAATCGACATCAACGGCCTTGTCCCCCCCCAGCCTGGTAAAATTCTTGGTCTCAATGACGCGAAGAAGATCCATCTGCATCTTTTCACTGATATTTCCTATCTCGTCCAGAAAGAGAGTCCCTTTATCGGCCATCTCCAGCTTTCCTTTTCTTCGGTACAGGGCCCCGGTAAAGGCCCCTTTTTCATGGCCGAAAAGCTCACTTTCAAGCAGACCTTCTGGATAGGCGCCGCAGTTGATGGTAATAATGGGAAAATATCTGCGCGAACTTCGGCTGTGGATTGCCCGGGCTATGAGCTCTTTTCCGGTTCCGCTTTCCCCCAGAATCATAACGGTGGAATCCGTTTTGGCAACGGTATTCACCATCTCCATCACCCTCTTCATGGCAGGACTCTCCCCCACCACCTCATCGGGAAGCGACAGTTCTTCAATCTGCTGGCGCAATTGAATGTTTTCGGTAATCAGCCTTCTTTTGTCAATGGCATTCCGGATCAACCGGCTCAAGTCATCGGGATCAACCGGTTTGGTAACGTAGTCAAACGCCCCGTCCTTCAGCGCCTGGATAGCTGTATCCACAGAGGCATAAGCGGTCATGATAATGGTAACAATGTTCTTATCGATCTGCTTTATGCGATTTTGAAGTTCGATTCCATCCATTCCAGGCATCTTGATGTCCAGCAGGATAATATCCCACGGATTTTCCTGAAGTTTTTTCAAGGCAAGGTTCGCATCGGCGGCAGTATCGACCCGATAACCATCGGCTTTGAACCATTGATACAGAGAATCCCTCACCGAGGGTTCATCGTCAACAATCAGTATTCCTATCTCTTCCGGTTTCACAGGTTGTCTCCTTTTTCATTTTGAGAAATCACACGTTCTTTACCGAATCAGGTTCGACAGTGTTTGTCTGCCCTGACTTTCCATCTTGTTAGAGGATAATCGAGGCAGGACAATGGTAAAAGTCGTGCCTCGGTCTACTTCGGATTTTACGTCAATAACGCCAGCGTGTTGCTGCACAACTCCGTAAACCATAGATAAACCCAGCCCCGTGTTTTTCTCTTTCGTGGAAAACAGGGGTTCAAATATACGGGGAAGCACATCGGCGGGAATTCCCTTGCCTTCGTCCGTCACCATAATCCGAATCCGGTCTTTCTCTGTACTGTAGTCGGTTTTTATCGTTATTTTTCCGCCGCGAGGAGTCGCCTCGATAGAATTATCGTTCAATT
>Ga0247840_10012212_pt1 | contig 10255 bp, 11 predicted proteins | sample LaCruzMarch2015__FD_192404 | JGI IMG/M metagenome (GOLD analysis project Ga0247840, IMG submission 192404) | Freshwater microbial communities from meromictic Lake La Cruz, Castile-La Mancha, Spain - LaCruzMarch2015_17m | ecosystem: Environmental > Aquatic > Freshwater > Lake | place: Spain...
CGGAGCGAAGCAAGCGAGCTATTATTCTGGAAGCACAGGGGTACAAAGAATCACAGATTTCTCGAGCAGAATGAGACAAGCAATCATCTATTCTTCAGGCTGAAGGTCAGAAACAGTCTCAGATTCTCGCAGCAGAAGGTCAGGCAGAAGCTATCGAGCGACTTGCCACAGCGCAGGCTAAAAAGATAGAAGTAGAATCTCTCGCTTCTGACCAGTTTTTCAAATGAAACGCTATCACGCATGAGCAAATCAAGGTGGCTGGAGAAGCTATGGCAAATAATACAAAATATATTCTCGGATCAGACGTGATTGCTGGTGTTCAGAAGCTCTTTACGAAGTAGTTCTTATCCTCGATTTTTATGTCAATCATGTTTCTCTGGTTTTGCGCCGCACTCTTCTTTCTTTTGCTCGAGGCATTTACAGTGACTCTGTATGGTCTTATGATTGCTCTTGGGTGTCTCGCTGCTGGTATTTTAGCCTACTTTATGGGGGATGTCTGGCATTGGTATCAGGCAGTACTGTGTCTCGTGGTGGTGGCAATTGGTTCATTTTTTGTTCCTCGGCTCTTCCATGCTACAGGAACGCCTCTTCAGATGGGGCTCGATGAGTATATCGGACAAAAAGCAGTAATAAAAATCGTTGATAGCACGACGAAAGTGACACTTGGTGGCGTCGATAGACTCGCAAAATCTGATAAAGAGCTTTCCGAAGGGCAAAAGGTGACTATTATGGGAAGAGATGGTATAATATTGATTGTAAAATAAGTTATCGAGGCCGGAGCATTTTTCGTAATTTATTTGCTGATTGAAGCATTTTCAAAAGTCTTGGTCGCAAGATGATGACTTTTTCTGGTGGAATGATGACTTTTTTTGGTCAAAATCACATCTTAAAGGTCGTAACACCCGCTAGTTTATCTCATTCGTGTGAGGATATCCCGAGTAAGTCATAATCACTACATCCACGGCGTAGAGCTTCTTGAATAGCATGCCATTGGAGCAGATGAGCACCATGGTCCCGTCTAATCTCTGGCAGGCTGGAAGATGCTCCATAGTAATATATAGCATGGTTATTCCAGTATACAAATACCCCCGCAGCATGAATGATGTTTTCTCTAACCGCGATAAGAAGTCAACCAGCGTTATTTTTTTCTAGAATTTGGAGGAAAGTCTGGTAATAGGGGAGAGCATTATGTGAAAAATTATCTCGCTTGGTCGTTTCTTCGAGGAGATCAAAAAATACCTCAGCATAGGTTTGTTTCTTTATGCTTCAATCAGGAGAGAAGAACGGACAAATATTATCTCATTTTACCCATTGAGTTGTGACACCTCTTCTTTCTGCAACACGTATATTATAGCGTCCCTTTTCTTTAAAATTTTGAAATACTTTCTCTGCTGTTGTATCAGAAAGAGGAATAAGTGCCGTCACTGGCTCAATAAAGCGCCGAAAGGGGGCTTTATTTTGTATTTTGTATTTTGTACTTTGTATTGGTAGTCAGTTGGCAATTGGTTCAATCTGGAGAAAGAGATCAGTCTTTCATACCACTTTTTGAGAGATACCATCGAGACACTCCTGAGTGATACTATTTTCTTCTCATCAGAGGATATAAAGACCAGTATATTTTCCAACTATCTTTCTACGCTCTATAAGGATTTTTTTACTCTGAAAAATATACCAAATACTTTCTGCTTGATCTGTACGGGAGAGGATATCAGACCAAAGAGGGGATTGCCAGAAACTCGTAAAATTATTATTTGACATAGTATAGTTTATATTGTATAGTATGAGTGTATTTCATTCTAATAATATTTTTATGGCATCAGATACCACACGTACACCATACTCACTTCAACTCAAAAAGCAATACAGGGAAACTCTACAACTGATTATCTCTGGTGAACTGGATGAAACAAACGCTGATATCGCTTTTGATACCCTCGAAGAAGAAATAAAGGAGCAGCCAGAATACCAGCATATATCATGTGATTTCTCTGATCTCGCTTATGCCAACTCCAAGACACTGGGCTATCTCACTGACTTTATCGCTCGTACACACCGCCTCGGAAAAACTATTTCATTTGACCGAGTGCATCCAAAGACGCAATATATCTTTGATATGATAGGGCTTTCGAAGGTCGTAGATAAGGCAAATAATTAATTATATATGACATCTGATGCATTTGGTTCAATGCTATTACGAGAGATAGACGAAAATGCTGACAGACCACTTGCGACTGCATCACGAGAAAAGATTCTAGAGATTTTTCATGACATTGATACGACTGATCTTAAGCAGCTTGATTGGGATAAACTTGTGGAGGTTGTACGAGACGGAAGAAGGGGGTTATTTGGTGATCTAAAGGAGAGCATTATTAGAAGAAGGTTAAGATCGAGTTGAATCAAATTGCCTCGTGAGAATGACACTCTTCCGATGGATACAGACGATCGACTTAAAGCATCTATCCTAATAGTCCAAAAAGAGCCAGAATATATCCCTCTTATGCTTGATGCTCTCTGGGATGTATACCAGGATGTACAAGCCTCTATTACCTCCCCCAACAATGGCACATCTCAATCATGAGATATATCTGAAGATGAAAGAGAAATACGAGACCTGACAGATATCATTATTAATATCGCTGCTTATGCCGTTGCCCGTATACCTAAGGATGCCTATCCAACATTTGGGGTGTATTTTTTTTCTAATACTGAGAGAGATATAAAACTGTTATGCCAAGAATCGAGTCCATTATATGAGGTATATACAGATGCAGAGGAAGTAAATGATGAAGATATTCAGAAATTTATTACAGCTGTACGAAAAAATAAACATGAGCACATCTTAATCCAGGGTTTGACTCAAAAAACGCCATTTATTACAGCCCTCCTCGAAGCCATTAATGCATAATATAGTTACTTTTGCTCCAGATAATGTCTCCTTTCATCGGGAGACATTTTTTCAATCGCATATCGGAGCATCGTGCGGGGCATTTTTGTAGCTTGCTCATAAAGAAAATTCCGTAATATATCGAGGGAACAGCGTTTCCCTACTTCCCGCAGCATCCAACCAACGGCTTTGTGAATCAGATCATGCCGATGAGACAACATACGCTCCGCGATGTAGAGTGTGAGTTTCGCATTACCCTGTTTTATCTGATAAAAAGATGCCAGAATAATGATACGATTTATCCAAAGGTTTGAGCTTGCAATACAATCGTTGATAAATTTGACTCGTTCCTCATGAGTCAGACATCGCTCAATATACGGGCCAATAATATGTTCGCTTGAGACATCCACTAGGTCCCAATTATTGATACCATCCACACGATCCATATAAAAATGTGCTAGCTCCTCCAATGGATATATTTTTCTCTGAGCGAAATAGACAAGTGCTAGTACACCCGATAGACGAATCTCGTGATACCCATTCTTGAGCAACTCATTCACGTCATCCAGTGTTATATTAGGGGCATATTTTTTCACCAATGCTCGTATTTGTGGCACAGTGAGTCAGAGGAAAACATCACCCTCACCATACTCTCATGGCCCTGTTTTGAAAAATCGTTGCGAAATAGCAGCTCGTTCTGGGTTGACGAGGCTTTGAATTTCGGAAAAAAGGTCCGGAAGAGACATATCTTAGCTCTTATACTGCTCCAATTCTTCTCTTGCTTTCTCTATTTGTCTAAGAGTCACTTCTTTTTTCTCTTGTGTGAGGCGGATAACATTTTCTGGTGCTTTACCAGCAAAGCTCGGATCCATGAGTTTGACCTCGAGGAGACGTACATAGTCCTCCTTTTCTTCTATCAGTTTTGTGAGACGCTCGATATCATCATCATGATTACAGATACTCGTATCGACAAATATCTCTACCTCTCCAGCGATACCATAGGTGTATTTATCCCGTTCAAGTGCATCTTTTGTGAGAGTAAAAGTAACCTCTCGAGATTTGCCTAAACCACTAATGAGCAGGATATTCTTTTCTAAGACGATTCGATCACGAGGATTGACGTAGAGGACGATATCGACGAGTTCTCCGGGCTTGATACGGCGTTCACCACGGATGGTACGGATAGCTGTGACGACGTCAAAAACTGCCTTCATCGCTTCCTCACTCTCTCGGTCGAGAGGATAGTTGCACGATGGCCATTCAGAGCTCATAAGGGAATTTTTAATGCCAAAATCACCCACGAGTTCACCGTTCTCATTCACCTTTCCATCGATGGTTTGTGTCAGTGTTTCTGTGATAAAGGGGATATAAGGATGCCAGAGTTTCAGGAGCGTGAGGAGCGTGTACATCATCACCTCTTTCCCATACTTGCTCTCATCTTTTACGAGCTTGAAACATTCGATAGCATAGTCGGCGAATTCATCACGTGTGAAAGAGATTAGCTTTTCTCCCATCATCGAGGAATTGTATTCTTCCATACCTTCTGTTACATCATCACGGGTATGCTTGAGCCGAGAGAGTATCCATCGTTCATAATCGAGGAGTGTACCCCAGTTTTTTGTGAGTGTTTTTTCGAGTTTTTGCAAATCTGTTTCCATTATTTCTGCTTTCTTCTTTTTTCTTATTTCTTTTTGCTCTGTGCAGTTCATCCAGACAAATCGTGCGACATTCCAGAGTTTATTGAGGAATATCTGATTATTTTTTACGACATCACGGCTGAATCTGAGATTATTTCCTGGAGTATTGCCGATGACAATAGCGAGACGTAGGGCATCAGCAGAGAATTCTTTTATGAGTTCGATAGGATCAACGCCATTCCCAAGTGATTTACTAAACTTTCGTCCCTGATCATCCGTGAGAAGACCATGAAGATAGACCGTTTTAAAGGGCGTCTGACCTGTGATACCATAGCCGAAGAGGAGCATGCGCACCACCCAGAAGAGGAGGATATCATGCCCTGTTTCGAGGACTTGCGCTGGATAGTATTTTTCAAAGAGTTTACTCGGTTTCTCAAAATCCCAATCGAGGACAGAGAAAGGCCAGAGCGCAGAGCTAAACCAGGTATCGAGGACATCTTCATCACGGACGACCATATCTTTTCCATACTGTTTCTCGAGGGGTTTGGGGTCTTCGGTAACACCGAGGAGTTCACCCGTCTCTGCGTGGTAATACGCCGGTATCTGATGACCCCACCAGAGCTGACGACTGATACACCATTCATGGAGATTGTTCATGATACCCTCAAATATAGCACCATAGCGATTTGGAATAATCTCAAATTCTCACTTTCCATATCATTCCATCACACGTTCTGAGAGTTTTTTGCTATCGACAAACCACTGAATAGAAACGATAGTTTGCACTCGGACACCACCACGCTCGGAGTAGCCAACAGGGGAGACGTGCGGTGAGACTTTTATCAGATTGCCTTTTCCGCGGAGCATATTCACGATCATCTCTCGAGCCTCTGTATCCTTTTTCCCTGCAAAAATACCTGTGTTTTCCATCATAATACCGTCATTATCGAGGACGCGGTAATCGACGGGGAGACCATGGCGTTTTGCCGTCTCAAAATCAGCAGGATCATGGGCGGGTGTGATCTTCACCACTCATGTCCCAAAGTCCATATCGACCATCTCATCGGCGATAATAGGAATTCTCTTATTCACAAAGGGGAGTATCACCTCATGGCCTATGAGTTTCTTATAACGCTTATCTTTGGGGTTAACAGCTACTGCCTGATCTGCGAGAAGTGTCTCAGGACGAGTCGTTGCGACGATGAGTTCACGGTCGAGACCATGGACGAAATAGGCGATTTCATAGAGAAATCCTGGCTCATCACGATATTCAATTTCTGATTTTGAGATAACAGTTTTATCCTTGGGACAATAGTTTACCATATATTCTCCACGGTAGATGATACCTTCATTATAGAGCTTCACAAACGTCTTCGTTACGAGGTCATTGTTTGCTTTGTCGAGCGTAAATCGCTCATGGTCCCAGCTGACACTCGCCCCCATCATCCGCATCTGACTCGTGATAGTACCATGTGACTTTTCTTTCCATTCCCAGACTTTTTCGAGAAATTTCTCACGTCCGAGGTCCTCACGATGGGTGCCTTCTTTTTGGAGATTTTTTGCCACGACATTTTGCGTCGAGATACCAGCATGATCTGTGCCAGGTACCCAGAGCGTCTCATCACCCTTCATACGATGGTATCGTACCATCACATCCTCTATTGCGAGCATCAAGGCGTGCCCTGTATGGAGGACTCCTGTGACATTTGGCGGAGGTAAGGGGATATAAAATGTCTCGCCGGTACGAGACTTGTGTGGCTTATAACAGCCTTTTTCTTCCCACATTTTTGCGAGAATATCCTCAGAGGAAGAGGGGTCATATATTTTTGGGAAATCCATATGCACACTATTATAGGGAGAGAGAACAGAATGCAAAATGGAAAAATAGTTTTTCAAAGCTTTGAAAATCACGCTCTATCGATATACTGAAGAACAGTTTTATGAAATACGATACTATCATCTATCTCCAATGAGGCATCGGAAATCAGATGTTCCAGTATGCCTATGGGAGGACACTAGAACTCCAAGGAAAAAAAGTATATTTTGATACGTCTTTTTATCATACTCACTGGGGAGTAGCTACGAAGAGGGTTTTCTCGCTTCCCGCATTTCGACTTAGATACTGAGCTTCATGATTATTCGAACGACCGTCTTTTGTCCAACGGACGAGATATAGAGGATATCGAATAAAAAAATGGTTGCAGCACCTATGGTATCCAGATTTTCATGATGGATACTGGCAGAGTGAGCGGTATTTTCGAGGAAGTGAGCCAGGAATCAGACAAGAATTCATACTCAAAGATCCTATGGGTCCACAAGCACAGATATGGTCTGAAAAGATTTCCCAAAACCCAGGTGCCATCTCTCTCCACATCAGACGAGGGGACTATGTCTCACATCCACGGGTTCGAGCCTATATCACCCCTTGTAGTCAGGGATATTATCGTGCAGCGATTAATTTTTTCCAAAAGACGGTTTCTTCTCCTGTGTTTTTTATCTTCTCAGATGATATCGAGTGGGCATGAGAGCATCTCCCTCTCGAAAATGCTTACTATGTTTCTTCTTCAGACTTAAGAGACTATGAAGAGCTTATCCTCATGAGTCAGTGTGCCCATCATATCATTGCAAATTCCACATTTTCCTGGTGGGGAGCATGGCTCGATGGCCGTTCTGATACAATTGTTATCGCTCCTTCTCAGTGGACGCTCCGAGAAACGAGCGATATGCTCGGTATCATACCGCCTTTTTGGAAGCAGATTTCTAGTGTATAGAGAGAAAATTAATAAATAAGTTGACAAATTGAAATAATCTGTATAATTTCACCCTACCTCAGAAGAGGTAGCACATACTCATTATTCTCCTTATGCACCTAATACTTCCTTCTTTTCATCACAATACCCCTTATTCTCTCTTCGAAAGACTTAATCAAAAATATACGTTTCCCAGCACGGCACCTCCACAGATATAGTTTTCTTCTAAAAAATTTCCATCGCTGTCTCCATCATTCTCGAGTGAGTATCTCTCTCACTCTACGGAGATTGTGTACACTTTCTATCTCAATTCTTATTTGTTTATGAACTCCCTCGCGTCATCCTGTGCTCATCCATCCAATCAGCCATCTCAATATCTCCATCACAGTGCTTACGACTGATTATGCCAGGATACCACAGTGCGATGGCTCGATCTATCGTGTTCACCGATTTTTCTCTGGACAGGTTGCATCGGTATAGTATGCTCTCTTGTTCTCGTCATCATCTTTTGCACACACCCAATTACGATCAAAAATCTCGTATCTGATTTTCACACAGGAGTCGAAGGTGTACGAGTTATATCTAGACGTGAGGATGCTTAAAGTCCGAACGAGAAGAGGACACAAAAACCCCACTTCGTAGGAAGTGGGGTAGGAGACAGGAGTGTAATAAGACTACTTAATAGCGGTATATGTAGAAACACTATCCGGATTACCACAACTCGTGGCACTCGTACAATATGCCGTACAGCTCCCCAATTCATAATAATTATCGAGATTGCTAGCAGTCGTGATCATGCTGTTTGCGGGTACTGTATCGATATTATCATATCCATACTTTCCTACATTTGTTGAAGCTTCAAATCGGGTACCAACGGCAAAGCCAGAACCATCATCACACTGAGTATAGACATAGTCACATGTTACTAAGGTTGTTCCAGAAGAAGGCTGACATGAGTTATTTCCACTTTGCGGATCCTTGAGAGATGTACCACTGTTGACAGCTTTGATAGCCAATATCACTTCTGGTATAGTTTTAGGGCTCTGACCTGTTTGTGTGACGACAGCGAGTAGTGCCTTATTGATCGTTGCTATATCAGAAATACGTGCTGTATCGCGAGCCTTTCTAATGTATCACATATACACAGCGAGCCCGGCCGTAGCAAGAATAGCGATGATAGCCATCACGACCATCAATTCTATAAGCGTGAAACCTGATTGTTTTTTCATAAACAATGGTGGGTTAAAAATATGATGCAAAGTAGGATACCTGCATGAACAGATAAAGTATAATCTATTTTCCGGAGAAGCAAATTTTTTCATGTTTTTTTATGCCTTTGGACTTTAGATATCATCAAGTCCGGGGACTTCAAACTTCAAGCACAAAAAACCCCACCGGAGGGTGGGGTTTTATAAGTATAAGAACTAAATAACTAACTAAGCATTCGCAGTAAGAGTAGTAGTCCCACCAACAGTACAGGAGCTACCGGATCCAGTAGTACAGCTAATAATTTGAGGTGTATCATTTGTATAAGCCTTACAATTTCCTACTTCAAACAAACTTGCATCAATAAAGTTTGTCCCACCAGTTGCATTTACTGCGTCATCAGTATAGAGTCCGACATTTGCTCTACTTTCGAAACGAGTACCTATGGCGTACCCAAGTCCAGAATCGCATAAACGATATGTGAATGAACATTGAGCCAACGTTGTGCCGTTGTCATCTAGGCAAGTAGATTTAGTGGTTACCCCATTTGCACTTGATTGAGGATCCATAAGTATAGTATCGTTATTTGCCGCAGCAACTGCATTATATACTTTTAGAGTGGCATCTGGGGGTAACCCCGTGGATGACATCATACCTAAAACAATAGTGTTAATAGCAGATACATCCGCAATACGTGTTGTATCTCGTGCTTTTTTGATATACCCAGTATACGCAGCAAGCCCGGCCGTAGCGAGGATAGCGATGATAGCCATGACGACCATCAGCTCTATAAGGGTGAAACCTGATTGTTTTTTCATAGGAGAGATAAAAATAATTAAAGTGTGCTACTTAGAAACTATGTTGTAGGAATATAGGTAAAGAGATCTATGGTACAGTTCGCTGTACAATATGTCTTACAGCTACCGACCATATAAAGTGCATCAGCACTAGCTGCAGTATTTCCAGTTGACATACCATGAGTCGCAGGCATTGGACTCATTCCACCGGCACTTCCTAAGGCAGCAACTTCTCCAGTAGCATCGTATCCATACATGGCTTGATTCGCCTTACTTTCAAACATGGTAGCAACTGCAAAACCATTTCCGTCATCACATTGGACATAATAGTAACCGCAATTGACAATATTAGAAGTAGTACTGGTAGCGTGTCAAAAACAAGCGGCCTTATCGTCAAGCGGGTCTTTCAGGAACTGTCCATTATTTGTTTCTTTTACTGCATCGGCAACAGCTTGTACACTGGTTGGTGTTGTACCAGTTGCTGAGAGCATCCCGAGAACCACTGTGTTAATAGCATTGAGATCCGCAATACGTGTTGTATCTCTCGCCTTCTTGATATAACCAGTATATGCTGAGAGCCCAGCTGTAGCGAGGATAGCGATGATAGCCATGACGACCATCAGCTCTATAAGGGTGAAACCTAGTTGTTTTTTCATAAAAGAAAAAGAGTTATTTGTAGGCATAAACTGCTTATGGAATAAGTGGTTTATGTACCGAAGAAGCAATGCGTAAATGGCATCTGGGACCTCTATCTAATCGTAGTATACTCTATTCTTTCACGAAATGCAAATAATTGCTAGTGACTTTTTACATTTTGTGTTATTTCTTGACTTTTTTGGAACCTTTCAACACCTCGATGAGTTTAGTACTCAACATAAGGAGAGAACTTATAAAATATAAAAAACAAGGTACAGAATACAAAACATAGGAATTGTTTTTCTAATATTTTCTCTACTATATCTGTATGTATCTTCTCCTGGC
>Ga0247840_10012213_pt1 | contig 10253 bp, 7 predicted proteins | sample LaCruzMarch2015__FD_192404 | JGI IMG/M metagenome (GOLD analysis project Ga0247840, IMG submission 192404) | Freshwater microbial communities from meromictic Lake La Cruz, Castile-La Mancha, Spain - LaCruzMarch2015_17m | ecosystem: Environmental > Aquatic > Freshwater > Lake | place: Spain...
GTTCGGTCCATATCCAGATCGGCCCAAGTTTCCCAATAGCTTTGTTATCGCATTCCAATCAATTAGATGATCAATCTTCAGCAATTGACTATCCTTCACACGACAATTAGCTTCACACAATAAAAAACTCATCCTCAAAACCAATTAGTCATTCCACATAAAAGACTTCTCTTATATCACCCTTCTAGCAATCCTTCAATTACGCAGAGGTCTTATCGTTTATTGCATGAAAAAAGTTCAAGCCACAAATCAGATACGCAAATCTAACCCCAAATTGACGCCTGAAGCCTTGTACGCATCACCATTTTTCCCGGCAGAAATAACAGAAGTGGCAGCAAGGCAACGATCTCGACCACCAGCCATAGTTATTGGCATTAACCGCTCAACATAGACAAAATTGTCGTTCATTCCATAATTGCCGGAGAACCGAAAACCTCCCCTGCGACTAGATCTATAGAACTAATTCAATATATCGAAATAACCGACCCGGGCTGTCTCTAGGACTTTTAGACGCAAAGATTCTCGAAGAAAGAACAAAGATGAAGGGAAACAGCAAGAGAAGATGATAGCTATGTCTAGTTTTAACGCTTGTTATACAAGACAAGCGTCTGTAGAGAATGCACGTCTAAATAAATAGTCGCATCTTCTCAGTTTTGTCTTTTTAGAGGTAATCCAGCCGCAGGTTCCCCTACGGCTACCTTGTTACGACTTCACCCCAGTCACCAGCCTCACCGTGATAAGTTACCTCCTTTGCAGGTTAGCATACTTACTTAAGGTCAAACCAGCTCCCATGGCATGACGGGCAGTGTGTACAAGACCCGGGAACGTATTCACCGCGGCATGCTGATCCGCGATTACTAGCGATTCCGCCTTCATGCACCCGAGTTGCAGAGTGCAATCTGAACTGAGGCAATTTTTAAAAGATTTGCTCCAGATCGCTCTATCGCATCTTATTGTAATTGCCATTGTAACACGTGTGTAGCCCAGGTCATAAGGGCCATGCTGACTTGACGTCATCCTTTCCTTCCTCTAGTTCGTCACTAGCGGTTTCTCTAGAGTGCCCAGCATAACCTGATGGCAACTAAAGATAAGGGTTGCGCTCGTTGCGGGACTTAACCCAACATCTCACGACACGAGCTGACGACAGCCATGCAACACCTGTGCTAGTCCAGCCGAACTGACTACCCAGTTACCTGGATATACGACTAGCATGTCAAGACCTGGTAAGGTTTTTCGCGTAGTATCGAATTAAACCACATGTTCCACCGCTTGTGCGGGTCCCCGTCAATTCCTTTGAGTTTTAGCCTTGCGGCCGTATTCCCCAGGCGGAGTGCTTAACGCGTTAGCTTCGACACCAAGGCATATAGCCCTGATACCTAGCACTCATCGTTTACTGCGTGGACTACCAGGGTATCTAATCCTGTTTGCTCCCCACGCTTTCGTGCAACAGCGTCAGTTGTCACCCAGATAGCCGCCTTCGCCACCGGTGTTCCTTCTAATATCTACGAATTTCACCTCTACACTAGAAATTCCGCTATCCTCTTTGACACTCTAGCACAGCAGTATTAAAAGCAGTTCTTGGGTTAAGCCCAAGGCTTTCACTTTTAACTTACCGTGCAGCCTACGCACGCTTTACGCCCAATAATTCCGAGTAACGCTAGCCCTTTTCGTATTACCGCGGCTGCTGGCACGAAATTAGCCAGGGCTTTTTCTGTGGGTACCGTCATTATCTTTCCCACTAAAAGAGCTTTACAACCCTAAAGCCTTCTTCACTCACGCGGCGTTGCTGGATCAGGCTTTCGCCCATTGTCCAATATTCCCCACTGCTGCCTCCCGTAGGAGTCTGGACCGTATCTCAGTTCCAGTGTGGCTGATCATCCTCTCAGACCAACTAAAGATCATTGCCTTGGTAGGCCATTACCCTACCAACTAGCTAATCCTGCATGGGCTCATCTTATAGCGAGTTACCCCTTTCACCTCTCGGCAATATACGGTATTAGCCACCGTTTCCAATGGTTATTCCGTACTATAAGGCAGATTCCCATGTATTACTCACCCGTCTGCCACTAATGTTATTGATACAAGTACCCATAACATCCGTTCGACTTGCATGTGTTAAGCACGCCGCCAGCGTTCACTCTGAGCCAGGATCAAACTCTCAATTTAAGTTTGATTCTAAACTACATTCAAGTAGTTTATGTTTGCAACATCCAAAGCGTACATTGCTGCACACTTTGGTGTCGCGTCTCTAAACACAAACTACCACCTTCTCTTGCTCTTTCTCTTCAACTTGTCAAACACTATGCACCACGACTTTACCTGGCACAGGGCTTTATTATTACACCATGTAAAATCCCATGTCAAATCAATAAATAAAAAAATTCACACATGACCAGAATTATAATTGGTGGTCTCCTAATTAACCCCTCCTATTTTAACCATCTTACACGATGTAACGGCTTAAGAAAGACCCTCAAACACAAAAATCCCTCGTAAAAGCTAGGCCCCACATGCACAGGCTAAAACTACTTTACACGACTCTTTTCAAACATCTTCATCAAATATTGCCCTGTGTGACTAGATTTCGCCCGAGCGATATCTTCTGGCGTTCCACACGCAATAATCTTTCCGCCATTTTCCCCACCCTCTGGCCCGAGATCAATAACCCAATCCGCAGTTTTGATAACGTCTAGATTATGCTCAATTATGACGACCGTATTACCCTGATTGACCAAAGCATGTAACACATCCAGAAGTTTATGGATATCAGCGAAACTCAAACCAGTCGTTGGCTCGTCTAAAATATACAATGTTTTCCCTGTAGAACGCTTGAGTAACTCTTTCGCCAACTTCACTCTTTGAGCTTCGCCACCAGAAAGAGTGGTGGCACGCTGTCCGAGGCTCATATAACCAAGACCCACCATAGATAAAACCTTCAGCCTGTTATATATATTGGCCAACGGTTTAAAGAACCCTAAAGACTCCTCTATTGTCATATCCAAAATATCGGCAATAGAACTCCCCTGATATAGCACGCCCAAAGTTTCTCTATTATACCGCCGACCCTTGCATTGATCGCACGGAACGTATACATTGGGCAGGAAATGCATTTCTATCTTGATGACTCCATCCCCCTTACATGATTCGCATCGCCCACCAGGCACGTTAAAAGAGAAGCGCCCGGGACTATATCCCCTCGCCTTAGACTCTGGGAGGGTCGCGAACCAGCCCCGAATCGAATCAAACACCCCTATATATGTCGCTGGATTTGATCTTGGCGTCCTGCCTATTGGCGCTTGATCTATATCAATAACCTTGTCAATAAACTCCAAGCCCTCAATGAACGAATTAGCCCCCCTTTCCTTTGCAGCACATGAAAAATGCTCATAAACCCTTTTATAGAGCTCTTCAATCACAAGAGATGACTTACCACATCCCGACACACCAGAAACACAAGTCATAACTCCAATCGGGAAGAAGACGTCTATATTCTTAAGGTTATTGACGGACGCATTCTTTACACTAAGAAATTTTGTTTCTGAACCTACAGGACGCCTCTCCTTCGGAATTGGGATGACCCGCTTCCCGCTTAAATAGTTTCCGGTGATGCTTCCTGGGCAATTAAGTATTGAATCTATCTTACCTTCGGCAACCACATTGCCTCCATGAACGCCGGCGCCAGGCCCCATATCTATGATATGGTCCGCATTTAGCATAAATTCCTCATCATGCTCCACGACTATCACGGTATTCCCGTAATCTCTCAAACCCTTGATGGTTTCTAATAATCTTGCATTGTCTCTTTGATGCAGTCCAATCGATGGCTCATCTAATACGTACATCACACCAGTCAACTTAGATCCCAGCTGAGATGCCAAATATATGCGCTGACTTTCCCCACCGGACAACGTACTAGAAGACCGAGATAAAGTAAGGTACTCCAAGCCAACGTCAATCAAAAACTGTAATCTATCCACGATCTCTTTCATGACCTTTTTCGCAATCATCTGCGCCTGTGGCTTCAGAGTCTCCATAAGACCGCCGAACCATTTTGCAGCATCCTTGATTGACATATGCGTCACCTCGCCTATGTGCTTCCCACCAATCTTCACGGCTAACGCCTTTCCATTTAGCCTGAAGGATTTACAGTCATCACATGGCAAAGTCCTTTGATATTTTGAAAGCCTCGACAGCTTCTTCTCATCTTCAATCTCAAAAAATTTACGCCGTAGATACGGCATCACCCCTTCATATGAGGAACCTACGCCTTTTTTAACGGCGCGACTTGATCCGTATAGCACAAGATCTTGCACATGCTGAGGCAATATCCGGAATGGGGTAGTATCAGCTATATCATAGGATTTCAAGATTTTAAATACTACATTGTAATGATAGAATCCAAGAATCTCGAATGGAATGGCTCCATTTCGCAAATTTTTATCCATTTGCACAATTAATTCTGGATCAAAAATTAATCTCACCCCCAATCCATCGCAAGAAGCACAAGCTCCGAACGGACTGTTGAAAGAGAAGAGACGGGGTTCTATTTTATCTATCGAAAAACCAGAAACTGGACACGCAAAGAGTGAAGAAAACACGATTCTCTTTCCGGTTTCGATATCCTGCAGATAAACCAACCCTCCCGACAAACTGATAGCGGCTTCCACAGCATGAGCAAGACGCGTTTCAAGCCCCTCTGCCATCACCACTCTATCGGTCACCACCTCTATCGTATGATTTTTATTTTTTTCCAATAAAGGAGCCTCTTCAATAGACGTCATCTTCCCATCAATTATGACCTCTAAGAATCCCTGTTTCTGCAAATTTTGCAGCTCTTTTCTATATTCGCCCTTCCGTCCCTGGACGATCGGAGATAATACATACAATTTGCTCCCGATTGACGTCTTTGCCATAAGAGCCACAATCTCCGATACGGACTGACTCTCAATTGGAAGTCCCGTCATCGGGGAATATGGAGTCCCCACTCTAGCGTACAGCAGGCGCAGATAATCATAAATCTCCGTTATAGTTCCGACAGTCGAACGTGGGTTCCTAGAGATTGTTTTTTGTTCAATTGAAATAGCTGGCGACAGCCCCTCTATCGAATCTACGTCGGGTTTTGGCATCAATTCTAAGAATTGCCTAGCATAGGCCGAAAGACTCTCGACATAGCGTCGCTGACCTTCTGCATATACCGTATCAAACACCAAAGAAGATTTACCCGATCCACTAACGCCAGTAACAACAGTTAAGCTCATTCGTGGGATTGAAACATCAATGTTTTGTAAATTATGCTCCTTAGCGCCACGTATAAAAATATTGTCCATTTAGGAAAGACCGCCTTACCGAGTTTCTCGCAAATTATACAGTCATATTGAAGCACTTCAAAGAAATATACTTTTGCAAGTGAAAAACCTATTGTACTATTGACGTGGTTGGTTCCATCTAGTTTGTATATAGATGTATATAGAGTTGGTTTAGGTGATGAAAATTTCAAGTGCAAAGATTTTTATTACCCCGTTAATTCGTATATGCATTGTCATAGGCTTGATCTGGGGGATTATATCCTTTACAACTTTCAATCATTATAAATCTGTTCTGCGCAACATAGTCTTAGAAAGGTATGGCCTCGACATAGAAGCGAGCTATGATGTTCATATTCTAGTCTTTCCAACACCAAGGATAGTCTTCGAAGATATTTATATACTACATAACGACGTACAAATCATACGAGCCAGAACTTTGGAGCTGCCCCTATCCTTTAAGCTTTTTTTCGAAAGAAGTAACCTAGAATCTATTGCAAAAACAGCTCACTTTACTGATGGAGCTTTGTTTGTGGATAACTACCTTGCCTATCACGCAACCAATAATGTCCAGATTTCTACAAATACCATAATACTGGAAAATATTGAAATAGTCCGAACAGATCCATTCGCCTCCCCTATGGACTCGTATGATAATTTAATACACATCAATAAACTCACCCTAACTCAAGGAAAAATGCCGGATACATTAAAGCTTAACGGAGCTTTAACACAAAATGATGTAGAGACAAGCGTTTCTGGTGAGATACAGGGCCTATCTTCGAGACCATTATTCGTCGGCACTTTGAAAGGGGATGATATAGAAATAGTCACCCAAAATATCTCGTCTCAACAAGACCCCTCGCACGTTACATACACACTACAAACAACCGTCACAGATATCGATATATTATTACATAGATTGGGGCTTTTGAGTGGAAACAACCCTCAAGATAAGTTGTTTAATAACACTCCAATCAAAATAAACGCGGCTTTGTCGAGCACAGGAGATTCTTTCCTAATACAGAATTTTCTAATTGATTCAGAATATGTGGGCCGTAACAGCGGAAGTCTCAAGCTTGATTTGAGCGATCGATACGAAGTAACCGGGCATCTTGTAATCGACTCTATCAATCTAGATGCACTCCTGACAAGTACGGCAAAAACACGGACTAAATTAGACCTACTTACCACAACGAAAGAAGCCTTGGTCTCTGACTTACAGCTAAATATATCGCCTCTATTATTGGGATCTTTCGACGTCAACATTAAAAGGATTACTTTTCATGGAGATGAAATTAAGAATTCACAATTAAATCTTGATCTATTTGGGGATCAGATCTCTATCAATAATCTCTCCTTCTTACTCCCCGGAGAGACAACTTTGGAAATCAAGGGGCTTCTTAAAAATAACTCTATCCGGCCCGAATTCAATGGAAAAATCCTCATGGAAACTAATAAAGCTCAAAAATTCTTTGAATGGACCGAATCCACTTCACCAACATTTCAAAAGCTCGCTATCAAATCCCAGATCTCAATCATTCCTTACGACGTCAGTTTTTTTGACACTAGCTTCACCTATGACAATAATTCGATTACCGGCAGCATTTCTTTGTCTCAAGAGGGCGACAGTGCTTTAGATACCACAACCACAATGATAGACGCGCACAGCAATAAGATTGATCTAGATCAACTGGGATTTAGCCCAAAACCAGACCAAATGATATTAGACCTATATAAAGCAGATTATGATAAAACGGGAAATGCCTATTATGAAAAGGTAGGGGAGGATAGTTGGTTAAGTAAAATGCATGGAACTCTAAGATTAAAAATTGCGACTAACCAACTTATCTTCAAAAAAGAGGTTTTTACAGAATGTTATCTTTCAGGCTCTTTTATGAGAAATAAATTTGACATTGAAGAATTTTATATAAACTCTAACTTTCTGTCTGCATCTGGAAATATTGCCATGTCCTCACCGTTATTTAGGCCCTTACTCACAGGAGCCCTAGATATACGGTACATAGATCTTCAAAAATCCCTCACCTTATTGCCATCAACCGGATATCTAAAAGACGCGGCTCAACAAGACCGATCTTTAACACGAAATGTGTCCACGAATTCCTTAGAACAAAATGTAAATTTTTTCTGCGCATCTCAATATGACGCGAAATTTAAAATCCAATTAGACCAAATATTATTCACGCATAACCTTCTGATCAAGAATATCGGATTAAATTTCAAACTTGCAGATGGAATCCTCACGTTCAACGAAGAAGATCTTCTAACTGAAGGAGCTTCAAGAGGGGGAAAAATAGTCGGCGATATCGTATTATCAGAAGGCGTTCCAAGATTCTCTGTCAATTTCAGTTTATATAATTTTGATCCAAAAATTCCATTAGAAACCTTTTTAGGCTTTAATCGGCTGAGCGGATATATGAGCATCGCCGGGGTATTGCAGGGAAAAGCTATGACGAAACAGGACATGATTAGCTCCATAAACGGAGATGTAATCTTTGTAGGAAAAAATATCAATTTTTCCGGACTGCAAATGGATGATATAATAAAATCTACAGATCCAGGCACAGCATCCACACAGAATCGCTTAGAAAATCTCAACTACTATGCCCTATATGGCTCTACCTCTTTTGACGAAATGAAGGGCAGAATCACTGTTAGTAATGGGATAGCATCTATCGAAAATACCACTTTAACAAATAAACGGCTGAGTGGAGTATACTCTGCAAATATTTCCTTGATAGACTACGCTATAAACGCCATTACTCAAATCGCATTCATCCCATCTAATGATTATGGAAGCGGGGCCCTTCCTTTAACCATTATAACTTCTGGACGACTCCCCACACCGAATTCTAAGCTTGATGTCACCCCTATTAGCAAATATATACAGGGACTTTCTCCAAACAAATCACCTGGGAATAAATAGAGATTTGGAATCCTTTATTTAAGAAAATCTTATTCTATACATTGCGCTCTCAAAATTTCTTGATAGTTGACTTTTTTCTTCTTACCAATAGTTTGATCTTCCATTTCATCCAAATAGGCCGCTTGACTTATCACTCTATAAGATTAAAAGCCAGAGCAAAACTGAATTTATTTCTATATGTAATGGGGCGTTATCCTAATGGCTACCATGACTTACGCAGCCTTTGTCTGAAGTTATCTTTACATGATAGATTAAAGATTCGGGCATCAAGAACTCGGGAAGAAATCTCTTCAAGGAAGTTCAGTGACATAAGAAGCGTGATACGGGATGTAGATGGAGGCCCCATTATGCTCGGTAGCAAGGATTTGTCAATTATCGCCGCTGAGAAGTTCTTTGAATCCATAGAAAGATGGCCCACTGTTTGTTATATAGATATTGAAAAAAATATCCCCATAGGCGCTGGTTTAGGTGGCGGATCTAGCGATGCAGCCGCAGTGTTAATGGGGTTGAACGCACTTTATGGAACCCCAATAGGTGAGGGAGATCTGGTAGAGATAGGGCGCTCTGTTGGCGCTGACGTCCCATTCGCTTTGAGCAATGGCATTTGTTGCCTTATGGAGGGCGTTGGAGAGAGGATCACTCCCGTAATATTGGGTATGAAACTGCATTTAGTGATTATTTATCCTGGGTTCCAGATACAAACGTCGTCGATTTTTCGGCATTTCGCGACCAAATACCAAATTGAGGGGAGAGGGCCTCATAGAGAATGGGGGCCGTCATCAGATATTTCGTCGCATATTGCCGAGAACGATTTATATAAAGCTGCGAAGGATCTTTATCCAGACTTAGAAAATTCCATAGCTTTGCTCAAAAGCCAAGCTGGCTGTGTTGCAGCTGGCCTATCCGGAAGCGGCTCCGCCTGTTTCGGAGTGTTTGATACTGAACAGTCCCAGCTCATCGCAACGCACATCATTCACAAAAACGTGAAAGGCCTATGGGTGAGGAGAGAATCCGCGCTAATTTAACACTATCACAATGATGTACTTGTATCTATACCGGCCGCTTTAAAGCGCTATACTAATTTGACCGCACCACCCGCGGAGGTAACCTTTTCCATGGCCTTGATTGAAGCTGCATGGACCTCTATGTTTAACGGAAAAGAAAGCTCTCCAGCACACAACAACTTTATCTTGCGTCGCTTGCCCTTGATCAAGTTTGCCTTTTTTAAATCGTCCATAGTGATAGCTTCTGCTTTTAGCTTTCCGCTATCTACTAATCGTTGGATGGTGTAGAGATTTAGCGCTATGAACGTTGTTTTATTCAGACTATTAAATCCTCGCATTGGTAACCGTCGGTAAAGCGGAAGTTGCCCGCCTTCAAATCCATTCAGAGCAACGCCACTTCTGGCCGTTTGTCCTTTGCCTCCCCTACCACTTGTCTTCCCTTTACCTGAGCCGATACCTCTCCCTAAAGCCTTACTCTTATGCCTGGCACCTTTGTTGTCGTATAATTTGGATATTTCGCTCATAAACTCGGCCTTGCCTCTATTTAGACTTCTTAACGATCATCCAGCAGAATACCGCGATCTCGGTATGGATGCAAGTACATTTGTTGGCTGCCTTTTATTAAAAGATATTTGCCACAAATCAATCTTTCCTACATAATAAAGACTTCTGAATAATAACGTTTTAAGATGATTTGTTGTATATTTCCACGTCTAAGGCAGTTAACGTGTTTGTTCTGCCCTAAAAAATCATTATTTGTTTTGTTTTATATTTGTATTTTGCTTTATTTTGTCACCATTTTTCATTATTTCGATTACACCTCCAACATTCCAGCTGCCTTTAGCAGATTGGATGCTATGGCCTTCATGAGCGCCTCTGCTCTGACTTTAGCAAGCGTCATATACGATGCTCTATCCAACTTAAATCGTCGTTTTAGCGTTCCGAACGCCTGTTCTATGGGATATCTTTTCCGGCTAATCATGCGATTAAATAATTTTT
>Ga0247840_10012214_pt1 | contig 10253 bp, 8 predicted proteins | sample LaCruzMarch2015__FD_192404 | JGI IMG/M metagenome (GOLD analysis project Ga0247840, IMG submission 192404) | Freshwater microbial communities from meromictic Lake La Cruz, Castile-La Mancha, Spain - LaCruzMarch2015_17m | ecosystem: Environmental > Aquatic > Freshwater > Lake | place: Spain...
AGTCGCTCCCTCCACCGCGACGGGCTGAGTTCGGTCCGCGCGATCACCGATGCGGCGGGGGTGAAGGTTGAGTCTGCGGTCTACAAACCCTTCGGCGAGCAGTCGGAATGGGTGCTGCCGGGGAACGCGGCACCCGAGACCAAAGGCTGGATCGGTGAGAGGTACGACGCCGACGCGGGCCTCCAATACCTGAACGCCCGCTACTACGACCCGGAGCTGATCCTGTTCCTGCAGCCGGACTGGTTCAAGGTGACCAAGGCGGGGGTTGGGACGAATAGGTTCAGCTATTCGTTCAACGATCCGGTGAATAAGATGGATCCGGGGGGGAACTATTTCAACGAAGAGCTTGCTAGCACTCTGGAGAAAGGAGCGGTCGTCGTCGTAGAAACGGGGGTTAAGGCACTAGCTCGAACTATCGGTCTTGCCGTTGCCTTTGCTCTTGAGCCTACAATGCTAGCCGTCTCTACCCTACCTGAAAAACCTAAACTGGGTAAAGTCCTCACAGGGGACATGATAGATCGGGGCTGGTATGTTGATGGTAAGGGACAGATAATTTCCCCAGACGGCCAGGTAATCGTTGACAAGGATGGAAATTTCAGATCGCCCGATGTGTATGGCTCGCAAGAGGAGTTCGACCGGGACCGATACAAAGGGAAATCGCAACCAGAACGTGATGCCTTTACTACGGATGAGTTAAGCAAGATAGCGGAATTGCGTGGTTGGACGTATGATCCTGAAAAGACAAAACGCTCTGGTAAGAAAACGTACAAGACAGATTTCGGCTATGCAGTAATTGATAAGGCACACGGACAGTATGAGTATCACGATCAAGAAGGGAAGCATCATGGTCAATACAATATTGAAGGAAAAAATACCAAGGATCCTAAACCAGGATACGATATGAGGATCAAGTAGTGATGGCTAGCATGAATAACGAGAACTCTGGCTGGATTCGACTATCAACATCAGAGGAAGAAAAATTCTTCTGCGGCATAACGCTTAAATTCAAAACAAACGATAGTGGGCCTACTGGACACTATCAGTATGCTCTGGGAGTTATGCTTCCCTTCCATAGGCAAATCATGTTTATTTCTCTAGAAGGGCAATGTTGGGGGCATGGGCCATTTCCCCTTCCTGCTGATTCAAACGCAGAAACGGGTGATTATACTTTGTCGGCGAGATGGTTGAAGAGCAATCTGCACTTTATTGCAAGTATTGAAGATAAGTCGGATGTTTGGTATGCGCGATCGATCAAGCCAATTCCCTTGAATTTCGACGAAGTTAAGCCGTAACGGGCTTTACGATGGATGCCAACCCATCACTTTGAGCCAAAAATCTCGACTCCAATCTAACGCGTCGACGGCAAGCGGCTGAAGAAGGTCGAAGGCCTGCCCCCGACGCAGGACTGCACCGCGCTCCCCGCCAACGCCAACGCCACGGTCTATTTCGGCGCGGTGGAGGTTCGGAACTGGCTGGTTGCGGGGCTGGAGCAGGTGCTGACCTACCCGCATCCGGCAGTCAAACTCCTGAACGGCACCACGCCCGCCGTCGCCACCTACCTCCACCGCGACGGGCTGAGTTCGGTCCGCGCGATCACCGATGCGGCGGGGGTGAAGGGTGAGTCTGCGGTCTACAAACCCTTCGGTGAGCAATCGGAATGGGTGCTGCCGGGGAACGCCGCCCCCGAAACCAAAGGCTGGATCGGTGAACGCTTTGATGCCGACGCAGGCCTCCAATACCTGAACGCCCGCACCTACGACCCGGAGCTGAGCCTGTTCCTGCAGCCGGACTGGTTCGAGGTGACGAAGGCCGGAGTTGGGACCAACCGGTTCAGCTATTCGTTCAACGATCCGGTGAATAAGAGGGATCCGAATGGGAACCAGGCAGTAGAAAAGGAAAAGAGGGGATTCCTTGGCGGTCTCCGAGATTTCTTTTCAGGGTTTGCTCGCGGAGCCGCAAAAAATGCGGATCTCGACAAGATCGCGAAGTACGCGGCTATTGGGGCCGCCGGAGGTGCGGTTTACGGCGGAGTTGTCGGGGTTGGAGCTGGGTGTGCTGCTTCAGCTTGTGCCGGGAGCGTTGTTACTGGACCGGCAGGCGCAGGCAGCGGTTTCCTCTCTGGCGGTTTCTTTGGTGGTCTCCTGGGCGGGATCACAGACATGTCAGAGGTCGTCGCCGGTGGGATCCAAGGTGGGATCGACGGAGTACAGGGAACCAGTGACGAAGGAACACGGGTCCTCGCTTCACCCAATCCTGAAGACGGAGCCAAACTCTTGGAGCGGCTGCTGGGTATGGCTTCCACCGGCGCAGGCATCCATGGTAACAACCTGATGAGCCCGAAACCAACTGAGCTTTACAATCTTGTTAGAACGTCAAATCCGTCAATCATCGACAAGATTGGCATCACGTCAGCACCGGGGGGAGGACCAACCGGGCGGTATTCGCAGGCTGAACTAACCCGGATGGGAGTTGACTATGTTTCGGTTGAAACCTTCGACAATCGACTGAGCGCCCGGATAGCCGAAGTTGCGGCTAACTTGGGATATGTCGCAGCGCATGGCACCTTTCCGAAGTATACATTTCGGTACTAACCTGCAGGGTCAGAAAGTGGGTGACAGATGGAATTCGTTTTCTCAAGTGAGGTCGACAAGACTGCGCTGTTTCAAATGCACGAAGTTCGGGAGGCTGTAAGGATCTCGCTGGAGGATGCCGTTGCAAAAAGTACCTTATCAGAGTTGGACGTAAGGGTCCGTTACATCCCTATCATCATGAAAGCAGAGAATCTTGAACGTTTTCCGGCACGGTCCCGGCTGGAACGCAAGAACCGGATCTTCAACTGTTGTCCACAGTTGGACATCCAGATCTTCCTTACGGGCACGCAGTCCGAACGTGTTGCAGTCTTTGTGAATGGCCTTAGGGAATGCGGCCCTGCCTTGGCCAAACTTGGGGCGACGAGTGAGCAGGTTGCAGAGTTTGACCAAATTCTGGACCATTCTCTGGCGTCCTTGACCTCCGGGTAAGACCACCGCCCTTCCCGCCAACGCCAACGCCACAGTCTACTTCGGCGCGGAGGAGGTGCGGAACTGGCTGGTCGCGGGGTTGGAGCAGGTGCTGACCTACCCGCATCCTGTCGTCAAACTCCTGAACGAAACCACGCCCGCCGTGGCCACCACCCTGCACCGCGACGGGCTGAGTTCGGTCCGCGCGATCACCGATGCGGCGGGGGTGAAGGTTGAGTCGGCGGTCTACAAACCCTTCTGGCCAAGCAGTCGGAATGGGTGCTGCCGGGGAATGCGGCGCCGGAGACCAAAGGCTGGATCGGGGAGAGGTACGACGCCGACGCGGGCCTCCAGTACCTCAACGCCCGCACCTACGACCCGGAGCTGAGCCTGTTCCTGCAGCCGGACTGGTTCGAGGTAACGAAGGCGGGGGTGGGCCAAACGCGCGTAGGTCGGGGTCCACCCCGACTCCTCTTATCCTCCCAACCGCCCCCCCACCCTGACCCTCCCCCACGCGGGGGGAGGGAAGCGCTTTTGTCCCGGCGGTTGGCTATGATCCATGCCGGGGTCAGCCCGAGAACAGGAAATGCAGGACATCGCCGTCTTTCACCTCATAGGTCTTGCCCTCGACCCGGAACTTGCCTGCTTCCTTGGCCCCGGCCTCACCCTTCCCGGCGATGTAGTCGTCGTAGGCGATGGTTTCCGACCGGATGAAGCCCTTCTCGAAATCGCCATGGATCACGCCTGCGGCTTGCGGGGCAAGGGTGCCAGCTGGGATCGTCCAGGCGCGGGCCTCCTTGGGGCCGACGGTGAAATAGGTCTGCAGACCCAGAAGGGCGTAGCCGGCCTTGATCAGGCGGTCCAGACCCGCCTCCTCCAGCCCCATTTCTTCCAGGAACATCGCGGCCTCATCCTCGGCGAGTTGGCTGATCTCTTCCTCGATCCGGGCCGAGATCACCACCGAGGCCGCCCCTTGTGCCGCCGCCATCGCGGCCACCCGGTCGGATTGGCTGTTGCCGCTGGCGGCTTTGGCCTCTTCGACGTTGCAGACGAACAGCACGGGCTTGGCGGTGAGAAGCTGCAGCATGCGCCACTGCTTTTGGTCATCCGCCGCGACCTTGATCGTTCGGGCGGGCTTGCCCTCGGCCAGCGCTCCTTGCGCCGCGCGGAGGAGACGGTCCTGGTCCTGCACATCCTGATCGCCGCCGCGCAGCTTTTTGGCCAGCGAGGTCAACCGACGTTCGACCGAGTCGAGGTCGGCGAGCATCAGTTCGGTCTCGATCGTCTCGGCATCCGCCACGGGGTCGATCCGGCCTTCGACATGGGTGATGTCGCCATCTTCAAAGCAGCGCAGCACATGGGCGATGGCGTCGCATTCCCGGATATTGGCCAGGAACTGGTTGCCCAGCCCCTCTCCCTTGGACGCGCCGCGCACCAGGCCTGCGATGTCGACAAAGGTCATCCGGGTCGGGATGATCTGCTTTGACCCGGCAATCGCGGCCAATCGGTCCAGCCGCGCGTCGGGCACCGCAACCTCGCCCACATTGGGTTCGATGGTGCAAAAGGGAAAGTTCGCCGCCTGCGCCGCCGCCGTGCGGGTCAGCGCGTTGAAGAGGGTGGACTTGCCCACATTCGGCAGCCCGACGATGCCCATCTTGAAACCCATGCGACCCTCCATTGGCGATGGCTGGCTTGATACGGGGGCCGGGGCCGGGGATCAAGCCGCCCCCATTGATTTCCCCCCAAAGCCCATGGCAAATGGGCCCATTCATCAAGGGGCCTGGCATGACACGGATCGATACCACCTTTGCGCGGCTCAAGGCCGAGGGGAAAAAGGCCTTTGTCGCCTATGTCATGGCGGGCGATCCGGACGAGGCGACGAGCCTGGCCCTGATGCAGGGTCTGCCGGGCGCCGGGGTGGACATCATCGAGCTTGGGATGCCATTTACCGATCCGATGGCAGATGGCCCGATCATTCAGGCCGCAGGGCAGCGGGCGCTCGAAGGCGGCATGACGCTGGACAAGGTCCTTGCCATGGTCCGCGCTTTTCGTGCCAAAGACAGCCAGACGCCCATTGTCCTGATGGGATATTACAACCCGGTCTATTCGCGCGGCGTAAACCGCTTTCTGACCGACGCGACAAAGGCCGGTATCGACGGGCTCATCATCGTCGATCTGCCGCCCGAGGAGGATGACGAGCTTTGCCTGCCCGCCCAGGCGGCAGGGTTGAACTTCATCCGCCTGGCCACGCCCACGACCGATGCCAAGCGCCTGCCGAAGGTGCTGCAGAACACCAGCGGCTTTGTCTATTATGTCTCGGTCACCGGGATCACCGGGGCGGCAGCGGCGGTTGCGACCGACGTGGCCCCGGAAGTGGCGCGGATCAAGCGGTCCACGGACCTGCCGGTGATTGTGGGGTTCGGGATCAACACGCCCGAGGCCGCGCGGGCAATTGCCAGCGTCGCGGATGGCTGCGTCGTGGGATCGGCAATTGTCAAGGACATCGGCGCGGGCATGCCGGTGGCCGAGGTTCTGGCCAAGGTCGCAGCGCTGGCCAAAGGGGCGCATTCCGCGTGACAGCGCGCAAAACCCAAGAGTTTTCGGCGAGAATTCTTGGGGCACCCGATCAGTCGCCGTCCGGGTCACGCATCCGGTCCATGGTCTGTCGCAGGTCGGTCAGGACCGGCAAGGCTACGCCCAGCCGATCGACGGCAAAGCGACGGGCAAGTTCGGCAAAGTCCGGCCCCAGGGCCTCTAGCGCCGCCGCGCGAAAGTTGCGTCCCGCATCGGTCAGAAATACCCGTTTTGACCGGCCATCCCGCGCATTTGGGCGCATTTCGACCAGCCCGTGCCGTTCCAGCACCGCAAGGCTGTGCGTCATCGAGGTTTTCGGCACCTGAAACGCCCGTGCCAGATCCAGCGGCGTGCGTCCGTCCTTGACCCGGACCAGATGGTTGAGGACCGTGAACTGCGGCAAGGAAAACCCGGGGGGAAGCCGCGCCTCGAACATGGCGCGGCTCAGTTGGGCCAGGATGCCCACCTCCAGAAAGAAGGCGCTGAAGATGTCCTTTGGGTTAGGGTCAGGCATTCACGATCTTTGCCTCCAACGGCCAGCGGGGGCTTGGCGCAACCTGGGGTCCATAGCCGATCCGCGCCAACATCTGGACCGTCCCGCCGTCGGGTGCAAGTTTCGTGTGCAGGTCGGCATAAAGCGCGGCCATCTCGGGATATTCCTGCAAAGCTTGGCTAAGCGGCTGGAACCCCAGCCCCATCGCAGTCGCGGTGAGGTTGACCCGCAGCCAGTCGGCACCGGCGGCGATCTGGTCGGGACGCGCGTTTCCTGGCGTGACCAGCCAGACATGGCCCATCGCCGTATCGGTATTGGCGTAAACCGCGTCCAGCCCCGCCTGGTAGGCCAGTGAGCTGGTGTCCAGCACGGTTTCGCGGGTCAAAAGGCCAAAGGTGCCAAGGGTTTCAAAAAGCGGTCCGGTAAAGTCGATCCCGTCCGGGTTGGCGTCCACCTCGTCCCGGCCGATGCGAAACAGATCGACAGATTCCTTGTAGGTGTGCGGGGTCTCGATCTCGACCCTGAGGGCCTCATGCGTGAAGGCGCGCCAGCTGGCGACCTCGGTCGCATCGAGGGTGCCGCCAAACCGGCCATGCCGCGCGACAGCCAGCCGATCCAGCGTGTCGGCGGGCAGAGGGCGGGCAAGATCATAGGGCTCCTTGTTCGAGCGACGATCAAGAACATGGGCGAACAAAGGGTCGGGTGTCACCGCCGGATCGGCAGCAAAGATGGCGCGGGCAACGGGGCGGGCATCCAGCGCCCGATCATCGAAGCCTTCTGGAAAGGGGGTTATGGTCACGCGCTGCCCATCCTGGCAGGCCGCCATCTGCATCAGTTCCAGAAAGCAGCCAAGGCCGATGGTAATCTTGCGGCTGAACGGGTCGGTCTGCGGCAAAAGCTTTGCCGTATCAACGAACAGCGTCACCTCGCCCGGCGTGCGCAGGTCAACCAGCCAGGGTTGGCGGTTGTGCGGGTTGGGCGCAAGAAGCGCGTAGCTGAGCGCGCGGACCCGCGGATCTTCCCCAGACCCGGCCGCCGCCCAGGGCAAGAGCGCAGTCCGGGGCTGGCGTGTTGCAACGGTACTTAAGCCGGCGGTCGCGGCGAAGATCAAGCCGCCACCGATAAGAGCAAGGGTTCTGCGACGTGAAAGGGTCATGACTGGCTCCATCAAATGATGCGATATAAAACTATATAGTGCTATATCATATCAAATGCAACTCCCCACGGTTCAGACAGGCGGCGGATGATCCAGCGGTGAAGAAAAGGTTTGCCCTGACAGGCCATGCCCGGCCCTAGGTTTGGCAAGCACCGGCTCTTGCCCCAAAGCGACGGCAGACCGTGGCCCCGCAGGGCGGGCCGTGTTTCCAGATTTGGTCTTGGCAGGTCCGGGCCCCAGACAAGGCCGTGCCCCGCCTAGCTTTCCCGAAGCGCCGTCCGGAAATAGTCGGTAAACGGCTTCAAAAGATAGGCAAGCGGGGTCTGGTCGGCGGTTCGAAGGAAGGCGTCCACGGGCATGCCGGGTACGATGCTGACCTCGCCAAGCGCATTCAAGGCATCTACATCAATGGTGATTTCGGCACGGTAATAGGCAGCACCGGTGCGGTCGTCGATCAGGGCGTCGGCAGAAACCAGCGTCACGGTGCCAACGATCTCTGGCGTGGTGCGCGCCGGCAAAGATGAAAACACCAGACGCACCTCTTGTCCGGGGCGAACCTCGTCAACATGGGTGACGGGCACGCGGGCGGCCACCAGCAGCGGGCGGTCCTGCGGCACGATGTAAAGCAGAGGGTCAGCCGGGCGGATGACGGATTGCGGTGTGGTGACAGCAAGACCAAGCACCAGGCCTGCGACAGGGGCGCGAATGTCCAGCTGGTCGATCCGGTCGGCCAGGGCGCGCCGTTGCTCTGCAAGCTCGGCCTCGCGCGCGACTATGTCGCGCAGCTCGGTCTCGGCGGCTTCGCGTTGCTGACTGGCCAGCCCCGAAATCTCGATCTCGATCTCGGCGATCCGGCCCCGGGCTTCGGCCAGTTCGGCGGTCAATTCGCCGGCCCGCCCTTCGATCTGCGCCAGATCCTGTTCGATCGCCGAGACCTTGGTGGCCTGAACCAACTGCTGGGCCAGAAGCTCGCGCTGGGTGGCAAGTTCGGTCTTGATCAGGGCGATCTGGGCCCGCACGGCAGTTTCCTGCGCCAGGATCCCGGCGATCTGGTTGTTGATCTGCGCAATGCGTTCGCGGCGCTGATCGACGGACTGGGCCAGCGTTTCGCGGTGCGCGGCAAAAAGCCGGGCCTGCCCGTCCAGAAGCTCGGCAAGGTCCGGCTGCGAGCTGGCCGCACCAGCAAGGTCTGCGGGAAACACCACTGCGTCTGCTGCGTCGCGCTCGGCCTCAAGCCGTGCCCGCCGCGCCCGAACCTCATGCAGCTGGTTTTCCACGATGGCAAACTCGGACCGGATCTGGCGCCCATCAAGCCGCAAAAGTATGTCGCCCGCCACCACCGCAGCGCCCTCGACGACCAGGATTACCGCCACCACGCCGCCATCGGGGTGCTGCACGATCTGGCGGCTTTGCGACACCTCGACCTGACCAGGCGCGACGATGGCCCCCGAAAGCGTCGTCAGCACCGACCAGCCCCCCAACCCGCCAACCAGCAGAAAAAGGGTAACATAGCCCCAGAGAAAGGGCTGCCGGGCCGGCCAGTTTTCGGCGTCTTCGGTCATGTCACCTGGCCCGGAGCTGGGGGTTTCGTGAGGTCGGAATGGTTCTTGACCAGGTCGCGCAGGATCTGATCGCGGGGGCCAAAGCCTTTGCGCACCCCACCTTCAAGCACCAAAAGCAGATCGCATTCCTGAATCGCCGCGGGCCGATGCGCCATGATCAGAACCGATTTGCCCTCGGCCTTCAGCGTCCGGATCGCGGCGTTAAGGGCTGCCGATCCTTCCATATCAAGGTTGGAATTCGGCTCGTCCAGGATCAGCAGCACCGGATCGCCGTAAAGGGCGCGTGCGAGCCCGATCCTTTGCATCTGGCCCCCGGACAAGCGACCGCCCGCAGCGGTTATCCGGGTGTCATAGCCCTGCGGCAGCCGCACGATCATGTCATGCGCATCCGCCTTCCTGGCGGCCGCGACCACCCGCTCGCTGTCAGGCTGGGGGTCCAGGCGGGCGATGTTGTCGGCGATGGTGCCGTCAAACAGTGTCAGGCGCTGCGGCAGATAGCCAAGCAGCCGGCCAAGGTGGTCGGGGTCGTACTGGTCCAGGCTGGCCCCGTCGAGCCGGATCGTCCCGCCAAGCGGGCGCCAGACGCCGGTCAGCGCCCGTGCCAGCGTGGACTTGCCCGACCCAGAGGCACCGATGACCCCAAGCGCCTGGCCGGGTTCCAGCCTAAAGCTAAGCATGCGCAACGTGGCGACCGTGTCGCCGGGGGGGCCGACGCTTAGGGTTTCGACGTCCAAGAGGGCGCGGGGGCGGGGCAGCATGGTGCGCGCGACGGGCTGCGGGATGTTCGACAAAAGCTCGCCCAACCGCAGCCAGGCGTCCATCGCGCGCTGGGCCAAGGGCCACTGGCCCACCGCCATCTCGATCGGTGCCAGGCCGCGCCCAAGCAGGGTCGAGGCCACGATCATCACCCCGGCGGTCAACTTGCCTTGGAGCACAAGATAGGCACCGAACCCAAGCATCGCCGACTGCAAGAATAGCCGGAACACCTTGATCATCGCGCCAAAACCGCCGGTGATACTCAGCGCCGCAATCCCCTTGCGCAGCGCGTCGTGGCGGGCCAGTTGCCAGCGGTCAAAGCCCGCGTTCGACATGCCAAGCGCCTGCAGCGCCTCGGCCTCCAGCTTCAACTGGTCCGCCAGACGTTCCGACTGGCCCGTGGCCTGGCCTGCTTCGCGCTGCGGTTGCCGGGACAGGATCTGGTTCAGGACTGTCATCGCGATCAAGGACGCGCCGCCGGCGACCGCCAGCCAGCCCAGCAGCGGATGAAAGACAAAGATCGCCGCAATGAACATGGGGGTCCAGGGCAGATCCATCAGCGCCAGCAGGACGGGCGAGGCGATGAAGGTCCGGATCGCCTCTAGGTCACGTTGCGCAGAGTGGGCGGCAGGGTCGTTCGGCACCATGGCCGAGCGGCGCATCGCGGCGGCAAAGACCCGTCGGTCAAGCCGCGCCTGAAACCGCGCGCCCAC
>Ga0247840_10012215_pt1 | contig 10252 bp, 12 predicted proteins | sample LaCruzMarch2015__FD_192404 | JGI IMG/M metagenome (GOLD analysis project Ga0247840, IMG submission 192404) | Freshwater microbial communities from meromictic Lake La Cruz, Castile-La Mancha, Spain - LaCruzMarch2015_17m | ecosystem: Environmental > Aquatic > Freshwater > Lake | place: Spain...
TATCTTTGGTTTGATACTGCCGACCCCGATACTCAATGTTGTCAAACATGCCCATTACTTGACTCCAAACTTTAAATTAAACCAAAGAGCATCCTTGGGATCTCTAAAGTAGATTACAGTATAATCTTCGGTCCGATCAGCAACAGGGTATCGACGATGCCGTGTCCTGTTCCAGGTCTTGTCGTGATATACTTCTATAGTAACCGGTGTCATTAATCTAGCAAACCAACGACGATCTTTTTGAACTCCACCTTTACCAAAATGCTCACTACAAAATTCGTGGGCTGGATACCAGGCGGCTGAATTGCCGGCTCGAATTCGAGTAGTTGTAGTTGAACGGGCTTCGTTCATTTTTCTACCCACCATTCAATTTTAGGATTAGTTCTTTCATACATTTCAACCAATTGATCCATTGTCCACATATCATCAGTTTCAACAGTTTCTAACCATTTACCAAATCTACCCCATGATGAATCTTTCATAGGATCAACACCGATTTCTTCACCATAAGGACCAAGGCCATTACCAGAGCAGTCAATACGACCACACGAATAACCTTGGATTATTTCATCATACTCAAACGATTCACCGGCTTTTCTACCAGTCAATTTAGAATCTTCTGTAAGGGTTCGTGTTACTTTTTTGGTTAATCCACGGTCTATATACCATTGTAGGTTGATAACCCCCATCCAATTTGTAGAATACCTAGTCATCGTTAACTCCACGCCAATCTAAAAAAGGTTGCCAATTTGTCTGAGGCAAATCTATAGCCCGACTCTGTTTGTTGATAATCTGTACCACACTGATATCCGTGTTTGACTAACCAAAGACCTAATTTCTCTTGCCGTTCACGCATTTCTTGGCGAATCTTATTCCGCTCGCTAAACAACGCGGTCTTATAGGCTTCAACTTGATCTGCGTAAAAAGGTTCAGTGTCTACAGCAACAGTGAGATGTGGATTTAATAGTTGACTCATAGCAGTATTATAACAGAATCGTCTATTTTGGGTCAACCTTTAAACCTAATGTTTCTGGACTGTGGTCAACGCATGCACCTTTTTCGTCCGTGTAAAAGAACGCATCTGAATCTATGATCTTGATTCGCATGTCGCAGTGCCGAATGTCGTAGTCTACAAAATTATGCCATAAATCATAGATTCTAAACACATAGCGATCGCCGCCACACCAGATCAAGTAGCCTTCTCTGCCGTCTGCTGATTCAATTTTCATCACCAACTCCCATCATCTATCCAAATTCTAATAGTAACACCCAGGAATCCACAAGCACCGGTCCATTGATTTGGCCCGTCCCACTCATTAAACTCTCTGCGACACCACGGCCACGCCTTCCACCACAGTGGATTAAGTGATATTATAACACTAACTCCTGAATAACGCAACCATTTATACATCGTTAACTCCGTTGGCAATAAACTGCTGTAGTGCATCGTAGTCCAAATTAGCCCAGTCTGTATCGCCTGGCATGACTTCCATAGTTGCGCCTAGGCTGGGCATCTTGTCAATAAAGTTCTGTAGCACATTGCCACCGTAGCCATTAGTGCCATAGCCTTCTCGGTGACAACTGTAAACGGATCCAGAATAACCAGCAAACTCCCAACGGTCATCAACTAAGGTGGCATGAGTAATACCTGAATTCATCTTCCAACTATCACTACCCCCATAGCCGCCTGACCAGGATGCAAACACTTTATACAAGCGTTCTTTAGGTGTAGTGATCTTTACAATGACCCAACGGTCTGGTAAGTAATCACTCATTTTTCATAGCCTCTCTAATAATTGGTCTAATCATAAACACCCATACAGCGTGACTGAACCAACCCACAACGATACCCCAAATAAATGCGTTCATAACTTAGCCTCGTCTAGTGGGTGCATGATACCAGGCGATCTATTAGCGTAAAACTCGTCGTCTGGCACTGCAATGACCATTACTTGATCAATTGTATTACAATATGGATCTGACGGATTGGCATACTTGACTATGGCACAGGCCGTTTCGTCTCCGTTTTCAAGCCGGTCCAACTTGCTCAACAAAGCAAGTAGGTTACGCCTTGACAGGTAAAGTGTATGTTGCTTCATTCTTCAACTCCGAAATGTCTATACAACGCATCTACATCATAATGATCATCTGTAATAACCATACTAAACATAGCACATTCCCTAACAATCAACTCGGCGAACTTTTCCTTGTCAAAGATCCAGCCTTCACCACTGGTTGCAGTTGGTTCAATACGAGTAGTAGCTTGCTCAGCAAGTTGTCGAATCCGCTCGTTCATTTCGGCCCCAATATCTTTATTCATACTACTATTATACAATAAAGGAAATTTTAGGTCAACCGGGGATAAATAAAGGTGTAGTTCGCGATACTGGAAATATCCAACTACTCTAACAGTTTATAAGGAACCATCAGCATGCATATTTACACTATCTATCGAGCTACCAACACAATAAACGGTAAGGTTTATATTGGGTTTGATTCTGCTTGGCCAAAACGCAAACGAGGTCATAAAAGTTCTGCAAATGTTCAGCCAAAGAGCAAATTTCATAAGGCTATCCGTAAATATGGGTGGGATAGCTTCATTTGGGAACCAATTTATCAAAGTATGGAGTATGTCCATTGCCTTAATACTATGGAACCATTTTTCATTATCGAACATGATTCTTTGGCCAGCGGGTATAACAGCACTTATGGAGGAGAAGGTGGAGTATATGAAGGACAAGTTGGCTCTAAAAGACCTGAATTTGCTCAAAAAATATCTCAAATTCTTAAAGGAAGACCTAACCCAAGAAAGGGGCTACCATCTGGACAAAAAGGCAGGCCAGGTAGGCCAGTATCCGATGAATCTAAATTAAAAATATCACAATCTAAATTGGGTAAGCCCAGATCAGAAGAAACAAAGACCAAACTACGATCTGCAATGAAAGGACGCAAAGGTCATATAGCTTCTGCTGAGACCAGATTAAAAATTTCTCAAAAATTAAAAAATCTTGATAGAGTTATGATTTGCCGAATACACGATAGAAAAGTAATGGATATACATCATTATAGCAGATGGGCAAATCAAACTTCAATATACTGTAACTTAAACCAATCGGCAATTGATTCATGTCCCGTGTAGCCTCTGGGATTGCTAATCACATGAGTATCTCCAATCCAGTAGTTGAACGGCACATGAGAATGACCGTGAAACCAGTACTTAATCTGTGGCCGTTGCTCAATAAACTCGTCCAGGCTACTACGGAATGCACCGTTAAGCATGTCACCTTTGTACTGAGCCGCTACACTTAGTTCGCTAGGGCAGTGGTGGCCAACAACAATGTAGCTACCTGGATCACGGGTAACATGATCAACATAGGCCAGCATCTTTTCGTGATCAATGACGCTATCTTCTGGAGTCCAGCGAGCAGGCTCTTCTTTGCTCTTGTACCCAATATTGATCAATGATCCATCTGGATTTTTACTATACTGTCCACCGTTCTTACCATCATCAGTCCATAAGGGATTACGTTCGTAGACAGGAACATTACGCACAACCATTCTATTGCTGTTAAGCACTTCGCGGAAGTCATTCATGGCGTTGCGAGTATAGCTCAAAGTCAACGGATCTGATCTGTTCATATCAGTCCATAGTGTACCACCAATAAAGGTATGGCCCTGGTGAGTCCATGTTTCTTTTTCAAGAATATGCAAGTTTGGATAATCCAGATGTTCTTTGAGGATGTTATATGTATGAGCCACATTTCCGTGATAGCTCTCGTGATTTCCAAGTATGTAAATTACTTGTGGAAATTCTTTGCATACATGATCAAAGAAAGCACGATACTCTTTGGCTAAATGTTTAGTATATGTAGGTCCGGCTTCTTTAAAATGTGCGGCTACACAGATGTCGCCAGCAAGAATTAACACATCAGCACCTTCGGTATTGTCTAAGGTGATGTTGCCAAATTCTAAGTGGATGTCACTTGCCAGTGCTATTTTCATTTGTACCTAGTTTTAATAATTCTGTTTTAAGTTGTTCAACTACTGCTGGGTCTCCGCCGGCCAAATATGCTGTCTTATCCGGAAAACGTCGGCGAAATCCTTCACGAATTTCTTCTACTGTTGTACCTTGACAAATAAACTGCTTATCTGTGTTATTATAGCAAAAATACACACCTTTGTCAACTTCGATATCAAGTCCAACCAAGTTGGCTTCGGTTTCCTCAATAACTTCTTTGATCATTTGATCAATTCGACTTTTAAGGTCGCGATATAGGTACCAGGCATACAAAACAATCATGCCAAATCCAATACCAATGCCAATTGCAATAGATATAACAATATCATTAAATTCCATTATTCTAGTCCTTTAGCTTCAACACCATCTTTATACCATTCCGTTAAGGGTTCTGGTTCTTCATATTCTTCGTATCCCCATGTTTCTGAGGCTATGCGTTTATATTCTACCTCATCTTGATTGCAATCCACATAATCTTCGGTGTAAACATCGCCATCATATATAGCTGTTCCTACAAATCCAATACCGGGTTCCCAATATTCTAAATTAAATTGCACACGTCCATCTTGTTCGGCCCAGGTGTGAAATGCTTCTGTGGGTGGTGCCCAGGCACTACAAAAACTAAATTCGATCGAATCTTCTTCGGCTTGGTTTTCAAAATAGATGTCGCTTATGGGCCATTTAGTGCCCCAGTTGTTTACTCGCCAGTCATACCAGCTTTCATTGTCTTTGGGTTCAGGTACCATCCAATTAAGCAAATCGCCCTCAGGATCATTGAGTATTTCTACGATTTCAGCTATCACAGGCGCTGGACCGGTGATTGTTGCTCTACCACTACACCAATTTGGCATGATATATCCTTACTTATTAATATACTACTATTATACTTGAAGTAGAATTATTGGTCAAACGGTATTTTAGCCAAGAAAAAACCCCGCATTGCACGGGGGTTGGGCTCAGTGTCTGGTCTGAATCAGACAGCGTGTGGGTATTAGATACCTAATGCAAGAGCGCGATAGCCTGCGGCTACCAATTTACGTGATGGTTTGCCCAAAACGTATTCAGTTACTTGAACACCGTTACCAGCTTTGCGTGAGTTTGTGTAAACTGCAAAACCATGTGAACGAATGCGTGATACTTCAGCTGACAGGTTTTTTACGCCCATTTTAGAAGCTTGGCTAGCAGTCAATGCCTTGCCTTCTTGTAATGCGGAAAATACTTTAAAAGTCTTAGTTTCTGGGTTAATAAATTTCATTTGATACCTTTCTATGTTAACCGCTGTTTAACAACAGCATGAAACAAGTATAGCACTAAATTGCGTATTGTGCAATGCCTTTAGGATAAGCATTTAGCCATAAATAACTGAAATGGCTAACAAGGACCTCGCATGACTGTTTATACAACTACCGTTACAGCTACCAATTCTGTCGATAATACATTAACTGTGGCTACAGCAGCCAACATGACCATTGGAGTGCCCATTGTTTTTTCCGGTGTGGTATTTGGTGGAATTACTGCAGGTGCTACCTACTATATTCTTAGTACAAACGGAGTAGATCGAATTACCGTAAGCGGGTTACCAGGTGGTGCTGTATTTGTAGTTACTACCGGCACCGGTACAATGACAGCTACCTGGAACAGCAGTGGCCAACAAATTATTCCTACTGTTCCACCGGGCGAATCATTAAATGCCGCATTTAACAGTGTTAATCTAAACTTTGATCAGGTCTTTGCTGCTGGCCCAGTTCTCAGTAATATAGCTATTGCTGATAATACAATTCGAACTCTCAACACCAATGGTAATTTATCATTGGTACCCAACGGAATTGGTAGTGTTGTGGCCAACGCCAGTATTATACCAAACACAGCAAACATACGAAATTTAGGTACCAACGATGCTCGCTGGGCCACAACATATACTCAATATGCAAATGTCAGTGGAAATGTTACCGCTGGCGGCATAAAAACTAACAACTATTACTATGCCAACGGCACACCATTTGTAGGTGGAATTGTCGGAGCTACAGGTGCAACTGGTCCAATCGGTGCAACCGGCCCTTCGGGCGGCCCTGTTGGTGCGACTGGCCTAGATGGAGCCACAGGTGCAACTGGTATTCAAGGATTTGATGGTGCAACTGGTGCCGGAGCTACTGGCCTAGATGGAGCCACAGGAGCAAGTGGCATTCAAGGCGAAATTGGAGCCACAGGAGCAAGTGGCCTGGCTGGTACTACTGGAGCCACAGGAGCAAGTGGCATTCAAGGCGAAATTGGAGCCACAGGAGCAAGTGGTATTCAAGGTGAAATCGGTGCTACAGGTGCAAGTGGTATTCAAGGCGAAATTGGAGCAACTGGTGCAAGTGGCATTCAAGGATTTGATGGTGCTACTGGAGCAAGTGGCTTTACTGGAGCAACAGGCCCAGGTGCCACAGGTGCAAGTGGTATTCAAGGATTCGATGGAGCAACAGGTGCCAGTGGATTGGACGGAGCAACTGGCGCAGGAGCTACAGGAGCGAGTGGACTAGCAGGTACAACTGGTGCAACCGGAGCAAGTGGCATTCAAGGCGAAATTGGCGCTACTGGAGCGAGTGGTCTTACAGGATTTGATGGAGCTACTGGTGCAAGTGGTATTCAAGGCGAAATTGGCGCTACTGGAGCAAGTGGTCTTACTGGTGCCACAGGAGCTTCGGGATTGGCTGGCACAACTGGTGCTACAGGTGCAAGTGGCCTGGCTGGCACTACAGGTGCTACCGGAGCAAGTGGCATTCAAGGTGCTACAGGAGCAAGTGGACTAGCAGGTAGTTCAGGAGCCACCGGAGCAAGTGGTATTCAAGGCGAAATTGGTGCAACTGGTGCAAGTGGCCTAGCAGGAACAACAGGCGCTACAGGTGCAAGTGGGCTAGCAGGTAGTACAGGTGCCACTGGATTAGATGGTGCCACAGGACCAATAGGACCGTCGGTTACTATTATTGGCAGCGTAGCATCAGTCGGCGGCGATCCACAGGCTACACTAAATGCTGCATTCCCTAGTGCAGTAACTGGTAACGGCGTAGTAGATTTAAACACTGGTGATTTATGGGTATTGAATGCAGGCACGTGGAATGACGTTGGAGCATTCACAGGACCAATTGGTGCAACTGGTCCTATAGGTGCTACTGGAGCGAGTGGTCTTACAGGTAGTTCAGGTGCTACTGGTGCAAGTGGCCTTGCTGGTACTACAGGTGCCACTGGAGCAAGTGGCCTTACAGGTGCTACTGGAGCCGGTGCAACAGGTGCAAGTGGCCTATCCGGAACTACAGGTGCAACTGGCGCAAGTGGTTTATCAGGCACTACGGGTGCAACTGGCGCAAGTGGTTTTCAGGGCGCAACAGGTGCAAGTGGAGTAGCTGGAACCACAGGAGCCACTGGAGCAAGTGGCCTAACCGGAGCAACTGGTGCAGGCGCTACAGGAGCGAGTGGTCTACAAGGTGAAATTGGTGCCACTGGAGCAAGTGGTCTTACAGGTAGTTCTGGTGCCACTGGAGCAAGTGGTATACAAGGCGAAATTGGTGCCACCGGAGCAAGTGGCCTAGCCGGAACCACAGGAGCCACTGGAGCAAGTGGCCTAGCCGGAACAACAGGTGCTACAGGCGCAAGTGGCATACAAGGTGAAATCGGTGCTACAGGCGCAAGTGGCATACAAGGATTTGCTGGTGCCACTGGAGCAAGTGGTCTTACAGGTGCTTCTGGTTCTGGCGCCACAGGCGCAAGTGGCATACAAGGTGAAATTGGTGCCACAGGCGCAAGTGGCATACAAGGTGAAATTGGTGCCACAGGAGCAAGTGGTCTATCAGGAACAACAGGAGCAAGTGGCGTAGCAGGTACAACAGGCGCCACTGGCGCAAGTGGCATACAAGGTGAAATTGGTGCAACAGGAGCAAGTGGTCTAGCAGGTACAACAGGCGCCACTGGCGCAAGTGGCATACAAGGTGAAATTGGTGCAACAGGAGCAAGTGGTCTATCAGGAACAACAGGTGCAACAGGCGCAAGTGGTCTTACAGGTGCTACTGGTGCAGGAGCTACTGGTGCAAGTGGCATACAAGGTGAAATTGGTGCCACAGGTATACAAGGCGAGATAGGAGCCACAGGTGCAAGTGGGCTAGTTGGAAGTACTGGTTATATCGGTGCTACTGGAGCAAGTGGTCTTGTAGGAACGACCGGTTATACAGGAGCAACAGGTGCAAGTGGACTTACAGGTGCCACAGGTGCTAGTGGGCTTGATGGCGCAACTGGTGCAACTGGACTTACTGGGTCAACAGGAGTTGCTGGAACATCGGTTAGCATTATTAGTAGTGTCGCCAACGTTAATGATGCTTATCCCAGCGGTGGCCCAGATGATCCACAAGGATATTTAAATTATTACTTTCCAGGTGCTGTAACTGGTAATGGTGTCATTGATCAAACTAGTGGTAATTTATGGGTATATACCGGTGGCGGAGTTTGGACAGATGTAGGACAAATTGTTGGACCAGAAGGTGCTACTGGTCCAATTGGTGCAACTGGTGCGTCAGGTATTCAAGGCGAAATTGGAGCCACTGGATCTAGTGGTCTTGTAGGAACAACGGGTTATACAGGAGCAACAGGTGCAAGTGGCCTAGTTGGAAGTACAGGATATATTGGTGCCACTGGAGCAAGTGGCCTACAAGGTGCCACTGGAGCAAGTGGTATACAAGGTGAAATTGGAGCCACAGGTGCAAGTGGAGTTGCTGGAACAACAGGAGCAACAGGAGCAAGTGGCATACAAGGCGAAATTGGTGCTACTGGTGCAAGTGGTCTTGCTGGAACAACAGGTGCCACAGGTGCTAGCGGAGTTGCTGGAACAACAGGTGCAACAGGCGCAAGTGGCATACAAGGTGAAATTGGTGCCACAGGTGCTAGCGGAGTTGCTGGAACAACAGGTGCAACAGGCGCAAGTGGCATACAAGGTGAAATTGGTGCCACAGGAGCAAGTGGCTTATCAGGAACAACAGGTGCAACAGGCGCAAGTGGCCTGGCTGGAGCAACCGGTGCAGGCGCAACTGGAGCAAGTGGCCTAGCAGGAACAACCGGTGCTACAGGAGCAAGTGGCTTGGCCGGTACTACAGGTGCAACAGGCGCAAGTGGTCTTACAGGTGCTACAGGAGCTTCTGGAGTAGCAGGTACAACAGGCGCCACAGGAGCAAGTGGCATACAAGGCGAAATTGGTGCCACAGGAGCAAGTGGCTTATCAGGAACAACAGGTGCCACAGGCGCAAGTGGACTACAAGGCGCCACTGGTCCAAGTACTGCTGTTAATGCTACCGCCGTAACTACAGGTACATTCTATCCTGTGTTTGTAGCGGCTGCCGGCTCAGATCAAACCCCATCAGTAAGAACTTCTGCTACGGCATTCGGATACGATGCGGCTAACAATTTACTTTCTTTATCACAACTAAGCGCCACAGGCAATATCACAGGTGGCAATGTGTTAGGTGGTGCCAATGTTAATGCAACCACACATACAGGTACAAGTGTATCAGTAACAGGTACTGTAACAAGTGCGTCAGTAGTTGGTGGTGTTATTACCGGATCAAGTACAAGTGTCACTGGTGCACAAACTGCTGCTTCGACAGTAGGCGGAGTTATTACTGGATCAAGCTCAAGTGTTACTGGTGCTGTAACTGCCGCGTCAGTAGTAGGTGGCGTAATGACCGGTACTAGTTTAAGTGTTAGTGGCAACATCACAGGTGGTAATGTGTTAGGTGGTGCCAATGTCAATGCAACTACCCATACAGGTACAAGTGTATCAGTATCGGGTGGTGTAACAGCCGCTAGTGTTGCAGGTGGAGTTATTACTGGATCAAGTACCAGTGTCACTGGTGCCCAAACTGCTGCAAGTACTGTGGGTGGAGTAATCACTGGATCAAGTACAAGTGTCACTGGTGCACAAACTGCTGCCAGCACAGTAGGCGGAGTAATTACTGGTACAAGTGTATCAGTAACAGGTGCCGTGAGTGGAGCAAGTGCCAGTGTTAGTGGTGCTGTTACTGGTGCCAGTGTTGTTGGCGGAGTAATCACTGGATCAAGTTCAAGCGTCACTGGCATAGTAACTGGTGCCAGCACAGTAGGCGGAGTAATTACTGGCTCAAGTACAAGTGTCACTGGTATCGTAACTGGTGCCAGTGTTGTTGGCGGAGTAATTACTGGTACAAGCGTATCAGTAACAGGTGCCGTGAGTGG
>Ga0247840_10012220_pt1 | contig 10249 bp, 11 predicted proteins | sample LaCruzMarch2015__FD_192404 | JGI IMG/M metagenome (GOLD analysis project Ga0247840, IMG submission 192404) | Freshwater microbial communities from meromictic Lake La Cruz, Castile-La Mancha, Spain - LaCruzMarch2015_17m | ecosystem: Environmental > Aquatic > Freshwater > Lake | place: Spain...
CACTACGCAGATATTGGATGTTGGATAAATAATAATACCGAATCGAAAAAAATGCTAAATAACTATTTTTCTGAAGTTGAGAAGCATCCGTCAGGATTGTTAGCCTTTAGTTTTCAGAATGAAGTTGAAAAAGGTTTGTTGTCTAGATTGTATCCAGAGTCAACTTGGACTAAAGCCGATTTATTTTCTCACCTGAATCTAAGCCATGATTCAGCTATAGGGCAATCAGAGCAAATTGTGGCTACGACATTCTTTATTAGAAAGAATGTAGCCTCATGCTCTCTAATTAACAATTGGTATGAAATTTCGCTGATTACACATTTGATTGATAACTCTCCTTCTAAACTGCCGAATGATCCCAATTTTATCGAGCATAGATTTGATCAAAGTATATTCTCTTTGCTTTGTAAGATTAATTCGGTTAAACAGGTTTCGCTCTCACAAATTTATCTAAATGCCCATAATCTGATTGCTGGTAGACGTGATTCCTGGTCTTCAGGAATGGCTTCATTTCCTATATGGGCTATGAGGCATAAGGAAATGAGCTTATTCGACACATTAAAAATTTTTGCAATGAGGTTGCGTAAGAAGTTGCTACAGTGCATTACTTTCCAAAATTGAGGTAGGCGTGTTAGTAGTGTTTCAAATTATTAACTCAACTCTTCAACTTCAATTTTCTATCGCTTTCCTTAATTTTTTAAAATGATTGATCTATTAATAACTGTTTGTACATCTAGGGAATTTGAGGTATGGAAATATTCATACAAATATATTGAGAATAATATTGATTCAAAATTTTATATTCTTGCGGTGCCAAACAAAGATATTTCACTATTTCAATCCCTCGAAATGAGGAAGTTCAAAGTTGTTGATGAAGATAGCTACATTGGAAATTTAAGAGATGAGTTAAAGACCAGATTGCCAAAAGAGTATTTTAATATGGTGGGGTGGTATTTGCAGCAATTTTTAAAGATTAAATTAGCTGAGGCAAGCTCTTGCTCTAGTGATGGGGTTGTATTAATTTGGGATTCAGACACTTTGCCTTTAAAGAAGCTTAAGTTCTTCGATTCTAGTTCAGATATTTTTTATTACTATGATGGTGATGAGTATCATCGAGAATATTTTGTAACAATAGATGCGCTTCTTGGATTGGAAAAGTTAAATAATTCTTCATTTATAAGTCAATGTATTGTTTTTAAAAAAGGATGGCTTCTTGAGATGCTTAGTGAAATTGAATCAAAGCACAATAAAAACTGGGAAAGTGCAGTGTTAAATTCAATTAATTTTGAAAAAAAATATGCATTCAGTGAATACGAAACTTTAGGGACTTATATTTTCTCAAAATATAAAAATAAAATGAAATTTTGTGATTCAACCAGGTGGAATAGGTTTGGTCGTAGACTTTTAAAAGGAAGTTTGGAGTCTTATCCAAGTCTAATGTCAACATTAAATCAATATGATTTCATTGCTTATGAAAAGTGGGATAAAAAAAACTGGAAAGATAAGTTGCCTACACCAATTTTAAAGCTATTGATTTTTGCCAAACAAAAAATATTATTAACCTGGAGATCAATCATTGCTTGAATATAGCGTAAGCTCAGGTACGCCATCATACACGGTAGTAATGCCAGTATTTAATCAGGAGCTGATAATTTCTTCTGTTTTACGATGCTTACTTAATTCTGCTTCTCTCCCATTTGATCTTTATATAATAAATGATGCGTCATCAGATCAATCTTTGCTAAAAATTCGAGAGTTTATTGGCAATATTATCACCTCACCAAAACTCACGAAAGTTAGGACTATTAAGATATTTGATAATGTCGCCCCTTTGTTTGAGACTGCTTGTGACAATATTGGTTTTCGTGAAGCTAATACAGAATACATTTTTGAATTACAGGCCGATATCAAAATCTACCATTATGGATTTGATTGGATGATGATTGCAGCATTAGAGAAGTATAATTTCGGAACCATTAGTGGAAGGATGGTGCATTCCTTCGATCTGCTTCCAGCGACAGATTGGAAAAATTATCCTTTAGATAAGTTGTTAATGAAAATTGGAATTGTTTCAACACATGAGGGGTTAATAGGAAGAAATACTTTTACTCCAGACTCTGGAGGGGAGGGCTGGATTAGAAATAAACCAGATTATTGCTATGCGGGTGAGACATGTGCTCGAGGCCCTTTGCTTTTTCGAAAAAAAGATCTTGAATTGCTTAATTATCTGGATGAAAAAAACTTTTTCCTTGGCAACGATGATCATGATTTTAATAGAAGACTATATCAATTAGATGGAAGGGTTGCGGGTTATTTGCCAATAAAAATAAAGTCAGACCCCCGCCATGGCGCGACAAGAAGACCTAGATCAGGGTTGAATGCCAATATTTTTATTGAGAATTCTCTATCAAAAACAGGTTCGACTTCCTTCAAAAATTTTTTGAAGGCATATAAGCCATATCAACCAATTGTAAAATTAAAATTTTAGAAAAATGGAATATTTTAAGTGGAAAAACTGGGATCTAATTAATAATTTTGGCTTGCCAAGCGAGTATGAGATTGATTATTTTGAAAGTATTATGCGGTCTATTCCTGGACTCAAAATTTCCGATGCTAGATGCCTTGAGGTTGGATTTGGAAATGGTGGTTTCTTAGGTTTTTGTAACCAGCGCGGCATAAGTGTAGTTGGAATTGAGATTCAGGAGAGGTTAATTAATGCAGCCCATGATTCTGGCTTTGAGGCTTACTCATCAATTAGTTTAGTTCCGGATGAAAAAAGATTTAATCTTATTATTGCAATTGATGTTCTCGAGCATATTAAAAAACCAGAATTAATTGATTTTTTACGATCTCTAGTACATAAAACTACGCCACAAGATGATGCCTTTATTGTTCTTAGATTCCCTAATGGCGATTCTCCATTCTCAATGCTTAATCAAAATGGAGATTTGACCCATCAAACCTATATAGGATCTGCTGCTATAGCCTACATAGCGCAATCTCTAAATCTTGAGGTGATAAAGTTGGGCGGCGATATTTTCCCATACAGACCCAACTATTTAGTGGCTAATGGAACAAACCTTTTACGTAGAATTTTATATGCTTGCATCAATTTACTTGTAAAAGTGATATTTCAACGTGGTAAGACAGTTGACTTTTGCTCAGAAAATCTTTTAGTTGTACTAAAGCATAAAGTTGAATAATGGTCATTCATAATGTTGTCGCTTTTGTGTTGCTACTGGATGAGATAGTAATTTACAGTGCGGGTTTAGTGTTTGGTAGGGGAGCGGGCTTAGGTGTTATTTTTTTACTTTTATGTGTTCTTTGTTTTTATAAAATTAAAACGACTTTGCCGTTTTTAATAACGGCGCTAGCTTTAATTTTCCAGTTAGCCGTAGATTTTCAAGTTATTAATATATTTTTTCTTTTGATATATTTAGCTCATGTGGTGGTTTCAAGTGCTGTCAAAAAGGAGATGCAGTCAACTGAAATCTATGGTTTTGTAATTGTTGCTATCTTTTTTTGTTCCTTAACTAGCTGGTTGGGGCATGATATTTTTTCGTACATAACTGGGGCTGTGCTTAACAGGCCTACTGGGTTATATAGTGAACCAAGTCATTTGGCGTACTACGTAGCTATTGCCTACTACCTTCACGATCGGTTTTCTCAAAAAAAACGTGAGATCATCAATATACTTGCGATCGCAACTATATTGATGAATTTCAGTTTAACTGGATTGCTTCCTCTGGCATATATTTCATTCAAAATTCAGCAAGTAAAGGGGTATCCATACCTGAAATTTTTTTTAATGATTGCAGTATTTATTGCGTTATATCAGGAGCGAGATTATCTGTTTGAGAGGATTGCTTTTGATCACGAAAATCTATCACTTACTTTGGGCGTTTTAATTTATTACTGGAAGATGATTTTTAATGAGTGGCAAGCTTATATTTTTGTGGGAACTGGTTACGATCAATTTCATCGGGCTTATCTTGAATACGCAAATTTAAATGGTTTAATGATTGCAGATTTAAACTCTACTGATGGTTCTTTCCTTTTTGCTAAGTTATTATTTGAGATTGGTTTGATCTCGAGTTTAGTTTTTATTTTGAAGATATGCTTCTCTATTCGAAACCCTAGTTTTTTTATCTTTCTACTTTTTATGCAATTTCTTTTTCTGAGGGGGTTCCCGATTACATCATCGGTTGTGATGCTTATGATTGTGTCCTCTCTCATGCTGGCGCCGAATAATACTTTGAAGCGAGAATCTTTTGATAGAAATTGAAGAGCAAACAGATGTTACTGTCATCATAGCATCAGTAAGTGAGGATGATGCTTTAGCTCAAACAATAAGCTCATGTTTAATGCAAACCGGCTTGAATATGCAGGTAGTATGTTTTATATATAGCGAATTGCACAGCGTATCTAATCCAAATGTATCGGTCTGCAAGTTTTCAAATACTCAAGTAATTAAAATTAGAGGTAAAGATAGTGGAATTGCAGATGCTTGGAACGCTAGCTTGAGATTTGCGAGTGGTAAATACTTCATTTTTCTTGGGGCTGGAGATGTCTTTTTTTCATCTCTCTCTTTGTCCAGGCTTTTAGTGTTTGCGCCAAAAATTGATCCTATGCCGAGAGAGGTCCTTGTTGGACTCCAGTTTGTCAAATCAGAAGGAGCTGGTCTTCGCCCATGGAGTAGTAGAGGGGTGAGTGATTACAATCTTTCTGTTGGAATGACCATACCACATGCCTCATCCTTGTGGCCAAGCTGGTTGTGGGTTAATAATAAATTTGATCCAAAATTTAAAATAGCTCTGGATTATGAGTTTGCTTTACGGGTTTCAAAAGAGGTTGTTTTTAGGGGATTTGATTTGCCCGTTTCTATTGTTGAATCGGGAGGTATTAGTAATAGCCCAAAGAATTTGTTACGTGTTATTTTGGAGGATGCATTAGCTAGAAAGAGAAATGACAGAGGCGCAGGATATATAACTTATATAAATTTTAAAAGAATAATAAGATGGTTAATTCGGTTGTAACAGTATTTTTTTTTGTTGCGAGGCTCGACCATACTTCGCTTATGCGATTAACTAAGCAAATATCTGAATCGTTGACTCTATCTACCAAGACTAGATACCAAGTTAAAATTATTGAGTGGCGCACAACATCTTTTCTAAAATTGTATAGGCTCTTGAATGCAGATAGTACTAAAGATAATCAAAAATTTGTAGTAAGTGTTGGGGCTTTAGCTGATTTTTTTGCAGCTACAATCAAATGCATATCATTCAATCGGAGATTGAGATGGGTTTCTTGGTTGCATTGCCATCCCTTTGAGGATCTACGCTGGGAAAGATCATTTTTATTCGCAGCGGCGTACTATTTTATTTGGCTAATTGGATTAGCCAGCAAGGATTCAGTGGTTTGTGTAAGCAAAAGTGTTATGGATGGTCTTCCTTTTTTTATCAGAAGAAGGGCTAATGTAATTTACAACCCTGTATCGATGCTACCCTCTAACGATAAGTCTAATGCGTGTAGTAACGAGCTTAAAAATATATGGTTGTGGATTAATAAGTCTAGGGCTGAAAATAAATCAATACTAATTTCTTTTGGCCTATTTAGGAAAAGAAAAAACTTTGAGCAGGCAATTCGAGTGATTTCATTAGACAATAGCTTATCGATGATCTTATTTGGTTCTGGGCCTGAAAGAGATAGTTTACAGAAACTTGCTATAGAGCTTGGTGTAGACTCTAGAGTCTATTTCGCACCTTTTATAAATAACCCATACTCTTTTTGTTCGTATGCTGATGTTTATGTATCAAATACTCATTCCGAGGGCTTTGGGCTTGCAAATATTGAGGCGGCACTTACTGGAATTCCGACTGTTGTTCCCTCAATACCAGTAAATCATGAGGTAATGCTTCCGTTTGATCATATTTTCTATTTCAAAGTGGGGGATGATTACGATTGTCTAGTAAATATAAAAAATGCAATTAATTCTCGGCGGATTCAAGTTTTGCAGAATCCCTATAGCGCCCAACGATTTGAAGAGTCATGGAAATATTTCTTAGAGGATTTTAATTAGAACTCAATTCAGGTTTTCGTTTTAAAATTTTAACAATGATCAGTCCAAATATAATTTTTTCAGTTGTTAGCCATAAGCAAGGTGATCTTGTTAGAAATCTTTTTGATGATTTTGATAGATTAAATTTTACTTTTCAGGTAATTCTTACATTGAACCTTCCTGAGGATGTTGATTATATCGCTAACAGAAATTTCCCCATAAAAATAGTCACGAATAAATCTGTTAAAGGTTTTGGGGAAAATCACAATCATGCTTTTAAATTGTTAGCTTGTGATTTTTTTATTGTTATAAATCCTGATATTAGGATAACTAAATTTGATATTCAAGATCTATTATCGCCATTTGGCGATGAGCGTATTGGTGTTTGCGGGCCTCAAGTTTTATCTTTAAACGGTGCGGTTGAGGATAGCGCCAGAAAGTCCTTGACTCCAGCACGCTTGTTTAAAAGAATTATTACCTTTTCACCTCAGTTTGATTATCAATATGATGTTCCTTTTTTTCCGGACTGGATTGCAGGAATGTTTATGATATTCAGATATGGCGCTTTTAAAGAGGTAGATGGATTTAATTCAAAAGATTATTTTATGTATTGCGAGGATATGGATATTTGTCGATCCTTGTGGCGACGAAATTGGGCAGTTTTTTATAATCCAAGTATCTCTGTATTGCATAATGCTCGTAGAGATAGTCGGCGAAATCTTCGATATCTTTTATGGCATATTTCTAGCATTGTGAAATATTTCCTGAATAGAACATCAGATCGGAGATGCTGACTTTTTAATTCTATGATTTGATATGTGGGGTTTGGGGGTGTTCATATCCTCCTCTTGTATTTTATCTTTTGCCTCAATTTAAGTAATTAACTTTAAATTATTTACCATTCAATATATATGAAAATTTTAATTTTTGGTGGTGGTGGGTTCATAGGCTCAACTATTGTTGATCGCCTATTATTTGAAGGGCATGCTATTAGAATTTTCGAGCGCCAAAGTGTTCATCCATATCGCATCTTTGGCTCTGATGAAAGAGTTGAGTGGGTTGTAGGCGATTTTTCTGATGTTCAGGACGTTAATGCTGCGGTGAAAGAGGTGGATACTGTTTTACATCTAGTTTCTACAACTATGCCTAAAAATTCCAATGATGATCCAATTTATGATGTGCAAAGCAATCTAGTTGCTTCTTTGAATATCTTAAATGCGATGGTGATGCATGGCGTCAGTAATATTATTTTTATTTCATCTGGTGGTACGGTTTATGGTAACCCAATTTACCTGCCCATTGATGAAAAACATCCAACTAATCCACTAGTGTCTTATGGTGTTACAAAGCTAGCCATTGAAAAGTATTTACAGATTTATGAGAGTCTTTATGGTATCAAAGCTATTACTTTGAGGGTATCTAATCCCTATGGAGAGCGTCAAAGCATACAAACGGCTCAAGGCGCGGTTGGGGTTTTTTTACATCATGCATTGAATGAATCTCCGATACAAATTTGGGGTGACGGTAGCATAATTCGCGATTATATTTATGTAGGTGATGTTGCTGAAGCTTTTTTGTTGGCGTTATCTTACAAGGGTAATTACCGTGTATTTAATATTGGCTCAGGTTTTGGTCTAAGTATTAATTCGTTGATTGATACCATTGAAAACACTCTTGATATTATTGTTGAGAGAAATTACTTCCCTGGTCGAAGTTTTGATGTGATTGCAAGTGTACTTGACAATAACTTAGCGAAAGTTGAATTGAAATGGGAGCCAGCAGTAAAAATCACTGAAGGGATAAGGCGAACCGCCTTTTGGCTAAAAAGCAAGTCAGGAAATTCTATTGGTTGCAAATAATTTCTCTTATCTAAGGGTGATTCTATTTTTTTATCAGTTTATTGCTATGGACAATATTTATTTTGTATAGTGTTTTATAGTTGTTTGAAGTTATTTTCTTGACGCTCTCTACTTTAGTGAGTTCTTGCTGCCCAGCTTGGATCTTTTGCCTTGCACGTTCAGCTTTCACTGCAGCCTGTGCTCGTTTGGCTTGATCTTTCAAGGATTTGATCCGTGCTTGTGAAGAGGTTAAAGGCTTTTGAGGCTTAATTGTTTGAAATTCATAAAATCGCATCAAGTATTTAGTAGCAAACAGATAGCGAATCAATATTCGCTAGGTAGCAATATCACCCATTTATCTTCATTGAGGCAGGCATACAGGCTCATTTCATCAAAAGGAAAGTCTGTATAGGGAATGCGTTGTTTGGCCAGGGTATTGCCATTGCCATCGGTAATAACGAGATTGCCCGAGCCATTGGCGCAAGTTAGACTGCAGCTATTAAAGCCTTCATTATTAGGTAGGTGCAAGACATGGCTAGCGATTGCATCCATCAACCAATAACAGCCCACAGTTTCAGCAAGGTACTTGGTGCCATCAGTCAGCATGACTTTAGGCCATAAGGGGTAGTAATACTCGGTACCCGTGAATTGATCCAATTGATTCAAAAGCCGGTGTTTTGTCATATTCATTTTTGCTATGCCTTATCGGTAAAAAAGTATTCCTTGCGGTAATACTTAGAAACGAGGCAAAACCATGCGATTTTGACTCGTTTGATGTATTTAATGGCTTTGATTTGCGTCACTTATTTGACAAAGTTCGCCTTGAGTGCGCCACTAGCCTTATCAATGGCTGCATCTAGCCTGCCTTTAGCCACGGCATCTTTAATCAGCGCCAAGGTAGTGAGTAATTCTGCAAAGTCTTTAACTGCAATCGTGGATCTGCCGGGCTTTATTTCAAGTTGTTTAGCACCATAGCGAATACAAAAGCACAGCTGTCCATCAATATCTTCAAACCACCAGGGTTTTAGACGCTTATTGACTTCAATACGCCGGCTATTGCCATCTAGGTCTTTCACCGTCTTGTGCTTTTTGATCTCAAAAGTGGTGTTATCTAACTTGGCTTTGAGAAGCTGTTCTTGCTCCCATAGCTTTGCCAGTAATTTATTGCGGCGGACAACGATAGGGGGCTGATGAATAGGTTTAGTGGATGCGACTAGATTAAGGGCGTCTAAATCAGGTGCTGTTGTGCTCTTTGTGGTTGCCATAAATCCTCCATAAATTAGTAGGCAACACAACAATATGGTCAGAAAACCAGTCTGGACAACCGAAAAAGATGGTTTTTTAGGCCTTTGAACAGAAACTAAAAAATTTCAGGTGTTTTTATGTTCAAGCTAAATAAAACGTACAAGTAAGGTTAAGGTTGGCACGCCGATTGAATAGTGCTGCGAAACCCGTTCTGATGTGTGACGGTATGCAATTCGGATCTCTTACTATCTGGCCTCATTGCACTACCCAAGACTCTGGCTGTTTTGGATGCTTTAAACGACGCCCCTCTGTGGCAGTAGCGTTTGCAATGTTGTATAAGTTGGTAGCGCAGCAAAATGCGTGAATGTAGGCAAATGTCGGATTTAATAATTCGTCAAGGCTGAAAGTGAGTGGGAATGCCAATGAAATAAACCCACAAGCTAATTTACAAAGGTTCCTGATATAGACCGTAAATTAGCTGCGTATGACGGCACGTAATAGGAGATAGCAAAACCTGCCTATCTTGCACCAGCAAGTTGTGTGTATATCAGTTGAAAACCTCAGTGAAAGAGGCTTGCATCAGTTGGGCCCTTTAACAGGGCTTGGCTTGTGCTTCCTAGTGAAAGATCAACATATTAATAAATTAAAAGAGAGAAAAATGTGCCAAGCGATAGCGAAGGCACAAGCGAACTTTAGTTCGCTCTACACAGTACATTACTTACGAGACTTATTGCGAAGCTTTTGAATTTTTCTTCTTTGGGCTTCAAATGCCACTTGATCTTCTGCCATTGCTGCTTGCATGCGATCAGCCCAATAATCGGCGGACTTATATGCTGCGCCCAACTCACGCTCCATTAGTAAGTTGCTCATGTCATGAGCCCATACTTGCTCGGTTTTTCGATCTATTTGATCTTCAATATCGTCAATATTAGGAACAAGATGTTTGGCTACGCGAGTAATCAAGTCATTAATGAGATCGACATTAGGTGGAATGAAGTGTAGTGCGGATATTTCAGCCATTGGGACGCGAGTAGCACCTGGATTTTCCGGATCAAAGTAAATATCACGATTAAATTTACGAACTCCACGACAAATCACAAAAATTAAG
>Ga0247840_10012221_pt1 | contig 10247 bp, 10 predicted proteins | sample LaCruzMarch2015__FD_192404 | JGI IMG/M metagenome (GOLD analysis project Ga0247840, IMG submission 192404) | Freshwater microbial communities from meromictic Lake La Cruz, Castile-La Mancha, Spain - LaCruzMarch2015_17m | ecosystem: Environmental > Aquatic > Freshwater > Lake | place: Spain...
AAAGAGTTCTTATTTAAATACTTTACGATGACGATATATTACACGCGATTGGTCAATTTATCAGCCACAATCTTGATTAAAACCACGTTAGATTTCACCAATAGAGTCGGGCACTGATGCGCCTCTGCCAATCGATGTTTTTCGCAAAAAGTTCCTTCACACTTGCACGCGAATCCTAGGACTCCGACCTTCTTCTGACAAATAACGCATCTAGTCATACTAAATTATGACATTATTTTACGTCTCTAGTAGTTATCAATGATTTGACGATATGATATCTTCCGTATCGACAAAACACACTTTGATACATCTACTTTTTCTTCAGTGGGAATTTCTTCTCCCGATATTTCCTAATAAAACTTTCGTCTTCATTGGCGCGAGCCGCGTACAGCGGGTTGCTCTTTTTGAAATATATACTCAAGACATTTATACGTCCAATGAGTTTGTTCAGACCATCCCTGCTTTTACGATCTGCCATTGCTTTCCTGAGTGCTGCGCGACGAGTATCGCGAGTATCTTTAACATGGTAGCCATATTTTTCCAAAGATCCTTCGTTTTTCAGTACGATTTTTACGGTTTTCTGTGCCATATGTTATTACAGATATTAATTCTTTGTTGGCCATTTATAAAAATCAGGTCGAAGTGCGATCTTTTCTGCGATGCGCTCTCTGATGATAGCAAGTGCCCGCTCATCCGGTTTGTAGTCTCCATTCCAATCCGGAGAATACATCACGTCATCGGGGTCGAACTTGGCATCTCGGTTGATGTTGTATTCTCTGGCGATGAGCTCTTCTGTAAGTTGCTCGTATCTTCTCCTCAGATATTCTCCCTTGTCGTAAAAAAATGTGACATGTCCGGTGTTTAGACAGAACTCCTTCGGTATCTTCTTGAGTATCTTCTCGACAGATTGAGTCTTCAGCGAACGTGCCAGCGATTTTGGTATGTGTCGGATTTCTCTCCACTCTGAAAACAAAATGATTGAAATTAGAAAGTGATATTAGTAAACTATATTTCAGATGTATAATACGAGAAGATTATTATTTACTTTCATACAAACTTACCAGCAAACAAATGTTGATTTGCGAGCTCGTCCACGGGAACAAGATTAATTCTGGTCATTTTAATTAAAAATCGTCTTCATTTACAGCGATTATACAGATTTTATAAGGATTTCATATCCAGGGTCAAATGACATGTCAAATAAAGTTTTTTAGTCTATTTTCAGGAATATACTTATGTATGTCGGTGTTTAATATCAATTTTTTACGACCATCCGGTAAAATATAATAAAACTTTTTCTTGAGAGATACATGTCATGTAAATTTTCTAACAAAACTATTTAGAAAAATATAAATAAGAAAAAAAACTACACACTCCTCAACTACACACTCCTTTGTAAATAATTTAATACATTTCATTGGTATACATATAAAAATGGATATAGAAATATTCAAGGCCACGGTATACATGTGTGGTTGTGGATACAAAACAACGGATACTAGTAACGCCAACAAGCACAAAAAAGTATCATGTGGTTATGAAGTGAAATCCGAAAAAATAGATTTTGTGATGAAGAAAGACCATGATATTGTTGTGAGAAAATCAGAGACGTCATCAACGAACGAAGATAGTGAGGAAACTGATTACACGACAATGAAGACATCTGTACTAAACGAGGAAAGAGAACAAAATACACGCATTGTATCACAGCTGAACAATACAATTCAAAATCTTAGAAATTCACTGGAGGCTATGAATGATAAAGTTAGAAGAGCAATTGCCAAGATGTCCAAGTCGGCTTATACCGATGAAATTGAAGATGAGTTATACGATATGATCAAAGATGGTATTATATATTTCATCACCGACAAAGATGTCCCTGATAGAGGAAAGATTGGTCGAACAGTGAATACTGACATCAGAAAACTTAAATCAAGATATTCTATTTTTGGAAATCCAGATGTGTTGTGTTATTTCTCAAGTGATATAAATGTCGATGAGAATGTGCTCAAGAGAATGATGAGAGATGCCGGGTGTATGGAGTCTAACAGAGAGATTATTTCAAATGTTTCACTTGCCAGAGAAGTGTTTTATGAATTCGTTGAAATGACCAGATAAATGTTTACATGTCATGTAAAATTTCTAACAAAACTATTTAGAAAAATATAAATAAGAAAAAAAACTACACACTCCTCAACTACACACTCCTTTGTAAATAATTTAATACATCGTCATCTATATACAAATAAAGATGGAAATAGAAACATTCAAGTTCACGGTATACATCATATCGACACTCTAGGATACATAAGACGAACTTTCGTCTGTATTTTAATATAAATTAAGAATATGGCCACAATCGTCTCAGATTACACAAAAGCTTGGAGCGTTCTGAAGAGACTGCACAATGCGGTTGACGGGAGCTTCATGTTCTCGAACATCACCGACAAGTTCAAGATTGTTATCCGCAATGACCCCGAGGGCGGTGTAGGACACTTCATGAATGTCGGAGTCATTGTTAAAGTCGGCGAATATGATGATATTCTCGCGAAGTGCCTGGAAAATGTCGCGGATGCGATGGGGTGGGTCGACGAGGAAAAGACCGAATTTTGTTTTGCCGAGTTTGAGCTCGACCGCAGGACCCCTCAGGAAGAGGATCTGAAAGAGTTTGCGGATTTCGTTAACCAGATCTACAAAACGGTCATCTGTCCCTGCGCCAAACATCTGATCTCCGATGGCGGTGAGATGTGTTATTTCTGCGAGTTTACATCTAACCCGGAAAAACTCGCGACGGTTGATTGCCCGATTTGCATGGAAACATGTTGCGAGATGCATTCGGTGACCATGCCCTGCTGTATGCACAAGATGCATAAGATGTGCGACTACGAATGGTATGTCAAGGGCAATAAATCATGTGCAATGTGCCGTGCTGATCTTCCCAAGAGAGACGTGAGGACCCGTATCACCCTGGAGAACCTGGTTCAGAACATTGCACGCGAGGTGGAAAGCAGACTCGGTGAAGAAAGCGATGGCGATGATGACGAAGACGACGACGAAGACGAAGACGACGAAGCCGAAATTGAATTATAATTGAGAAAATAATATTTTGTAATGATATCATAATGTCTATGTTTGCGACCATCAAGACGTTCGTGCTCATATTCGCATATTTTGCAAGTTTCCAGCTCGGCAAGATGACGGAGAGACCCAAGAACTTGTGGCCCGTTGCCAAGGCGGGTCAGAACCCTTTACTCGTCGGTGACTGGGCGACCTACCAGAAGATCTACTTCGGTGTAGTGGGTCTTGCGGTACTATTGACTCTGATCGGCGGCGGCGGCATGGGCGGTGGTATGGGCGGTATGTTTGGCGGGGGTGGCGGCTTTTATTAATCATATCGTCAAGTAAAACTTTTGTAAAAGACACAATTTCTTACAAAAGTCTAAAAAAAATATGCGTATATTATATGGCACCGTCTAAAAAACTCAGTACCCAAGAAGTAAAAGAAGTAATAGATCTGTTCAAGAGAAGAGTGGAATTGATAAAGGAAGGAAAAATAGTTCCAGTTTTATTTCATGATAAGTATACATATGAATCTATGAAATCATATCTTAAAACAGATAAGAGTATAGCTTTTATGCTCGGTGACGATTATCAACCAGGAGGACTAGCAGTGACAGAGAATATGAAATTTTCGTCCCTCCCCAAGAAAGATACCAAAGAAGGGACGAAGGAGGAACGTCGTAGAGAATATGAGAAAAAGTTGAAGAACATTGCGAACGAAGCCGTGAGAACGACGAACCTTAAAAACCTAAAGGGGATGACAAATGATAACATCATACAAGTATATGGAAAGACGAGGGGAGAAGCTCTTATAGCCAAGAAAAAGAAAGCCGGGGCTGAGGAATCGTCAACTAAAACGGTTGAAGTTAAGGGATCTCTTCCTAAGGGAAAACACGTCGAGTTGTTCCTCGAAAATGGCAAGGTATCGGTTAGAAAGATGAGTGACAAATCCGTACGCGTCAAGGGAACTGTCATTGACTCTAGAGATGGCAAGTCCACGCTGTCTTATACGGAACCTGGAAAGGAATCTGAAAAATCCAAACAGAAGACTGAAAATTACAAGTCTCTTTCCAAGCTTGATGACAGTAAGGTAATAGACTTGTTCAAGAAAAGAGTGAAATTGGTAAAAGAAGGAAAGATAAAACCATCTGAGACATACGATGAATATACATTTGACGAGATGAAAAAGATGTTCGGTGGTATGAAAAGTGCAGTTGGGGCAATTCGTTCTTTATATCCAAACGGAATATCGCTGGAAGAAAATAAAGCAAAATCTCTTTCTCCGTTTTCCAAAGCTATGCTGTCCAATGATGAAGATGATGAAGAAATTTTAAACGCTGATAAATTTGTGGAAGACGATCAGAAAAAGGAGCAGGCCAGACTGGATGCCGAGGATGAACGTCGTAGAAAAGACAGAGAATCTCAGAAAAAAGCGCAGGAAAAACAACGTAAAGATATTGATGCAGAGCAGAAACGTATATGGGAAGAATTTGAAAAAAGACAAAATAAGAAAAAGAAGTTGGAAAGAACATTGACTCCCATGCAAGAGATTAAACTTGCAGGAGGCGCAGAAAAGTTTGCGTTTGCTAAAACAATCACACAATGTTCTCGAGTTCTGACATTGGATCAAGTAAACGCGCCCACGTGTTGGTTCAACGCACTTATGATGGTATTATTTTTCTCACAGAATACGAGGATTGCTATTGCTAATTCTCTACCATATATATCTGAAAAATGGAAATTTCCTATAGTTGTTAAAATAAGTAAACTACTAGAAGGATATAATAAAGAAAGAGCTAGCAAATATCTATATGAACGTTTACAGCCTAAGCAATTTTTAGAAACTTTGCGTGAGCACTATCCGCAACAGTTTCCTATGATGACGCGAGATGCAAAATTCAACAAAAATGAATATGATGATTATGAAGGAGATTCTTTAGAGTACATGCACAGAATGTTACAATTTTTAGAAATACAACATCTGATATTGTCTAGACCTTCTATGAAATCAGGTAAAACAGAGTGGTCTCATTACAACTATGATTTATTTGGAAATAAACTTTTTGGAGATGATCCTTCGCAGAAACAATTTAACCCGAGACGGGGTTTGGCTCATTATCCCAAATTTGTAGATACGCATCATCCCGTAATATTGACACTGGTTGTAGAAAATCAATACGATAAACTTATGACAGAACGTGCTGGGAAACAATGGGATAGATACAAAACGTATCCAGTGGAAGGAATGTATTCAGATAGTCACGCACCTATCATAAAATACAACGGGAGAAAATATTATTTAGATTCCATGATACTTTCAAGTCACAATTCAAAAGCATGCAATTCTGCCCACGCTATCGCCGGTGTCACGTGCAATGGGGGTAGATTTCTATACAATGGGTGGACTAGCCGAACCGTAGACAAAGGACTTCGAAGACCCGACAAGATGAGTAGGGAAGCATGTCCTTTGGAACCTGTAGAATGGGCTCATACGACAAATTTCTGTATATCTAAAACATGTGGGTTTGACAAATTTGTATCTAAAATGGAAACAAAGGAAGTGTGTTTTTCCACAATGAGAAATGTATCTCTGATATATGTCCGCGAAGATTATGTTGGAAGCAGGATTCCTTCAATCCCAGTAGCAATGGATAAACTGAAACAAAAACAAACAGAAGAAGGGATATTTAACAATGATCGACTAATAAAAATGGGTGTATTGAAATTAGACCCGAGAACTAGAAAATATGTTGCGACCAGGTGAAAATATAAAAAAAATATACGGATATAATAATGTACCCTAGACCTGCGCGTTCGTCAAGTTTCCAGGCTCATGAATACTGCCGAGACGCGGTGTGCAAGAAGGTATTCGGAATATTCCCTCGGAAAACATCTGAAGAATTGCGGATGAAACCCATGAGCGTTCCAAGGAACATCGCTACGGAAAATATGGTCATTACGCTTGACCAAATATCGTCTCTTTTCGGTGGACCGATTCTCAAGTTCGTCGCCAAGGGATCGTACGGTTACGTGTTCAAGTTCAAACCATCTGAGAAGTATGTGGAATACTTGAAGAGAGTCATCCTCCCCAGGTCCAAGGGCGTCATTGGAAATATTGGTAAAATTCCTACGAACGGTCCGCTTTCTATCATAAAGTTTCAAAAGGTGGACGACCCCGCGCAGAAAGAAGCCATAAGACACGAAATTGATATTCACTATAAGCTTTCCAGGAACAAGATATCAAGCAAGTTATACGCCGCTGGATTCGTCGGAAACATCGCATGGCAGATCAGTTCGTATATCGACGGGAAACCTATGTGTGACGTCGATATAACTGCGGATATTTTCAAGAATATTGAAAAGGCTGTGTTTGAATTATGGAAGCACAACGTGTTCCACGCGGACCTCCACTGCAACAACATGATGCTTACGAAGGACAAGGACGTTGTGGTCATTGATTTCGGAAGAGCCATTGTCCTCCCGGATAAGTACGTGCCAAAGAAACTGTCAGAATTCCGCGATACAAAGTATCAGGAAAAGGTTCAGAGATATGCGAATTCTATTATAACGACACGCTCTAAGACGAACAGTGATTACGTAAGGGCAATGATAAATAAAAAGGGAGAAGTGAAACCGCTAGTCGTGTATTCCAACGACGTTCAGGCGCTGCGCGTGTTCTACGACAAAATGTCCGAGACTGAGAAGAAACTTTTGAAGAAGCTCATTAGATGATATGCCGTTACATCAAAGCTACTGATTTTTTAAAATCTCTTACAAGACTTTAAAATTTCAACAGTCTAAGCATCTCAAGGAACCTTTCGATTCCTTACGATGGCCGTAACTAGCCAAAGGGTTTCAAAGGCCTCTAAAGCCCGGTCTCCACCCCTGTTTTGTCGACCTATGAGATTCGTGCCAAAGTCGCGTTCCACAAATGTGGCAATGGCTCTCATACCCCATACAAAAGACTTGGTTTTCGTCATGTATGGGGACCCCTTGCTATCATCCCTTGAATCAGGTCCATAGTCTTACTTAAAGGCGCTGTCCGAAGACCCAACCAGGAGTGGTAATTCCTATTGTTTCGACTTTGTTAAATTGTTAATGTTGTCAATATGTTATAAGGTGTCATACGACATATTGACATTTCATCAGGGATATCGTCAACTGTTGTCAGCCCCAGGCGTGAATTGCACACGCATCTCATGCTTACGAAACATGTGTTCTGCTGTTGAACTACAAGGGCTTCGGTTCCTACCGGGCTCGAACCGATGACCTCACGATTAACAGTCGTGCTCTCTACCAACTGAGATAAGGAACCTTTGCGTTTATAGTCCGCCGACTTGAACTCGCCGGTAATCGAAACCGGGTATCTTCCTTGGAAGAGAAGTATGTTACCACTACATCACGAGTCCTGGCAATCACGACCGGGATCGAACCGGCAACCTTTCGATTAGAAGTCGAATGCGGCTATCCAATTGCGCCACGTGATCAATGCATTTTATTCCTGCATGGCATGGATTGTGCCGGATTTGCACCGACGAAGCCGAAGCGCCAGATCTTGAGTCTGGTGGGTTTGTCTACTCCCCCAACAATCCATTGTATTTAGAGCCCACACGGCTTGGCTCCACCCCGGGTCGAACGGGGGACCTCACGATCTTCAGTCGTGCGCACTCCCAACTGTGCTATAAAGCCTTTGTGCTTAGAGCCCACACGGCTTGGCTCCACCCCGGGTCGAACGGGGGACCTCACGATCTTCAGTCGTGCGCACTCCCAACTGTGCTATAAAGCCTTTGTGCTTAGAGTCCACTTGACTTGTTTCAACGACGGGGTTCGAACCCGCGCGGACGAACGTCCAACCGATCTTAAGTCGGTCACCTTTACCACTCGGTCACGTTGAAAGTGCGTTTGAGCCCGCCGGCTTTGCGCATACCGGGTGCTGCCCCCGGGCTCGGGCTTTATAAGAACCCGCGACTATCTGTTATCTTATACGCGCTGGGGTGTTGTTCTTGTTTTTGGTTTTGTTAAGTTATTATTTTCGGTTGATATGCTTTATATACTATAAGAATAAAAAAACATCTAAATTTTAACGCGCGGCGAACTTTTTGGCCTCATTGTTCCTCAACCACTTGACCTTAGAGAACATACAGAGGAAGCTCTTCTTTACTGGGATTCTCGTCATTGCCACACCACCATTTTGACGTTGGTTAAACGCGTAATTGTACTTGCCAAGGAATCTTGTCTCTGTTTGTTCAGAAATTACGGCGGCCAGCTCGATCTGGTGAGGAGGAAGCTGAGGCTTGGGAATAATATAGCGGATCCGTCTCATAACAAAGAGACCGCTCTTGACCGCCGCATCAAGGAAGTTCTTGATGTGATCACCGTCCCGCAGGTAGCTCCCGTGGCGTCCAGAAACGCTCTTGGTGGTTCCGATGTATGTCTTGTACCGAGTGGCGCTGGGGGACTTGGCCACTGCGAACTCATACACACCAGGGACGTCCCAAAGTCCTGCGTTGACACCGCGAGACTTGGCATCCACGAGGGAGTAGCCAAGGTCATTGGCCGGGGCCAGGAACACGTGCCACTTGGTTCCGCGGAAGAACTTCTTGTAGCCAGAGAAGTAGCCGGGGTGCACCTTCTCGCGTCTGACAAAGTTGAAGTCCGCGATGTCGTAGTTGATCTTGTTGGTGGAGTTCATGATGGTTGAAGATTTGTTGCTTGGAATATATGCGGTTGATTTATTTGGTGATGAATATGGGTTTGGGTCTCCTTATATGCTTATTTGGTTACCCGGGTCAAATGACAAACGTTTGGTAAAATGACAATTACAACAGGGTCAAACGACAATCGTCCTATGTGTGTTACGTGGATACTGACCTTTGCATCACAAGACGTATAATCGGGAAGTATTTCGTATGGGTAACTGTATTCTATGTTCTCTCGTGACCTATGGTGTTTTTGTTTTACTTAGACTTTTACACGATGGGTGAAATTTACTGAGATGGCATGCAGTGGGTATTTAAAGTATTGCCGATTGCTATTGTCGGGTGGATTTCTAAACAAGGGGTGTGACCATGAACTGGCTCCGGGGTACTGCCATCTCCAAGTCATCGACGCGATTGGCCGTTGTGGTCTCATTGCCCTTCGCGGGCAGCAGACGTCCTGGGTGGAGCAGGATGTAAGTGAGGAAGATCAGAGCAATGGGGATAGCGTCCAAGCAGTAGAACAGCACCTGCTGGTGCGACAGCACATAGGTGCCCGATGGTGTGGGCCATTCCAGCAGCGTGTTTTGGGCGAACGACACGAAGCGAAAGATGTTGCGAATGTAGAGGAGTGCCATTGCGATGTACATGCCCCGGAACAGGTTGCGTGTTTCAGGGCGGTTCCTCAGACCCATCTTGGCGTTGCGATGAGTCCAAATGGTGAGCACGGTGAAGATGAAGAAGGATAGGAGCTGGATGCCCAGTCCGATGAGAGTAATTGCCGAACCCCTGCGAATGGTGTCCGGGTTAGGAGTGCCAGATGACTGCGATTTGGCCCAGATAGAGATGCCTACCGCCTGAACTCCAAGTGCAAACAGGTCGCTACAGGCGAATAGAGTGGTGATGAACTTGCCACTGAGCATCTTTCTGCCACGAGTAAGTTCGGGCGAGTGACTCAATACAATGCCCACCTTCCAATACTCTGCTGCCTGGATGAGATTGGGCGCCAGAACCACCAAAACTTGGGTCATCACGTAAAAGGGGTAGATGTCGCCATTACCAGACCGCTCGATGCTGAAGATGAGCGATGCATATCCCAGAGCTTCGCACAACGCGGTGATGCTGAGGAGATGAGCAAATCGGCGTCGATAGCGCTCAGTAAGAATGGTCATCGCTACGCCGGCGAGTGCGAACACCGACAGAGCCACACAAGCCAGAGGCAAGGATGGTTGATAGTCATAAAACTGATCGACGGTGAGTGTAGCCACATCGTATTTGATGTTGGTGGAGTTCATGATGATTATTTTTTAATTGATGGTAATTATGATTTTGAGTCTCCTTATATGCTTAATTTGGTTCCCGGATCAAATGACATCGTGGCTCATATTAATTTAAATACGCGTATTCAGGAAAGTATAATGAAGGTATACTTCGACATTGGCGCCAACTCCGGCGAGTCGATGTTGCATCATGTTGGAGACGACGCAATTG
>Ga0247840_10012222_pt1 | contig 10246 bp, 10 predicted proteins | sample LaCruzMarch2015__FD_192404 | JGI IMG/M metagenome (GOLD analysis project Ga0247840, IMG submission 192404) | Freshwater microbial communities from meromictic Lake La Cruz, Castile-La Mancha, Spain - LaCruzMarch2015_17m | ecosystem: Environmental > Aquatic > Freshwater > Lake | place: Spain...
CCACCACCTGCGCCGCCCCGTCCATGACCGGCTCGTGGCGCTGGTTACGGACCTCGCAGTCGAACAGGACGACGCGGCCCGCGCGGCGCTCGCGCACCCGGATGCGGGCGATGAGGGTGTCGCCCAGCTCCACCGGCCGGTGGAAGTTGGACTCCTGGCTGAGATAGACGGTACCGGGGCCGGGCAGCACATTCCCCAGCAGACTGGAGACCAGGCTGGTGGCCCACAGACTGTGACCGACCACCCCCTTGGCCCCGCTGCCCAGGGCATAGGCCTCGTCCGTGTGGGTCGGGTTCAGGTCCCCTGACACCTGGCCGAACAGGGCCACGTCGTCCCGGGTCAGGGTGCGCTCAAGCTCCGCGGTCTGCCCGATCTGGATCTCGTCAAAGGTACGGTTCTCGATGAATTCGGCGGTCATGGATTCCACGCTGGGGGCCTCGCTGGGGCCGGCTCGCGGGCAGAGCAAGCTGGCGGACTAGGGCAGTGTTGCATTGCAGCAGATGCTAGGCCGCCAACGTGTCGATTGTGTGTCGATTGCATGAAGGGTAACGGTCGGCGTCAGGACCTTGGCCGCGACGCCGGGCGCCCAGCCCGCAAGGGCTCACGGTCGCGTCATGTAACCGCATCGGGGTCGACATTGGTGACTTCCCGATTCGGCTGGCCCTCGGGGCGCAGAGCGCCCAAGACCGGCGTGACACCGCTGGAGCGGTGTCACGAGGGAAGGCTCGGCCCACTGGGGTGCGGAGCTCCCAGCGTTTGGCTAAGGCTGCGCGCATGCGCTCGCCGGTGCCGGGTGGCCGGGATCATGACCAAGGCCGCCGGGGCGACGCGACCGGAGGCCGACGCTTTAGCGGGCAGCGGCGCCGCATCCGGCTGAAGCCTCGACCTCCGTTTGGATAGGTCTAAGAGAACGGCTGCAGACAGAGGTACTGCCAGATCACCGCGGCCCCGGCCAACGCGGTAATCTCGGCCTGGTCGTAGGCGGGGGCGACCTCGACTAAGTCCATGCCCCGGAAGTCGATCCCCTCCAACCGTTTGAGGATCGCCATGACCTGCCAGGTGAACAGTCCCCCGACCTCGGGGGTGCCGGTGCCGGGCGCCTGGCCGGGATCGATGGCATCGATGTCGAAGGAGAGATAGGCCGGGCCGGACTTAAGGACCGCGTGCACCTGCGCGGCGACGGCCCGCGGTCCGCTCTCGTGGACCTCCTCGGCCGTGACGATGCGCACGCCTTGGGCCAGGGTCCAATCGTAAACGGCGCGCTCGCAGGGCGAACGGATGCCGATCTGGATCATCCGCCGCGGATCGACCAGGCCCTCGACGATCGCCCGGTAGAACACCGAGCCGTGGCCGAGCGGCTGACCGAAGCTGTCGGGCCAGGTATCGACATGGGCATCGAAGTGCACCATTCCGACCGGCCCGCACCGCCGCGCCAGCGCCCGCAGCAGCCCCAAGGTGATACTGTGGTCACCGCCGATGGTGACGAGGTGGGTAAAGGCCGCCGCCTGTTCGGCGATCAGTGACAGGGAGCCGGGGAGGTCGCCTAAGGCAATGGCGAAGTCGCCGACATCCGCGAGCCCCAGCGTGCGCGGGTCCCGCCAATTCGCCGGGTTGTCGCCGTCGACCAGCATGCGGCTGGCACGGCGCACCGCCGGCGGCCCCTCGCGGGCCCCGGCGCGGTTCGTGGTGCCAAGGTCCAAGGGCACGCCGGCCAAGCAGATGCGCGCCGCCGCGGGGTCCAGGGTGCTGCCGAGAAAGGTGGGCGGGATGGCAAAGGTGGGTGTCATGATTCGGTAAACGCCGCTCGTTAAGATCGCCCGGAACATAGCACACGTCCCTTATTGCCAAGAGGAATCGAGAGTGTTTCCGACCCCTGTGCGCGTGTTCCTGACCAGGGGCATCGGCGTGCACCGCCACGCCCTGACCGCTTTCGAGCTGGCGCTGCGCGATGCCGACATCGAGCAGCAGAACCTGGTCTATGTCTCTTCTATCGTCCCGCCCCACTGCCTGTCGATCCCCCGCGAGGCCGGGGTAGAAACCCTCAAGCCCGGCGACATCACCTTCTGTGTGATGGCCCGGATCGAGACCAACGAGCCCGGCCGCCGCATCCATGCCAGCGTCGGACTCGCCCGACCCGCGGACCCCGATGGCTATGGATACATCTCGGAACATCACGGATTCGGCCAAACGGCGGCACAGAGCGGGGACCATGCCGAAGACCTCGCCGCCAGTATGCTCGCCAGCACGCTCGGGCTCGAGCTGGACCCGGAGGTCGCCTGGAACGAGCGCCGCAGCATCTACGAGCACAGCAATCTGGTGATCGAGAGTCTGTCGATGACCGCTGCCACTGAAGGTGACCCCCATGGGCGGTGGACCTGTGCGGTCAGTGCGGCCGTGTTCCTTTTTTCCTGAGCCTGAGCTCGCACCAACCGGGGCCTGATGGTGGCGCCGACCCCTCGACCTGGCCCGGTCCGCAGCCAAGAAACCGCCTGACAGCCGCGCAAGACCCCTATACTGATTTTGCCCCGCACGCGATACGTCTAACCAGTGGATGCAGACAGGAGAAGACCCATGCCCTCGAACCGGATTGATGCGACCTTGACCGACGAACAGCGCGACCAGGCGAAGGCCGCCCTGGCGGCGCTGGCCGAGGCCCTGCCGTTCCTGATCGACCTGAACCCCGACGAGCGCGCCGACAGCCCCAAGTTCGGCGAAAAGAAGCGCTCCTTCGTCAGCCAGGCGCTGACGGTCGCCGCGGAACACCCGGAGATCTTCCCGCACAGCTTCAGCCTCGCCGAGTTCCGCGCCGACGTGCAACTCGTCGAGGCCCTCTATCCGCTGCGTCACAGCGTCGAGGCCCTGTTTGGAAAGATCGACGATACCTACCTCGCCGCGGGCAGCGAGGCCTATGCCGCCGCGTTGTTGGCCTACCAGTACGCCAAGCTGCACAATGTCACCACCGGTGCCCTGGAAGACAGCCTTGATGACCTCGGTCGCCGCTTCGCCCGCAAGACCAGGAAGCGTGCCCCTGCGGCCTGACAGGAGCGGCCGGCTCTGGGCAGGGGCCGCGCCGGTCGAGAGCCCCTGCACCGCCACGGTGGAGGCCTGGATGCCGGCAGTGCCGGCGCTCGACATGACGATCGGGATGAATGAACAAGGCGCAGGCGGCACCCCCCCGCCGCTGACCCGCCGCGAGACGGGATGGTGCAGGGGGTCGTCGAACCGCAATGAAAAGGTCGTACCCTAACGACCCTAACCGCGCGCCGTGCCGCCCCGTCCACCACTTAAGAGCGCCAGCGACCATGCCTCCCACACCCGCCCAAGTGGCCGCACTCGCCGCCCAGCTCGTCGCCCTGCGCGACGGCGCCCTGGCCCTGGAACAACGCTTTGCCGCCGAACTGGCCGCCATCGCGCCGCAGCAGCGCGCCAGTGCCCGCAACCTGCTGCATTATCTCAGCGTGCGGCGTCACGACATCCGCGCCCTGCAACAGGACCTCAGCGCACTCGGCCTGTCCTCGCTCGGGGTGCTGGAGCCGCACGCCCTGGCGAGCCTCAACGCCGTGATCGGCGTCCTGGAGCAGCTTCAGGACGCGGCGCCCGGCGGCGGGCACCCGCCCCCGCCGCCGCCCCCGGTGGATTTCAGGTCCGGTCCGCAGCGGCTGCGCGAGCACGCCCTGGCCCTGTTGGGACCCGAACCCCAGGGCCGCCTCGTGCGCATCATGGTTACCATGCCCAGCGAGGCGGCGACCGATGCCCAACTCGTCCAAGACCTGCTGGACGCCGGCATGGACGTGATGCGCATCAACTGCGCCCACGATGGCCCCGCGGTGTGGGCGGCGATGGTCGAGAACCTGCGCCGCGCCGAACAGTCACGCGGGCGCAACTGCCGGGTCGCCATGGATCTCGCCGGCCCCAAACTGCGCACCGGGGCCTTGCGGGCCAGCGGTCGGGTACAGCGGCTCGCCCCGCAGCGCGATTGCTTCGGTCGGCTGGCGCACCCGGGCCGGGTCTGGCTGACCCCCGCCGAGGCGGCCGAGCCGCGGCCCCCGGGCCTGCGCCTGCGCCTGGAGGTCAGCGGCGGGCTGCTCGGTCAGATCGCCGTGGGCGACGCGCTCGACTTCACCGATGCCCGCGGCCAGGAACATCGCCTGCTGGTGCGCGAGGCGCAGGGTGCCTCCTGGGTAGCCGAGATCGAGCAGACCGCCTATGTGGAGGAAGCCACCAGGGTCACCGCCCGGCGCGGCGGCGAACCCGTCGGCACCGGCGCCTTCACCAATGTGCCACAGGTTATCGAACCGATTGCGCTGGCCGTCGGCGAGCTGCTGATTCTGACCCGCTCTGATATGCCCGGTCAGGGTGCCGAGCGCGCCGCCGACGGCTCGATCGTCACCCCCGCGCAGGTCCATTGCACCCTCGCGACCGCCTTCGAGTTCGCCCGTCCCGGACACACCGTCTGGTTCGACGATGGCAAGATCGGCGGGGTGGTCGCCGCCAACGATGGCGAGCGGATCACCGTCAGCATCACCCAGACCGGACCCAAAGGGGCCAGACTGCGCGCCGAGAAGGGCATCAACTTTCCTGACACGCCGCTCGCCATGTCCGCCCTGACTGAAAAGGACCTGGCCGACCTCCCCGCGATCGTCCGCCTGGCCGACATGGTCCAACTGTCCTTTGTGCGCGAACCCCAGGACCTCGCCCAGTTGCACGCCGAACTCGACCGCCTGGGCGCGCAGCGGCTGGGGGTGGTGCTCAAGATCGAGAACCGGCGGGCCTTCGAGAACCTGCCGCGCCTGCTGCTGGCGAGTCTGCACCGGCCTCCGGTCGGGGTGATGATCGCGCGCGGCGATCTGGCGGTGGAAGTGGGTTTCGAGCGGCTGTCGGAGGTCCAGCAGGAGATCCTGTGGCTGTGCGAGGCCGCCCATGTGCCGGTGATCTGGGCGACCCAGATCCTGGAGGGCATGGCCAAGACCGGCGCCCCCTCGCGCGCCGAGGTATCGGACGCCGGCATGAGCATCATGGCCGAGTGCGCCATGCTCAACAAAGGACCCAGGATCGTCGAGACCGTGCGTTTTCTCGCCGGCATCATCGACCGCATGGACGAGCACTACCGCAAACAGCGCGCCACCCTGCGGCGCCTGGCCGTGGCCGACCTGGAGGATTGAGGCCGGTCGCGCCCCCTGCCGCCGACGGCCCCGGCGTGCGCGCCGCTCAACCCAGTGCAACGCTTGGGTTCATGGTCCTGTCACAGCGCGGTGCGATGATCCCCACGCGGCGCCGCGGGCGGCCTCGATCATCGTTTCGGCCGTAGGGTGGACAAGCGCCAGCGCAGTCCACCGAATCCCGCATCATTGCTGGTGGACTGCGCTGCGCTTGTCCACCCTACGCCACCGCGTGGCCGGGACCCTGATCCAGGCCCCGCGGGCGATCCCGGCCCAACCATTAACCCCAGTCAGGAGCACTCGCATGCCTATGCACCGTATCGGCGCCGCCGCGCTCGTCTTGGCCCTTACCATAGTGCTCAGCCTGCCGGCGCAGGCCCAGCAGGTCCGGATCAACGGCGGCGGGGCGAGCTTCCCGTTCCCGCTCTACTCGGCCTGGTTTCGTCACTTCAACCGCGACAATCGGGGCATACGGATCAACTACCAGTCAGTCGGCAGCGGCACCGGTGTGCGCAACGTCATCAACCGCACCTTTGATTTCGGTGCCAGCGACGCGGCCATGACCGACGAGGAGATGGCGCAGGTGCGCGGCGGGGTGCTGGTTCTGCCAATGACGGCCGGTGAGATCGTGCTCGCCTACAACCTGCCGGGTATCGACAACCTGCGTCTGCCGCGCGCCGTCTACCCGCTGATCTTCTCCGGTGAGATCACCAACTGGACCGATGCGCGGATCGTCGCTGCCAATCCGGGCGTGACTATTCCCGACCGGCGGATCCGGGTCGTGCGCCGGTCCGATTCCTCGGGTACCACCTTCGTCTTCACCCAACACCTGAGCGCCATCAACGAGTCCTTCCGCAATCGGGTCGGCACCGGCACCTCGGTGTCCTGGCCGAACCAGCCGAATATCATCGGCGCACCGCGCAACGATGGCGTCACCGCCACCGTCAACCAGACGGTTGGTTCGATCGGTTACATCGAGTATTTCTTCGCCACCTCGACCAACGCCCAGGTGGCGCTGTTGGAGAATGCCGCCGGTCAGTTCGTCGCGCCCAGCGACGAGTCCGGACAGGCGGCCCTGGCCGGCGCGGACCTCACGGGCAAGGACCTGCGCATCTGGGTGACTGACCCCGCTGACCCGGCGGCCTACCCGATCGTTACCTTTACCTGGATGCTGTTCTTCCGCGAGCACGGCAACGAGCGGATCGGTGCGGCCTTGCGCGACTTCGTCACCTGGGCGCTCGCGGATGGTCAGGCGATGGCCTCCGATCTCGGCTATATCCCGATGCCCAAGCCCGTCATCGAGCGCGTCCGCGCCGAGATCCCCAATATTCGGTAGCGCCGCCGGCTCAGGCTGGGCACGGCCTGGCGGCAACACGCCGCCGGGTCGGTCCGCGACAAGGGAGCAATTCATACCCACCGCTGAGTTGGAGCGAATCGTGAACAACCGAAAAACGTCCCGTTGGACAGCCGCGATCGGCTGCGCTTTGCTGTTCGGGGTCAGTGAGCTACCAAGAAGTCGACAATGTCTGGCGGCTCGGTGCAGATGCGAAAGCCACCGCGGCGTACGTAACTCATGAGTTGGCACTGTCCGGTTTGCAGGACCCGGGCGAGGTCCAAGGCATTGCATTCGACGCCGACGCGGGCGAAATGCTGGTCTTGGCCAATCGCGGCCAGCGCCTCGTCCTTGGTATGCCCAAGGGATTCTATCCTGGCTATGACCGTGAGCTTCATGAGATCGACGTCTTCAAGGTCAACGCGACCGCACGAGTGCCTGACTGAGCGAATCTCGACTTCCAGGAAGAACAGGGGTCACGATTTAGCTGACCCCCGTCGCACGGTAAATGTTGCGGTGTCATGAGTGAGTCTTCTTGAACCTTGATATTTCCTTGCGCCGCTGCTAGAGTTCAACTGCATCGTATTTGCCGCGTCGCCGCAGGCAGCGATGCTCAACGAGTCGATAGTGCCGACAAGCAGTATCGCAACGCCTTTGCTGATCGGGAGACAAGATATGAAACTTCCAGTATTTTGCATGTTATTTCTTTTCGGTGCGGTGGCGATGGCCGCCGAGGACGAGGCGACCTTGAAGGCGCAAATGCATAAGGATTGCGCCCCGCTGTTTGCGCCGGGCGGCGCCTGTGCCGACTTGGCCAAGGGGACCAGAAAGTGCACGCGGATGAATCTGGCCAAGGCGGGGGCCGCCTGTGCTGCCTTCGAGAAGGCACACAAGGACTTCTTCGACGCCGGCATGAAAGACGAAATGATCAAGAAGTAAACCGCCACCGCGCGGCGGCGAGGTCGGGCAAGGCCCCAGCGTTGCCCGACCTTGAGGATCGACGCCTTGCGCCGCTAGAGCATACGGCGCCGGTAAATCAAGACGACGGCGATGATGACGGCGGCCAACATACACCCCATGACCCAGGCGAACCCATTGGGATCCTCAAGCCACGGCAGGCCGCCGACGTTCATGCCGAAGATGCTGGACAGCAGGGTGATCGGCAGAAACACCGTCGCCGCAACGGAAACGAAATAGAGATTGCGGTTCGTCCGTTCGGTGAGGCGCCGATCGATCTCTTCGTTCAGCAGTCGCGCCCGCTCCTGCACGAGTTCGAGGTCTTGGGTTACCGACGACAGCGCGCGCCCCAACCTGCCCAGCTCCTTGGACGCCGGCCCGTCCCACCAGGGCGGAAGATGCCCGGGAAGGTCGCGCAAGGCATGGCCGTTAGCGGCCACCTGGCGTCGCAAGCGGGCCATCGCCACGCGATGCTGCCCGAAATTCATCTCGTAATCGCGGCCCGCGAAGACCCGATCTTCGGCATCATCGATAATCTCCCCATACGCGGCGACCATCTTCTGAAACGTCGCGAGCAAATGGCCCCACAGGCGGTCCAGCAGGGCGGCAGTGTTCCCGATCGGCACGCCGCGGCGAAGGTCTGCGCGTAACAGGCCCGCCGCTGAGATCGTATGGTGGCGTCCAGTCAGGAGACACGTCTGATCGGCGTAGAAGTGGAAAACGCCGAATTCGTCCGGATCGTCTGCAAGGACGTCGGACAGGACTCCGGCGATCGTGCTCCCGGTCACTTCAATGCGCGTGTTGTGTTCGCCCGACAGGAGCAGGTCCCGGCTTTCCGGGCTGATCCAGGCGCACGCCTTGACCCACTCGAGGGCCCGCCGATCGTTGAAGTTGAAATGCAGCCAGAGGCAATGCCTGGGTGGCTGCAGCGCATTGAGCGCATCAAGATCGAGGGCGGTGGCTGGTCCTTGCGGCTGAAGTTGAAAGCCGCAGATCAGTCCCCGGTCATCATGCAGTTCGACGCCCATTTCGACGAATCAATCCCATCGCAAGCTCGCTCGGGTGCGCGCCACACGCCGATCGCACGGAAGGCAAGGATAGCAGATCCCGCCAGGTACGCCGGAGTATCCGACCCGCTACGCGGGTCGTCAAGTGGGTACGCAGGGGTTCGCGGGCTGGTGAGAGGGAAACCGGGGACAGTCCCTAAGATATCCCCATGAGATCGCTTTCTCGATCAGCGGGATGGCGAAGCCGCAAATGGCCGGCAGAGACGCTGACGCCGGGGTTCCGCTAACGTACTGATGTCTCGCTCAAGTTCGTGGGTATCCCTCAGGGTCTGTCCCCGTTCTCTGCAGAGCACCTCGACCATAGGGACGCCGCTTACCCGACGCCACCGGCGCAGTGCCGAACGTGCAGTTTTCCCGCAGGCGGGGTCAGTTCTCGCGTCGTGTCATGCAACACTGCGAGAACTGACCCCTGTCGGCTGCCGCGGCCGTCAACAGGTGCCGCAGCCGGAACCCGCACGTATGTGCCTACGGTAACCAAACCGTAAGACAATGCCGATAGCCTAGAGCGAAGCGTCAGCCGCGTGTGGACGGCGCTCACCCCAGGGTTACGCACGATGATCCAATCCCCACTGTTGGTCGAGAAGAAACGCGAGGCGCTGACACAGGGGCTGCTCGCCCTCGGGGAGGAGGTCGCGACGGCCTTGGCGAAGTCGCTGGAGGCCCTGCGCACCCAGGACCTGGCTCTGGCCCGCGAGGTTGTCGATGGTGACGCCTCGATCAACCTTGCCCGCCGCATCCTGGAGCAGGAGGCCGTGCTGGCGCTGGCCGCGTACCAGCCCGCCGGGTCGGACCTGCGCCGGATCGCCGCCTCGCTAGAACTGGTGGCGGAACTGGAGCGCATCGGCGATTACGCTGCCGATGTGGCCCGCATCCTGCTGCGTAAGGAGTGGGATCAACTGCCGGGGAACCTGACTGCCGGCATCGCCCAGATAGGAGATGCCGCCCTAGGCATGTTCCGGGACGCGCTGCGTGCCTACACGCGCGAGGGCGGTGACGAGGCCCTGGCGCGGGCCGTGGCGGCCCGGGACGATCAGGTAGACGCCCTCCAGCGTGCGGCGCTCGACGCCGTCGTCGAGCTGATCCGGGACAGCCCGGCCGTGGCCGCGCCGGCCTTGGCCCTGTCCTGGATCGCCCACTATTACGAGCGGGTCGCCGATCGCGCGACCAATATCGCCGAGCGCGTGGTCTACCTCGCGACCGGTGAAATCCCCGACTTGAACTGAGCCCCCCATGAACAAGAACCTACTCTTGCCGACCCTGATGGCGTCGGCCTTGATCGCGCCCATAACGCACGCCTCGCCGGTATTGCTCGCCATCGGCACACTCACGCAGAGTACCGCCGGGCCGAATGCGGACCTGTCCGGATTGACCGCGCCGATGGAGAACGGGGTACGCGGAGACCTGCTGGGCGGTCTCGGGTCCGGCCTCGCCTATGCGGGCGGCAACACCTTCATCGCCACCCCGGACCGCGGCCCCAACGCCACCGTCTATAACCCCCTGGTCGAATGGCGCTAATTTAGGCCGCGTCTGAATCATAATCAGTGGGTTACCGATGCCATCCGTGACCAGAAATCAGCATACTCAGCGCTGCTTCTTGGGATGCCCGTTCTTGCGGACTTCCTCCTGCGCGACCCGCCGGGGCTTGGTCAGCAGCGCATAGTTTTTCAGGCGACGCTTCAGCGCACGCGGCTCGATGCGCCCCGGCCGCAGGCCGACCCGGGGCCCGGCGA
>Ga0247840_10012226_pt1 | contig 10245 bp, 10 predicted proteins | sample LaCruzMarch2015__FD_192404 | JGI IMG/M metagenome (GOLD analysis project Ga0247840, IMG submission 192404) | Freshwater microbial communities from meromictic Lake La Cruz, Castile-La Mancha, Spain - LaCruzMarch2015_17m | ecosystem: Environmental > Aquatic > Freshwater > Lake | place: Spain...
ACTGAAACGTCTAACAATCATGTGACAGCAGCAATTTACAAACCCGCTTCTGAGCTTGTCTTATAAGTAAAAAGAAAGCAAATTTAGCTACGTTGACCGTTAGTTCGCTAATATCCGCAAATTTCAACAAATCATAAATGATTATATTTCAACAAATTATTTAATTGTAGAATAATTGAATTTGTGAAAATTTGCGTTCAAAAACTCTTTTAGTACAAGCTCTTGGGGTAAGTTGCTCCCCCTTTTATACAATTTTATAGATACATCTTACTTTGCTTAACGTTATTTCCGAATGTTGGTAAGGTGAATCTTGTATTTAATTGTAATTTTGTAAATTGAAATATAGTATTTTGAAACATCGAATTTAGGGAAAAAATAAAAATGTTTTTATCCCGTTTTTTAAAGAAAAAAATCAAAAAAATATATGGATAAATTGCGCTTTCAGAGTTTTGCAAGCGGTAGTAGTGGAAATTGTTATTATATAGGAAATGCATCGCAGGGAATTTTGATAGATGCCGGAATAGGAGTAAGGACCATACGTAAATGTTTGAGAAATATAGAATTAGACTTTGAGAATATATTGGGCGTATTTGTAACTCACGATCATGCCGACCATATAAAGTCGGTGGGAGTGTTGGGCGAAAAATACAATATTCCCGTCTACACCACCGAATTAGTACATCAGGGAATAACACGAAATTATGGTGTAACCGAAAAGCTCTTTCAAAGTAAACGTTTTATCGAAAAAAATATTGCATTTACAATTGGCGATTTTACGGTAACAGCCTTTCCTGTTTCGCACGATGCTACTGATAATGTAGGTTATACGGTAGAATATAAAGATAAACGCTTTGTTTTTGCTACAGATTTGGGATATGTAGGCGAGGAGGCGGCCCAGCATTTAGAACAGGCACATTATATGGTTTTCGAAGCCAACTACGACGAACAAATGTTGGATGGCGGTTTGTATCCGCCTCATCTCAAAATGCGTATCAAGGCCAATACAGGGCATTTAAGCAATACACAATGCGGTATGTTTTTGGCAAAAGCATACAAAAAACATTTGCAATATGTATTTTTATGCCATTTGAGTCGCGAAAACAATATGCCCGATATCGCTTTCGAAACAGTAAAGAGTTTTTTGGATGATAAAAATGTGATTGTGGGTTCTGATGTTCAATTGGTTACATTAAACAGATATATTCCTTCTGAATTATACATTTTCGATTGATAAATATTCAATTTTACGGATTTATGGATGCAAAATTAGTAATTATCCCAACGTACAACGAAAAAGAAAACATCGAAAATATCATTCGGGCTGTTTTCAGGTTGCCCGAAATGTTTCATATTTTGATTATCGAAGACGGTTCGCCCGATGGAACGGCTGCTATTGTAAAACAGTTGCAAACAGAGTTTGTTAGTCAGCTTTTTATGGTGGAGCGTAAAGGAAAATTGGGCTTAGGAACGGCTTATATTGCTGGTTTTAAGTGGGCGTTGGCACATAATTACGACTACATTTTCGAAATGGATGCCGATTTTTCGCACAACCCAACCGATTTACCCAAACTTTACCGAGCTTGTTCGGATCAGGGAGCCGATGTGGCTATAGGTTCGCGCTATATAACCGGTGTTAATGTGGTAAACTGGCCTATAGGCAGGGTGTTGATGTCGTATTTTGCTTCCAAATATGTGCGTTTTGTGCTCGGAATGCTAATTGCCGACACCACAGCAGGTTTTAAATGTTACAGTTCCAATGTGCTGAAAACGATTGATTTGGATAAAATTAAATTCAAAGGATATGCTTTTCAGGTAGAGATGAAATTTACAGCTTATAAATGTGGCTTTAAATTGGTAGAAGTTCCGATTATCTTTATAAACAGAGAATTAGGAACTTCGAAAATGAGCGGAGGAATTTTCAGTGAAGCTTTTTTGGGCGTTATTCAATTAAAAATAAATAGTTGGTTCAAAAAATATCCGCAGAAGTAGATTGCCCCAAACCCCTAAAGGGGATGTAAGTTAGTTCCGAATGGTCTTTTCTTTAAGCCCCTTTAGGGGTTTGGGGCGATTAAATATCTCATAAATTCCTACTCACAAAATGTTACTAATTAAAAACGCCACAATTATCAACGAAAACAAGACCTTTAAAGGTTCGGTTTTGGTTGAGAACGAATATATAAAAGCCGTTTACGAAGGTGATGCACCGACTGAAATAGAAGGAACGTATACCACAGTAGATGCAAGCGGAAAAATACTCATTCCGGGTGTCATCGACGATCAGGTGCATTTTCGTGAACCAGGATTAACGCACAAAGGGAATATCTATAGCGAATCGAAAGCTGCAGTGGCTGGTGGTGTTACCTCCTTTATGGAAATGCCCAATACCATGCCCCTCACAACCACTATCGAAGCACTCGAAGATAAATACAAACTTGGAGCTGAAAAGGCGTTCGCAAACTATTCGTTCTACATGGGGGCAACCAATACCAATCTGTACGAACTTCGCAAAGTAGATCCGCGAAAGGTCTGTGGCGTAAAAATTTTTATGGGTTCTTCGACAGGTAACATGTTGGTTGACAATAAAGAAGCACTTAGCAGTATTTTTGCCGAAATACCTATGCTTATCGCTACGCACTGCGAAGATGAAGCCACCATTCAGGCCAACAAAGCACATTACAAAGCGCTGCATGGCGATGATTTGTCCATACAGTTTCATCCTCTGATTCGTAATGCTGAAGCTTGCTATCGTTCGTCATCGTATGCCGTGGAATTGGCCACAAAATTCAATGCCCGACTGCATGTATTGCATATTTCGAGCGAGTTGGAAATGTCGCTTTTTGACAATAAAAAACCACTTCGCGAAAAAAATATTACGGCTGAGGTTTGTGTGCATCATTTATGGTTTTCGGATAAGGATTATGCTGCTTATGGCAATCGGATCAAATGGAATCCGGCCATAAAAGCCGAAACCGACCGTTTAGCACTTATCGAAGCCTTGAATTCAAATAAAATTGATGTTGTAGCAACCGACCATGCGCCGCACTTATTGCGCGAAAAAGAAGGCAATTGCCTGAAAGCAGCTTCGGGTGGTCCGCTTATTCAGCATTCGTTAGTTGCTATGTTGCAAATGGCTAAAAATGGCATTTTTACCTACGAAAAAGTGATTGATAAAATGTGTCATGCTACGGCAGAATTGTATCGGGTTGAAAAGCGTGGCTATATTCGTCCGGGCTATTTTGCCGACTTGGTGCTGATTGACCCTAAAAAACAAACTACGGTTACTACCGATAACTTACTTTATTTTTGTGCTTGGTCGCCTTTTGATGGTACAACATTCGACCATACAGTGCTTAAAACATGGGTAAACGGACAATTGGTTTATAACGAAGGTGTTGTGGATGAAAATGTACGAGGCCGCCGTTTGACTTTTGGTTTATAAAAACAAAAAAATGATGAACGTGCTATTAAAAAACAAAATTCGGGTTACATTGATTTTTGCAGTCGGCTTATTAGTAGCGAGTTGTGGTGCCAATACAAAACCTGCTAAAGCTGTGGAGTATATCCATAACGAAGGAAAAGCTCAGGGAACTTATTATTCGGCTACCTATTTGCAACCCGAAGGGAAAGATTTGCAGGCGCAATTAGATACTTTTTTTAATGAGTTCGATCGTTCTTTATCGACCTACAATCCCAATTCGTTGATTTCGCGCATTAACCGAAACGATACTGCTACAACAGATGCCTATTTCGAAACAATTTTTACCGCTTCGCAAAAAGTATCGGAAGCTACCGGTGGCGCATTTGATATTACTGTAGCTCCGCTTGTAAATGCCTGGGGATTTGGATTTGGAAACAGAAACCGTTCGCAAGAGCCTGATTTATATAAATTTATGCCACTTATTGGTTACCATAAAGTGAAATTAGTCAATCATAAAATAGTTAAAGAAAACAACGAAATAATGATTGATGTAAGTGCCATTGCACAAGGATATTCGGCCGATTTGATAGCTCAAATATTTGAGAAAAACGGTTGTGAGCATTATATGATTGATATTGGTGGCGAAATAGTTTGCAAAGGGAGCAATCCGAAGGGTAAAAACTGGCAGATTGGCATTGATAAACCTATGGACGATTCGCTGAACGTTAGCGGCGAACTGCAAACAATTGTAAGCATCTCAAACAGAGCAATAACTACTTCGGGTAATTACCGTCAGTTTTATTTTAAAGATGGCAAAAAATATGCACATACCATTAATCCTAAAACAGGTCGTCCGGTTAGTCATAATTTGCTGAGTGCCACGGTTGTAGCTGCCAATTGTACAACTGCCGATGCTTATGCAACAGCATTTATGGTTTTGGGAAAAGATAGTGCAATGGCATTGTGTAATCGCACACCCGACATGGATTGCTATTTGATTTATACCGACAAAACGGGTAAATATCAGGTTGTCCACACCGATGGGTTTAAAAAATACCTGACTGAGTAAGCATTATACTCAGTTTGATTTGGGTGTAAAACCCTAAAAAATATGATTTTATTTTTTTATTACCAATATATTAACTACTTTTGCAGTCCGAATTTTATTTATGAAACGAAACACATTCATTCTTTTTTTCTCGATTGTTTTATTCGCTTCTTGTGGTGAATATCAGAAGATTCTGAAAAGCACCGACCCCGAGTTGAAATACACCAAAGCAGTGGAATATTTCGATAAAAAGGATTACATGAGAGCAACAACTTTGTTCGACGAAATAGCGACTTATTTCAAAGGTACCGAACGTTCGGAGATTATTCTGAATTACTTGTCGAAAGCATATTTAGGACAAAAAGATTATTTTACCGCAAGCGAATATTATAAAACTTACGTAAAAACCTATCCTAAAGGCAAGTACATTGTAGAGTCGAAATTTATGATAGGTTATTGTTATTATTTAGATTCGCCGGATGCCCGGTTGGATCAGACTGCTACTTTAGATGCGGTAAATGCCTTACAGGAGTTTGTGGATGTATATCCCGAAAGTGAACGTGTTCCCGAAGCAATGAAATTGTTAGACGAATTGAACGATAAAATAGCCTATAAATACTATTTGAATTCGAAATTGTATTATAATTTAGGTAACTATTTAGGAAATAATTACGAATCGGCAGTAATAACTGCGCAAAATGCGTTAAAACGTTTTCCATCAAATAAATACCGCGAGCAATTGTCGATGTTGATACTCGATGCAAAATATGAACAGGCAATTCAGAGTGTGGAGGAAAAAAAGTTAGATCGCTATCGGGCAACAATTGATGAGTATTTTAATTTTATCAATGAATATCCCGAAGGAAAATTGCGTAAGCAAGCTGATAAAATTTACAACGAATCGAAAAAAATAGTCAAAGAATAATTAATTCAGAATATATGGAACATAAAAAAGTGAATGCTCCTTTGAGCACTATTTCGCGTGATATGAACGTGTTGAGCGAAAATGTAGGTAATGTTTACGAAACAGTAAAAATTATTGCTAAACGCTCAAATCAGATTACTGCTGAAGTAAAATCAGAACTTGATAAAAAATTGCAGGAGTTTTCGTCGATGAACGAAAATATTGAAGAGGTGTTCGAAAATCGCGAACAAATTGAAATATCGCGTTATTACGAAAAATTGCCTAAAGCAACTTTAGTAGCTACACAGGAATTTATTGAGGATAAGGTTTATTATCGTAACCCAATAAAAGATAATAAGTTGAAGTAAAATATTTAAACGTTTAGTTTAATGAAATTAGAATTAAAAGAACATCGTTATTTTCGAATAACTTTGTTCTTTTATTTTTTTATAGAATGAGTTTGCAAATTTTTATGTAAGTTTGTAGTACAAAATTTTAAAGAAATTCGGTATGCTACAAGGAAAAAAAATTATTTTAGGAATTACAGGTAGTATAGCGGCTTACAAAGCTGCTTCGTTGGCACGTCTGTTGGTAAAGCAAGGTGCTGAGGTAAAGGTAATTATGACACCGCTTGCGAAGGAGTTTATTACGCCACTCACCATGGCAACTTTATCGAATAACCCGATTTTAGTTGATTTTTTTAATCCCGAAAATGGTGATTGGAACAGTCATGTGGATTTAGGCTTATGGGCAGATGCCTATATTATAGCTCCTGCTACAGCCAATACCATTGGGAAAATGGTAAGTGGTGTGGCCGACAATTTGTTGTTAACTACCTATTTATCGGCAAAATGCCCTGTTTTTATTGCGCCTGCCATGGATTTGGATATGTTTGCTCACCCCAGTACCAAACGTAATCTACAAACATTAAAATCGTTTGGAAATCAAATAATTGATCCAACTGTTGGGCAATTAGCAAGTGGTCTCGAAGGCAAAGGACGCATGGAAGAGCCCGAAAATATTGTTCGATTTATCGATGACTTTTTTACTCCAAAGAAGATGGCTGGTAAAAAAGTGCTGATTACAGCTGGCCCAACATACGAAAAGATTGATCCGGTACGTTATATAGGTAATTTTTCGTCGGGCAAAATGGGATTTGCATTGGCCGAATCATGTGCGCGACAAGGAGCAGAGGTTATACTTATTACAGGCCCAGTAAAATTAAGTGCTCGTCATCCAAATATAAAACGTATTGATGTTGATTCGGCTGAGGAGATGTATAAAGCTGTAATGAACCGCTTCTATAAAATGGATGGAGCTATATTGTGTGCTGCTGTGGCCGATTTTACACCAATTCAGAAATTTGAAACAAAAATTAAACGCGAAAAAGAAAATTTAATTTTAGAGCTAAAGCCTACAAACGATATTGCAGCAGCAGTAGGTAAAATTAAAAAGGGTGAACAGTTTGTTGTTGGTTTTGCGTTAGAATCGGATAACGAAGAGCAAAATGCCATTGCTAAAATGGAACGTAAAAACTTCGATTTTATCGTGCTGAATTCGCTGCAAGACCATGATACCGGTTTTGGATTCGATACCAATAAAGTCTCGATTATTCATCCTTCGGGTTTGAAAAAACATTTTGAGCTAAAAAGCAAGTTGGATGTGGCCGATGATATTGTAAATGAGATAAATACATTGATTTTTTAATAGATATTTTAGATGAGAAAAATTGTTGCATTTCTGGTATTTTTACTGTTTTCGCTGCCTTTTTATTCGCAGGAATTAAAATGTACTGTCAATATTAACTCCGACATGGTGCAGGGAACAAACAAATCGGTGTTCAATACCTTGCAAAAATCGGTTTCGGAGTTTATAAATACCCGTCGCTGGTCGGAAATGACACATACCAATAACGAGAAAATTGAATGTAGCATAGCCATAGTTGTGAAAAAAGTAGATGCAGATGTGTTTACTGCTGATATTCAGGTACAATCGCGCCGGCCGGTTTACAATTCGTCGTACAATACCACACTATTCAATTTTAAGGATAATTATTTTACATTCGACTACAAAGAATTCGACCAGTTGGAAATGAACGAAAGTACTATTACTTCGAATCTTACAGCTGTGTTGGCTTATTATGCATATATCATTATTGGTTACGACCTCGATTCGTACACTCGCTTGGGTGGAACGCCGTTTTTTGAGGCTGCCGAGCGAATAGTAAATGCAGCTCAGGCTGCCGATTTGGTGGGCTGGAAAGCGTTTGAAAGCAGCAAAAACCGCTATGCCTTGGTTAATAACCTAACCGACGAGGCTTTTAAAAAATACCGAAGCTATTTTTACGAATATCACCGCATGGGATTGGACGAAATGTCGATAAATATGACCAATGCACGAGCCAAAATAGCTGTAGGATTACCTTTGCTGCGCGAAGCAAACCGCGCTCGTCCTTCGGCAATTGTTATTGCTTCGTTTCTCGATGCCAAAAATGATGAATTGATTAATATATTTTCGAAAGCTACTGATAAAGAGAAAAAAGAAGCTGTAGAAATACTTATGGATGTAAATCCAACACAGACTGAACGTTACGAGAAAATATTGAAAAATTAAAAATGCTGACTTCACTATACATTTCTAATTATGCATTGATTTCGGAACTCGAAATAGATTTTGGAGCAGGCTTTTCGTCGATAACGGGCGAAACTGGTGCTGGTAAATCTATAATAATGGGGGCTTTATCGCTTATTCTGGGACAACGTGCCGATACCAAAGCTATAAAAACCGATGCAGACAAATGTATAATTGAAGCCTCTTTCGAAATTTCGGGATATACAAAGCTGACAGCTTTTTTTGCCGAAAATGATATAGATAATTCCGATTCGACCTGTATTATTCGGCGCGAATTGACGGGTGCAGGTAAATCGAGGGCTTTTATTAACGATACGCCTGTTTCGCTTATTGTTTTGCGTGATTTAACCGTACAACTCATCGACATTCATTCGCAACACGATAATCTCTTACTTGCCAACCCAACCTATCAGTTGGATGTGGTGGATACTATTGCACAAAACTCCGAATTGCTCAAAACCTATTCTGTTGCTTTTGGGCAATGGCAACAACTGCTTGCCGACTTGCGGAAGTTAGAACAAAATGCAAAACGCTATTCTACCGAGTTGGATTATATTCAATTTCAGTACAATCAGTTGATAGAAGCCCACCTACATGTAAATGAACAAGAAGAGCTTGAAAACGAGCAGGATACACTTGCGCATGCCGAAGAAATAAAAATCGAATTGCTGTCTTCGCAGCAGCTATTTGAGGAAGAAAAAGCAGTGTTGCCAGTGCTGAAAGAAATTATAAATTCAGTTTCGAAAATTAAAAATTTTGTTGCGAACGGCGACGATTGGATGGAGCGTTTGCAATCGACTTACATCGAATTGAAAGATTTAAATTCGGAACTTTCGGCCTTTGCTGATAGAGTTGAAAATAATCCCGAGCGATTAACATTTGTAGAAAATCGCCTGAGTGAATTATTTACCTTACAAAAAAAATACAAAGTAAACACAGTTGCCGAATTAATCGATATTCGCGATGAGTTCGAGCTACAATTACAAAAAATTGAATCGTTCGACGAAGATATACAATTGTTGCAGATAGAAATTGATTCGACATTTACAATTGTGAATGAATTATCCGAGTTGCTTACTGCATCGCGCCAAAGTGTTATTCAACAAATTGAGCAACACATGGTTGGTAGTTTAACGGAGCTTGGAATGCCAAACATTCAGTTTAAAGTTCAATTAACAAGTTCGGATGTGTTTACAATAAATGGTCAGAATGAAGTTCAATTTCTTTTTTCGGCCAATAAAAACCGCGAAGTGCAACCTGTTCAGTTAATAGCCTCGGGTGGGGAGGTGTCGCGTTTAATGTTATCAATCAAAGCATTAATAGCTAATAAATCCGATTTGCCTACTATAATTTTCGATGAAATTGATACCGGCGTATCTGGCGAAATTGCTCACCGCATGGGCGAAATTATGCAGGATATGGGTAGCAGTATGCAAGTAATTACCATTACACATTTACCACAAATTGCAGCCAAAAGTTTGGCTCAGTACCGTGTTTACAAAGACGATTCGGGAAGTCAGACGCAAACATTTATAGAAAAACTCAACACCGAGCAACGTATAAACGAAATAGCTCAAATGTTGAGTGGTAAAAATTTATCGGAAATATCGGTTTTAAATGCAAAGGAATTACTTGACTTAAATTCCTGATTACTTTATAAACATGCCGGCACGAATAGCTTCTGCCACTTCTTTCCCTTTCAAATCGCTCACAATCATCAGTGCAAAATCCATTGCCGAACCGGCTGCTTTTGCTGTAAATATATTTCCCGAACGAATTGTGTCGGAAGTTGAAAGCGTAGCATTAAGTAATTGATTTTCGAATCCTGGATAGCAGATAGCCTTTTTATCGGCTAATAATCCCATTTTTCCAAAAACAGAAGGCGCAGCACAGATTGCTGCCATTTTATTGCCTTTTTCTGAATGGAGTTTAATTAAGGCTTTTAATCCGCTGTGATTATCCAGATTAGTTGTTCCGGGAAGTCCGCCTGGAAGAAAAAGCAGACTATCTTCCACAAAATTTGTTTCATCAAAAGTATTGTCGGCCAAAACAGTAATACCATGAGAACCTGTAACGGCTTTATCGTTGTTAATCGAAACAATTGTTACACTTAATTCGGCGCGACGAAAAATGTCGATAGGAGCAATGGCTTCAATTTCTTCGAAACCTTCGGCTAAAAATAAATAAATCTGCATATTATCGAAGTTTGAAGTTGTATGTTATTGAACCGGAAGATACGCCATT
>Ga0247840_10012229_pt1 | contig 10243 bp, 9 predicted proteins | sample LaCruzMarch2015__FD_192404 | JGI IMG/M metagenome (GOLD analysis project Ga0247840, IMG submission 192404) | Freshwater microbial communities from meromictic Lake La Cruz, Castile-La Mancha, Spain - LaCruzMarch2015_17m | ecosystem: Environmental > Aquatic > Freshwater > Lake | place: Spain...
TTAGATATTGATATGTATGTTTATCGCAATATTGGAGAAATTCTTAAATCGAATAAATCAGTCTATATTTCACGAGAAGGGAAGGGAGATGGGCTAATAAATGCGTTTATCGCGTGTAGTCCCAAAAACGAGTTCATCCGTCTCTGGTTCGATAAATACAGGTCCGGCCTTCGCATGGGAATTTGGGCCTATCATATTCGTGAGAGCAATATGAACCTCATAAAAAAATACCCCTACTTTATCCAAAAATATCAGATTGAGATACTTGACCATAAATACTTATTCCCATACTCATGGGAAGAAACACATAAATTTATGGCGATGACACCCACCCCTGAAAACGAACAAATATACGGCGTTCATCTCTTTGAAACAATCCTCTACCACAATATTAAGGCGCTTCCGATGTATAATAAATTAATCCCACATAAAATTCATGTGATAACTGTCGAAGAGCGCCCTGAGAGAACCGCATTAATAAAGCGGTATTTGGACCTTCACGATGTGGATTACCACTTATTCATTAACAAGATAAATCCGCGCCCAATAATCGGATGTTTGATTTCACATATTAAAGCAATTGAATACGCAAAGGAGAACGATATGGATGAAATTATGGTAGTGGAGGATGACATAGTATTCCGTGATTTATCAAAGATACACGCAATGAAACCATATCCAGCGGACTGGGATATGATATATTACGGTGGTATATTAACACATTATACCGCAATAACTGATGGATGGATTAAGGGAATAACTTGGTGTAATCACGCCTATGTGGTTCGTAAGGGTATGTATGATATAATTCTTTCCAAGTTTGCTGAAATGGATATTGATGATATGTTCCATAATAAACAGTGTATCGATTGGTTTTATACGACCCATATTCATCCCAATTATAACTGTTATTTAGCAAATGATCAATACATCGTCCAGAGAGAAAATTTTAGTGATATTGACAACAAAGTCAAATGGTCAAATAATTTCAACTGGGATACGTTCGCAATGAAGCAAATATAAAAAATGAAAGATTTCTCAATTGATTTTTATATCTTGTAAAAATGATAAAAACACTAACATTTTTACTGTTAATCACAATGGCGTCCGCAATACCGATGTTTTTTCCATCGATATCAAGAGCACATATTACAAAAAAAGAACCTGCTGTTCCAACTGAACAAAAGGAAACTGATAATTGCTCCATTTGCGATTTTCTTATCTCAAAATCGGAGGAATACATTACCAAAAGAACAACACGCGAAGATGCGCTTCACATCATGAAGACCAATTGTAATCATCTTCCAAAGATAAGATTCAACGATTGCGTTCAAATGGTCGCAGATAAAGGAGAGAAAATGATTCAAATGATTACAAAGAAAGAGGACACCTCAATCATTTGCTCAAATCTTCACGTCTGTGATAAGGTTGGATTAAATATTACGGATTGCTTCTTCTGTAATTACGCATCCAAACGGATTAATTTTTTCGTGAATGAGAATCACACGATTTCAGATATAATTGATTACGGAGACACATTTTGCGACCACATCGGTCCTTCATATCGAAACACGTGCTCTCGTTTTATGGACGCACATTATCTCAATTTGATTGCGAAACTGATTGACCGCCACACGCCAAACGATGCGTGTGAAGCAATTCGAATGTGTCTTAAATGAACTCATCCGGTGTCCAACCGGCAATTAGCCGGTTTTTATCATTCGTATTTAGACCTTTTACTTTGACACTGAAATACCAAATTGTGTATAGATACCAAAAAGTAATCGGTGTATTTATGATATAGCCGACTTTTAGCCAGAGATGGCTCGTAATTGAAGAAAAATATACATTTATAATTATTGAAGTTATTATATGAAATTGGTAAATATAGAGGAGAATTGTGTTATATTTGCGTTGTCCGTAAAATCCGGCGATAATAAAAGGTAATGCTATCAAGAATTCATTGTAAAAAAAGCTGTACAAAAGTATTGTCATTAAATCGAATGTAAGATTGAATAAGATGACTGATGACAAATGATAAACATTGTATTTTGCTCTATAAGAGGTTATATAATAACTTCCGTTGTCATATTGATAAAAAGAACTGTCTTCCATTTTTATATATAATGTAATTTTTTTTATATTATTTATTATATGACGAACCGCAACTTTCCTTATCCACTTAAAATGAATAAGCTAACCGTTTATGGAATTAAAGGATGTCCATATTGCGCAAAAATGAAAGATATCGTTGAAAATGTTCGGGGGTCCATATATCATGATATTGATGAACTAATTAATAAAGGCTTCGCAAAATCATTTGCGGATTTCAAACGGATTATGAAACCGTTTATTAATAATTATGATATGGTTCCGATGGTTTTTATTGAAGATAAATTTATTGGGGGGCACGATGATTTTCTGAAAATATTTTTAAAAGAAAATAAGACTAAAAATAAATTGATAGTCGTCTCTAATGATATCAAGAAAGAAGAAAAAGAATTGTTAAGACTTTTAGATGCTCTTCCTAAAAGGAACCGCCCACGTAAAACGGCTTAAATATAAATATATACTAACACTAGTATTATGAATAATGAAAAAATAAATGGAAATACAAAGAAGCCATATTTATTAATAGATAGTAGTTATGTTTCATTTCACCGGTTTTTTTCAACGTTAATATGGTATAATAATATTTATCAGAAGGAGGAGGATGATGATTATGATTGGTCAGAAAATCCGGTGTTTATGAAGTATTTTAATGAGACTTATATGAAAAGTTTATTAAAATTTAAGTCAATATATTCGGTCCCACCGGAGAACATGATTATTGTTCGAGATTGTCCCCGCGAGACTATATGGAGAATGTCGATTTATCCGGAGTATAAAGCAACTCGAAAGAATACGTGTAGTTATAAAAACAAGAAATATAACATCGGAAACATATTTAAACACATTTATAATAAGTTATATCCAGAACTCGAAAAAATATATGGATTCAAGATAGTTAAAGTAGAAAACGCAGAAGCAGATGATGTTATTGCGGTTTTAGCAAATAAACTATATACCCAAGATAAGAGTCGTCTGATTGTTATCATAAGTAATGACAATGATTATTTACAGCTCGTTAATGATAAAACACTCATATGGTCTCTTCAAAATAAGCTCCTGAACTCGAAAGTGGAGACTACGTCGCAGGAAATGTTGATGCGTAAAATATTGCGGGGCGACGAAGGCGACAATATACCGTCTATTGTCGGAAATATGTCAGAGAAGGATATTACTGAACTGATTCAAAAACGCGACAAATTTGAATCGTGGTTGAATACTAGCGATAAGAGGAAACTCTTCGAAAATAATCAGAAACTCATCGATTTTAATTATATACCAGATGAAATACGGGAATCTATATTAGAGGCGTGTAAATCATGGACTGATTAGGTTATTACACTGGCGAACACGGGTCAATGACCGCCCCATTACATAATCGGGAAAGAGCTTATTCGGGTATGTATTTACGGACTTCTGACAAACTGATTGGAAGCTATTTGTTGTCGTATCGTAGTTGTAATTTGAGCAATTTTCGCCCATAACTGTTATATTACAGCGCGGGTTGGGTGGGGTGGGGCCGAACTTTGAAAAAGCGCTTCCCCACCTTGGGGTTCCTTCGAACTTAATATTTGTTGCGCCTTGACTTGCTTCTGGATCAGGGGACGGGGCCGAGTAATCGACGCCGAGCGATTCAGATGGGAAATCTGTGAAGTCCTCCTTTTTAGTTTCCGTTGGAGGAGGGGCTATAATTGAATGTGAGCGGTCTAAAAAGAAAACGGCTAAAGCAACAATTATAATTATTAAATAAAATAAATCCATTTACTTTTATGAATAAAATAATTTTTGATTATTGATTATTGTGTTCGCACTTTTGGGAACGGTTCCAAAAAGTTCTCCATTGGCTGGATTCCCAAAACGTCCTGCTGGGTCGGTTCTTCCATATATACTGGTTCTATGTCGTATTCATTGAGGCAATTGCGGGGACAATCCGGCGGGGAAACGATTGGGCGCTCCATTTTCTTTGGTATGTCGAAGAAGTGATTTCCGGCGTAGATGTAGCCTTTTTTATTGAGTGGAAAGTCCGCATCCGCAACGATTGAATTACATGTTTGGAACTTATTGCGGTCTGCAGTTTTACAATCTTGTTTCCATACTCCATCATAGAGAAATTCTGGTTTTCTAAATTCATACTTCCCGCTCATTGGAACAATTGGCGGGTCCGCTTTGTTTTCTAAATTACCGATGAAAAAAGGCTTACCGTCTTGGTTTGTTCCGGATGGGACGTGTAAAGCGACGGGCGTTGTAAATGATTCTTCTACGGCGCCTTTATTAGAGGGGAATATCATAAGAAGTATTAGTAATAAAATAAAAATAAACAATAGTTTCCACATATTGTTTATTAGATTAAAATTTATAATATATTTTGCTTTTACAAAACTGAAAAAATATCGTCATTACAACGAGTTTCGTATTTTTTCTAATTTTGCTTTCGCAAATCGAAGCTCTAAGTGATTCAAACTTCCTTCCGCTGGATTCTCCGTCTCCAAACGAGCGATTTTTTTCTCCAAGTTCGCAATTGTTGTCGCAATTGGTGTTGGCGCCTTTGGAGATTTTGAGATTCCAACAGTTGAAGAAGTCGATGGTCCAGATGAGAAACCTGATGGAATTTCAACAGAAACAACGCGTCCTTTTCTGATTTCTAAACGCGTTTGTCCTTGGCGAATAACTGGATCATTCGTTGATTGAACTGGAATGAAATCCACTTGTGATGTAAAAGGATCAGTTGAGCCTCTTTGCGCAATTGGTTGAAAATATCCTCCAAATGATGGCGGTTGAGCACTGAATGGTGAAAATCCACTCGTGGGTCCTCCAAATCCTTGAAATGGTGAAACTGGTTGCGTGGCCGGTCCTCCAACACATTGAAATTGAGAAAATTGTTGTGTCGCTTGTCCTGCTTCAAAATTTGAAAAACCTTGTTGAACAGAGCTTCCCACACTTGAATCTTGAAATTCAGACGCCGGAGAAGATGAACCAATTGATCTCCTCAAATCGCCTAACGGCGTCGCCCTTCCAGAAAAGTTTTCGCTGAACCGATTGTATCCCTTCGAAATTGAAACCCAGAGAGTTTTCTCAAAATTTCGACTCGATGGGTCCGCTGTCATTGCGACGTATGCGTTCATTCCATTATGAAATCCAACAACAAAAATGTCAAACAAGCCTAAAAACTCAATTGTTTGGCTATTTGTCATTCCTTTGAAGAATTCCAATATTTCTTGGCCTCTTGGAGTGTTCTTCCAAAAGTTTGAATTTTTGAGATTCGCAATATAAAACTTTCCGTTTGCTTTAATATGTTCAACAATCCGCTTGATTGCGCGATTGACAAATGAAAATGATTTGAACTGAAAAAATGTCATTGTTTTTTTATAACATAAAAATCGTCTTTATTTACCATCGATTTTTACAAATCTACAATTTCCTTCGCGACCTTAACAATATCCTTCTCTTGCTTTTTCGAGTGCGTATCCAATTTTTTCTTGTTTCTTGCGACAACCGCCCGAATAGCATCGACCGATATCAGTGGAAGATTCGGCTCAATTGAGTAAAGCATGAACTTCTCCCAAGCAACCCACTCGAATGTCGCCGGATAATACATTTCGAGTTCCTTGCTTTTCATCTCGGTCTCCAAGCATTTCGGTAAAATACTCGCGGACCCCCTCGGTAAGACCATCATCAGTTGTTCAAAAGGATGGAACGGCGTCCCGCGTTCAAGCGCAATTTCATTAATATCCTTGATTTTCTTCAAGTGGGCGTTCAAATCACTGGCGAAAGGACAGTAATGGTATGGATTATACCAATTCCAGCATACTTCCCCATCAAAGTAATATCGAACTACAAATACCAGCCCATCAAAGTAATTCTTACATATTTCATCAATTTCCGGCGCTTCCAGTAGAACGTCGTAATATTTCTTTTTCCAGTCTTTTTGCGTGTAGTCCATGACGGAAGAGCAGTCCTTAAATAATGGGTTGAATGGGACGCGGTCCCATTTCCATTTATCCTCGGCATAGTGATCATCAAAATTCGGGGGCTTCGGGGTCCGTTTTCGCTTCTGTAAGAAAAGTAGGTTCGATTCCTCGCTTCGCGCGAGAGCCTCGAATATTTCGGCCAAAAACCGATGGTTTATGACCGTTCTTCCAGCCCCATCTTTTAATAAGAGGTGGTCCTTTATTTTTGCGAAACATCGCGAATAGACCCCAATCATGAAATCCACTCCATTATTTTGAATACTGAGCGACGGAATATGATGTAGAAAATCGTTCCCGAGGAAGAATCCAAGAAACACATAGTCCGATATCAGGTTATCCGCGTTATACGGGACCCCCGCCAACCCAGCACTCATCTCCTTCTGAATAAGTCCGCTCAATTTCTCGATATTCACAAACAAAAATTCGGGCCCAGATTTGTTTTCACGTATGTGTGCGTTTTCCCGAATTAACATAACTCCCAGCCTCTTCAATGAGAGGGATAACATAATGAGGTCGGCGTCCATTCCGTAAATACAGATGGATTCTTTTGGGGGAATATTCATCGCGCGAATGTGGCCCATTATCTTGTGTTCTCCCTCTCCGGCGACATTCGCATCATTTAAGAAAACGACGAGCTTACCAAAATAGTTGGATTTAATCGCGTTTTGGATGGCGTCTGAAAGCGCATTCATAAATAGCGTTCCGGGTGTTATCTGATTCGTGTCCAGCAACTCCTCCTTGAAAACACCATATTTCTTTTTGATATCATTCTCCCATTCTTTCATGATGGGACCTTTGTATCGGCGAAGGCGCTGTTGGTGCATTTTGGCCATAGGGACCGGCCCATCCATGAAAAAACCGACAGTTTTTGATGGATTCGCAGTATTTATTACGTGGCGCGTGTAGCGAATAACATCGTAAATAAGATGATTTTGGCGCTCGTGTAGAGACTTTTTTATTAGCACGTCGTAATTTAGACGGGCATAGCATTGATAAACGATTCCGTTGAAATCGAAGAATAGATGGTCCGGATTTTCGAAATGACATATAATGTCTTCGTTATATTTCCGTGTGAGCCAGTTAAAAAATTGTGGGATTCCCATTTTGTATAATAAGCGAGTATTATTTATACTGTTATTATTCAATTTTTTTGTTTATTTATAATATGTTAGACCTTCATTATTTTGAAAACAGCTTGAACGCAATATTTTTAATGATGGTTGCTGTTAGTGGAAACTATATTAAAGAAATGTTTCCGTGCGGGTTTCAGAAAGTATTCGACAGAAGTGTGATACTAAAATATATACTTACATTTTTTATATTATTTGTTTCAGTTATATTGATTAAACCATCAATTACAAAAGACAGAAGTTTAATGTTTATATTTGGAATAACTGTATTTATATACATATGGTTTATTTTTATGACAAAAATGAATGTATATTTTTTTCTAACATTACTATTTATACTATTTATTTTATATATTTGTATCCAATATTATAGTTATAAAAAGTTATCAGATGAAAATAAAAAAGAGTATAATATTGTAACTACAACTATATTTGTATTATCAATTATAATTACAGTAATTGGATTTTTATTATATTATGGAGAAAAGAAATACGAGTATAAAAAAATGTTTAGTTGGAATGATTTCTTTTTTAAGACTATAAATTGTAATTTTAATCCTCCAAAAGGAACAATAAAAGATTACTTTTTAGAAATCTTCAACAAAAATAATATCTAATATATAACATGCCTTTTTATAGGAAATTAACTGAATATTGCGCAAAAAAGATTTTTAATCCAGATTTTCCAATAATCGAAATTAACCGTGATACTCCCAAATCTACAATCTCAAATTTTATAAAAATACATAAAGATGTAATAATAAAAGTTGATGAATTTGTTAAACGTCGCGGTAAAAATGGATTAGTCAAAAAAACAAATGATTTTGATAAAATAATCGCGTTTATGGAGGAAAATCAAAAATATTCACATTTTATTCTCGAAAAAACATTCAATATTATTGAAGAAAAATACTTCTGTATCCAGTATCATAATAATAAGAAGCGTTATATTTTCAATGATAATGGAGGGATAAATTGCGATGACCCATACAAAAATGCTACAATTACTGATTCTATAAAAGATTATGAAGAATCCAGTGTTATTTACAAATTAGATGTAATGTTTGATTCATTATATTGTAAAAGCCTCGAAGTTAATCCTCTTATATTAACAGAGGCCGGATTTTTACCAATTGATTTCGCAATTGAATTTGACAATTGTGGTCTATCTTTCTGGAAAGATGAGCATCGCCAATATTACGAGGCTTCCCATAAAGAGGAAAGTGCGTCCGTAGAAGTCGAAAAAAATATTGCGGTTTTAGATGAAGCCTCTAACGCGAGTCTAAAATTGAAAATCATCAATCCATCTGGAAAAATTGCGACGCTTGTTGCCGGTGGTGGTGCCTCCGTTTTATACACGGACGCAATCGTCAATGCCGGATATGTGAATGAGTTATATAATTATGGTGAATATAGTGGAAATCCAACTGAGGATGAGCTTTATCAATATTGTTCCCTCTTTTTTGAGAATTGGTTCGAAGTGGTTAAAGATGAGAGAATATTGTTCATTGGAGGAGGGATATCTAATTTTACTGATGTTGCTAAAACATTCAAAGGAATTATTCGAGCAATTAAGAGGTTCTCATCGCAATTTAAGGCGCAAAACGTCGCTATATGGGTAAGGCGCGGGGGAGTCGGTGAAAAAGAAGGATTGCGATTGCTAAAAGAGACTCTCGGGGAGCTCACAATTGATAACCACGTCTATGGAAGCGAAATCCCTATTACTGAAATTGTATCGATGGCACTTTCTATGACGAGCGTCCAACTTCCGGAATATATAATTGAAGATATATCCCTGATTGATTGCCCTCGGAAAATTGCGCTCTGGAATGATTACATAATTTTCATCGGTCATAATGCTACAATTATACAGCGCATTCTCGACTATGAATACTATATCGGGAAAGAAAAGGAGTCTGTATTGGGAGTATATGACCCATACAGCAAAAAAGACACTTACAAAAACTACTTTTGGGGTCGCCAAAAAATAAAAATCCTTATTACATCGAATATAAGTGCGATTTTGATTCCAGAACAGAGCACAGTCGCCGTATATAATTATTTATCTATTCGCAGTTGCGTTCAAGCTACTAAGAAGTTCGCTGATATCCCCGCTGTCCGAATGTTCTATATTATTGCGGAGGGGCTACCAGAGGCGACCACTCTTGAATTAGCCGACTATTTAAATTCCCGCGGTAAAACCCTATTAGGACCTTCGTCAGTCGGGGCGATTAAATCCGGAATTAATGGTCGGCGCGTCGGAAGTGTGGGTGGCCTTATGGACAATATTCAGCGCTGTAATTTAGCGACGGAGGGATACGTCGCGATTATAACGAAGTCCGGTGGTTTGCTTAATGAGATGATTAATTATGTTGAGAGGTTAGGGTTGGTTGTTGGGGAGGCGGTATCTATTGGTGGGGACCGTTATCACGGTGTCCGTTTCATTGATTTGGTCAATTATTATATGGCGGATGATAAGATTCGGCTTATAATTATGATTGGGGAGTCGGGTGGTATAGAGGAATTGGAGGCGACTCAGATTCATCAAACAAAACCAGTCATAGCGTGGTGTAGCGGGACGAGCAATGACAAATTTGAGAAGAAAATTGAGTTCGGACACGCTGGGTCGTCATCGCTTTCCACATATGAAGACGCTTCTTATAAGAACTACTTTATGAGAAAGTCTGGATTCATTGTTCCGGAAACATTTGAGCAAATCGGAAGATATATCCAGAAATATAAGAGAACTACTGAGAAGACTGACGGCCGGATAGTTCCAGTGGATTTGTCAGAAGCAATCGCCAACGGCCTCGTCCGAAATGTTCCTAATTTTAGTTCTGGAATAACTGATGAGCGCAATGACCTGAAATACCGGTCCGATCCCATTGACCAAATAGTCGAGAAAGATAATTCGCTTGGTTATACAATTGGCCTCATTTGGCTAAATATTCGCCTCGATAATTGGGCCTCTAAATTCATTGAAAAAATATTGGCCGTTATGGCGGACCACGGCCCCGCCGTAAGTGGGGCGCAAAC
>Ga0247840_10012236_pt1 | contig 10239 bp, 8 predicted proteins | sample LaCruzMarch2015__FD_192404 | JGI IMG/M metagenome (GOLD analysis project Ga0247840, IMG submission 192404) | Freshwater microbial communities from meromictic Lake La Cruz, Castile-La Mancha, Spain - LaCruzMarch2015_17m | ecosystem: Environmental > Aquatic > Freshwater > Lake | place: Spain...
ATCCATGTCGCCAAACGGATTCATATCGAACAGAGCCTCGCCCCCGGACTCGGCGGACATCAAATTCTGCAAGTCCTCACCCCCGTCAGGCACGGATCGAATCGGGGGGTAGAGCACATCACGATTGGTGGATAAAAGGAACAATTGTCGACACAGATTCGCATGACCCTCGATCAGCTCCAGGGCGGCCACCTTGAACCCCGGCTCCGCCGCCTTCTTAAACAACTGGTCCTCCTGCTTCTGCAGCTCGGTAATGACGCGGGCCAGGACCGATTGCCAGTGGGTCGAAAGCTGGGATAGGATCAGGGTCCGGTCCAGAGAGGCCACGGCGCGTAATTGCCAGAAGGCAAACCCCGACAGCACGGTAACCACAACCGCGATACAGACCACTATCAGGGAATGAAATCGTTTCGGTGATAGCATGCGGACCGCCTCTGATCGGCACGAAAAGACAACACGAATGTCGGCACGGTTAAGGCACGAATCATTCGAGTCGCGGAAACCCTGTCTGCCGGCACGCACCATCGCGCGTCAACAGGGCCAAGCCCTCCACCGCGCGCATGCGCGCCGCTGAGCATGCCATAGTCTCCTTTTCCGTTCTTGCCGATAGCAGTATTACATTCCACGCTCGTGCCAGCAAGGAGATAACACTTGACTTGGAACCGTATCCCTTTGTACAGTTCCGTAATGCGGGGAACGTTTTATTGACGTGCGTTAATGAGTTCGAAATATGATGAAAGGGAATCGGTTATGGATGCGGCCTCGACGAGTAACGAAAAAATCATGGATGCCTTGAAACTCTTGGAAGAAGCGGCGAAAGAGAAAAAGGACGATATCCGACGACTGGTGACGGACAAATACCATAATGTGCGAAACATCCTGGGTGATGTCGAGTCCGACCTGGGACAGTCCTTGGCGACCGCCAAAAAACGCGCCGTTGAAGCGGCCCTGCACGCCAAGGAAATGGGCGCTGAAAAAGCCAAGCAAGTTGCATCCAACGTGGACGAGCATGTGCACGAAAATCCGTGGCCCTATATTGGCGGTGTCGCGCTGGCCTCGCTGTTGCTCGGCTTCATTCTGGGGCGCAGCAGCAAACATGATTAAGTCGATCTTCAGAAATCTGGCGACGGTCGTCTCGGCATGGCTCCTGAACAGCTATCGTCGACTGTCGCTGGATTTAATCAAAATCGAAGCGGCCATCGGTTATATCAAAGGCATTCGCATATTACGGCGCACAACGATCGCCGGTCTGCTGCTACTGGGTGTTTTGTTTCTGCTGGCCGTAGGCTTTGTCTTTCTGCACATTGCCCTGTTTACGGCCATTTACATGCTGTCCGGCAGCTGGCCGGTGGTCGTGGCCGTCATCGCCGTGCTGGGAGGCCTCTATTGCATCGTTCCCCTCGTCATCTTGAGCGGCGCCTGTTCTGAGAAACGCTGGATGAAAGCCTTCAAGGCTGACACCGTTGTCACGCAACTGACGCAACGGAAATAAGCATAGAAAACGGTTTAGATTCCGATCCATGACTGTATTTATTCCGAGGACACGGACCGGCCCAGCATCGACCGCAAATCAACCGTGAGACCCGATACGGAACGCTGCGGCGCATCCTTCAACACATACACGCTGAGCGCATCGGGCCAAAGCACGCCATCCCGGGTCACGGGATAACGCCCCAACAATTGCCAGCGCGGGGCATATTGCATCAACGTGGCGGCCAGCATCGCATGGTGCGCAAACATCTTGTCCGGCGGCATGGACGTATCCTGGATGATCACACCCACGGGAATCCGCTCTAACCACGCCTGTAACAATTCCGGAGTCTGATATAACGACTCGTAATCGCGGCCATCCCATAAGCTGCGTGCCAGCATTTTGCTGGCACGCAAGACGTAGCGATTGCCTGGGCGGCCAGGCTCTGCCAACGCCGCCTGCGCAATCAGCGCCCCTTCGCCACGCGCGTCAGACGACACCATCCACACGGAAAGAGAGCTTGCAGCTGGTTTTTGCAAAACCGACTGGATCGTTGCCCGGAATCCCCGACATTCATGACCGCTGGCATGCAAGGCCGGGGGTAAAAAAGCGAGCAACAACGCCACAACTGTCAAAAGCCTTGTCGGTATGCGGAGATCTAATCGGGCCGCAAGCCATTGTCGGACCCCCTGCTCCGCCCCCCACGCGCCCACCACCATAAGCGACGGAATCATGGGCAATAGATAGCGAGTATCGAATGCGTTCGCCACAAAACACTGAAACAGCGGTGTCGCCACACAGATAACCGTGAGTCCCGCGATCCCCCTCCACTCCGCGCGGCTGCCCGATGCGCTCCGAACCGAAAAAAACACGCCGATCAGGGCCAACAGGAAACCGCCTGCCCCCGTGATGCGAGTGCTCTCCCATCCGTAAAACGCGGCTGCGCGCAAAATAGCGGTCCAGCCCAGGGGCTGCTCGAATCCATTTTTCATCATGGGCCAGACCACGGCATACCAGGGCAGGCACAGGGCCGCCACAATTCCCGCCGCGACCCACAAAGCCGGCGCTTTCAGCAATCGCCATTGCCGGCACAACGGGATCGCCCCCAGCGGCAACAAGACCAGTAGAAATCCGGTCCCCTTGGTCAAAATGGCGCAAGCGGACCAAACCCCGAAAGCGAGGACCGGTTTCCAGTGGCGCGTCTCCATGAATCGCACAAAGGCGGCGCAGGCCAACAAAATCCATAGCGTGACCAACAGATCTGACATCAGCAAGGCGCCATACTCGCGGGCCAGCGGTTGCACCAGGAATAGGCTGCCGGCCCCCAGGCCCGTACTCAGGCTTCCGCCCAGGCGGGTCACCAGTCGGACCATGACCATGGCCACGGACGCCGATATGGCCGCCATCAAAACCATCAGTAGATCCCGGCCCGGTGGGAAAACGAGCAGCCCGGGCAACTGCACCAGATAAAAACACGGCGGCCAATGGCCGAGGGAAACCTTGGGATAATGCAGATAATATGATTCGGCGTACCGCATGGGGTTACCCGGGCAACCGGAGAACACGTAATCACGAATCATCAGGCCGGTCACAAAATGGCCAGCCTCATCATCATGCCCGGAAAACTCGCCAGACCCGGCGGCCCGCAGGCGCTGAAGCCCGAGGGCCAGGGCCAAAAAAACGATGAATATTAGTCCGTATCGAATCATAATCCCCAGGAAGCCCTATCCAACGCTGTTCACAAACAAGGGGGAAAAGGGGGTGCGGCTGGCGGGGGTCGAACCCACAACCCTCGGCTTCGGAGGCCGATACTCTATCCAATTGAGCTACAGCCGCAACTCGATGACAGCCTGTGAGGTAAAAGCGAATGAACTCTACTCAGCTTAGGGCAACTTGACAAGGAGTTTTGCGGAAAATCCGTAGGCAACCTGCCGGGCCTGCGTCTGACAGGTTGTTCAGAGTTTCCGGCACGGGGTTGGTTTCGCCGTGATCCAACGCGGACAGGGCCCCTCAACCCAAGATGAGAACCACGAACCCGGATTCATCGAGAGGATATCACCCTGGCCTTCAGTCGGAATCCGGGGGCAACGGCATATTGCCAGATAACGGACGTGGCGCCGACCAGCAAGGTTTCCCGCATCTCACCGGCGTAACGTCGCGTCGTCATTCCCAAGGCTCTGGGGAGTTGTTCCTTATAAATCAGCGCCCCCTCTGGATCAAAAATACACAACATGGACGGGCCCCGGCCGGATTTAAAGGTCACGCACACGGCCAAAAACTCATCATCCTCCGGGTCGAAGCGGACCGGCACGCTGATCAACGAAGAGATCGTCTGCTGCCCCAGCCAACCCATAAACCGGTGAAAGAGCGCCACCTCGCCATTCAGATCCGTCACCACCAGGCGCGGGCCTGACGCATACGCCATCAGAGACTTCCGGTTCCACTGCAACACCTGGAAATCACGCAGCCGATACGGAGGCGTAAACGAACGGAGCCGATGCCCGGCCAGGTCATAGACGGCAATCTGGCGGGACTCATCAGGATCATCCACATGATACAGCACGAACGGGTCGGACGCATGGGCACAGAAGCCCACGCCCAGACCTGACAACCCTTGATGCCAGACCACGGCCCCCCGGCCATCCAATTTAGTCAAGCCTTCACTGCCGGCCACATAATAAAAGGAACCGGTTCCGCTCTGTTCGCCCAACGTCATGTCATACACCCAGCCGCCCTCCGGCGTAAAGGCCGGCTTTTGCCACACGGCTTGCCCATTCAAATCCAGCACCCCCATCGTGCCATAGCCGCCGCCCCGTGACAGCAGCTGATATCGCCCAAGCTTCTCCTGCCGGATCAGTTCCGGCCGCACCAGCGTTTCGGAGGAGCGAAAAGGAATGGACATTTTCACGATGCCTGTTTCTCCATCCAGCACCAGGGTTCCGATTTGCCCGACCACGTAAACGTCATTGGTGCGCTGATTCAACACCTGGGCTAGGCCCAGCACCGAACAAAACGTGTCGCCCGCGTAAAACGTCGATTTGGTGACATTCTGCTCGCCCATGACAACCGTGGAGGTCCGGGGGGTCGAGCAGCCAACCAATCCCAGCCCCACGCAACCGGACAGGAACCAGGAAAACAACCATTTTGCAACGTTCATTGTACCGGCCCTCCTTCTCTCGAATATTTAACCACGAAACACACCAAACACACGAAAATTTAACCACGGATGACACGGATATTACGGATAGGGAGTTTAGATGCCTGGGCGTCATGAATCCTTAATCCGCGTCATCAGTGTAATCCGTGGTTAATGGCTTTGGGTTACGGGGGCCGCCTCCCAGCCTCGCAGAAACCGCGCCGTGGTTTCCCTCAAATTGACGGCTGCCGTTTGGATCGCCTTATCCAGCGAACAGCCAACAGGCGTAATCGACAGGCATTGCGTGAGGCCGATGGACGTCAAATCCAGGTTTTTCTCCACGCTACCGCCCAGGGCCACGGCCGGCTTTTTGTGGGTCAGGGCAAGCTGCCCGACCAAGGCGGGCACTTTGCCAAACGCCGTCTGATGGTCAATGCGGCCTTCACCGGTCAACACCAGGTCAGCGCGCTGAATGGCCGATTCCAAACCTATCTGCGCAGCGATCCACGCAGCACCGCCTTCCAGTCGGGCATTGAGAAAAGCCAGGCAACCGGCTCCCAGTCCGCCGGCAGCCCCGGCGCCGGGTACAGCCCGCACATCAACGCCCAGATCCCGCTGAACCACGTCCGCCCATCGGGCCAGATGCCGTTCGAGAATATCAACCTCTTCCGGGGAAGCACCTTTTTGAGGACCGTACACGCAGGCCGCACCGTCCGAGCCCAGGAGCGGATTCTGCACGTCGGACAGGCACGTGACGCGAACGTCGCGCAGGCGCGAATCAACCGCTGCGATGTCGATTCGATCGAGCTGCCCCACGCCGTCGCCCCCGTCGTCTATGGAATCGCCATTGGCCTTTAATAACCGGAAGCCTAGCGCCATGGCCATGCCACACCCGGCTTCAACCGTGGCGCTGCCCCCTAAGCCCATGATAATATCCCGGCACCCGGCGTCCAAAGCCGCGCGAATCAATATGCCTGTCCCTCGCGTCGTGGCCAGCAAAGGGCGGCGCTCGCGCGGCTGCAGGAGCGCAATGCCCGAAGCCAAGGCCATTTCAATGACGGCCCAGTGCTCGGTTTTAAGCCACTCGGCCTGGTGCGGACGGCCCAAGGGGTCGACCGTGTCGGTCATGACCCGCTGTCCGCCCAAGGCATGGGCCAAAACAATCGCCACCCCATCGCCGCCATCGGCCATGGGGCACAGAGCAATATCAGCATCCGGCCAGACGTCGGTCACTCCCTCTGCCATGGCGCACGCCACATCCGGCGCTGAAAGACAATGTTTGAAACTGTTGGGAGCAATCACGATGTGCATGGGCTATTATCCAGAGTTGCGGGGTAGATTTTTGGGGTCAGGGTTCAGGACGGATAATCCATAATCTGAGACACCGTCCTATAAATTTATCGCACCATGTTGCGATTAAACGTCCAATTTCGAATTTCAGATCGCCCGTCCCCGCTCAAGGAGTCAGAATCCAGGATCCAGAATAAAAGGTCGCAAGGGACATTCCGCCAAGACACTGTGTCTGCTGTCTGTTCTCTTCGTATGCTCTGGGACACCTTATTCTGACTGCTGACTACTGAATTCTGGCTCCTACGCCGTTACCACTAATCTGAACCCCGAACCCTGAACCCTTTCTCACGCCTATTCCTTCCGGCTCGCCCGGATCTATAGGCTCACCGGTGCCGGACCATGAGCATAATACCCAGCCCCAGGAAAATCATATTCGGCAGCCAGGCGCTGAGCCAGGGGGCGAGCATTTGGTTTTTTCCCGCCCATTGAAACACCGTCATCAAGATGTAGAATCCAAAAAAAGCCAGCAAGGCAAAAATGACGCCCACGAACGCGCCTTTACGCGCCGTCCGAATCCCGCAAGGAATACCGAACAGAGTCACGACCAGGCAGGTCCACGGCATGGCCAGGCGCGCATGCAGATCCACCGTGATCCGGGCATATGTTTTTTCCGAAAGATTCCGATGCGCCTTGAGAAACTTCCATAATTCGAGGGACGAAAGAAAGACCGGATCCTTGACCTCGCACAGAAAATCCTTGGGCCCCTCAGACCAGTCCGTCATTTCCCGCACCGGCATATATTCCACAGGTCCGACCGGATTGTTGTAATAATCGTGTTTCTGAATCGTGACATTGAAGAACCACCAGCGCCCATCATAATATTTACCCTCGTCGGCACGGATGGTTTCCAAATCTGAGCCATCATTACGTTGCTGCACCACTTTCAGGCCCTGCATGTCGTGGGTGGTCAAGTCAAATTTGCGAATCACCCAGATACGGTGGTCCCGTTCGTTCTTAAAAGGCAAATCCAACGCATATCGGGCGGATGGGTCATTATTACCGTGCTTCTGGCGTGTCACAAATTGCGCACCCCAATAGCTGGTCCATGGCGCCACCGTCTCCTGGATCGCCGAGACCCCCAGACTGAACAGCAATCCCACCACCCAGAAAGGGATGGTCAAGCGATACAAACTGACGCCGCTGGCCCGCATGGCTGTCAGCTCGTTATGCTTGCTCATCTGCCACAAACTATACAGCAGGGCCAGGAGCAGGGAAATCGGCCCGATATACACCATCAACGACGGCAGGAGCATCGCATAATACAGGCCCACTTCCCACAGCGGCGTCTTGGCGTCGATAAAATCGGACAAATGCTCAAATAAATCGACAATCACGAACACCATGCTGAAAGTCAGCATGCAATAAAACAACGGCGCCGCGTATTGGCGAAGCAGATATTTATCGATCAGTTTCATAATCGTTTATTACCGGATTCAGGTTAGGCGCTAAAATGATGTTGTCAAGTCGGTTTATCGGGATATGATGCCGATCTAAAAGCGCTGAATCCTCAATTCGATGCCAGGAAGAATCCACATGAAAACCCATTCTTTCACCCTCAAATCTGCCATGGCAACCCTGGATGCATTTACGCTGGCTGACCGGCTCGCGGCATTGGACTGGCTGATCGCCCACGGACCCGCCGACGCCGCCCCCAAGACTGCCGGGGGCATCAACCTGCATGCGCATTCCTTTTTTTCCTATAACATGACCGGCTGGTCGCCCACCCACATTGCCTGGGCTTCGCGCCAGGCTGGCCTGTTTGCCGCCGGGCTATGCGATTTCGACGTGCTCGACGGGCTGGACGAATTTCTCCAGGCCGGCCAGATGCTGGGCCTGCGCGCCACCGTGAACCTGGAAACCCGCGCCTTTTTCCCTGCGTATGCAGAGCTCGACATCAATTCGCCGGGCGAACCCGGGGTTGCCTACATCATGGGCTGCGGATTCTTTCGTGCCATCCGCTCCGGCACACCCGAAGCGACGATCCTAACCGCCTACCGCGATCAGGCCAAAGCGCGGAACATCGCCCTGGCCGCCCGGATTAACGCCAAATTGCCGGAGATTGCCGTGGATTTCGACACGGACATCGCGCCCCTCACCCCTGGCGGCTGCCCCACTGAACGCCACATGATTCGCGCCTATCGCTTAAAAGCCGAAACACGCTATGGCAACGGCGAGGCGCTGGGCGAGTTTTGGGGGAAATTGTTCGGCACACCGGGGGCCGAGATGCCCAGGCTTATCACCGATATCCCGGGATTCGAAGAAAAAATCCGCGCCAAATTATCCAAAAGCGGCGGCCTGGGCTACGAAAAGCCAACCGCCAAAACCTTTCCGCCCGTCAGTGATTTTGTCCGCTGGGTTCTGGCCTGCGAGGCCATTCCCACCACCACCTGGCTGGACGGCACCAGCGGCGGCGAGGCCGACATGGACCTGATGCTGGACCGGATGGGCACCCTGGGCGCCTGCGCGCTCAATATCATCCCAGACCGCAATCACAACATTGCCGACCCCAAAACGCGGACCCTCAAAGTCAAGAAACTGGACGACGTAGTCTGCGCCGCAGCCTCACGCGGCCTGCCGATCAACATTGGCACCGAATTGAACAAAGATGGCCAGCCGTTTGTCGACGACCTTAATGTCGAGCCCCTGAGCGCCTACCGTCAAATCTTCCTGGACAGCGCCCATCTTTTCGTGGGTCATACCTGGCTGGCGCGCTATGCCGGATTCTCCTACACGGGCAAAGCGGCTGACGCCGAATTTGGCGCGAATCGCAAGGCCCGCAACCGCCTGTTCCAGGCCGTGGGCCAGTTAGCGCCCCTCACCGCCGACAAGGCGAAACAGCTCGAGGATATGGGCCCAGCCAAGGCGCTGAGCTATCTGCGCGATGGCGCGGCCGCGACATTATGACCGCAAAAATTTTAAATGCAGTCACCATGGCCATGGCTGCCCCTTGCGTTCGTATTGGATGAATCTAAGCGCCATGTCATCCAAGATCAGCCCGGTTGAGGCCAATTTATTGCCAGCCCGCCCCGAGCGTGCGCCCAGGATCTGGAGATCCTTGCGGTGCGATTCCGGAAACGCGCACACGGTAAACGAGTCAGAGCGCTCCATATATTGGCTTCTGACTACTATGCTTAAAAACCGGCGAAAGCGGTTTTGCAAGCGACGTGTTCGGCGTATTTATGAACGCCGCCTTAATTCGATGCCAGGAACATGATCACGAGCACAGCGGCCACGACCCCCAGGATACACAGGATGATCGTGAGAATGGCATAGGGCCGCTCCCCCTGGACTTCACCGGTCTGCCCATTCACAAGGAAGCGGTAAATCTTGGCTCCATAGCGATAAGAGCTGATCCAGAGAGGTAGGAGCACATGCTTGAAGGAGACTCCGGAGTAATGCGTCGTCTTGGATCCGATCCGCTGCTCATCGCCGCCGATATCACTACGGATGGCCGCGCCGATCGCGGGATCCATGCGCTGCTTGGCCAGGGCCAGGCCCTCTTTAACGTCCACCTGGTAGGACTGGGCGCGAAACCCGCTCAGATACTCTTCGTTGAACGGCAGCAAGGCCTTGAGATTCCAGGGCTCAAGGGCCGTGACGTATTTTTCCGGCAAGGCCCGGTTGGCCGCGACCAGAAGATCGTCAAACGCATTCTGGACTTCGCCGGAAACCGGGGCCCAGCGGGTGTGGCGCACCTGGCGGGTCCGGGTCACGGTGCGGCCGTTTTCCTGCGCCGAATAGCTCTCCGTCACATAATAGTGGGTCCCGCGCTCGCCCGCATACGCGGTGCGGGTTTGCGCATCATACGTCCAATATGGGATATAGACGCCGTCCAGCTGCCCGCTGGAGGCCCGCGCTTTCAAATCCGCCGGCGCAAACCAACGGCTGGACAGCCAGGCCTGGAACAGGCCGGTGGCTTTCTTTTTGTCAATGGCAAACGGGATCAGCGAGCGGGGCTTCAGCTGCGTGCTGGTGGTGCCGCCTTTCACCACGATATTGGCGGCGCAATACGGGCAGTGATCCGCCGTCACGTTCGGCTGAAACGTGACGCAGGCCCCGCAAGCATCGCACTTGACCGTCGAGACCTCGAGCTTCGCCTCCTGCTCATACAGCTCGGCGATGAACCGGTCAAAATCGATTTCTTCGATCGCCCCGGCCCGGGCCGCAATGTCCGTCTGCGCGCCGCAATACGTGCAGACAAGCGACTGGGTGCCGGTCGCATATTTAAGGATGGCCCCGCACCCGCTGCATTTCAGCTCCCGGGTCACGGCTTCCTGCGGCA
>Ga0247840_10012237_pt1 | contig 10238 bp, 8 predicted proteins | sample LaCruzMarch2015__FD_192404 | JGI IMG/M metagenome (GOLD analysis project Ga0247840, IMG submission 192404) | Freshwater microbial communities from meromictic Lake La Cruz, Castile-La Mancha, Spain - LaCruzMarch2015_17m | ecosystem: Environmental > Aquatic > Freshwater > Lake | place: Spain...
GGAGATCCCGCCGTACTTGCCGATTTTCTCAAGTGGGCGGTCAAGGACTACCCCGCCGAGCATTACTTCCTTGTTTTATGGAACCACGGCTCCGGCTGGTGGGAGGATGAAAGAAAGAAAAAGGGCATTGCCTACGACGATACCGACAACGATTACCTAAACAACGTGGAGCTTACCTCGGTCCTGGAAACCTTCATGCAGGTAACGGGCGAGAAAGTTGACATTCTGGGCATGGATGCCTGCCTCATGACAATGGTGGAAGTGGCATATCAGCTCCAGGATACCGTTCAATTCATTGTCGGCTCCGAGATCGAGGAACCTTTCGAGGGCTGGCCTTACCACACCATTTTGAAATACCTGACCCAGCACCCCAAGGTAACGCCTTCCGTCCTGGCCGTCGAGACAGCCAAGCTCTATGTAAAGAGTTACACCAATTAGTTGATGGCTATTTGAGAGATGCTTTCATACTACGGTTCTACTTTTTTAGTCGGGATCATTATCGCTGGGATGTTTATTACACTGATTCCATTACCCTTTACGGAAGCGCAGCAAAGTTGGTTTTTCGCCCTTTTCCGTTCAGGCAACATTGCCGCTAGGAGGCGTCTCCGACTCTTCCTCCGCCGGGTCTTTAAAGCATGTCATTGATTGTCTTGCGTACTACTTCCAGCATGGCGTTCACGAGATCACTCTGGCCATCCTCCGATCATTCCCGCAGGCAGTATCCATGAGTTTGCGTTCCTTGGTAAGTCTTGGCCTCCGAGCCGACAGTGGATTCACCTTGACGGCATTGTTTAGCTCTGAAACTTCTGGTACACACTTTTTTCCGTCTCCATTAAAAAATGTCGTAGTCCGATAAAAGTTAACTGTATGATATTATTAAGCGAAAATGGACCATGCTGTAATAATTGAGGAATAGACGATTTATCTATAAAAAAGAATAATGTAAGGTAGATAGATGATCGCTGCTCGTACGGGCCTGAGCGTCTGATGAGGGAATAGAGCAAGACGAATTGACTGACGCCGGTCAGTTTTTTCCTGACCGGCGCGGTGTCCTGAAGTCAACGAATTTATTTGTGCTTGCTTTTTTGCTTCTCCATGGACCTCACGAAGGCATCCTGGATGTCCTTCGTATTGAAGAAGGCTGAGTTCCAGGCGGCGACGTATTTCAGGCCGTCATCCACACTGTGATCTTCCATGTAGTTAAGGATCTTCTTTGTCCCTTTGACCGCTGCGGAGGAGTTGTCGGCGATTTCTTCTGCCAGTTTCAGCGCTCCCTCCATCAGGCTTTCCTGATTTTCATATATTTCGTTAATGAGCCCCATGCGCAGGCACTCGTCAGCGTTGAAGTCGCGACCAGTATACGCCATCATGCGGGTATTTCCCTGGCCGATGATCTGGGGCAGGCGGTTAAGACTCCCCATATCGGCTACAATGGCTATCTTCGTCTCCCGGAGGGAGACGATAACGTCTTTGGTGGCCAGGCGGAGATCGCAGGCGGACATGAGATCGAGACCAGCCCCGATGCAGTGACGGTGGGCGGCGCCGATATAGATATTCTCCCCGTTGGCCATCCGGCTGAAGCCTTCCTGCATCTGGAGGATCAGCTTGTGAAATTCCTCCCTTTTATCCGGCGTGGCCCCCTGAATGATCTCAGAGAAGGCGGTAAAAAAATCGAAGACATCGATGCCGACACTAAAAGATTTACCCTTTCCGGCGACAATGACGACCCGAATCTCGGGATCCTTTTCCAGGTCAGCCACAACAAAATCGAGATCCCGCCAGAATGGCCAGTTCATGGCATTGAGCTTATCCGCACGGTTCAGGTACAGGATGGCTATGTTCTTGTCCGATATTTTTTCTACTTCGAAGAATGGGTAATTGTTCATCTTCTGCAAACTCCTTTCAATATTGACATGGTTTTGTTCCCCTACCATGTTTTTTCATTGATGGATAGAGACAGTTTTTATGAAGGTTCTTGGAGGTTGATCATCTTGGCTATCTTTGCTATGAGGCTATCATGATCCCAATTCAAGAAATCAAGCCCAAAAACCAGAAAACTACCCTGCGCTGTCTTTTTCTTGCGGACGCCCACCTTAGAGATGAACAAGATGCCCATTATCAGGCTCTTCTGCAATTCCTTTCCCAGATTAAAGGACGAGACTCAGCACAGGAGCCCAGCATGGTCGTGGGGCAATGCTCCACGTCGGAGAGAGATATAATCATCGACCACCTTTTTATCCTGGGGGATTTTTTTGATTTCTGGTTTAGCAGCCAAAGCAGGATTTATCCGGGATTTCGGCCCATTATCGACCGTTTGATTCACCTGAAAAAAGAGGGTGTCACGATTCACTTCTGCGAAGGGAACCACGATTTCCTAATGAAGCCATATTTTTGTCGCATCCTCGGGATGAATGTCCATGAGGATTGGGCATCCCTCAATCTTGAGGGCAGAAAAACGCTCATCGGTCACGGCGATCTGGTGGACCGGACAAATCATAGATATCTGTTTTTAAGAAAAATCCTCAGGAGCCGGACTTTTTTCTTCTTACAGAAGATGTTGCCCCTATCAATTCTATGGGCTTTGGCAAGGAAGAGCTCCCTGGCAAGCCAGGAGCTGATGGGTGGCGCCCAAGATGTAATTATGGCCAGGATGGTTGCTTTTGCCAAGGAAAGTTTTCAGGAAGGATATGACGCCGTAATCCTGGGACACTGCCATAAGCCGCAGCTTCAGAAATTGATCGTCGAGGGAGAGGACGACACGAAAACATTCGTTACCCTTGGGGATTGGATCGCTGATTACACTTATCTTCTCTACGATGATCATGGATTTCATTTGCTATGTTACCATGAGGGAGAAAAGGGGATAAAACTGGACATGTAATAATGTGCGTGTTAAGCACGGCCATCAACATCATCCCATTTGGAGGAGTCGTTTATGAATTTCGGGGGCATTGAACCTGAATGCGCAGCATACGACGGCGCAACGTTCGCCGTCATCCCTGTTCCCTATGATCTCACCTCAACTTACCAGTCCGGATCGCGCCAGGGTCCGGCAGCGATTTTGGCGGCGTCCGCCAACATGGAACTCTATGACGAGGAGCTACAAAAAGTCACCTACCGGGAAGGGATATTTACGGCTTTTCCGATCGAAGTGGATGCCCGGGGACCGGACAGAATGGTCGGCGCTATCCGCCAGGTGGTCTCCGATGTCCTGATAGACCGAAAGATCCCCGTCCTTTTAGGGGGAGAACATAGCGTCACGCTGGGGGCCGTGCAGGCCGTACAGGCTGCCTTTCCCACTTTAACGGTCCTTCATCTGGATGCCCATGCGGATCTGCGTGAATCGTATCAAGGCACGCCTTACAGCCATGCCTGTATCGCCCGCCGTATCCAGGAATTATGTCCCCTCGTCCAGGCGGGTATTCGCAGCATGAGCGAGGAGGAGGCCCTCTTTATTAAAGAAAGGGCCATCAAAACCTTTTCCGCCGATTTTATCCTTGATGAACCCGCCTGGATAGACAAAATATGCGAACATCTCGCCGGAGACGTGTATATAACTATCGATCTCGATGTGCTGGATCCTGCCTTTATGCCCTCAACGGGCACTCCGGAGCCGGGGGGAATCTCCTGGCGCGATGTCCTGAAGCTTATCAAAGGGGTATCGAAAGAATGCCGGATCCGGGGATTTGATGTGGTTGAACTCTCGCCCATTCCGGGGCATGTCGCCCCTGATTTTCTGGCGGCAAAAATGATCTATCGCATCATGGGTTATCTGACCGTTTAATTAAACATTTATTATCTTGCGGTCACTCATGTTTGACGGTTTGGCAAGGGGCGATCATGGACAGTCTGCAAGTCTCAAATATCTCAGTCATTCCGCCAGTCCTCGGTTTCTTTGTCCTTACCGGTCTGTCTCTCCTCTCCATCCTTCGGGGGGGACGAAAGCCCACGAACATCCTCTTTGCCGCAATCTGCTTCATGGGCGCCCTAATTAACGCTGATGTAGCCCTGGTAAACATCATTCCGGATAAGGATCTTGCCATCAAGGTCGACCGGCTCACCTATATGGTTTTTGTCTTCAGTCTCCCTGTCTACATCCAATTTGTTCATTATTTCCTGGGAATATCGCGACGACGCTGGCTGGAGTATGTGGCCTACGGTTTAAGTGCGATTTTTCTCTTGCTGACACCGACAGACCTATTCATCAAAGGTTTTGCCCAGTTTGATTTCGGCATCATTGCCCAGGCGGGAGTGGCCTTTCATTTCTTTACTGTCCTGGTCAGTTTTACCGTCTGCTATTGTCTCTATACCCTCTTCATAGGAATGAAAAAAACCAAGGATAACCAGAAAAAGAACCGTATCAAGTACATCCTGGGGGGATTGGGACTCAGTTCGTTCCTTATTTCTCTCAATATCCTTCCAGTCAGCGGATTCAATGTCTACCCCATGGGGAACTTCAGCTTCATTCCCGCCATTGTGCTGGCCTTCGGGGTTTTGAAGTACGATCTCCTGGATATGGGGGCGGTGATCCGCAGAGGGACCATCTATTTCCTCCTGACAATCGTCCTGACCCTCTTTTATGTCCTGATTATCGCTTTTTTCAACGCCCTGTTCATCAGGAGCGGACAGGACCACACACTGCTGTTGCCTTTTGTTCTCGCCCTGTTTATGGTCATTCTGTTTAATCCCATTCGGGAAAAGGTCCGGGTATTTATCGATCAGCTATTTTTCCGGGGAAAATATGACTATCAGCGTTTGTTGAAAGAAGTAAGCGCTCAGATGACAACTCTTTTGCGGATTGATGAGGTCACTGATCTCCTCCTAAGCTCGGTTGAAGAAACACTAAAGACCGATCATATAGCGTTACTGGTCTTTGATGAAAAAAGCAGTCGATTTCAAGCAAAACAGTTGGGAGTGAATGTAATTGAGAATCCTTGGGAAGAAATAGATAGGGATCATCCCCTGGTTGCCTATTTAGAGGAGGTTAAAAGACCACTGAGTGCTGCTCTGACTGAGCGCTCCAGATTATCGAAGCATGAGAAGGAGGCAGTCATTAATTTGATCAGGGCTTGGAGTTCGTCGCTGGTGGTGCCGATGTATTCCAAGGGGAAACTGGTCGGAATCCTTGCACTCGGACAGAAAAAATCCGGGGAACTCTTCGTCCACGAGGATATGGAATTGTTATCCACCTTGGCAAACCAGAGCGCTACAGCCCTGGATAATGCCAAGATGTATAGTGAACTTGAAAAGATGAATCAGGAACTCGAAAGAAAGGTCGAAGAGAGAACTGCTGATTTACGGCAGGCACTTACCGAGAAGGAAAGGACGCAGAAGCAACTTATTCAGTCCGAAAGCCTTGCTGCCATTGGTCAACTTGTTGCCGGAACGGCGCACGAATTGAACAATCCCCTCGCCAGTGCCGCAAGCCTTTTGCAGAACAGCACCGAAACTATAAGTGACTGGCCGGAGACGTTCAAGGAGCGGGAAGAAGTGATAGATGATTTGACCTTTTCCTTGAAAGAGCTAAAAAGGGCAGGGGATATTGTGAAGAGCCTGCTGGGCCTATCTCGTCAAACCCAGACCTATGTTGAGCCGGTTAATATCAATATCGCCATTGATGACGCCCTGCGGGTTCTCCACAACCAGTTTAAGACGCTCCCCATATCCATTGAGAAAGACTATGAAGAAGCACTACCGCCGGTAGAGGGAAATTTTGCAAATCTGGGGCAGGTATTCATCAACATAATCAAGAATGCCCTGCAATCCCTGCCGGATGGAAAAGGGGAGATCAACCTCAAGACGAGCTATCGAAGGGAAACCGATTCCGTTCTTTTCGAATGCCGGGATACGGGAGAAGGAATACCAGTGGCGCATATCAAAGATATATTTAAGCCTTTTTATACATCGAAACCGGTTGGAAAGGGAACGGGCTTGGGGTTATACATTTCCCATGAGATTATCAAACGACATGGTGGAGACATTTCTGTGTCCACTGAACCGGGGAAGGGGTCCGTCTTTGCAATCGAACTTCCCTGTAAAAGGAGGGAAGGATGATCGTCCTGGTTGTGGATGATGAAGAAGGGGTAAGAAGATCGCTAAAAAAAGTCCTAGAGAGGGATTTATACACGATTCTTCTGGCGGAAAGCGGACAAGAGGCCATCGAACTTGTCCGGGCGAATAGCCGCGATATCGAGACAGTAATCTCCGATTTTAAGATGCCTGGGCTCAACGGCTTGGAGACGCTTATCGAAATCGGCAGGCTCAATCCGGAAGTTACGCGGATCATCCTGACGGGCTATGCCACGATGGAAAGCGCTATTGAGTCCGTAAATGCCGGGATCGACGGGTTTTTGACCAAGCCCTTTGACAATGCTGAACTGCGGGCCAAGGTGAAGGAATACAACATCAAAAAAAGACTCAAACAATTTGTGTCCGAACCTGTCCTCAATGAACTGCAACGGGACTCCAGCGACATGTATCCAAGAAAGCAGACGGTGAGCGTCATGTTTACCGATATTCGCGGTTTTGCAAAGATGGCGGAGGGCATGTCTCCCAAAGAGTTGTCCGAACTTATCAATCGCCATTATTTTTCCCCCCTTGACCAGATCATCTATGACTATCGCGGTACCCTCGATAAACACATCGGTGATGGTATCATGGGCATATTCGGGGCTCCGAAAGCCGCAGAAGATGACACGGTGCGGGCCGTTATGGCCGCCGTTCACATGCGAGAGGAGATGGGGAAAATAAACAAGTATCTCGCCGACCAGGGAAAACATATTGCCGTGGGAATTGGTATCAGCACGGGAGAGGCGATGGTTGGTATATTCGGGTCGGCAAAGAAAAAAGAATATACGGCTTTTGGGCATCCCGTGAATATAGCCTCCCGTCTGGAGCACATGGCCCGGGAAGGCCAGATTCTTATCTGTGAGCAGACCTATGAACAAGTTAAAGATCTTGTTGAAGTGGAAAGAATGGGGGCCTTTACCCTCAGGGGTATGGAGAATCCGATAGAGGTCTTCAATATCATTGCCATAAAACGAACATTATGAAAAAGGACTTGACTTTTCGTAGGCAGTGCTCTAAATGTTCAAATTCAAAATGACGAAATGACGCGGGGTGGAGCAGTCCGGTAGCTCGTTGGGCTCATAACCCAAAGGTCAGAGGTTCGAATCCTCTCCCCGCTACCAATAAAATAAAGGGTTTAGAGGGTTTCTCTAAGCCCTTCTTTTTTTGTCTGCTACCCTGTCTGCTAAAGGGGGTAAGTTGAATATGTCATCTATTATTGCACTTGTTTTTCCCTCGCGGATATGAATTACAATAAAGGATGCGGCCTTTTCTTCTGCCTACCTGCGTAGATCGGTCCAGCTTTCAGTCATGCTTATGCCCTTTCATTGGATAAAATCATTGCTATGAAAATAAGGGAGCAGGCGGCGCACTCGTTATCATCATCATAAATGATGGTTTGTTGGGAAGGCCGCTGGGTCATCCTTTTCTAATTTTTTAGTGACTGGTTTTCAAACGTCCGTAATCGTCTTCAGACCTTTCGATGTCGTCCTCTCCAAAATAGTCACCTCTTTGAACCTCGATGAAAACCGTATTGTTTTCACTTGTGTTACTGATGCGGTGCCAGGAGCCCTGGGGTATGTCCACACTGCTGCCTGCTTGAACAGGAATCTCGTCTTCATCCTTTCTCACGATCGCATTCCCCTGGACAATGTGCCAGTGTTCCGCACGACGTCGATGCCTTTGCAGACTCAGCCTCTGGCCCGGGTAGACAACAATCCTCTTGACCTTGTGATCCAGTTCATCTGCAAGTACCCTGTAATATCCCCACGGCCGATGGTCTTCTTCCATTTTCACTCTCCTAGCCTATTCTATAAACTGCACACAAGACTTTGCGTGAATTCGTTTCCCAATATATCCAGATTTCATGAAAACAATTATGTGTATCCATGGTCTGTTTGTTAATGCTCAAAGTAGTTTCTCCCGTTTGGTATTTTTCAATGCTTCGGTTATTTTCCGGACTTCCTGCGATTTATCCAAGTCTGCCACCAGAAGCGCATCGGGAGTGTCCACGACAAGGCAATTCTTGAGCCCAAGGCAGGCCACGAACTTTCCGCTTCCCGATGAAACAAAGCTTCCCTCGCAGTCGATCAGCAGGGAATCCCCTTCGGATAGATTTCCTCTCTCGTCCTGCTCTTCCCTTCTTAAGTCGTATAGAGAAGCCCAAGAACCGACATCGCTCCATCCGCACTCGCAGGGGACAACCATCAGGGGATATTTCGTTTTTTCCATGATGCCATAATCGAAGGAGACGGATGCGATCTGTCCATAGACAACCTCGATTTCTCTTTCGAAATCGGAGGTGTGGATACTGCTTTTGAGTCTCTCGAGCCCTTTGTGGAGATCGGGAAGGTGTATTTTTATCTCCGAGAGGATAACCTCCGGCGTGGCTACGAAGATCCCCGCATTCCAGAGATAGTCGCCCTGCGTCAAGTAGTGTTTTGCTGTTGCGAGGTCCGGCTTTTCCACAAAAGCGGAAACCCGGTATGCAGGGGTTTCTTCAGCATCTATGTTCTCCTGATCTCTTCGGATGTATCCGTATCCGGTGTCGGGCCTATTGGGCACGATACCCAAGGTAACAATCGTGCCGGATTCAGCTAAAGATGCGGCCTGGCCTAGTGCCCGAAGAAATGCGCCCGTATTGAAGATGAAATGATCCGCCGGAAGGAATGCGATCGCACCCTTTGCCCCCGCATGCTCGGCGTAGAGTGCACCCAGGCCTATGCAGGGTGCCGTGTTTCTTCCGACCGGCTCCGAGACAATCTGAACTCCTCGTCCGGGGAAGAGCCTACGGGTTTCTTCTTCGTGCTCCCGTGAGATCACAAGCGTCAACTCCTCGTCCCGCGCCAGTGGAGCAAGCCTTCGACAAGTCTCAACCACCATTGGGCCACGACCGGTGATGTCTAGTAACTGTTTCGGAATATGTCGGCGGCTTGCCGGCCAGAACCTTGTGCCGGCACCCCCGGCCATGATGATACAATGCATGTCCCCTCCAAGAAATGTTCTGGTTATTAAGCAGTTTGAATTATTGAGTAACAACTCTCCATAGAGAAGTCAAGAGCGAATTGCCTGAACCTGAACCTGCCATCTTTCCAGCCCGATGGTAAGTCCGGAGGGGCATGTCGAATGGATTCGACTAATATGCGTCAACTTTATGGATTAAATCTGGTGGAAGTGAATAAGAAGGACAATAACAGTTTGACGCGCCCCGGCATTCTGTATATACTTACCTTACGCCAATCATATAGGGGGGATAGGTAAAACAGATGGATTTCATTACCGCATTCATTCTGGGCATTGTTCAGGGAGTTTCAGAGTTTCTGCCCATTTCCTCCACGGGACACATGATTCTCGCTTCCCACTTAATGGGGATTGCCCATACGGAGTTCCATAAGAGCTTCGAGATCGCCATCCAGGCGGGAACAATTCTCTCCGTGGTCGTCCTTTACTGGCGGACCCTGCTAATAGATATTGAAGTCATGAAAAGGATTATCGTGGCCTTTCTTCCCACGGGAATTCTTGGACTCACACTGTACAAACTGATCAAGGGCTACCTTTTGGGCTCGGAAAATGTGGTCTTGGGATCCCTCTTGATCGGAGGCATCGTTCTTATTGCCTTCGAATGTTGGTATCGGGAGAAAGACGATGCCGCGAGTGAAATCCGCGAGATATCATATAAAAATGCCTTCATCATCGGTCTGTTTCAGTCTATTGCGATGATTCCCGGGGTATCCCGATCCGCTTCTACCATCGTCGGCGGCTTGATACTGGGTTTGAAACGCAAAACAATTGTGGAGTTCACTTTCCTTCTGGCCGTACCCACTATGCTGGCTGCCACTGCCTACGACCTACTCAAGAGCGGCTCTCAGTTCTCCGCCGGTGAGTTTCAATATCTAATGGTCGGCTTTGTCACCGCCTTCATTGTGGCCATCCTGAGTATCAAGTTTCTGCTTCGTTTCATCCGGACCCATACCTTCATTCCTTTCGGCGTCTATCGAATCGTCCTCGTGGTGCTCTGGATTTTGCTTCTCAAGGTATAATGTTGACCTGAAATAGTGGCACGAAATCCGCTTAATTTTATATAACTACTTGACATAATTGGATATTTATGATAGTTTAAGTCCCAGGAAATGACACCTGGGAGGTGAATATGAAGCCGGTGGAATTTATCA